>Ga0302315_10005354_pt1 | contig 10975 bp, 9 predicted proteins | sample III_Palsa_N3_1_FD_200532 | JGI IMG/M metagenome (GOLD analysis project Ga0302315, IMG submission 200532) | Peat permafrost microbial communities from Stordalen Mire near Abisko, Sweden - III_Palsa_N3_1 | ecosystem: Environmental > Terrestrial > Soil > Palsa > Peat permafrost | place: Sweden... | reverse complement strand
AGTTGCCGAATTTCACGACGCGCCCCGGCGTCGACCAACCGCACCACTACGGCCAGATCAATGCGCCGCTGACCAAGGATGAATGGAAAGCCGGATTTGCCGCCGCCCGCCGCGGCGAACTCCCTGAGCATCTGTGGTGCGAACTTTATTTTCAAAGCGCGCACGACCCCTCCATCGTGCCCGCGGGCGAGCACACCATGAGCGTATTTGCGCAATACGTGCCTTACAAATTCGCACAAGGGACCTGGGATGAGCGGCGCGATGAAGTCCGCGCGCTGGCGATGAAATCGCTGGCTCGCTTCTGTTCTAATATCCCCGACGCCGTGATCGACGCGCAAGTCCTGGGGCCGCCGGACATTGAACAGAAAGTGGGCCTCACCGGCGGCCACATCTTCCAGGGTGAGTGCCTGCCGCAGTACATGTGGGCCAATCGCCTCTCCGCGCGCACGCCCATGGAAGGCGTTTATCTTTGCGGCGCGGCAACGCATCCTGGCGGCAGCGTGATCGGCATCAATGGGCGCAACGCGGCAATGATGGTGCTGAAGGACCTCAACAGAATTTAGCTGCATCGCCGCGCGCCGCTCTGCTATGCTGCGCGGTACATGACGGACACACTCGCGCTGAAACGAGGGATCAGGTTTCGCGACCTGGTGCTCCTCTACGTAGTGATTGTTCTCAGCGTGCGCTGGACGGCAAGCGCGGCCACGGCTGGGCCCAGCATCCTGGTCATCTGGGTGGCTGCCCTGATCTTCTTTTTCATTCCACTGGCAGCGAGCGTCATGGAGCTCTCCTCGCGCTATCCGGAAGAGGGCGGCATTTATGTCTGGACGCGGGAAGCCTTCGGCGATTTTTCCGGATTCATTTGCGCCTGGGCATACTGGATGAGCAATCTGCCTTTCTTCGCGGCGGTGCTTTATTTTGGCGCGGCTTCCGCCTTGTTTGCCTTCGGCCCGCGCGCACAGGCGCTGAATGGCAATCCTCTTTACTTCATGACCTTCGCGGTCTTCTGGCTGGCTTTCATTACGCTGCTCAATATTCGCGGAGTGGAAGCCGGCAAGTGGCTCAACAACGTCGGCGCGTTTGGCAGCCTGCTTCCTCTTTCAGTGTTGCTGCTGCTGGGCGCTGCCTCGTACTGGCGCTTTGGCGCGGCGATCCATTTCACGGCGGCCGACTTTGTTCCCCATTGGTCGCTCGACAACGCGGTCTTCTGGTCGAGCGTTTTCTTCGCCTATAGCGCGGTTGAAAATGCGTCGGCCATGGGCGATGAGATTCAGAATCCGCGACGCAATATACCGCTCGCGCTGCTGGTGGGCGGAATCATCCTCACCATCGGCTACATTGGCGGTACGGCGGCGTTCCTTTTCACTCTGCCTGCGCAAGCCGTGAGCGGACCCGACGGCTTTGTGCATGGCATAGCGCAAATGGCGGGCAAACTTGGCATGGGATGGCTGCTGGCGCCGATGGCGCTGCTGGTGGCGCTCAATGCTGTTGGCGGAGCGGCAGGAAATCTCTCTGCCAGCGCGCGCCTGCCCTTTGTGGCCGGCGTCGACCGCTATCTTCCCCCGGCCTTCGGGCTGATTCATTCCCGCTACCGGACGCCGTGGGTCGCGCTGGCCATCTTCGGCGGAGCGGGAATCGTGGTAGCGCTGCTCGGCCAGGCGGGAACCTCCGTGCGCGGCGCCTACAATGTGCTGGTCCAAATGTCGGTCATTTCGCTTTTTCTGCCTTATCTTTTTCTTTTCGCGGCGATGATCCGCGTTCAAAGCCGTCCTGCCCCTCCCGAAGCACGACGCGTTCCCGGCGGCAGACCTGTAGCCATCGTTCTGGCGACTCTAGGTCTGGCGAGCACCGCGGCAACCATTGTTCTGTCGATGATCCCCGGCGGTGACGAGACCAACAAGCCTCTGGCGGTGATCAAGGTTCTGAGCGCAACCACTGTGCTGATGGGCGCGGGCGTGGCGATTTTTCTTTTTGCGCGATTCAAGGCGAGAAAAGACGCTCGAGCGACAAAAAGAGTCTAATCAGATTGCTACGATAGGAGTGATTGCGGGGAGGTGAGCCATGACCGACGCATCCAATACCAGCGTTAACGTCAAGCGAGCGGTGCCCTCTTTCGGCGTGATCAGCATGGAGGTCTCGCTGCGGTTCTATGTTGATGGGCTTGGGTTCAGATTGAAGCACTGGTGGATTCCGGACCGCGGCGAGGACGGGCCGGATGTGAGGATTCGTTGGTGCTGGCTCGAGCTCGGCGAGGCCGCCATCATGCTTCACGAGTTCCTGCCGGAAAGCGGGCCAAAGGAAACGCTTGGTGCTGGAACATCGGTGTGTTTTATGTGCGAGGACGCTCTGGCGCTCTATCGCGAATTCAAATCACGCGGCATCGAGCCGCGGAAGCTGCCATTTGTGGGAGACCGCCTCTGGGTAGTTCAACTCACCGATCCGGACGGCTACCGCATCGATTTTCAGAGCATGACCGACGCCCCAGAGGAAAGCGAATTGGAAGAATAGGTTTGTGCAGAGCTTCCCTACGTTGAATAGTCTGCGTTGATGTGGACGTATTCGACGGTCAGGTCCGTGGTCCAGAAAACGCAACTGCCGGAGCCTTGATGCAACTGGATGGAGATCGAAAACTCCGGCTGCGCGATGTATGCGTGCGCCGCGGCCTCATCGAACTCCGATGCGCGCCCGCCGTTGCGGCAGATCTGCAGATCACCGAAACGGATGTCGATGCGGTCGGGATCGATTTGCGCGCCGGAGTAGCCGATGGCCGCAACCAGCCGCCCCCAGTTGGGATCGCTTCCCGCCCAGGCCGTCTTCACCAGCGGCGAATGGGCAATGGCCTTGGCGATGCGCAGGGCGTCCGCATCGGAAGCAGCGCCTTCAATGCGAAGCTCAACCACATGCGAGATGCCTTCACCGTCAGCCACGATCTGCCGCGCCAGTGAGGTGCAGACCTGCGTTAGCGCGGTAGCGAATTCGCTGTTGCCTGTACCAATCGCTGCGCCGCTCGCTCCGGACGCCAGCAGCAGGACTGTATCATTCGTCGATGTGTCGCCGTCCACCGAGATGCGATTGAAGCTGAGTTCGATGGATTGATTGAGATACGACTGCAAGTCGGCCGGCTCAATCGTGGCATCGGTCAGCACATAGATCAGCATGGTGGCGTGTGGAACCAGTTGCGGGTGAATCATGCCGGAGCCCTTGCAGAGTGCGGCGATGCGGATCTCACGCGAGGAGCCGTCACTATAGCCGCCGCCGGGGCAGGGAATGTCAGGAAGCTTCGCCTCGAAGCGCGCGAACGCTGTCTTCTCCACCGTGTCGGTAGTCAGGATCGCCTGGGCGACTTGCTGAAAGTGGTCGAACTCCGAGCCCAGCGAAGCAGCCAGCGACGGCATCGCCGCGATCAGCTTTTCCGCAGGCAGCGGCACGCCGATGATGCCGGTGGACGACGGAAACACTTCTTCCGGCTTGCATTGAAAAATTTCAGCAGCAGCCTCGCAGGTTGCGCGCGCGGCGGCCAGGCCCGGTTCTCCGGCCGCGCAATTGGCGTTGCCCGCATTGATGGCCACGACGCGCACCTGGCCGCCTGTGGCGCGCAGGTTTTCCTTGTCCACAATCAACGGCGCAGCCGTTACGCGATTGGCCGTGAAGGCCGCGGCGGCGCTGGCAGGAGCGTCGGCAACAATGAGCGCGAAATCCGTTCGTCCGCTCTTCTTCAGGCCGGCCTTGGCGGCTGCGAATTGAAAACCCTTGGGAAGCAGAAATTGGGAAGCGTCAGACATGGTGGTTAACCCATTTAATCTAACAGGTGTGTTAGGGACCAGGGATCAGGGAATAGGGAATAAGGACCGGGGGACTGATAGCCATCGGTCAAGCGGGGATTGGAATGGACGAGGCGCTGGAAAGCGAGTTTCTCGAAATGCGCGCAGTCAACGTGGCGCGCGGCGAACGCGTGGTGCTGCATGACGTGAACCTGACCATCCGCACCGGAGAACATGTGGCCATCCTCGGACCAAACGGCTGCGGCAAATCCACGCTGATCATGGCCATGACCTGCCAGGTCTATCCCATCGTCCGCCCCGGTATGGGGGTGCGCATCTTCGGACGTGAGCGCTGGGATCTGACCAAGCTCCGCCAGCACTTCGGCGTGGTCGGCGCAGAGCTTCCCGGCGAACGCACCGCTGTCACGGCCGGCCTCGACGCAGTCACTGCAGGTTTCTTTTCGGCGTCCACGCTGTGGCCTAATCTGCACGTCACGCCGGAGATGCGCGAGCGCTCATGGGAAGCGCTCGAACGGATGGAGGCCACTCACCTGGCGCAGCAACTGGTCGGCGAAATGTCCGCCGGGGAAAAGCGCCGCATCGTGATCGCACGCGCACTGGTGCACAGGCCCAAGCAATTGCTGCTCGACGAGCCGTCTAACGCGCTGGACCTCGCCGCGCAACGCGAACTGCGAGACACGCTTCGCCGCCTCGCGCAGGAAGGTACAGGCCTGGTACTTGTGACGCATCACCTCGGCGACATCCTGCCGGAGATCGAGCGCGTAATTCTAATGCGCGCTGGCAGAATTGTCGGCGACGGGCCGCGCCAAGACCTGCTCACCGAGCCGCGCCTGACTGAGCTTTTTGGCGCTCCCGTCCGCATCGGCCGCGACGAAGAGTGGCTGCACAGCTGGTAAGGGGCAGGGAATAGGGAACAGGGAATAGAAAACGGAAAACTGACTCGACAACCCTGCGAATCAGCTCTTTGCACGCGCGGCGACAAGGCGCATGGGATAAATCTCAAACTTGTTGAGACCCTCGACCACCGAGGGATCGTCGTCTCCAAACCTGCACGCCTCGGCTTCGCCCTCAACTTCCAGGATGCTGGTGCCGAAGGCACCGACCGGAGCAAGCACGGGACCATAGGCAATCAGCTGCCCGGCGGCGAAATGCTCCGCCCAATAGACTCTGTGCCGCTCCATCAAGGCAGCTTCATCTGCCGTAATGTCCATGGGAAACGTCGGCCGCGGCGGAATGAGCTTGAAGAAGTATTGTTTCTTTTCCATGGGTGAGGGTTTTATAGGATTGTGATACCATGCGGGGAATTGGCTTCCCCGAAAGGCCGATGCGGAGGTACTCCATGAGCGACTACTCGAGACGAGATTTCCTGAAGACATCCCTTGCTGCCGGCGCGTTGGCCACTGCTGGAACACTGCCGCTCCACGCCGAGCGCAGGACGGCCACCGACTGGGTAACCCTGGGCCGGTCGGATGTTAAAGTTACGCGCCTGGCCTTCGGGACAGGCACCATGAGCGGGCGCATGCAGATGGACCTGGGCCAGGAAGGCTTTAACCGCCTGGTGCGCCATGCGTATGACAAAGGCATCCGCTTCTTCGAAACATCAGACACTTACCACGACACGCCCCGCATGCTGGGCATCGCGCTCAAGGGTCTTCCCCGCGAGAGCTACCGCGTGATGAACAAGGTCACGACGGAGTACCGAGGCGATCCGCACAAGCGGCTGGATGAGTTGCGCAGCTTTGCCAACATGGAGTACTTCGATGTGATGCTGCTGCATTGGCAGCACATTGCCACGTGGCCACAGGAGACGGCACGCTGGCAGGACGCCATTCTCGAAGCCGAACAGAAGAAGACCATCGTAAGCCACGGCGCGTCCGTGCACGGATTGCCGGCGCTGCGCCAGGTACCGGGCAACAAGTGGCTCGACATCGCCATGATCCGCGTGAACCACAACGGCACGCGCATGGACGCAGAGATTCCCGACCTCGATAATTTGGGCAATGTGGACGAGGTGGTCACGCACATCCACCAGGTTAAGAAAGAAGGCATGGGCGTGATCAGCATGAAGCTCATCGGCGAAGGCGTCTTCAACCGCGAAGACCGCCAAAAAGCGATGCGCTTCGCTTTCCAGAACGCGAATGTCGATTGCGTGACAGTGGGCTACAAGAACACGCAGGAGATCGACGAAGCGATTGAGAATCTGAATCTGGCGCTGGTGTAGATCCCTCCGCCCTTGACGCCGCCCCCAAATTCAAGTTAATTTGGGCTTACACGGGAAAGGAGGTTGATCCAGCTGATGAAGATTGATTGTTCCAGATGTATCGTACGTGAGGTGACTGAGGCCTAGGGCATCGCGCCCAGACCCCCAGGCTGCACCTGCGGTGAAATCAACCGCCGGGACCCTTGGCACTCGCGGCAGCGCGATGGCCTTAGTCCAATCCCAACAGTTTACCGACAAGAGAACCCCGCATAAACAGCGGGGTTTTCTTTTGCTCTTAAGATCTTGTGCTAAATCTGAGCTACGGACGATTTGTAAGTCCACCGGAGCGCACAGAAGTCAGACCCGCTGTTCTGCCAGGATGGACTGCCATGATCAGACGCTTGGCTGCTGATTGGCTGTTAGCTGAAGTTGCCCTGGTCGGCGTTGCGGAAGGGTTAGCTCAAACTGCTTCCTCTACCGATCCCGGCGGTGTGAATGAGGCCGCGGCGCGCGCCATTCTTGCCAAGGAAACAACATGAGGTTCTTGAGTTCGAACGCGCGCGGGCATCTCTTCTGGCCTCAAAGACGATCTGCGATTGGCCGGCCGCTGAGAAGGTTATGCCGCCAGGAACGTCAATTTCGCTCCAGGGTTAAACTGCAACCGGACGCGGACGAAGATCTGCATTGAGAGGATATTCACCGGACGGTCACTGACGGTTAGGTGACCACACGGACAGAATTCCAGATGAATCAGGTGTGCGCAAAGGTGGTCTCGCCGGTCAATTGATTTTCAGCGATGCATTCCCAGCTGAAATCACGCGCGGCGGATGAGCCACACAATCAGCACGATCACAATAATTGTTCCTACCAAACCCAAACCTAACATCTCGCCTCCTAGCGGACATATAGGGCATCAAGGTTACCCATGCAGTCACGATAGGCCCGGTTCCGGCTGTCGTCTGATCAAAACTAGCCATGATCACGGATCATCGAAACGGGGTGTGTGACCTGAGCAATATCCGGCTCACGTGAGCAAGCGAACACGGTGCGCAGCGGCTCTGGATGTTCTGCATTTCCTCAGAGGTTGAAGCCTCTCGCAGGGTCTCCGCGGAGGGCATCCATATGCGGAATTGCTCAGACGTGCGGTTATTCAGGCGCGTATAAGAAGACAACTGGGGGCGCTTCGCGGGCGTGGGATCTCAGCGCACTCCCACGTGCTAGAAGACCGGGGTTTGAAACAAGCTCTAGTTAGAAATTTTAATAGAACGACTGAAGGGACCTTTACATGAGGATGACTTCGTCACTAGCGGTTTGTATAGCCGCTATCCTTGGGGTGTCTGCACTTTTGGCACAAAGCACTTCTCCCAGCGTTGCAACCACTTCCAGCACACCGTCACCAGTGGCCCGTGTCTATGTGACCTCTCAAGCCTCCGCAACCGCGGCTCCGGAAATCAGCGCCTACAACGCCGACTCCGAAGGCCGGCTCACGTCCATTGCCGGCGGGCCCTGGCCGGGTATCGCTTCCGCGACTACCGGCACTTACTTCTTCGCCCTGGATCAGACCTTCCGGAACGCCATCAGTTACAAAGTTGCCTCCAACGGCGCACTGACCAAGGTGGCAAATTACGATCTCGCCGACCGGGCGCCTTCCGGCTGCGCGAATTATGACACTTTCTCGCCGCCCACGCTGGATCATACGGGAGCAACGCTCTACGCCACCGGCGGGGAGTTCTCCAGCGGCACAGGGGATGGAACGTGCACAGATAATGCCGTGACCCAGGCCTACAGAATCAACAAGGATACCGGCGACCTGACGTATCTCGGTTCGGTGGACAGCTTTTACGAGGTGACCTTCGACGGCAACAACATGTACACCTTCAGCGGTGGATGTTATTGCAAATCCGCGGATCAGGATACCGATATTATTGGTCTGCAGCGCGAAAGTGACGGCATGCTGGCGTTGGCGACTACCACCTCCGACCAGCCCATGGGCGCTCCGAGCGGGAGTTCGTGGGCGGCTTCCGAAACAGCTGCCGATCCAACCGATCACCTGGCTGTCGCACTGGAGCCGGCGCAATCGCCCTGGCACTCGCTGCTCGCAGCCTACACCATCGGTTCAAACGGCAGCCTGACTACCACAAACACGTCCGACCAGATGCCGGAAATTGGCGACCTAATCGGCCCCATGCAAATGTCGCCTTCGGGCCTGCTGCTGGCCGTCGCGGACAACACCGAGGGCCTGCACGTAATGCATTTCAACGGCGCCAATCCCATTACGCCGTACGCGCTTCTCCTGTCGAACACGCAGGTTCTCTCGCTCGCATGGGACAATGCGAACCACCTGTACGCTACGACAACCGGCGGCAAGCTGTACGTGTTTACTGTGACTCCGACGAGCTGGTCGCAGGCTCCGGGCTCCCCGTATTCGATCAGCTATGCGGGCGATCTTGTGGTGCGGTCGCTGACGTCCCAGTAATGATTGGAGTTGACTTAGATTGCGGAGACGGGGAAATCCTTTCCTCGCTCCGCTAGCTCCGGCAAATTCGCTCTTACGCGTTGATCGCCCTTTGACCGCGGCGAACCTGCACGGACCCATCTACTAAATTGCTGGTACGCGCACGTTTCAGACGGACATGATTCCAGAATGCTTGCCACCGATTTAAAGCAAATGCTGTTTGCGTATCCGACGAGTGGCTCAAATAGGGCGGGGATGCTTTAGAGAGATCCGACGGTCCGACATCGAGGCCTGGTGCAACCTGGGGGTGGGCTGGGGCCATCCTACCGGTGAGCAAGACCTGGAACAGGAAAGGCGGAAGAAGTCACGATGACAAAGCTTACGTATGAGGAGCGGAAGGAACTGCCCAAAGGGGATTTCGTCTTTCCGAAGACGCGCCGCTACCCGATTGAGGACGCCGCGCACGCGCGGGATGCCCTGGCCTGATCCAGCGGAAAGCCCGAACACGCGACGGTGTTGGCGGCGGTCAAGAAGAAGTATCCGGAAATCGACGTAGAGAAATAAGGAATGGACTGCTGGGGAATTGCGGACCTGACATTGCGGCCCATGTCCTGCCCCCGTCGACCGGCAAAGCCGCCTGCGTCTATACAGGCTTCGCCTACATCACGCGCAAGATGTCAGGCCTGCTGGGTAAGTTCGGGATGCACGTAAAAGTGGTCACAGGGCCATCGACTGGCTTCTGCATCATCGTCATCACCGCCTCCCGCAAGTTCCGATCGCAGCCTGGCTACTCCCCGCGGCAGGTATGCCTTAACCGTTCCCTTGCTCACCCTCGTAGTCCCGGCAATCTCGATCAATCGCTGCAATTTCAATTCGTACAGTGCCGCCTGAGGTGAGTTGACCCCTTTGCCTGCCTGGCCCCTGAATTAACGGCTAACCAGACAGAACTCGAAAATGGAGTTCTGTCCGGATCGACGACGATTCGCTCAGAATCCTGTTTGAACTTTCCCGTCATGGCGGGTTCGAATGCCTCGAATCGAAGCCGGACCGTGCGCTTCTCCAGGTCCAGCTGTCCTCCCCTGCCGATCGGGTTCCGCGCTATACTGGTGCCCTGCGAACAATTCAAGCCGGCCCCCCGGCTCGCATCCTGTCCGCAAATCACCGAATGCGGCCTCGGCGTGCGCAGTCCAGACCCGTCAAGGGGGAGGTGCGATGAAGGTTCACCCCGACGAGTTCGCGATGGCCCGCGAATACTCAAGCACGCACGATTTCGAGCGCCTCAATCCCGAGCAAATTCATCAGGTGATGGTCCGCGGCCGCGAGCTGCACAAGTGGTTTCGCGCGCACACGCGCCTGCACGCCGCCATCAGCATCTTGGCCATCGGCAGCATCTTCGCGGTTGACTGGCTTGTGTGGATCGCGCTTGTCCGCTGTTTCGTCGCCGCTGTTCCCGGCACATGGGCTGTCATCCTCGCCGCCATCTTCACCGGCACTTTCCACAGTTGGCTCGTATACTCGCTCACCATCTACTCCCTGCACGAGGGCGCGGCCCACAACGTCATATTTCCCGGCAAGGGCCCGTTGAGCCGCGCGGCCAGTTTCCTCTCAACCAACATGTGCCGCCTGTCAGCCGCCGAGCCCGAACACTACTCCAAGTGCCACATGGCGCACCACGCCAAATTCGGCACCGAGGATGACTCTGAATTTCTCAACTTCATCTTCCCCCGCCGCCTCTGGCTCAACTTCCTTCCCCTCGGCAGCTTCTTCAACTACACCGATTTCTTCGTGCATCGCACGCCTGCCCACACCGGCTCCGGCGCTGCATCCGCCGTCCTTGCCGCCATCTATAACGGCCTCTATCTCTTCATGCTCTACCGATTCTTCGGCCTGCTGTTTACCGTCATCGTAATCCTTATCATGCCGCACATTGGCTTTTATGTGGACCGCTTGAGGCAGTTTACCGAGCACAATCTCATGCCGCTTGAGAACAACAGCGGCGCGCGCAGCCTCGGCGTGGGCTTTTGGGGACTGCTGGTCGGGGGCGGCCCGTGGGGCCAGCCCTGCCACCTGGCGCATCACCTGGTCGCCAGCATCCCCTGGTATCAGCAGATCATCCTGCATCGCCACATCGTCGGCCTCTTGACAGTGACGCAGCGCAAGCAGTTTCTCCTCAAGCCCGTCGTCGGATTTCCCGCCCTGCTGTGGGACATCCTGCGAGAGTCAAATCACTTCTCACGCGCCTCCGCGGGGCGAGTCCTCGCCGGCGATTGACCACTGGCACGCGAGATCCACCATGCACCAGATTGCAACCAGGAGGCGCATCGTGCTCGGAAACCGAAGCTGGGATGATTGGATCCGCCAGTACTCTAACAGCCACCAGAACACGATCAATCGCATCTGCCACACCGTCGGCATCCCCATGATCGCGCTCAGCGTCCTGGTGATCCCGCTCATCTTCTGGCATACCCGCTTCTGGATGCTCGCCGTCGGCCTTTTCGTCGTCGGCTGGATCTTCCAGTTCATCGGCCACGCTGTTGA
>Ga0302315_10005350_pt1 | contig 10978 bp, 5 predicted proteins | sample III_Palsa_N3_1_FD_200532 | JGI IMG/M metagenome (GOLD analysis project Ga0302315, IMG submission 200532) | Peat permafrost microbial communities from Stordalen Mire near Abisko, Sweden - III_Palsa_N3_1 | ecosystem: Environmental > Terrestrial > Soil > Palsa > Peat permafrost | place: Sweden... | reverse complement strand
GACGCTTATCACTGGACAGACCTCAACCATATCTTCATCACCCCGCAGGTTGGTGAGGCAAAAATCATGCGCGACCCATCTATCGAACAAGGACCGGATGGCATTTATCACCTGGTTTGGACGATAGCCTGGAAAAACAGCAAAAGTATCGGCTATGCCGAATCGAAGGATTTGATCCACTGGTCGCCTGAACGGGAAATTGACGTAATGGCCGATGAACCGACTGCCGTAAATGCCTGGGCGCCGGAATTGTTCTATGACGATGAGGGCAAACAATTCATTATTATTTGGGCATCGACCGTGCCATTCCGTTTCCCGAAAGGTGAGGAGGATGAAAACAATAACCACCGTTTGTACTATACGATTACAAAAGATTTTAAAACTTTCTCGCCGGCAAAACTATTTCTTGATCCGGGCTTCAGCGTGATAGATCCCGAGATTGTAAAAATAGCCAAAGGCAAATATGTGCTGGTAATGAAAGACAATACCCGGCCAAACCGGAACATCCTTATAGCATCAAGCAACAACCCCCTCGGGTCGTACACGGATTATTCCAAACGGTTCACCGAAATGTATTCCGAAGGCCCGACGATGACCAAAGCGGGGAACGACTGGCTGATCTATTATGATTCGTACCGCCTCAAAAAATTTGGCTGCATACGCACATCGGATTTCAAAACATTTACAAACATTTCCGATTCGGTAAGTGTGCCGGTAGGACACAAACACGGCACCATATTTAAAGTGAGCGAAAAATTGCTTAAAAAGCTAAAAAATGCCTCAAAAATTGGCGAAAATTGATAGAAAATGTTCAAAAAAGTCTATATATTTTTTATTCTGATAGCTGTTCTCGACCTCCCGGTTTTTGCGCAGGATACCGTGCGGTACACCGGCAATACGGTTGTAGATGTCGATTATCACAGCGGGCGTTTAAGTCCGGTGATCGGCGTACACAGTATGCAGATATTCCGCGCCAACCGCGAGCATCCCGAACAGGCCGACGGCTTTGGTTTTACCTACAACCACCAGCCCATGCTGGCCTACTGGAATAACACGTATTGCGTTGAATACCTGAGTGATAAGGTTGGCGAAAGCGTTCCGCCGGGCCAAACCTTAATGATCACTTCGAAGGATGGCAGCACCTGGTCAAAGCCGGATGTTATATTCCCTCAATATAAAGTTCCGGATGGTACAACCAAGCCTAATCATCCCGGCGTAGCCAAAAATCTATACGCGGTTATGCACCAGCGGATGGGCTTTTATACCTCAAAATCAAAGCGCTTGCTGGTTTTAGGCTTCTACGGGATTTGCCTGGATGCTCATGACGACCCAAATGATGGTTATGGAATTGGCCGTGTAGTACGCGAAGTTTACCCCGATGGTAAATGCGGCCCCATCTATTTTATCCACTACAACCCAAAATGGAATGAGCAAAACACTTCGTTCCCGTTCTATAAAACCAGTAAGGATCAAGGCTTTATACAAGCCTGCGACGAACTGATGGCAAATCCGCTGATGATGATGCAGTGGGTAGAAGAAACCGATCACGACGACCCGCTGATACCGCTACATAAAGATTATAAAGCGTTCAATTTCTATCACTTACCTGATGGGAGAGTGGTAGGATTGTGGAAATATGCCCTGACCGCTATCAGTACCGACAATGGCAAAACATGGCCGGCAAATGCAAGTCGCGCACCACGATTTGTAACCAGCAATGCCAAAATATGGGGACAAAAAACTTCCGATGGCAGGTATGCTACGGTTTATAATCCATCGGAATTTCGCTGGCCGCTGGGTATTTCGGTAAGCCAGGATGGCTTGAATTATACTAACCTGCTGTTAATCAACGGCGAAATTTCGCCAATGCGTTATGGCGGAAATTATAAATCCTATGGCCCTCAATATACGCGCGGCATTGAGGAAGGTAACGGTATCCCGCCGGATGGCAAACTTTGGGTTACTTATAGCATGAACAAAGAGGACATTTGGGTATCATCGATCCCCGTTCCGGTAACGGATAGTGCTGTTGAACATGCAAACGAGGTTTTTGACGAATTACCCGCCGGTAAAGAGCTGGAAAAATGGAATACTTACAGTCCGCTTTGGGCGCCTGTCGGAATTGACAAAGCCCCCGACAGTACACGTTGCCTGGCACTAAAGGATTGGGATAGATATGATTACGCCCGCGCCGAGCGTGTTGTACCCGAAACCAAAAAGCTGCTGGCCGATTTTACCATCATCCCGGCACAAAACAATACAGGTATGCTCGATATCGAGTTTCAAAACAAATTTGGAGATGCTGCTATCCGGCTGACGTTTGATTCAACCGGGGTTTTCCAGGCAAAAACGGGCTACAGGAGCAAAAATATGCTGAAATACGAGGCCAATAAGCCCTACCATATTATAGTAAAGCTTGACGCAGATACCCGTTTTTATACCGTAAATGTGAACGGTAAAGATGTACTCCGGAACTTGTTTTTTGCGCCTGTACTGAACGTGAAACGGGTTGTTTTCCGTACCGGCAGCGTAAGGCGTTTCCCGGATGCGGATACGCCGACCGACCAGGATTACGACCTGCCAAAACCCGGCGAACCTGTTCCGCCAGCGGCATTTTATATCAAATCATTTAAAACATCGGCTTACTAATGTTAAAAAGGATATCACTCATCGGTTCTTATCTGGTTTGCCTGTTTTTCGCGCATGGTGCAAAGGCCGAGGTGGTATTGCCTAAAATACTGGCTAACAATATGGTTTTGCAGCGGGATAAACCGGTTGCCATTTGGGGAACGGCATCTTTGGGGGAAATAGTAACGATAAAATTCGCCAATCAAACTAAAAAGAGCACGGCTGATGCCAACGGTAATTGGTCAATAACGCTTGATGCGATGAGCGCCAACGCTGCTTCGCAGGAGATGGTCATCGGCGGTACCAATACTATAAAACTGGAAAATATTTTGGTGGGAGAGGTGTGGCTATGCTCGGGACAATCGAATATGTCGTACGAAATGCGCAAGAACAGCAAGGTACGCAGGCCTGATACGACTACGGTAAATACGCCTATTGACGAGCTTGACCGCGCACATAACCCGCAGATCAGGCTTTTCCTCGTTACGCAAAAGAATTTAAGGAGACCCGATTCAACGCACTCGGGCTGGGATATTGCCGAAGGCACCGCCTTGCGCGATTTTTCTGCGGCCGGTTATTTCTTCGCCAAAAACCTTAACCACGACCTGAAAGTGCCGGTTGGCATCATTTGTTCGGCCATAAGCGGCAGCCGCATTGAACCCTGGATGCCGGAGGAGGCTTTTAATGCCGTGCCATATTTTAAAGACAACAACGTAAAAATTGACGGCGACCCGGGAAAGCTCTATATCAATATGATACAGCCGGTTGCGCCTTACACACTGCGTGGATTTTTATGGTACCAGGGCGAAAGCGGTGCTTATTTGGCCGAAACCATCGGCTATACCTACAAAATGGAAGCGCTCATCAACTGGTGGCGCAAGCTGTGGGGTGATAAAGCGTTACCTTTTTATTATGTGCAGATAGCGCCATTCTATTACTCAAGGGCAAAAGGCAATGTGCCATTTACCATTTATACCGAGCCGGAACTGCGCGAGGCCCAAACCATGGTTTTGAAAATACCGCATACCGGGATGATCGTAACGACGGATTTGAACGATTCGCTGACCAATATCCACCCTGCTTTTAAATGGATAGTAGGCCAACGTTTGGAATTGCAGGCATTGGCAAATACCTATGGCAAAAAAGTAGTCTTTTCAGGGCCGATGTATGATAATATGCATATCGACGGTAACAAGGTCATTCTCAGCTTTAAATATGTAGATGGCGGCTTAGTAAGCCATGACGGCAAACCGCTCGACTACTTCACTATCGCCGGGGCTGACGGCAAATTTGTTAATGCCAACGCAATAATTAAAGGCGATAAGGTAGTTGTATCCTCGCCTGGCGTTAGATCGCCTGTTGCTGTCCGCTTCGGCTGGACAGAAGTAGCCGAACCAAATTTTTACAATAAGAGCGGTTTGCCCGCGGTGCCATTCCGGACAGATAATCCTCTAAAATTCACTTATACTGATAATTGATATGCGAGCAGTCTGCCATAAAATGTTGTTTTGTATCGTCCTGCTATTTTGTGCGATAGATAGCTATGCGCAAAAAACGGCGGTGCAATACCTCTCAGGTACAGGCAGCGACCATACGGTAAACTGGCAGTTCTATTGTACCGCAGGTATGAATTCCGGCAAATGGACAACCATACCGGTGCCGTCCTGCTGGGAGTTGCAGGGCTTTGGCAAATACAATTATGGGCTTGACAAGGACAGCCTGAAAGGAAAAGAGCAAGGCCTTTACAAATACACATTCAATGTGCCGGCGTCATGGAGCGGCAAGGTGGTGAATATCGTTTTCGACGGTTCGATGACTGATACCAAAGTGATGATCAACGGGCATCAAGCCGGAGCAATACACCAGGGTGCTTTCTATCAGTTTAAATATAATATTACACCGTTACTGAAATTCGGGCAGGAAAATTTGCTCGAAGTAACGGTATCAAAATATTCAGCCAATAACTCTGTAAATGCAGCAGAGCGTAAAGGCGATTTCTGGGTGTTCGGTGGTATTTTCAGGCCGGTTTATTTGGAGGCATTCCCGCAGCAGCATATCAGCCATGTGGCAGTAAACGGTAAGGCAGACGGCAGCTTTGAGGCGCAGCTTGATCTCTCGAACATCAAAAACGCGGATGCTGTAACCGGCCAGTTTTATTCGCTGAACGGCCAAAAAAGCGGCTCCCCTTTTTCTGTGAAAATTAAATCAGGCGACACATCCACTTGGCTTAAAACTCATCTGTCCTCACCTAAATTATGGTCGCCGGAATTTCCGAACTTATATAATGTTACGTTCAGCCTTACTGATCATGGTAAAGTTATTCATAACGTCACACAACGCTTTGGTTTCCGTACTATTGAACTGAGGCTGCATGATGGTATTTATGTAAATAATGTAAAGATCAAGTTCAAAGGCGTTAACCATCATTCTTTTTGGCCGACTTCAGGCCGCACCACCAGCAAAGCCATTAGCATTGCGGATGTGGAGCTGATCAAGGACATGAATATGAACGCGGTGCGCATGTCGCATTACCCGCCTGATGCACATTTCCTGGATGTATGCGATTCGCTCGGCCTTTTTGTTTTGGATGAGCTGACCGGCTGGCACCACGCTTATGATACCCAGGTTGGCAGTAAGTTGGCAAAGGAAATGATCTCGCACGATGTTAATCATCCTTCAATCGTAATATGGGACAATGGCAACGAAGGCGGTTTTAACTTTAACCTCGACCATTGGTTCGATGACCTTGATATTCAAAAACGGCCGCTCATTCACCCGTGGGCTGTTTTCAGGGGCACCAATACACAGCACTATATCAACTATGATTACGGCGATAATACCGGTTTACACGGGCACGACGTAGCTTTCCCTACGGAATTTCTGCATGGGATATATGACGGCGGCGCAGGTGCGGGACTGGATGATTTCTGGAACGAAATGTGGCACACGCCAATATCCGCAGGCGGTTTTATATGGGTTTTTGCTGATGAGGCCGTTGTCCGTACAGATAAAAATGGCTTGCTGGATTCGGACGGCGATCATGGTCCGGATGGGATATTAGGCCCATATCACGAAAAAGAAGGCAGTTATTACACTATCAAAGAGGTTTGGTGCCCGGTTTATCTCGAACCAAAAGAAATTACGCCGCAGTTTGACGGGAAACTTCGTTTGGAAAACCGTTATGCTTATACCAATCTTAAACAATGCACTTTCAGCTATAAACTGGCTACGTATGATAATACTTATCATACTAAACCGCTAAAATCCATAACCGGCACAATTGCTTCGCCGGATGTTGAGGCGGGTCAGTATGGCTACCTGAAAATGAACCTTCCGAACGGATGGCAAAACTACGATGTGCTGTATGTAACCGCGTTCGATCCATATAAACATGAACTTTATACCTGGAGCTGGCCGATCGCCGATCATGATCGCATTACAAAACGCATGCAACTCCAAACTGGCGGCAATAAACCTGCTATCGAGGAAACAGATTCACTATATAGGGTTAGTGCGAACGGAATTAAACTGGAATTCAGTCGTAAAAATGGAATACTGAAAAAAGTTGAAAATGATAAAGGCGTTATTCCTTTTAATAATGGGCCGATTTTAGCCGAAGGGCAGGACAACACCGGCCTGCAAAGCATAAAGAATTACTATAACGCCGATACGCTGGTTATAGAAGCGACATTCGCACCCAAATCCACCGAAGCACAATTGCGGTGGATGGTGTACCCATCGGGATTGGTAAAACTGGATGTGAAATACTGGGCTGTTGGCGAGGAAGCTAAATTGCTGGGCGTAAGTTTTTCTTATCCTGAAAAAGACGTTAAAGGTATAACCTATATGGGCGATGGTCCTTACCATGTCTGGAAAGACCGACTGAAAGGCGTTACCTTAAATGTTTGGGACAAAGCCTATAATAATACTATTACAGGCGAGGACAGCACTAAACTCATCTACCCCGAGTTTAAGGGTTACTATTCCAATTTATACTGGATGAAGCTGCAAACAAGCGGCCAACCCATCACTGTTATTTGCGATAGTCGCGATGTTTTCCTGCGGCTGTTTACCCCTAAATGGCCTGGGCATACTTATAATAACAATATAGCGCCTGATTTTCCGCCGGGGGATATTTCGTTTATGCACGGCATACCGCCCATCGGGACAAAATCGCAGCAGGCGACAAGACTTGGGCCACAGGGTGGTTTAAACCAGTATTTTAATTACGACAAACATATCGAGGATGCTTTACCGCTCACTTTATATTTTGATTTTTCAGGAAAATAAATGAAGCAAGCCAGTACATATATAGCAACCCTTTTGATGCTCATTTTATTAATAAGTGTTAAAAATACAACCATTGCCGCCGTTGTTGTACGGAATTTGAAATGCGAAATGCTCACCGATCCGCAGGGCATTGGTATGTCCTCGCCCCGGTTAAGCTGGCAGATAGAAAGTACCGCAAATAATACACAACAAACCGCTTATGAGATACTTGTCGCATCATCAATACAAAAATTAGCGGCTAATGAAGGTGATCTGTGGGATTCACATAAAATAGCATCGGACCGATCCATAATGGTCAATTATGCCGGTAAGTCATTGGTTAGCCGTATAGCATGCTACTGGAAGGTAAGGATATGGACGACCAAAGGCGTAAGCGACTGGAGCGCAACAGCATTTTGGAGCGAAGGCCTTTTAAATGCAACTGATTGGAAAGCGAAATGGGTAGGCTATGACGCCGGTTTCCCATGGGATAGTGTTTCAAAGTTCTCAAGGCTATCGGCAAGATATTACCGTAAGGAATTTAATACGACTAAACAGGTTGAAAAAGCGACCGTTTACATTGTTGGCCTCGGTCATTATGAATTATATGTAAACGGCAAAAAGATAGGCAAACAAGTACTAGCTGAAGCACCGACGGATTATTCACAATCGGTAATGTACAATACTTTTGATGTTACCGGGCAGCTTCAGCAGGGCAATAACACAATAGGAACGATACTGGGCAATGGCCGTTTTTTTACCATGCGGCCCAAATACAAGCCTCAGAAGATAAAGGAATTTGGTTTTCCAAAAATGCTGCTCCAACTGGAGATCACTTACAGCGATGGCAGCAGGCAAACCCTAATAAGCGATGATAGCTGGAAATTTACTGCCGATGGCCCCATCCGTACCAACAACGAATACGACGGCGAAGAATACGATGCCACCAAAGAACTGACCAGTTGGAACACTATCGGTTATGATGATGGGAAATGGCTAAAAGCCCAATTGGTGCCACCCCCCGGCGGCAAAGTGGTTGCACAAATGGATGAGCCGATAGGTATTGTCGACACCATTCATCCCATAAGCATAAAACAGCTTAAACCCGGCACCTGGATAATGGATATGGGCCAGAATATGGCCGGCTGGATACAGATGAAGGTACATGGCAATCGAGGCGACAAGGTTACGCTGCGCTATGCCGAAACATTACAGCCTGACGGCGACCTATATGTAGCCAATCTGCGTGATGCAAAGGTTACGGACGTTTATACGTTAAAAGGCGGTGGAGAAGAAATTTGGCACCCGGTATTTGTATTTCATGGTTTCCGATACGTGGAGATAACCAATTATCCCGGTACGCCGACGGTTGATGATTTTATAGGTCAGGTTGTTTCAGATCAGATGGCGGTTACCGGTCATTTTGCAACTTCGGACACTTTGATCAACCAAATATATCATAATGCTTACTGGAGTATTTTGAGCGATTACAAAGGCATGCCCGTTGATTGCCCGCAGCGCAACGAACGCATGCCCTGGCTGGGCGACCGCGCTATTGGCTCATTAGGCGAGAGCTTTATTTTTAATAATGAAAACTTGTATGCCAAATGGCTGGATGATATAGAACAATCGCAGAAACCCGATGGCTCCATACCCGATGTGGCGCCTGCATACTGGAATTATTACAGCGATAACATGACATGGCCGGGCACTTACATCCTGGTAGCCGACATGCTGTATAACCAGTTTGATGATAAAGCGCCGATAGAAAAGCATTACGCGTCAATGAAAAAATGGCTCGGTTATATGCGGCAGAAATACGGCCAAAACGGGTTGATGACCAAAGATAAATACGGCGACTGGTGCGTTCCGCCCGAATCACCGGAATTGATACATTCAAGGGATTCGTCGCGAAATACCAACGGCGTATTAATTGCCACAGCTTACTATTACCGCATGCTGAACCTGGTTCAGCATTTTGCGAAGATTTTAAATAAGCCAACAGATGCGAAGCAATTTTCGGTACTGGCTGCACAGGCAAAGAATGCCTTCAACCAAAAATTCTTCGATAAAAAAACAGCGCAATACGATAATAACACTGTTACGGCAAACCTGTTGCCGCTTTACTTCGGCATGGTGCCACAAGGCGATGAAAAGGCCGTGTTTGCCAATATCGTAAACAAAATAACCGGCGATGCACATGACCATATCAGCACCGGGGTTATCGGTACGCAATGGCTGATGCGCGGGCTGACGGATTTTGGCCGGCCTGATATTGCCTTTCGTATAGCCGATAACAGCGATTATCCAAGCTGGGGCTATATGGTTAAACGCGGCGCTACCAGCATATGGGAATTGTGGAACGGAGATACCGCCAACCCCGCCATGAACTCCCGCAACCACGTGATGCTGCTCGGTGACCTGATCACCTGGTTCTATCAATCGCTTGCCGGGATAAAAGTTGGTGATGCAGGTTTTAAAACTATTGTAATGAAGCCGGCTATCGGCGGTTTGGATAGTGTTAACGCGAGTTACACCACGCCTTACGGGCTGGTAAAAAGCCGCTGGGAAAAAGCAGGGAAACAATTTGATTGGTATGTTACTATCCCGGCAAACTCAAAAGCGCTGGTTTGCCTGCCAACGGCAAGTATTGCTAAAATTAAAGAAGACGGCGCAAGCCTGAAGTTGAAAAGCGCTGTGCATAATGGCAGGGTAGAAGTGGAGATCGGTTCGGGTAATTATCATTTTGAAGTGGAAGATTATGAGAAATAAAATGGCATCCGTCATATTGCTTGTGGGCTTAAGCATAGGGTTTACATCTGTAACCGCGCAGCTTAAATTGTGGCAGCACGGGATAGTTAAAGATGAATTTATTTTTGAAAAAGCGTCATACCCCGAATGCCACGCGGCTACCATCGCCGAAACCAAACAGGGTTTGGTTGCAGCCTGGTTCGGCGGCACCAAAGAACGTAACCCTGATGTATGTATTTGGGTAAGCAGGCTGGTAAACGGCAAATGGACCGAAGGTGTAAACGTTGCCAACGGCATTCAAAACGATACCCTACGCTATGCCTGCTGGAACCCGGTTTTGTACCAGGTACCCGGCGGCGACCTGATCTTGTTTTATAAGATCGGTCCCTCGCCGGCAAAATGGAAGGGGTATTTCAAAACATCCGCCGATGGCGGTATTACCTGGTCGGCGCAACAGACTTTGCCTGATGGCATTTTAGGGCCTGTGAAAAATAAGCCGGTAACGTTAAGCAATGGCGATATCCTGTCACCGTCCGGCGTTGAAAATAATGGTGTTAAATTACATTTTGAACTATCATCCGATAAAGGGCAAACCTGGCAATTTATCGGCCCGGTTAGCGCTGATAAAAATATTAAAGCATTGCAGCCGACTATCCTTTTCCATAAGGATGGTACTTTACAAGCACTTTGCCGCACACAAAACCGGGCGATAATGGAAACATGGTCGAAGGATAATGGCAGGACATGGTCGCCATTGGATACCACTTCGTTGCCAAATAATAACTCCGGCATTGATGGTGTAACACTTAAAGATGGTCGCCAATTACTGGTTTATAACCATGTGCTGCCGCCCGGTAAAGAAGTGAAAGGCGCCCGTACGCCGCTGAACGTAGGCATATCAAATGACGGAAAAACCTGGTATGCGGCATTGATACTGGAAGATTCGCCCATCAGCCAGTATTCCTACCCGTCGGTTATTCAAACACCGGATGGTTTGGTGCATGTGGTTTATACCTGGAGAAGGCAGCGCATAAAGCATGTAGTTATCGACCCTAAAAAACTCGAACTGTACGAAATTAAAAATGGCATATGGCCTAAAATGGACGGCTACACGGCCCCGGTAGTAACCGGCGATACAAAAGACCTTTAAACGGAGGAGTGATGATGAAAAGTAAAATATTAACCTTACTGGCATGCCTGTTTTTAATTCCAGGGATGCTATGGGCGCAGGAAGATACCGACCACCAGTACCGGAAATCATTAAAAGAGGTTTTGGATGAGATACAAACGCGGTTTCATGTTAAAATTAAATATACCGAAGACCAGGTAG
>Ga0302315_10005346_pt1 | contig 10983 bp, 13 predicted proteins | sample III_Palsa_N3_1_FD_200532 | JGI IMG/M metagenome (GOLD analysis project Ga0302315, IMG submission 200532) | Peat permafrost microbial communities from Stordalen Mire near Abisko, Sweden - III_Palsa_N3_1 | ecosystem: Environmental > Terrestrial > Soil > Palsa > Peat permafrost | place: Sweden... | reverse complement strand
AAGTTCCCATACTTCTTCCTTCTTTTGGCCAATTAAATCCAGTTTTTAATACTTTATCAAATTCGGGTTTATTATTAGTATCGACATTGAAATACTCTAATAAGATCATTCTGGTAAATTCAGATATATTTTTATTTTTATAACTGGTTGAATATACATATGATCCACCAATAACTTTAAAAAGATCAAAATCTGGATTTAACGTATTATATTTATGATGAAGTAGTTTTTCACGTGAATATGATGATAACCCATACCATTTACCATTTACTTTTATAGATGATAACCCATAATCTATAATTGTTGCTATTTTATCTGTTTTAATAAATATATCTTGATATTTGATATAAAAATAAGGAAGTGTATGATCTCTTAATATAATATTTCCACCATGAAGATCATAATGAGTAAAACTAAATTGTTCTTCTGCTATTTGTAAGGCTCCAACAATTTGTAATAAATATGATAAAAATTGTTCTATATTACAATTAAATAAAGAATTTGGTAAAAGTTTACCACTTATTTTTTCACATATCAAAAACGTCTTTTGATTTTCTGTTTTTTGATCACACCAACCTTTCCCTTCTTTTGGATCACCACAATGAAATGTTCCATATATATACATAAAATTAGGTATTAATTCTCTTAATCTATTTAAAGCAACTAATGCTACAAAAAATTCATGTATAATTTCATTATCATTATCTCTTTTTGATTGTTTTAAAACAATCGCATCTCTTATATTTTTAAATACAGCAGTATAAATTTTTCCTTGAACTCCTTCTGCTATTGTTTTTAATTCAGTTATATTTGAATTTATTTGACTTGATAATTCAACATGAGTTTGAAAATAACAAGATAATTTATTAATAAGTTGATATGGATAAAAATCTCCAATTATTTTTTTATTTTTATAATCTTCTATTATTTGTTCAAACCCCTTTATAGAATCACATTTACCCCTTTTTTCTACTATTTTTTTTTCTTCTTTGAATATTTCAATTTGATTTTTTATAGATTCTAATTCTTTTTGTTGTTCTTGTTTTTTATATAAGAAATCTCTTTGTCTATCTTGTTCTTTATATTCATATTTTTTAAGATGTTCTAACTGTTCTTTTGTTATTTCTTTTGTCTCTGGCTCTTCTAGATCTTGTGTTTCAGGTTCTTCTATTTTATTTTCTCTTGTTTTAATATTACTTTGATTTTGAAATCCGATATTTTCTCTAGTTTCTAGATCATCTTCATTGAATAACGATTTTCTTTCTCTAGTTTTAAGATTACTTTGATCAAATAACGATTTTCTTTCTCTAGTTTTTAAATTACTTTGATCAAATAACGATTTTCTTTCTCTAGTTTTTAGATTACTTTGATCAAAAAATGATGGTATATCTCTAGTTTCTAATTTATCTTCAGACAAATCCATTATTATATTAATTATATATAATTAATATAAATTAAAAAATTATTCATCCCAAACATTAATATTTAACAATCGACTTGCTATTACAAATCCATGCCCAAATACAAATGTCTTATCATTTATACTTTTTTTCATATTTTCATAATTTACTTTCATAATATCTTCATTTCTTTTTTGTCCATCTGGATCTATAATTATTAATGATATTCCATTTTCAATTTTCTCTTTAATTTATATATCTTATTTTTTAATTTTTCTCTTGTTATTTCTTTATTTGTTAATGTAAAACATGTTAATCCATATAAATAATCTCTAATTTTATCTTCTTTATTATCTATTAACGATGTCATAAATAATTTTGATAACATTTTAAATATTTTATTAATTATTTCATTAATAAATATATATGAAATAAAATATCAGTTTTTTTTAATAATAAAACGACTCTGTTAATAAATATTTGTATTTATAGGAATTCCATGATTATAAACAGTTAAAATATTTTCATTTGTATTTTGATTATATTCATAATGTTCTCCATGTAATAGATTATCTTCATCAAAAGAATATTTTTCTTTCACTTTTCTTTTTAAACCTAAAGATTTAGATATAAATGGCGAACAATATATTTTTGTATATAAAATATTATTTTTTCCATTATTTTCTCCATATTTTATCAATTTATATAAAGACTTTTCATTTATACATTCTTCTATATTTGACTTATTTTCTTTTAGAATTGAAGTTGACTTGTAATAATAATAATAATATTTACATAATTTCATTTTTCCATTTTTATATATTGTTTTTTGTATCATATTTCCTAATATACGATCATTTTTAAATTGACAGTAATGTAATTGATTAATTCCATATATTCTTTCATAAAATTCTTCATATTTATCATCAATATTTATTACAATTTCAGGTAATGTATATCTTTTAATAATATTAACAACATATTTTGATCTTACCCTATATAAAACAGAATATATGTTCAATTTTTTCATATATTTCTTATTTCTCTCTTTAACTATTTCATTCATTCAATAAATAATAATGTTATTATTATTTAAATATCATTTTTAAATCGTTTTTATTCTTCAATTTCATTTTTCTCTTTATTTGAATCTAACTTTGAATTATTTTCTTCTTCTAAATTTTCATTTCTTTCTGCCATCATTTTTTTTGCCATTAATAATACAGCACTAGTTCCCTTTACATCTTTTTTATTTTGAATATACGGATTTTCCGTCACCTCAGTTTTTTCTATTACTTCTATTTTATTTTCTTTCGAAATATCTAATGGTTCTATTTCTTCTTGTTCTTCTATAGGTTCTAATCTCTGTTTTAATGTAGATTTTTTAAATCTAGACAATTCAGTTTCATCAATAAATTTCGGTTCTTCAAAAACTTTGGTTTCATTTTTATCATCATCAAATTTTACTGTTTTCTTCAAATTGGATTTTAATGGTTTCTTAACTTCTTTCACTTCTTCTTTTTTAACATCTTCATTTTTACTTAAAGGTCTTTTTATTTTAAGTTTAATTTTTCCATTGTCTATTTTATTTTCTTTATTTTCTTTCTTTTCATTTTCTTTCTTTTCAGTCTTTTCATTTTCTTTTGGAATTTGTTTTCCGTTTTGTGAAAGAGGTTTAAGTATATTTTCAATGATCCATTTTTTCACAATTTCTCCTTCATACTTATTAATTACTGTTTTATTCTGTTCATTTACTTGGGTTACTAAAATACATGGAACTTTATATATTTTAACATTTTTCGATTTATTGATTTTATCTCTAATCATTTTTGTATCTATATTGATCATATCGAACCAATCACCCCAATTAATATTGATATTTTCTGCTAGATACTGACATAATTGACAATTTCTAGAGTAGAAAAATTTAGGTTTATTCATTATTATTAGATATTATTAATTTTTATAATTATTAAATACTTATTTATTATGATCAAATAAATATTTAATATGATAAATAATCCGGTAGAGATAAAGTCCAATAATTATTACATCCATATAAATTTTTGTATTTTTGAAGTTTTTTCCATTTATATGAAGTATTTAATTTCCAATATATTCCATATGTTGATTGTCTTAATTCACCAAGAAATATTGTTTTACTGACAAAATTACTATTATAAGATTGCCTTACTATGTAAGGAGATAAACAATAATTAATCTAATTAAATTATCATTTAATCTAATATCTTTCTTGTCATTTAAATTATGGAAAATATAATAAACTCTACCACCATTCATTTTTATTGTTTATATCTTACTATATGAGTAATAATAATTAATATTAAATAAATAATCAGTTTTATTTAATATTGAACTACAGCCCAATAATTTTTACATTCAAATTTATTTTTAAAATTTTTAATTTTTTTCCATTTATTTTTAATATTTAATCTCCAATATATTCCATATATTGATTTTTTTAACTCTGCTAATAATTCTATTTTACTAAATACATTGATATTATATTGTTGCCTTACTATGTAAGGAGATAAACAATAATTATTCTAATTAAATTATCATTTAATCTAATATCTTTATTGTCATTTAAATTACGGAAAATATAATAAACTTTACCACCATTTATCATTTCTTTATTGTTTATCTCTTATATATGTAAGAGATTATTATTTTAATAAATAATCAGTTTTATTTATTAAAATATTTCAATTTTTTTCAAGACATAATAATACGATGATATTATTGTTTCATTTAAATATAATTAATAAAAAATGATTTTATTTTAAATTTAATAAAATTTAAAATAAAATCTAAAATGGGAAAACTTCGTATTTTATGTATTGGTGATATTCATATCAAAACAAAAAATTTTTCAGATGTTAATATTCTTTTAACAGAAATTGAAAAACATTTAATTGAAATGAAATTAAATGGAACTCCTTATGATTTGATCGTAAGTATGGGAGATACATTAGATACACACAGACGTTTAGATTCTGATTGTTTAAATAAAGCAACCGAATATTTCTTATTACTTGAAAAACACGCTCCAGTTCTTTTGATTATCGGCAACCACGATTTGATCAATAATTCACAAGTCCTTACAGATAAACATTGGTTGAATCCATTTAAGCATACAAAATATAGATTTACAGTTGTTGACACAGTTGTTGATTTAAATATAAATGGATTTAGAATTGTTGCTTTACCTTATGTTCCAGATGGAATGTTTAATAAAGTGTTAGAAGAAAAATTAGGAAAAGATTATTGGAAGACAACAAAAGAGATAGATTTAATTCTAGGACATCAAATGTTTAATGGAGTTTCTATGGGTGGTATTGATAAATTTCTTAATGCTGAAACTTGGAATTATGATATTCAAGTTATTACTGGACATATTCATGATAGACAAATCATTCCTATTGAAAAAAGTAAAAAAACTGTTTATTATACTGGATCTTCTCTTCAACACGCTTTTGGTGAAAGTGAAGATAAATCTGTTGCTAGTGTTCTACTTACCAAGTCAGATAATAAATCTGAAAAAGAAGAAATAGAAATAAAAGAGATTTATTTCAATTTACCAATTAGAAAAATTATATATTCACAAGTCCAAAATATTGAAAAAGACCTAAAATCTATCGATTTTTCAAAAGTTGATGAAGGATTTTTAAAAGTTAAATTATCTATTAAAGGTGATCCAGATGAATATAAATCTTTCGTAAAAACTAAATTGTATAGAGATTATGAAAAAAAAGGAATTAAATTCGATTTCAAAGGAGAATTTAAAGACGAATTATATAAACAATTAGCAAAATATGAAAAGAGTAAGAAAAAAAAAGGTGATAAAGAAGAGAAAACAGAAATAAATAATGGGAAAAATATCAATTTCTTTAATCTATTTGATCATAATATAATTGAAACTAAAGATCAAGAATTACTAAATTTTCATCAAAAAATAATTAAAAAATTACCTGTTGTCCAACATAAAAGTTAATTTTAATTTATTAAACTTAATAGTTAATAAATTTCTAAAAATGTTTTTATAAATAAACAATGTTAAATTATTAGAAAATTAAAAAAGTTTAACTTTTAGAAAACATTTTTAATCTTCTGAAAGTCTATCATATAAAGGTTTAGATCTTATTTTTTCTGAATTTTTGACTTCTCTCTCTTTCTTTTCCATTTAATTATTATCAATATAAAAAAAACTGATTTTTTATTTTTTTTTATATTGATAAAATAACAAATTATTACTTCTCCAACAAATTATTAAAATGTCTTTAAATTCATCTTTAAAATCAAATAAATTAACTTTATTTAAATCTTTCGATAAACGAGTATTAAGTGGAATTTCTCGTTTTGAACCTGTATCTGCTGGATATTTAGCTCGAGTTATTAATGTTCCCAATCGTCCATCTGTTGTTCAAAAAAATAAATCTTTTGATCGTAAATATGTTCTTACTAATGAATTAATTAATAATTCCAAACAAGAAAAAGAAGAAGATATTGAGTCCAGTATGAAAAGATTGATTGAACAAAAAAAAATTATTCAATCTGTTCCAGGTTATCCTAAACGTTATTCTGTTCGTATTAATAATGTTAAAAAATCAAATTCCCCTAAAAATAAAGAATTTGATGATGATCGATTTGAAAATGAACCTGAAGAATATACTGATGATCCTGTTATTACACAAACATTAGTCGATGGATTTAAACCATTCGAAATTAAACAAAATAAATTAAATGTTTTAAAACCTTTAGTTGGAACAGTTGTAGTTTAAAATAAATAAATCTAAAATCAAATAAAAATAAAAATTATTATAATTAATATAATTATAATAATGAATGTAAATAGAATATATTGGCATAATTTTTGTGTTACATATGATGTTCGTTTTTTATCTTTATTAGATCCTAAAGTTAAAAATATTGTTAAAACATTTATCCATAATAATGTTAAATTTAAAGGTTTACAAAAAATTATCGAATTATATTTTAACAAACAAACTATCCCGAAATATGACATTTTAACAGATATTTTATCATTATCTTATCACACATCTTCAATATATTTTAAAAATATTTATTTATTTGGAGAAGATCATTATCCAGGAAAAAAATGTAATTTATTAAAAATCAATGAAATAAAAAAAGAAATAAAAGATGAAAGAAAAGGAATTAAATGTGTTGATTTTATCATTGAAAATATTACAAAAATACCAAAATTTATAGATTTATTTTTAGAATTACCAATTCAGAATAATTCGTATTCTCCATTTTCAAATAATTTATTAAAACTAACTGAACAAAAAAGAGATAATATCAGAATTCATAATTCTGATATTCGTAATATTGATGGTAATAATTTTTTCATTGAATTATCAAGAATTGCAGATTTAGAAGCATTTGTTTCTATAAATGATTTAAACAATTATATTATCGTTCTAGATCATTTAAATCATTTCTTAACAAGTGAAAAATATATAAAAGATCGTAAAGTTTATGAACACGTTATTGAAAAACAATCTTATAAAAATTTTATGAATTATATTATATCAATATATAATCAATTTAAACTTAATAAACAATATGAATCGGCTTATAAACCAGTTCAAAAATTATTAATAGATCATTTTGAAGAATCAATTAAAAAATTAAATTTAAAATATTTTAAATTAAACACTATAAATAAATTATTAAACTCATTACCAAGAGATAAATTACCAACAGGTGATATGAAAGATTTATTATATACAATATGTAATGATTGGATAGATTTAACAGTTCCTATATTTGATATATATCTTTTTTCTCGTGTATTTAGAACATTTAGACAAGTAAAATATAAAAATTCAAAACCTCCAGAGAATATTATTATTTATACAGGAAATTATCATGCTGAAGTATATAGAAAATTACTTAAAAAATTAGCATTTAAACAAGAATTTATTTCAAATACAAAAGAAAAGAATTTTTGTATCAATATATCAAAATTAAAACAACCTTTATTTAGTTAATCATTTAATTCATTTTAATTATTCTATTTTTAAATTTTTTAAAATTAGAAATGAATGATCATAAAAGTTAAATTAATTTTTAAAAATTAAAAAAATTAAAATTAGAAATGAATGATCATAAAAGTTAAATTAATTTTTAAAAATTAGAAATGATCATAAAGTTAAATTAGTTAAACAATTTTAAATAAAGTTAAACAATTTTTAAAAATAAAAAATGAATGATCATAAAAGTTAAATTAGTTAAACAATTTTTAAAAATTGAAATTAGAAATGTTTATAAAATATTATCCATTTTAAATGTCAATAAATTAATATTTATGATCATTCATTTCTTATTTTATATTATTCATAAAACTGATTTTTTATTATTTTTATTATTAAATATTCAACTATTATAATTATTTAAAAATGAGTAATATTGTTATATTTCATATGGATGAGATTAAATCATCACCTATAAAATCACAAAAACCTCTTATTATTCAATCACCAATTGATCAAAAAATGGATAATATTTATGTAAAACCAATAATTGCTAAATCTGGTGATTGGGTTCGTGTTGATGGACCATCTTGTTGTCCTGATAATGTAATATGTGGAACTATTTGTGGAATAAGTTCAGGAAATGAATTAGCAGTTGAATGGTGTTGTGGAACATATAATATTATATTTAAAAATCCTAGATGTTTATGTGGTTGTCATTGTTGTGGATATGTTTTGGCTACATGTAATTGTTGTCAATGTTGGAGTAATAATTGTTGGAATGAATGTTGTTGGACTAGTAGTTGTTAAAAAACTAATTTTTTATTAATTTTTAATAAAAAATTAATAAATTCATATAACAATTTATTTTTAAAATGTCAAAACAATTTATCACAATTGGAAAATTTTCTATTAACAAAAATTTAATCACTAATGTTTGTATTAGTAAAAGGATTTTTTATATGAAATATCCTTATTATGTCAAAATTGAAATGAGAAATCCTTTTACTGAACCAAATTATAAATTTTCTTGTGAAAATGAAAAAGAGGCAAACAATGTCTATGAAGAATTTATTAAAAAATTAGATAATAATTAAAGTTTTTCACATTCTTTACAATAACAATCAGTATCACAAATTTTATCTTTTTGATCATTACATTTACAATCGATACATTTACAATCGATACATTTACAAAATTTTTGATCGTTACATTTACAATCAATACATTTACAAACTTTTTGATCGTTACATTTACAATCAACACATTTACAGTTGGATAAAGATTTGATAATTGTGATAGATGACATTATTTAACTTATTAATAAATAATAAATTTAATTATTAAATAAAATATTTTATTTAATAATTAATAAATGGAGAACAAATTACTATTTTCTATCTTTTTGATCATAATTGTTGGAATTGGATTTTACTTTTTAATGAAAATGATCATTGATAAGAAAAATAAAGAAAAATTAACCGAGTGTTATTTAAAAGAATGTAATTATGATAATGATCTTACCATATGTATGTCTATCAATTCACCAGAAGAACAATTAAAATGTAGACAAGATTTAAAAATACAAATAGATAATTGTGAAAATAAATGTAAAGATAAAATGAAATAAATGTAAAGATAAAATGAAATAAATGTAATATTAAAAATTAAAAATAAATGTAAAGATAAATGAAATAATTTTAAAGATTAAACTAATTCAAAAATACAAATAGATAATTGTGAAAATAAATGTAAAGATAAAATGAAATAAATGTAATATTAAAAATTAAAAATAAATGTAAAGATAAAATGAAATAAATGTAATATTAAAAATTAAAAATAAATGTAAAGATAAATGAAATAATTAAAATAATTAATAAAATTATTTTAATAAATATTACAATTTTTTCTTTGATCTGGATTAATGTATAAAATATCACATATATAATTTTTTTTATATTTAGGATCACATCTATTATCTGGATAACCACTATAATAATTTTTACAATATGTTTTATATAATGTATCGTTTTTGATCATTTCATATGTCATTTTATTCATATTTTCAACTGTTAATTCCATTTTATATTCTGTTTTAAAATCATATAATAAGTCATAATTAAATTCTTTCTTATCATTTGTTAATGATAGATTTATATAATAATTTTGATAATTTACTAATTGATTTGATATAGTATCATATTGATAAATTCTAAATGAAGGATAATGATTGGAAGGAACTAAACTTGGAATTATAAATCCAATTCCAATTGATTTATTTTTTTGATCATTAACAAGAAAATATTCATCAGTATGAGTATGATACCAAAATGAATATGAAATTTTATCTTTATATAAATTCATCAATTCTTCAAATTTATCAGAAAAAAAATTAGTTGATTGATGTGATGTTGGTGGTATATGTCCAATTATCCATATTTTTTTATTTGTATTATTTAATTCGTTATTTAACCATTGAAATTGAATTATAGAATCCTTATCTTCTTTTATAATATTATTTTTATCCCAAATAATACTGTTTAATATGATTAATTTGATATTATAGAAATTAGTAGAATAAAATCCATATTTTAAAAAATCTTTTTCATTATTTATATTCCATATTTTAAATAATTCTATTAACATATATTGACTTATTTCAAATTCAGATGAAAATTGATCTATAGGATATAAATCATGATTACCGATTACAGGAATTAAAATACTATTTGGAAAATAATTTTTAATTTCATTTGTAATATTTCTTATTATTTTTAAATTCGAAATTGGTGATTGAATAAAATCATGATGATTAACAGTATCTCCTCCCCAAAATATAGCATTTATACCAATATTCGATTTATTTATCCATTTAAAAGTTTCTTTAATTAAATCATATGGTGTATCACAATTAAAATCTCCAAATTTTTTTGCTGGTTGAAATGGATCTAATGGAATATTATATTTATGACAACATAAAGTTCCAATTTTAGTTCCAAATTCACAATTATTAGGAGATCCTACATTATATAATTGATCATAATGAATGTCAGATATATGAAGAATATTTATAATATCTGAATTTACATAAAAATTTATGAAAATAAGAAATAAAATTTTATTCATTATTAGGATTTAATTTAATTTTTAATTAAAAATTAAATTTCAGTTTTATTTATTTAAATTTTTTATATTTTAGAATCAAGTGATGGAAATGAAACCATTTCAATTACTTCTTTATCTGTTATATTTTCAGATTTACAACATTTAAATTTTTCTTTAAAGTCAATTTCTTTAATTTTTTTAATCAATAATCTAATAAAAAATGGATCTTCAGAAAATGATGTTACACACAATAATAATAAAAATTCTATACAAAATCCAACTACCATACCAAGATCGTTTGATGAATTCATTGGAAGAGATAAAATACAATATCCATATTCTTCACCAATTTCTTCCAATTGATTTCCTATTTGATTATCATCGGAGACTTGTAAAATATAAATAGATAAAGAAGAATTTACTGGATACCAATAATTTAAATAAGTAATAACTTTTGA
>Ga0302315_10005345_pt1 | contig 10983 bp, 7 predicted proteins | sample III_Palsa_N3_1_FD_200532 | JGI IMG/M metagenome (GOLD analysis project Ga0302315, IMG submission 200532) | Peat permafrost microbial communities from Stordalen Mire near Abisko, Sweden - III_Palsa_N3_1 | ecosystem: Environmental > Terrestrial > Soil > Palsa > Peat permafrost | place: Sweden... | reverse complement strand
CTGATGATTTCCGGTTCCCGTCGCCGAAACAGTAGGCCGAAGCCCTGCTTTCACCTGCTCGACAACGCCGTTCTCCAGGTCCGCATCGGCCTTAGCCGAAGCCAGAATCGGACTGTGGTTGATGGCATAGTCCGACGCATCATTAACAGAGAAGGGCGCGCCAATAACCGCAACAGGCATCCCGGCTATGGACGCCAGTATCAGGCACCAACTCCAACAACGCAAATCCGCCGAATTTCCCTTCATAACTCCAGGCCATGCTTTCAATAGTGCGGTGGTTAGCCGTGGTCGACACTAAACTGCTTGCGAACAAAGTCTCCAAGCAGCTTAAAATCGTAGTGCCGGGACGCGTTCACGGCGTAAAACGTGTCCGAAGCGTGCTGTTCGTCCTTCTCGGGATCGGCGCCGCAGCGGACTCGCACCTCTGTCACCAAACCCACTTTAGACGTAAGATAGAGCTCCCGCCATCCCGGCTCCAACTCCTCAACCTCTTCCCGGCTTCTGGCCGGCGAACCGACAAGATGCATGTCTCCGCGAAGCACATTGATCAAACCGGGTAAGTCCTCTCGAAGAAACTGGGCCAGCTTGCCGCGGACTGGAAACGCCGGACCGCCGATATAAAGCCTATCGAAAAACGTCCAGGTCTGTGAATCTCCACCCGCGGGCAAACGAACTACAGTCTGGCGGAACAGTGCGTCGCCCTCCCCCGCGGTAGCGCGAAACACAATGGCAATCACAAGCAACGGCCACAAGAATAACAGCAGCACAGCTGCGGAAAGCTGCGAGCCAATCGTGTTCACGCCATGCGGACTGTCTCCAGGCGTAATTCGTCCAATCAGAAAATCGTCGGCGATCTTAATTTCAGTCCCGAGCCGTGCGTTATAAAGAACCCCATGGTCGGCCAAACAGCCAACCACGTCCAGATCCTTCCCAACATAGGTCCCTGGCATAATAATGCTCTCACGGACCGTACACCCACTATCGACCACGCAATCCCGGCAAACGATGGATCCGCGTGCAAGTTCAACCCCTTTGGAGATTTCGCTGAATTCCCCGATGTAAGCAGGCCCGGAGATAACCGCCGAGGGATGGATGCGAGCCCCTCGTCCAATAACCACACCTTCCGTCTTGCGCGATCCTGTAACCACCAGGCTCTCCTGCCAGCCGACAAGGACGGAAACTTGAGCTGAAATCAGCCTCTCGAACGACGTCACAGACAGAACATTTCCGGAACCCACACCCGTGGCCCCGGCTGCCTTAAAGTGCTCAAACGCTTCCAGCCTTGTGGCGGAATCCGACAGGTTGGTCAGCAAATCAGGCAGGCAGGCAGCCCAGCCCGTCCAGAATCCTCCGTCGTCTGTATGACTTTCGCCATCCATCCAGACAACAGGACGATCGCCAAACTCCTGAACTGGATCTATCAGAACCGGAGGCAGAAAGTCAGCATCCGCAATCAATACAGCTTCTTTAAATGAACGCGTAAGGAGCCGAACCGCCTTCCACGGCTGATTCGCATCCCGCACGGGGTGAAACGAAAACTTCGCACCCCACCGGGTACCATCGCCGAGCAAACCCTCAACCTGTTCGGGAAGCTGCGAGAGCACGAAGTCTATCTGTGTTATCCCTTTGACGATAAGATATTCCACAACATGCTGAAGGAACGGCTTATCGACCAGAGGAAGCATACACGCCGGTATCTTGTCTGTCATTGCAACAATCCCGGCGCCTGAACCGGCCGCTATAATAATCGCTCTCATAATCGCTGCACTCCTGTTCTATCGCTTTCACGGAATTTCGGGCTTGCGCTAAAGAACTTTTCCTGCCAGATATGGACGAGAAAAACGACGTTGCCAACCACATAACGCTTCCACATTCGTCCCGGCTCCTGCGCCAAACGGAAAAGCCACTCAAAACCAATCTCTCGGACCCACTGTGGAGCGCGGTCGATATGCCCGGAGTAAAAGTCGAACAAACCACCTACGCCCATGCAAACAGGCACGCCAAGCCGGTCAAGGCGCTCCGCAATCCACACGTCCTGCTTGGGAACGCCAAAGGCAACCATCAAAATAGTTGCTCCCGAAGCAGCAATGCGCGATATCACAGCAGTCTCTTCTTCCAGCGTAAAGAATCCATCCTGCACACCCGCAACAACAGTATCCGGATATCGCTCCGCAACCCACTCCTGAACCGCCTGCGCAATGCCGGGTTTGGATCCCAGGAAGTAGAGCTTTTCGCCCGTTCCCGCAATCGCTTCGCACAGACGCGGAAAGAGATCCGTGCCGTTAACATTCTGTTTGATCTGACGTCCAAGGATCTTGCCCGCAAGCTTTACCCCGATCCCATCCGCCCAAACCCGCGTGCAGCCCGTAACGACGCGATAATAGTCGGTGTCCTTCCAGGCCACGTTGGCGCAGTGGGCGTTGACATAGCAGATCTGCTTCGGACGCGGATCCGATGCCAATTGAAGGATATCTTCGATAGCTTCCCCCATCGTAACGTTGTCTATAGTAATCCCCTGGATGACCACCTGGTCCGAAAGCACTGCTCCCGTGTTCGATCCGTAAAGCGCCGTGGGAACGGCTCGCAGAGCAATCCCCAGATCTCCTTTGACGGTCTGCGTCGAGGCATACTCCGTATCCGAATCCAGCTCCGTGCCAAAATCTATATTAGCCCGCTTTCGGATCCACCAGAGCGAGACCAGCCCAGGGCGCACCGAAAATCGCCGCCGGGCAAGCTGTTCTCGCGGAGAAACTTCGCCAGGCATAACCGCGCGCGGTCCAATGAACGACAAATCGCCTTTCAGCACATTGAACAGAACAGGAAGGCTCTTAAGCCCCGTCCTATCGAGAAACCTCCCCGCTTTGCCTGAACCAGTATGGAAATTCAGAAGTTCAAAAGGCTCGCCCCAACCGCCAATTCTGGTGGATAAGCTCAGTGCGCTGCCCCCCGACCTAACGAACAGTGTCGCGATGACCATCAAAGGCAGAGTAATCAATAGCAGTACGAAGCTGATCAGAATATCCACCACGCGTTTGATCGTATCGGCAAACGAAGCAAACCGCCATCGCAAACCCGCACTCATTCTGCTGCGCCGCCGCCGTGCAAGGTCGCGCGGCGAATAAGCGTCCGCCGCACTCCTATCAGACAGCGTGGTATTCGTTTTCGCCATCAGTAAGCTCCTTTACCAAACAGAACAGCAGGTACGGTCAAAAACAAGAGCTTAATGTCCAGCCAGAACGACTGGCTTTCGATATACTTAACGTCCAACTGAACCTGCTCGGGAAACGGTATGTCCCCTCTTCCGCTTACCTGCCAGATACAGGTCAGCCCCGGCGTAACATCCAGTCGCCTTCGGTCGGCCACCGTGTAGAGAGCCACTTCTCTGGGAACAGGAGGACGAGGCCCTACAAGCGACATCTGTCCGATGAGCACGCACCAGAACTGCGGCAGCTCATCGATGCTAAGCTTTCGCAGAACACGGCCAATCCACGTAACCCTCGGATCGCGTTTCATCTTAAACGTACGCACATCCCCATGCGCGTTCTGCTCGATAAGCTTGTCCTTGAGCTGTTCGGCATTGGCGACCATAGATCGGAACTTTGGAAACGGAAACTCACAGCCATGCCTGCCCACGCGAGACTGCCAGAAAAACACAGAGCCGCCGTCCGTGGCCTTGATCGAAAGAGCAACCACACCGAACAGCGGGAGCAACAGAACAAGGACAACGGCCGACGCGATGATGTCCACTGCCCGTTTAATAAAATATGCGCTCTGGATGATAAACAACCACGCCATTCGTTTGGCAGCCAGCCGAATCTGGGCAGACCGAACTCCGCTTGCACGCGTGGAAAAGCGCTGTTCCATGTCTCGAATCCGGTCCGGCCGCAACGCGGCTTCTTCCTCGGTTAGGCCCGTCTTGTCTTGGTTTTTATCGATCATTACATGTCCTCCACGGCCTGTCGCAACACCCCCAGGGTTTTACCAGCGGATTCTGCCCACGTAAATTTGGCGGCGCGGAGCAACCCTCGCTCCCTCAAATCAGCCTTTATATCGTTTTCACCAACCACCCGCGCCAGACTTTCCACCATGGAATCGATATCATTCGGATCGAAATAAGCCGCAGCATCCGCGGCTACTTCAGGCATCGACGAGACGTTGGAACACACAACCGGCGCTCCGCAGGCCATCGCCTCCAGAATGGGGATGCCAAATCCTTCCAGAAGACTCGGGAAAACCATAACGTCGGCGGCGCGGTACAGGTCGGGTACGTCTTCCGTAGCCGCAAATCCCGTAAAGAGCACATCCCCAGTGCAGGAAAGCTTTTCGGCCGCATCGTGGATCTCCGCCGCACGGTCCCAATCGCTGCCGGCCAGAACGAGCTGATGCGGAAGGCCGTATCTCTCCTTGAGCACGGCAAACGCCTGCAGCAGCCGTACGTGGTTCTTCCCCGGATGCTCGAGTCGGCTCAAATACAACAGATAGGGACGGCGGATTTCCATCTTGCGCGCCAATCGCTCAAAGGCCGCCTGTGGGTCGTCAGGAAAGAAAAGCGAATGGTCGACAGCGTTCGGAATAACAGTAACGCGCTCATGCGGGACTCCGGCGAACTCTACAATATCTCGCTTGGCGCTTTCGCTTACAGCAATAACTCGCGTCAGCCGCCGCACAAGAGCAGGCAGAACTTTCGTAATATAGAAGAGATGAGACTTGTCGTACTTGCCTGGCATGTGGATGCTGGAGAAATCGTGCACGGTGCCGACAGTCGGACACGGGCTGATCGCTGGAAGTCGGCGGTTGCCTGCCGGCAAAAAAAGCGCGTCATACTTGTGAGACCGGCAAAGCTGCGGCAACGACATCTGGTGCCACATAATGTCCTGCAATGTCCCCCGATGCGCCATGGTCGTGCTAAGCGGCGAAATGGACGAGGACTTCGGCACGAACATCGACACTTCATCCGCATAGGCTGCGACTTCGAAGTTGTTGCCCTCCGGCGCAATGGCGAAAGCCTTCATTAAATTTATAAGATACTGACTGATTCCTGACTTGCCCCCATCGGCCCCGAAGCTTGTTACACCGATGTGCATGGCGCCCTCCGTCCGTTCCGCGGCCTATCGATCCCGGCCGCCAGGGCTTCTTCAATCTGATCCAACTGTGCCTCGTAGCTGTAAAACGACCCCGCTGTTACAAAGCCTGCCTGACCAAAAGCTTCGGCAAGTCCGGGTTCGTAAAGCACGCGCTGCAGAGCGAGCGCCAGGGCTCCTGGGTCGCCGGCCGGTACGAGCAGTCCCGTAATCTCGTGGCGAAGCCAATCCCTAATGCCCCCTGCATCGAACGCAACCACGGCGCGGCCGTGCCGCATGGCTTCCGGCCCCACCATTCCAAACGGTTCCGGCCAGCGCGAAGGAACGACAACGGCCCGGGCTCCATCGTATAGACTGCCGATCTCGGTATGATCCACCCATCCCTTGAATGTTACAAGTCCCGCTATATTCAATCGGCCGGCCTGAGCTTCAAGCTGTTCACGCGCGTTGCCGTCCCCCGCAATAACGACCCGTACCGGATCGGTCATTCGAGCGACAGCTTCGAGAAGCAAATCGACGCCCTTTCCACGGATAAGCTGTCCCACAAACAGAAGCGACGGCGCTGTGGGGACTACGGTCCGGATAAGAGGTCTTTCATTGACGGCGGGTGGAATCAGAGCAATTTTATCTGCGGAAAACCCATTCATCTCCAGGCTGCGCTGCATAAAAACACTTCCAACGATCAGTCTGTCCACCTTCTTGTTCTCATTCAACTCGGCAAGTTTATCGGGAATACTCTTGTAAGCCAGGTTTCCCAGAGGAGACCGGTCGAGAAATGCGCCATCCAGCCAGCAGCGCCATCCTGCGGGTTTATCACAAATCTTTCCGCTTAAGGAAAAGTATTTATGCCGCCGCGGGCACACGATGTCGTGGTCGTGAACCATACGCACCGTCCTTGCCGAACCGACTCCCTTCAGGAATGGAGAGACGTGTTCTACCTTGTGCAGATAAACCACATCCGGATGGAACTCGTCCGCAATCGAATCAAAGCTGTGCCCCACAGAGGCGCCGGCTTCAATACACGGAATCATTGCGGTAAATGCATGGCCGTAGTCATCCACTCCACGCCCCGTAGACTCGCCATAGGCCAGTACGCAAGTGTGGCCGCGCAAAGTCAGTCCCCCGGCTACGTCGGCAATATTTTGCTCCACCCCTCCAAAGAAGCCCATTTTGTGATTAACGAACAGAATTCGCAAGAATGACCTCCTGATAGAATCCGATCAGCCTAGATGTAACTGCGTCCCAGTCATAATCCAGCCGCGCCTTTTCCATGCCCGCGTTCGCGATGCGCCCCGAGAGTTCCGGCGATTGCAGTACCGACAAAATATGGTCCGCCGCCGCACATGCGTCCCCGGAATCAAAAAGGATTCCATTCACCCCGTCGGTCACTACAGAAGGCACTCCACCCACCCTGCTTGCAACAACCGGCCGGCCGGCGGCCCACGCTTCCAGAATAACGATGCCGAATGGCTCATGCCTTGAAGGGAGCAGGAAAACATCGGCCGCATGGTAAGCGTCTACGAGATCCTGTGAATCCGAGGCGATCCCGGGGATAAATGTCAGTCGCCCCGTCAGTTCAAGCCTCTTCGCTTCCTCATCCAACTTGTTCAGGTACTCCCGGTTTGTGACGGCGCCGATAAGTACGAGGTGTGCGTTTACGCCTTCGTCGATAATCCTGCGCAAAGCGCTGATCGCGAGCAATTGGTTCTTCTGCGGATCGATGCGCCCTACAGTGAGGATGATTTTCCTGTCGGCCGGAATAGCCTGCGCAGCAATGAATCGGCGACCGTCTCCCACGGCAAAACGCACAGTATCCACGCCGTTTGGCATGGCCTCGGCCCGCTTTTCGGGGAAACGCGCGCGAACTTCATCCAGCTCGCGGGCGCCTACGCATAAAATAGCAGCCGCATCTTCCAGCACACGACGCGCTCCCACCCAGGCTCCCAGCAGCTTGCCCCATTCCAGGGTCCCGCGCGTAGGCTCCGTCCAGGTGGCCGCTTCCTCGGAGGGAACATCGTACACGCCGCCGTGCAGCGTAACTACATAAGGCACGCGGCGTTGCCGTGCGGCGTAGCGTACTATGCCGCCAAGCCTTTTCCCGGTGTGCAGGTGGATGATGTCCAGACCAGGAGACGTCTGCAGCCGCTTCATAAGCTCAAAGGAGAACAAATTGCCTCCCTTTTTATCCAGCATATGCCTGGAACTCGCACTGAGTCCAAAGTAGGGATAGAAATAAGAGACGCGCCGTACGGGCACAGTCTGAATCTCCTCTGCCGCCACCTCGGAAAGAGCCGTCGGACAGAGGATTTCTGAATGATGCCCTCTGGCGATAAGGCGTTTGGAGGTCTCCAGGATTACAGTTTCCGTACCACCCCACTCGCTCGATACGAAGCGCCGCGGAACCTGAATAATGTTCATGCTGGATCCTATTCCCGCTTCAGAAATGCAGGTCCGACGCCATTTAAAATAATGCCTGCAACGGACTTTCCGCTCACTGCGATCTTTTCCAGAGCTTTCTCGATATCTTTCGTCAGGGTGCTTTCGCTGCGTGCAACCAGCATAATTACATCCGCGTTGTGGATAAGCATCTCCGATTCGACACTGCTCAGCAGCATCGGAGCTTCCACAAGCACCGTGGTGTAGCTCTTTGCAGCTTCGTCGAAAAGGCCGTTCATGCGGTGCGAACCGAACAGGTCCGGCATAATTTCAACCCCATTTGGGAGCATGCAATCCACGCCGTCCATGGAAGTCCTTGCAACTGCCAGGGAAAGTTCACAGGCTGGATCCTTCAAATACTCGGCCAGACCACGGCCTCCGTTCTCACGGTCCAGCAAAGTCTCGAACTGCCGGCTGCCCGCGTTCGGATGCTGCTGCCCGTCGATCAGCAACACCTTTTCTCCCTGCCGCCCAAACGCGGCGGCGAGATTGGCCGTGACAGTGGTGAGTCCGCTCCCCTGAGAGACGCCCACAACGACGATCCTGGCGCATCCGGACGAAATACTCTGGCGAACCCGCCGCGCCACAGGAGAAAGCTGCAGCGCTATCGTCGAACGCGGCTCACCCGGAAACGGTGCCAGCCCCTTGGGATAGAATGGGATGGAACAAAGAATAGGAATGTCGAAGTGCAGCCGTATCTCCGCCGGGGATTTAATCCTCTTATCCAGCAGTTCCAGAGCAACCAGGCTGGCGACACCCGCCAGGATCATCCCCACCGAAACTCCCAGCGTGATCATCTTTCTGGTCGACTTAAGCGGAGCCTCGGGCACATCCGCCGCCGAGACCAGAGTAAAGCTGGCGCCTTCGTGCTCGGCCATATCCTGCGCAAGTGCGATTTTGCCTTCAAGATCCTTGCGCTGCTGATTTAGAGAATCGCAGTCCCTGGACAAAACGACATACTGTCTCTGCAAATAGGGAATACGGTCGAGTTGCAGCTTCACGCTGTTACGCTGGCCAAGCAGATAGTTCGCACGCTGCACGACGGCGACCTTTTGCAACTGGATCTCAAACGTCTTCTGCACCATGGTTTCCAGCAGAGCGCCCGATGGCGTCGACGCGTCCTTGGCGGGAGTAATCGACTTCTGCAGACGGGTAAGCTGTGTTTTCCAGGCGTCTATCTGAGGCGTGTCATTCGTGAGAGCATCCTGTTTCTGGTACAGCGTAAGCGCTTCATCGTAGCGCGCTTCAGAAACCGCCCCGGCATCATAGAGTTTCTTGACACGGTCCAGCTCGGACTTGAGGTAGGCAAGCTCCGTCACATTTTCACGGTGGGCACGGTCATCGTTGATCATTTCCCGAAGTCGGTCAATGCGAATGCCCACATCTCCCGTGCTTTCCATGCTCGCGGTCACGCTGCGCTCCTTAGCTACGGTGTCCTTCAACTGGGCAACGGCATCGTTAATGTCCAGAGCCTGCTGCTGCACGGTCGTTCTATCTGCTTGAGCCTGTTCGAGCAAAACCGTCATTTGGTTGTACTCGTCCAAGAGAGACTTGGCCTGCTTGTCAATATCCACAATTTGATTCGCGGTGATAAAGCCCGCCAGATGCGCATCCGCGATCTTCTGCTGCGATCTAACGTCGGTGAGCTGGGCTTCCAATTCAGAGTTCATCGAACTTGAAGCCGTATCTAAGCGAGTTTTAACTCCCGCAAGAAAGACATCCCGAAGGGTATTGGCAATAGCCGCGGTCTGTTCCGGAGAGTTCCACTTTGCATCGATCGTCATCAGGGTGGTATTCTTGCCAACTTCTACGTCGGTTGCTTTGCCAAGTATGTCGGGCGTGGTCTTCAAGTGCAGTATGGCTATGGTCCGGGCGAGATTCTCCGGAAGTTTAACCGTGTCTACAAGCGTAAGGATCTCCGTTTTCGGATCGGTGGCGTCGCGGGAATCCGCGCTCTGGCTGTACAACACCATAGTCTCGGCCTCGTAGGAATCCTTGCCCAGCTTGTGGCCAAGAACATGTCCCGCGCCTGCAGCCAGGGGGATGATCGCGGCAATGACATACCATCGGCGGGCGATGCTCGAGAGTGCGGTTCCCAGGTCAAACGCCGGCTTGCCCGCCGGTTCTTCGTTTTCAAATGTTTCTGACATAACTTGGCCTAAGCGGATTCCCCCACAGCAGACTCTCCCGGCGCTATCCTGGTCGTACTACGACCCAAAATCGATCCTGCGGAGCGGTGCTCATCGGAGTTCAGACCGGTGAGGAAAAATACGGCTGCATAAACCACGATCCCACATAGAGCGCACCCGGCTACATTGTGCAATCGGTGCAAATCCATGGAGCGGCCCAGAAGAATAACGGTTCCTGCAAGCGAGGCGCACGCGGGTGCTACCGGGAGAACGACTTGCGCGATATACGACCGGTAGCCGATTCCGTAAATACGACAAGAAAGACCAACCACGTACAGCACATCCACGACCACCGTCGATACAAGAGTTCCGACAGCAACGCCAACGAGCCCCAGTGGTCTGGCGAGGGCTATGCTTACCGCTAGATTAATTCCGATGCCTATCGCGTCTGCCCTGGCAGTAAGTTTGTGATGCCCCGACATCGTCAGAACGCTGCAGGCCGCCATTTGCAGGATGACGAGAGACATGGCAATCAGCAGCACGACCAGAACGGGCGCTGCCCCGGCAAATGCCGGACCGACCCAATCCGTAACGACTGCTCGCGCGAGGAGACACAGCGGAAGGCTGATCGCAAGCGACGCCGCAAATGCGAGCTTCGCCCCACTAGTCAGGATCTTGCGGATGCCGGCCTCGTCACCCTCCCGGTGCATTTTCGCCACGACGGGCGCGAAGATATTGGTGATCTGCTTGCTGAGCAGCAAGCAGCTTTCTGCAATGCGAAGCGCAATCGTATAGACTCCCACCGAATCCATGGAGAGAAAACACTTTACGATTATTGGATCCGTACGAAGCCGCACCAGGGACGCCGTGTTGACCACCATCTGCGACATGCTGAATCCCAGCTCCTGACGTATGCTTTCCCTGCTTGCAAGACGCCACGAAACGTGTAGCCCCGGAATATAATGCCGGGCAAGCGCCATATACGACCCGAACTCTCCGAGCATGGCGATCAGATTGATCCAAGCCATGCTTACCAGCGTGCCATGATGGGCCAGGGCAATCCAGGTCCAGACGCTGTAAACCAGTGTAGAGAAAATCTGCACGATATTAACGGCGTAAATCCTTTGCTCTCCGAACAGAACGTCACGGTATACCCCCAACGGCAAAGCCAGGATCACCATCCGAAAGGCAAGAATCCACAGCACTTCCAGCGCCGCATGTTTCAGCACGGGGGCAACAGAAAATAGTTGGTCGAACGCGAGCGAGAGACCACCGATAGCCAGCGCGCTCAGAAGCGACAAAACCGCATACAGCACCGAGATCGAGCTTACAAGACG
>Ga0302315_10005343_pt1 | contig 10985 bp, 4 predicted proteins | sample III_Palsa_N3_1_FD_200532 | JGI IMG/M metagenome (GOLD analysis project Ga0302315, IMG submission 200532) | Peat permafrost microbial communities from Stordalen Mire near Abisko, Sweden - III_Palsa_N3_1 | ecosystem: Environmental > Terrestrial > Soil > Palsa > Peat permafrost | place: Sweden... | reverse complement strand
CTCGCACACTGATGAGACAACTTTCGCCCAGCCTGCTCTGGATCACTCTTCACGACATTGATATCGCCCACTCAGGAGCCTACTCGCTCTACATCGACGGTATACGGCGGTCCGACCGTCTGTGCGGCGACCTCTGGCGAGCCATTGAGAGCGACCCGGAGTACGCCGGACGGACGACCATGTTCATTCTGCCGGACTTCGGGCGCGACTCTGATCTCGACGCGGGGGGCAACGGGTTTCAACACCATCGCACCGGTGACGCACTATCGCGCACTACGTGGATGATCGTGCTTGGACCGGGTGTGCGTCGAAATGCAGTGGTCGATCGGCCGGTCGACTCGCTGGACCTGGTGCCCACGCTGGGAGCCGTGCTCGGGTTCACGCCATCGCTGGCAAAAGGACGTCGCCTATACGAGGTGCTTTAGACCATGGCCCAAAATCAGATGTCCGAACATGATTTCGCCCTATATCCTCGGCGGGCCCGGGCTCTGGCGACCTCGAATTTGAAGTTGCTTGGTCTGCTGCCCGTCGTCTTTCGGGTTGCTCTGTTGCGCGAATTTCTAGCTTACGATTGGATGTTTCCCGCGGAGCGGCGCGAGGTGGAAGATCAACTCACCCTGCTCGCAGGTCTTTCTGCCCCTGAACTCAACTGGCGTCTGCAAGGCTTTTACGGAATCAAGCTCAGTCCCGCTCTCGAGCGGCGAGATGGGACGAACGATCCAGTCGGCTTCATGGAGCAACTGACAGAATGGCTCTGGGGCACAGGTCAGATGGAGAGCTTCCGCGCAGCCGCAGAGAGGTTTGCCGCATCTGCTGCTGCGGAGAAGTCGGCGCGCTTGCCATCGCAACCGCGGCTCGGCATTGTGGTAATCGGGCAGGGAGCGCAGAACGCTGGTGTCGCGCTATTTCGTAAGCTGCGCTCGCATGGAGTTTACTTCGACAATATCAAGCCGGAGAACGGGCTGGATGTCCTGCTCGAGGCGGTCAGGAAGCGTTCCGCCCGCCAGGGGAAAGAAACTGACGCGGCGGGTGCGCCCGGCTACGACCATTGGTATATCGACGGGGGTACCGCGCAGCCGGCCTCGATCGAGGTGCGGCTTTCATATGCGCAATTGCAGCAGCCGCGCGTTCTTCTTCTCGAACGAATGCAACGGATGATAGCCTCAGGAACGTCCGGTCCAGAAGCGCTCCGCAGCATGATGGCGAGAATGAAGCCGGAGGACATTGGCCTCGCCGGTGACGCGGACCCTGTGCTGGGCTACTTTACAATGAGTCTCCTGACGCAAGGCTCGGGCACGCAGATCTTCGCAACCACCTTCGTTCAGTGGGCAGCGCGAGAGTGTCTGCGGAGAGCTCAGCCGGAGACGCTGCTGGTTCGCTATGCGCCACGGCAGCAACTGCGGCCCATGAATGTGATGTTGAGCCAGACGCAGCCTGATTTCCCCGATCCACAGGGCTCACTCTCCGATGGGGATATGGGTGCGTATTATACCTGGCTCAATATGGGTCGACTTCCGGGAGCGGACCAGACGCGATTCCTGGCGTGGTTCGAAGGACATGCGGAGGCCGTCGCAATCGGCCCGGGTCTGCCGGCTGGGACAGTTTCAAGCAGCGCACTGGGCATGCGGCAGGTAGTTGGCCTGCTCACCTAGATTGAAAAGATCTTGACCGTTCACTACGGCGCAAGATCTCGCGCCATAGACACGCAAGCGGCAGTGGCAGTTTCTCTCTTCAACTTGAGCGTTGTTCTATCCTGCAGCGCGATGCGAAACAATGACTCACCAAGAGTGGCGGATCGCGGTTGAACCTCGAGACGTCGCCTGAAAGACGTAGTGCAAAAACACCCCTTCTAACGATGTCAACTCTGTATCGCGCTCCGTATAGTGCTCTCCAACATGTTTCTAGAGGATTCAGACGTTTCGACGCACACTGCGTGCAGCGGGATTCTGACGTCACAATACAGAAGCGCGAGCAGCACCTTTTCGAGGTCAAGACACAATGGGATTACTCTCGCTCACGCGGAGCCGAATTACAGCACTCCTTATCTCCGCTCTATTCGCCACAAGTATGTTCACCTACGGACAGCAAGACCAAGGTGCTATTCAGGGCACCATCACCGACAGCTCCGGCGCTCTCGTTCCGAATGTTGCCGTAACACTAACAAATCCGGACCAAGGATTGGTCTTCAAGACCACCACAGACGGGCGTGGAGTCTATTTCTTCTCTCCGATCAAGATCGGCGACTACACCGTCAGCGCATCGGCTCCGGGATTTAAGGAGATCACTCAGGAACATCTCCACGTGAATCTGCAGGAACGCCTGAATCTCAACTTGACGATGACTCCGGGCTCTGAATCCCAGTCGATTACCGTGAACACCGCGCCACCGGTTCTGCAAACAGAAGAAGCTTCAGTGGGCCAGGTATTTAGTGAGAAGCAGTTAGACGAGACTCCCTTGAATGGCCGCAACTGGGTCTTTGTCGCACAACTCGGGGCTGGAGTCGCTCCGCCTTCCGGGGCGAGGGGCGCTGGAACCGGGGACTTCGCAGCGAGCGGATCTCGTTCGGATCAAAATAATTTCATTCTGGATGGTGTCGACAATAACGTGAATGTTGTCGATTTTTTGAATGGCGCGTCCTTTAACGTCAACCCGCCGCCGGATGCTATGGCGGAAGTCAAAATTCAAACGAGCAGTTATAGTGCAGAATTTGGGCACTCCTCCGGAGCGGTCGTCAACGCCAGCATCAAGTCGGGAACAAACGCTTTTCATGGATCACTTTGGGAGTACCTGAGGAATGATGCGTTCAATACCCACGAATACTTCGATACCCCGGGCGAAAAGCTCCCGGAGTATCGACAGAACTTGTTTGGCGGCACTCTGGGCGGACCGCTGTGGAAGAACCGTTTGTTCTTCTTCGGCGACGTTCAGGGCAACCGCATCGTGAATGGCAGTAACATCATCACTACTGTTCCCACGCAGTTGGAAAGGCAGGGCAACTTTAGCGAGTTGTTGAGCCAGCAAGAGACTGGCGGGGCGCCCATATATCTTTATAACCAGAGGTCAGGCGGCGGTCCTAATCCACAGGCGCCAGGCTCTACGGTCGCGACAGCCAGCCCCTACCAGCAGGTCTACAACGGCATGCTGAACGTGCTTAACCCCGCGACGATCAATCCATTGTCGCAAAAGCTGTTGAACTTGTATCCGCTGCCCAACCGAATCAATACCGCCGGCAACGGCCTGCTCAACAGCAACTACACCACGCCCATCAATAACACCGACAATACTGTTCAATGGGACGGTCGTGTGGACTACAACCTGAGCGCGCATGACCAGGCGTTCGTGCGAAACAGTTATAACCACGAGTACGAGTTTTACCCATCGCCACTCGGCCCGATATTGGATGGGGGCGGCTTTGGTTCGGATGGAAATCAGGTAAACATCGGCGATAACTTCGCCTTGAGCGAAACCCATGTCTTCTCGCCGCGTCTTCTAAATGAGGCCCGCTTCGGCTACAACTATGGCCACTTCTATTTCACCCAGCCGAACGCCACGAACCTTGGCTTCGCCGCATCACTCGGTGTAGGTGGCATTCCAGAGGTTCCGCTGAACGGCGGTCTGCCGAACACATCTATCGGTGGGGGAGCGGGAATTGCGACCTTTGGTGCCCCGAACTACTATCCGTCAAACGAGCATGAGTATATCTGGCAGGTCCTGGACAACGTAACGTTCGATCTCGGCAACCACTCAATCAAGGCGGGTGTCAACGTTCAACGCATTCACGTGACCACCCTACAACCTCCAGGCGGCCACGGCGACTACGACTATAACGGCAATTACTCAAGCGCGTATACGATTCCGAATACCGGATCCGGCGTCGCCGATTTTCTCTCGGATAACCAGAACAATGCCTCCATCACATCTATCAACGAGGTCGACGATGTCCGCTGGGACCGCGCGGTGTACATTCAGGACGACTGGAAAGTGACGCCGAAACTTACCGTCAACGTCGGGGTAAGGGCTGAAAACCAGTCCCCATATTATGAACGGCATGACAACCAGGCGAACTTCTATCCGACCGAGGGGGTTACTTACAACCCAGCGATAGGTCAACAGGGCCAGTCGAGCAGCGCTGGAGTTTACGTTCTTCCAGAAAAAAGTGCGAGCACTCCGTTGCCTGCGGACTTCCTGGCCGCGCTCGAGAAAGACAACATCTCAGTCAAATATTCAAGCAACCGTTATCTTCTCGCCTATCCGCTCCTGAACTGGGGCCCGCGCATTGGGCTCTCCTACAAACTGGATGACCGGTCTGTGGTCCGCGCAGGCTTCGGAATCTTCTACGGCGGCCTGGAGAGCGTCGGCTTCGCTCCCAACCTCGGTTTGAACTACCCTTTCACCCAGAGACCGAGCGTCACCAATCCCGGCAACGTGTCCTGCATATACAGCAATGGGTGCCTTACCGATGGGATCAATTTAGCCACCGGCTTTGCAAACTTTCTCGCCAGCGGAGGCTTGTCAAATTTCGTTGGAACACCCAGCTTGAACGGCATCGCCAACAACCTGAAGACACCCTATACCGACCAGTTCAATCTGAGCTTTGAACATCAGATCGGACGGGATCTCACGGCGAGCGTTGCGTATGTCGGATCACTCAGCCGTAACGTGAGTAACTTTCCCAATTTGAATAGCTCTCCAGTCCTCACCCAGCAATGCAATAGCGCCGGTACGAATGGCCAGCCCACAAATACGCCCTGCGGTACGGGAAACGCCCAGAACCCATTTCCCGATGTAAACGTAGAACTACAAAATAACAACGGCATTTCGGCCTACCACTCCCTGCAGACAAAGCTGGATAAACGACTCAGTAATAATCTCAGTTTTCTGGCAACGTACACATGGTCACACTCGATGACCGATGCCGGAACGTCGATCTCGCAGGGGGACAACTTCACCAGCGCTGGAGGGCCCTCAAACTACAACATCTTTGGTACTCGGCAAGGATTCGCGAACAGCCCCGAGGATGTGCGAAATCGCTTCACCTTCGTTGGGAACTATACATTGCCCGTCGGCAAGGGACAGCGCTACCTCAACGGGAATGGCATTGCCAGCCAGACCTTGGGCGGATGGCAGGTCAGCCTCACCGAGCAGATTCAAGGTGGAGAGCGACTCACCGTCGGAACTGCAAACTTCACCGGAGTCAACAATCTTGGTCAAAATGCGATCCTGGTTACGAACCCCTTCGCCGGCGGTGGAACTCCCGATCCCAGCCTCAACTTCCCAGCTGGCGCTACTTGCCCCGCCAAGGTCCGCACGCTTTCACATTGGTTCAATCCATGCGCTTTCAAAAATCCTTTGCCGGGCTCTGCGGTTACAGGAGCAATCACAAACGCCGCACAGGCGGCTCCGTTTCTGGGTGATAGAGATAACCAAATCCCTGGTCCCGGTTATAACCGTACCAACATGTCCGTGTTCAAATCGTTCTCCGTTTACCGTGAGTCGCGGCTGCAGGTGCGTGCTGATATCTTCAACGTCTTGAACAGTCCTGCATTTGTTCTTACTGGCGGAAACGATGGACCGAATGGAGGTGTCATCACTCCTGGAAGTTATCGCTTCTTCCAAAACAATACCCCCAACTCACGGTTCTTCCAGTTCTCTCTCAAGTATTCGTATTGAACCCTGAACCTGGACTCGCCAGTGAGTACCCGGCTAGCCACGTATTAACTGGCGAGTTCGTCAGAATTTGTCCTCAGAACATGTGAGGGGCAACGGTGGAAGCAGCGTCGGATAGAGGTGATCAACCTTCCCGGCGATTGAGTCTCTTAATCTCTTAGAAAGCGAAGTGATTTTGCGCTGCTCCTGCTAGATAGCTGAAGTGGTTCGTTAGGATACGTGAGGATGTTGCTGTGGCTTCTATCACGGACGCCTCTTGGCGAGTTGCAATATAAATTGCTGCGCAATTTGATGATATCTTTAGGGGTCCGTCAAATCTGCCCTCATGTAGACAGCGGTTTTCGCACTGCCCAGTCACTCATGTATATGCCAACAATCCAGCCACGCAGCGGTCACTTTCTTATTCGCGCGATGGCTGTCACAATTATTTTTGCGTGCCTTGGGGTTCCGTATAGCTTCGGTCTCAATCCAGCAAAAAACCTTCGACAGTATGTGCTGCGCACATGGACCTCGGAACAAGGTTTACCTCAGAACTCGATTCGTCCAATGCTTCAAACCCGAGACGGATTTCTTTGGATCGGCACAAGGGGTGGCTTGGCCCGGTTTGACGGTGTCGCATTTGTAATTTACAAAGCGAACACGCCCAATTCAGTTCCCAGTGACGCGATCACAGGTCTTGCCGAGGATCGGGACGGCAGTCTTTGGATCAGCAGCGCCGGCGGCCTGACGCGCTATCGCGATGGGTACTTTCACAACTACAGCCGTGGGGATGGGCTGCCGGATAACTCTATCTGGCGCATTGCCGCAGACCCAGCTGGAGGAGTCTGGGCCGTGACCAGACATAGTGATCTCTTTCACTTTGATGGTACCTCGACGCGCCGCTACCGGACCCCTATACCCGCGCTGCCAGAGGAGGTGAATGCGCTGCTGGAAGACACAAAAGGTACCCTCTGGATCGCAACGTTCCAAGGCCTTTTCGGTCTCCGTCACGATGGAAGCTTCACTTACTTTACTCACAGAAATGGCTTGGCAGGCGACAGCATCCTCGCGCTTGCTCTTGATCATCAAGGTCAGCTGTGGAGTGCGGGCGCCGGAGGCGTAAGTCGTTATACTTCCAGCCGCTTTGTCCCCATTGCGGTCCCCGGTTTGAATGCGGCAACTCTACTAGCGTTTGATCCCAACGCCAAGGACGATACTATTTGGACTGGTTCAACGGATCAGGGGCTGTTCCGACTGACGCCGCAGGGCATTCAGCGCATGAGAGCCGTGCAAGGACTCACCAGCGATGAGTTGTGGCTGATATATTTCTCACGCGATGGCAGCCTTTGGTTGGGTGCTGAGAACGGACTCAACCAGTTGAGCGATGGAGCCGTGACTTCCTACGGCATTGGAGAAGCTATACCGAAGACCACTCTTGGCCTGCAGCGCTCCGCGGGACCGAACGGCGAACTTTGGTTTGGTCACGGCAACTACCAGGTTTATGAACGCGATGGAAAGCTTTTCCCCATGGCCTCGACTTCAAAGAGTGCGATAAGAGAGATTCCAAAGCCCGCAGCTGCGCGCGACTCCATACCCAACCCCGGAGCCATTTCGATTTGGTCCCGCAGCAACTATCGGAATAGCCGAGGGCTCGTCCTCACCGATGGGCGCGGAAACGCAGTGCTCAGCGACGGCACGCACGAGCAGGCTTTGCCTACGATTCCCTGGAACTCAGTCGGCTCGATGCTGATTGATCGCAATGGCATAATATGGGTCGCCGGGTCGGAGATAGGGGTACGCGCCTATTCGGCTCATCGTTCGCCTCAATCCTATACGAGGATCAATGGCCTGGACGATAATAACGTTGGCGCCCTCGCTGAAGACGCAGCCGGTAATATCTGGGTGGGCACGATCTCCGGACTCAATCTCATCCACCACGGAATCGTTACCCACATTGTCTCCTGCGCAGACATAACTTCGATACTTCCCTCGTCCGACGGAAGTATCTGGGCAGGCTCTGTGTTTGGGCTGATCTATGTACCTGCCGCGCATTCACCGGTGCGAATCTTCACAACGCAAGACAACCTCCCGACTAGCGACATTGAAGGCGTAGCCGAGGATACCCAAGGACACCTTTGGCTCGGTACCCCGCAAGGTATTATGCGTGTCGATAAAGCCGATTTGCTTGCCCCAGGAGGCAAAAACCCAAGCGCTCCGGTCGTGTTCGGTATAGGCGACGGCTCCCGCAATGCACAGATCCGTTCTAACTCCGTTTTTAGTTCCCGCCGCGGCGATATCTGGTTCATCACGTTGGAGGATCTGGCAACGATCGATCCCCTTGGGATACAGATCAAACCTTTAGCCCCGATTATTATTGATCGAGTCGATATCGATGAGCAAAAAACTGCTTTTGCTCCGATCTCGTCGCTTGCGATCCCAGCCGGCCGCCATCGGCTGATAATCCGCTATACACTTCCAGAGTTTCGCATCCCAAGGCGCATTCACTTCCATTACCGCCTCGAAGGTTGGGATAAGAATTGGATTGATGCAGATACGCTCCGCGATGCTAACTACACCGGCATTCCGCCTGGCCACTATACCTTTCGCGTGGCTAACTCCGACGGTTATGGGAATTGGAGTCCAATAGAAGGTGTTTTGCCTCTAATCGTCACACCATACTTCTATCAAACGGGTTGGTTTTTGACTCTGGTTGCGCTGTTCGTCGCCCTCTGTATCTGGCAACTGCACAGGATCAGGGTTGCCCAGGTCAGCGCCCGTATGAATCTGCGCATGCAGGAGCGCTTGCAAGAACGTACCCGGATCGCTCGCGAACTGCACGACACGTTGCTTCAAGGCATGCTCGGAATCTCTATGGAAATGTATGCCGCCTCTCAACAGGTCTTTGCTCAGACCTCGGTCTCCTCTATGTTCGGTCATGCCTCACAAAGATTGCGTGAAATAGCCGAGCAGAGTCGCAGGGCCGTGGAGAATCTGCGCTCGCCCTCGATCGTGCCGGATCCACTCGAGTCCATGCTCGCGCTCGCCTTGCGCGAGATGAATATACCTCCCGGTGTACAGGCGCAAATCAACAGTGTAGGTACGCATTTAAACCTGCGCCCACCGGTGCAGAGTGAAATCGAACAAATAGCCCGGGAAGCTGTCTCCAACGCAATCCAGCACTCCGGTGCAAATATGATTCGACTCGATATTATGTACCAGCCCGCTCATTTCTTCATGAGCGTAACCGACGACGGCTGCGGCATCGATCCAAAAACTCAGGAGCTGGGTCGCCCGGGCCACTGGGGGATCGCGGGCATGCGTGAGCGTGCCAAATCAATCGGCGGCCGGCTGCGAATCCTTCCCCATATCCCTCGCGGTACCGTAGTCGAGATATCGCTTCGGGCCGCAGTTGCATACACCGCTCCGCCTCGCAAGCGCAAGTCATCTATCTGGAGCCATTATCTTTGGCGATGACATAGCCAACCTGGCCTAATCCGATACATACTCTATAAGGATCGCGCACACGTATACACCCATGATTCGAATTCTCAGCATTGACGACCATCCAGCCTTTCGTGAGGGTCTGACCGCGATCCTTAATACTCAGGATGACATGCGCCTGATCGCCCAGGCTTCGACGGCGCAGCAGGGCATCGTCGCGTACAGGGAGTACCTGCCGGATCTCACGCTCATGGATGTCCACCTGCCCGACCTTTCGGGCATCGAAGCTCTTGCTGTTATTCGCGCCGCCGATCCCGGGGCTCGTGTACTGATGCTATCCACGTTTCAGGGGGACGCCAGCATTGCGCGCTCTCTTGCCGCGGGGGCACGCGGCTACATGCTCAAAACCATGCTCCCCAGCGAAATGCTGGACGCGATCCGCGCCGTACACGACGGAAGCAAGTGCATTCCGCCAGTTGTGGCAACTCAGCTTGCAACTTACCTCTCGGATCAGCCGATTACTTTGCGTGAAGTCGAGATTCTGAAACACGTCGCCACAGGGAACAGCAATCAAGATATTGGAAAAATACTGTTCATTAGTGAGCAAACGGTCAAGGCCCATTTACGGCACATCATGGACAAACTGGGTGCCAGTGATCGAGCCCATTCCGTCGCTATCGCTGTACGGCGCGGCTTTCTCGAACTTTAGGCCGGCTCCTCAGGAGAAGATCAAAGCAACCTCCGTCATCGAAACGCGATAATACTCCAGGCAGGTATTGAACAGTGCCACGTAGGCCGACCTGCCTGGCTATGCGTCGCCTGAAAGAGGTATTGCAGAAACACTCCTTCTAACGATGTCAACTCGGCGTTTCGCTTTCTATAGTGCTTCGTAGCATGGCTTGGTGGATTGAGCGAAAGCGGGCTGAAGTTTTGCCAATCAAAAGATACCGCCGGCGGTAGGAACTTCCCTTTTATTTTGATAAAGGGGATGATTTGCCTCTCGTGACGAAAACCATGGGCAGTAATTCTCGAGGGTGCGATTTGGCCGACGCTCGTCGCCAAAACGTATGCGAGTAGATTTCAGCAGTTGAGATTTAACATATTGGAATTTTTGAATGGAAGGCTGGACGACGATGAGTGGTATGCGAGTTTTAGTAACAGCTGTTGCGGCTGCGCTGACAATGCTGGCGACGAGTCAGATATCCGCTTCATCGGGCGCGCCAAATAGGGTACAAGCCGAGCAGAAGACCGGGCTAACAGCGGTGTCAACTCACTTCTCTGGTAGCGAGGCCGCGAACGTAACGACTTCAATAGAGTTTGATAAAGCGGATACAGGCCGCATCTTCGACGGAGTAGGCGCAATCAGCGGAGGCGGCGGAAACTCACGACTGCTCATCGACTACCCGGCCAAACAGCGCAACCAGATACTCGATTACCTGTTTAAGCCCGGCTATGGCGCATCGCTGCAGATTCTGAAGTTGGAGATCGGAGGCGACGCTAACTCCACGGATGGTTCCGAACCCAGTGTCGAGCACGCGCGCGAGGTGGTGAACTGCAACGCCGGCTATGAGTTTTGGTTGGCCGAGCAGGCCAAACTTCGTAACCCGAATATCAGGCTCTACGGACTCGCGTGGGCTGCTCCAGGTTGGATCGGTGACGGCAACTTCTGGTCGCAGGACATGGTTCACTATCTGATGACCTGGATGGGTTGCGCACGCTCTCACGGTCTGACGATCGACTATCTTGGCGGTTGGAACGAGCGGGGATACAACAAGACCTGGTATGAGAACTTGCATGCGGCGCTCGCGGCCGGGCATTACGCAACTGCGGTCGTCGGTGATGACTCTGGTTGGGATGTAGCCAAGGATATGAGTAAGGACCCCGACTTTGCCAAGTCA
>Ga0302315_10005342_pt1 | contig 10985 bp, 8 predicted proteins | sample III_Palsa_N3_1_FD_200532 | JGI IMG/M metagenome (GOLD analysis project Ga0302315, IMG submission 200532) | Peat permafrost microbial communities from Stordalen Mire near Abisko, Sweden - III_Palsa_N3_1 | ecosystem: Environmental > Terrestrial > Soil > Palsa > Peat permafrost | place: Sweden... | reverse complement strand
TATCATTGGTCGATAGATTCATCCTATCTGCCCGAAAAGGCCTTGTTGCAGCAAGAATATGGCGATCTGTTAAAACAGTCATTATTTTTCTTATGCCCGCGGGGTGCGGGCAGCAGCAGCATCAGGCTATTTGAGGTTATGCAGGCAGGCAGGGTCCCCGTGATCATTTCTGATAACTGGATACCGATAGAAGGTTTCGGGTGGAATGATTTTTCGATAAGGATACGCGAAAAAGACATTTCAAAAATAGACGGCATAATTCGTGCAAATGAAATTAACGGCGAACGGCTTGGCAAAAAGGCGCGGGAAATTTATACCGACTTTTTTGCGCCAGGGCCAGACCTGGTACTTTTGGCGAACTCTTTAATAGATATTCAGAATAACCGAAATGAGCGTAAAGAAAAGCTTATCCGCTTCGTATTCCCGGTTATAGAAGCTTTTAAGTTTCTGAAACAAAAGGGCTATAAATTGTTAAAGTTTATGATCCTGAAGTTCTTTTTGATATCGGGCCGCAAATTTTCATATGCCTTAAACCGCCCCATTGAAGAGCAATTGCAGAAAAAGGGTTAAATTTTATCGTAGAGACACGATGCATCGCGTCTCTACGATACTGTTCTTCCACCTCATATACACAAAATATTGCGTCCCTACAAATACCAAATAATATGTTAAAAAAATCTCCAATTAATATTTTAATATTAAGACGAAAAAGTTAACTTTGCGCCCTGAAATAGCGGATAGAAAGTAATCACTATTTCATCTAATTTTTTTAAAATATACCAGGTTATATATGCCAAACATTGGAAAAATTTCCCGGATCATCGGTCCGGTAGTTGACGTTAGCTTTGCTGACGATGCCACCCTTCCCAGAATTTACAACGCGTTAGAGATCACCAAGGAAAATGGCCAGAAGATCATTTTAGAAGTTCAGCAGCACTTAGGCGAAGACCGCGTACGTGCCGTTGCGATGGATTCGACTGATGGTTTATTCCGCGGAATGAGCGTGACCGACTTAGGCTCGGCTATTAAAATGCCGGTTGGCGATAACATCAAGGGCCGCGTATTTAACGTTGTTGGCGATGCGATTGACGGTATCCCTAACCTGGATAAAACCAATGGCCGCCCTATCCACAATATGCCCCCGCGTTTTGAGGATTTGACCACCGAAGCCGAAATATTATTTACCGGTATAAAGGTTATCGACCTATTAGAACCTTATGTAAAAGGTGGTAAAATTGGTTTGTTTGGTGGTGCCGGTGTAGGCAAAACAGTATTAATTCAAGAACTGATCAACAACATCGCGAAGGCTTATGACGGTTTATCCGTATTTGCCGGTGTAGGTGAGCGTACCCGTGAGGGTAATGACCTGCTGCGCGAGATGTTGGAATCGGGCATTATAAAATATGGCGATGCGTTTATGCACTCGATGGAAGAAGGCGGCTGGGATTTGACCAAAGTTGACGAAGCCGCTTTGAAAGATTCAAAAGCTACTTTCGTATTCGGCCAGATGAACGAGCCTCCCGGTGCACGTGCACGTGTGGCGCTTTCGGGTTTAACTATTGCCGAATATTTCCGCGATGGCGACAGCGAAGGCAAGGGCCGTGATATATTATTCTTTATTGACAACATTTTCCGCTTTACACAAGCCGGATCAGAAGTATCAGCGTTGCTTGGCCGTATGCCGTCGGCAGTAGGTTACCAGCCAACGCTGGCTACCGAAATGGGTATGATGCAGGAACGTATCACTTCAACCAAACGTGGTTCTATTACCTCCGTACAGGCCGTTTATGTGCCTGCGGATGACTTGACCGACCCTGCCCCTGCTACAACATTTGCCCACTTAGATGCAACAACCGTACTTTCGCGTAAAATTGCCGAGTTAGGTATTTATCCCGCAGTGGATCCCCTGGATTCAACCTCACGCATATTAAGCCCAACCATTTTAGGCGATGAGCATTACAATACCGCTCAGCGCGTAAAAGAAACTTTGCAACGCTATAAAGAATTGCAGGACATCATCGCCATTTTAGGTATGGACGAGTTGAGCGAGGAAGATAAGCTGGTGGTATCGCGCGCGCGCCGTGTACAGCGTTTCCTGTCGCAGCCGTTCCATGTTGCCGAGCAATTTACCGGCCTAAAAGGTGTGTTGGTTGATATTAAAGAAACAATCAAAGGCTTCAATATGATAATGGATGGCGAAGTGGACGAATACCCCGAAGCAGCATTTAACCTGGTAGGGAACATTGAAGAAGCCATTGAAAAAGGCAAGAAATTATTAGAAGAAGCAAATGGCTAATGTGCAGATGAGTAAATATGCAGATGTGCAGATTATTTGCATCAGCCTATTTACTCATCATACATACATTTGCACATCTGCATATCCGCACATTTGCACATTAACAAAATGACATTAGAAATTCTAACCCCTGATAAAAAAGTATATGAAGGCGAGGCCAGTTCGGTTACGTTGCCGGGTACTATGGGATTTTTCGAGATATTAAACCACCACGCGCCTATAATCTCAACTTTAGAAGATGGCAAGTTAACCGTACGCGGTGGCAGCGCCGGTAAAGAAGAAGTATTTATGATACATGGCGGCGTGGTTGAATGCTCCAACAATAAAGTAGTAGTACTGGTTGAGGGCATCACCCCAAGATAGGCCTCACCTAAAGATAATTTTTTTTTTGCCCGGGCAGGTAACTGTTCCGGGCTTTTTTACACAATATTTTTCGTTTCTTTATATAATGAAAAAGCCTAAAAGAACTAATCTTCTAAAAAAGCCTGTTTTTAGATTGACTAAAGAGCAGATAAAGTTCCTGGACAAAGAGCATCATGATTATGTAAATGGGATAGGTAAATCTTATACAAGGGAAGAGTCAATGCAAATCATTAGGGGTGAGCGGGGTTATTAAAATATTATCGTGTAAAACCATAAATGTAATTAAAAGCTACGGGCATAGTAATTCATGGACGTAGTCCACAAACACTGAAACCGCTCCTGCTCAGAATGCATGAATTTGCGCAGCGAATAGAAAGGTGTTTTAAAGCGTGGCGTGGCTTATGTTTCATTCTCCACCGACTTTGGAAATTTATTTTGTAGCCCCCATGTTTTCCATACCCGACCAAATGAGCAAGGATTTGGATCACTATCTTTCGATCTTTCCCAAGGAGCATACCTACACCTCTCATCAGTAAATTCATCTAAGTTATTAATTTTGGCGCTTTGATTGCACCAATCAATCATTTCACATTTGTAGGTGTCATGATCTAATTTACTTTTATAAATAGTATAAATCTGATTAAGGACCCACATGTATTCAGGACGCACATCAAATGGAGTATCTGTAGGTTGTATAAAAGTTGTATCGCTATCATCATTTACTACTAATGGAGAGCCGAGTTTATGAAGTAAAGAAGCGAATAATTTATTGTTGACGTTACCATCAGTTAATATAGAACCTTTCCTGACAACATTTAGAATAAAGTATCGGTTTCTAATTCTCAAATCAATTGCACTTGTAATGACATAATTAATCCAGCTTCGATTGTCGTTAAATAAAGAGGTCGTGAAGTAATCACCCAATTGACTTATAGCTTCAGCGGCATTACTAATTAATAGTTGTTGAATTGTTTCGTGGCCATTAAAAATGAATTTAATATTAGAGTATACGAAGTCATAAACAGCTTCTGGAATGTTTGGCATAAAACCAACTCTCGCCATTTCCGTCAAAGTATCAAAAACAAATACACCTGGATTAAATAGTAGCATACACGAATCACATAGTGCAATGATATTTAAAGGATCATTACTGAAACCCGGTAGTAAATAGTTACTCATAATTGTAACTGACTCATAGGGCATTTTTGCAGGCTTAGGCAATATTTCCGGATACAATAAGTTTTCAATAGCATACGCCATACTTTCACTTACACAATATGCTCCAACAATATACTTGTAGGGATGGCCGATTGAATCAGTAAAATCAATGACTATTTTTTCTACATCGAGTTGTCCTTTACTTGATATGACTGGTTCCACACACTTACAAATGCTGTTTATTTGAGCAACATCATTTAGACCTTTGCCACCACCTAAGTAAATGGTTTTGAGTTCCCAATTTGCTTTTACATCATTATCCGTTGAATTTAATGGTTGAAAAGGAACTTCAATTTCAGGGTTATTATTGTTTATAAGTGCCTCACGGTTTACATGCTTAACATAATCTACAATTGAACAAATGTTCATTAAACCATATGTTGAAGAAATATCTTGCAAGTAATGAATATACTCATGTAAATAAGTAGCCTCTGTTTGGATCGATATATTTTGTAAATTCTGCAAATCCTCAGTGGTGCCCACATTCATTTTTAAGAATGCAGAGTTATAAAATCCAAGGCTATTATATAAAATTTCTCTCATGGCATCTTTATTTTACCTGTTCCCCGCTGTCCGAAGTTTATAACTTCGGACGACTATGCTTGTAGTCTATGACTACGTGAAATCCACCCCAACTTTCCCCCACCCCACCCCATTTTACGCCGAAAAGTCAACATTTACTATGCATGCATAAAAAACATACCATATACCGTTTTGAACTGCATGTTGGTCCGGATGTTCCATCCCGCACCTTGATAAAAGCAGATTTGCAACTACAATAAGTAAAATAAAATAATTGTTAACGTCCTTAGGCGGCGTAGCTCAAAGCAGCAATAATATCTTCGGCCTGCAAATACGGGTACATTTTTAAAATATCCGCAGAAGTATGCCCCGAAGCCAGCAAGCCGATAACGGTACCCACCGTCATTCGCAAACCCCTTATGCAGGGTTTGCCACCCATTATATCCGGGTTAAGTGTAATGCGCTCTAAATTCTTCATTTGCTGTGTGTATAACTATGCAAAAATACACATAATTTCAATAAATAAATTATCAGTGAAATGTGCCCGCACATTAATAACACCTGTTGCCGCTGTCCGAAGTTTATAACTTCGGATCACTATGCTTGTAGTCTGCGACTACATGAAACATCTCAACTTTCTTACTCCCACACGCTCTTTTACGCCGAAAAATCAACATTTACTATGCATGCATAAAAAACATACCATATACCGTTTTGAACTTTGGTATTATATCAAACATATTTAATTTGTACTAATAATATATTTGCATAATTTTATATCAATATAAGTATGATTGACAAACTATAATACTTATTTAAAAAACTTCACTAAACCTATTGCCAGTTTTTTAGGCTATACCTATCTTACAAATACCAATTCCGGCATAATGGAAGCCGGATAGCTATAGACTAAAATGAGCGCGACAGATACTACCGAAGCAGTTGAATTAAACAGGTACAGCAAGACCCTTACGCAGGACCCAACCCAGCCCGGCGCACAGGCCATGCTATACGGCATTGGCTTAACGGATGACGACCTGAAAAAGGCGCAGGTGGGCGTGGCCAGCATGGGTTATGACGGCAATACCTGCAATATGCACCTGAACGACCTGGCAAAACTGGTTAAACAAGGCATTTGGGAAGAGGATTTGGTGGGGCTGATATTCCATACCATCGGCGTGAGTGATGGCATGAGCATGGGTACCGATGGTATGCGCTACTCGCTGGTAAGCCGCGATGTGATTGCCGATAGTATTGAGGCCGTTTGCGGCGCGCAATATTACGACGGGTTAATTACCCTGCCTGGATGCGACAAGAACATGCCGGGCTCGGTAATGGCAATGGGCAGGCTTAACCGCCCGTCTATAATGGTATATGGCGGCACGATTAAGCCCGGTCATTATAAAGGTGAAGACCTGAACATTGTATCGGCATTTGAAGCTTTGGGCAAAAAGATAGCCGGGCAGATGGATGAGATAGATTTTAAAGAGATCATAAAAAATGCCTGCCCCGGCGCGGGTGCCTGCGGCGGTATTTATACCGCCAATACTATGGCTTCGGCCATTGAGGCTTTGGGTATTAGCTTGCCTTATTCATCGTCAAACCCGGCGGTAAGCGATGAAAAGAAGGCCGAATGCCTGGCAGCAGGCAAGGCCATCAAAATATTGCTCGAAAAGGATATCAAACCATCCGATATCATGACACGCGAGGCATTTGAAAATGCCATAGCCGTAGTGATGGTTTTGGGCGGGTCGACCAACGCGGTACTGCACCTTATAGCGATAGCGAAAAGCATTGACGTAAAAGTAACGCAGGATGATTTCCAGGAAATAAGCAACCGCATCCCGGTATTGGCCGATATGAAGCCCAGCGGCAAATACATGCAGGAAGACCTGCATAAAGTTGGCGGCGTACCGGCGGTAATGAAGTACATGCTGAAAAAAGGCTGGCTGCATGGCGATTGCCTGACAGTAACCGGCAAAACCATCGCCGAAAACCTGGCCGATGTGACTGAACTTGACTTTGAAACGCAAAAAGTGATTTTACCCGCTGAAACCCCGATAAAGGCTACAGGCCACTTGCAAATACTCTACGGCAATTTAGCCGAAGGCGGCAGCGTAGCTAAAATAACCGGAAAGGAAGGCACCAGCTTTGAAGGTCCTGCCCGCGTGTTCGATGGCGAATTTGAGTTGATACATGGCATACAAAGCGGTCGCGTACGGGCGGGCGATGTAGTGGTGATCCGCAACATTGGTCCCAAAGGCGCACCGGGTATGCCCGAAATGCTGAAACCAACGGGCGCAATTTTCGGCGCTGGCCTGGGCGCATCGGTAGCGTTAATTACAGATGGCCGTTTTTCGGGCGGTACGCATGGGTTTGTGGTAGGCCACATCACCCCGGAAGCCTATGACGGTGGCTTAATAGCCTTTGTAAACGATGACGACACGATAGAGATCGATGCCATCAACCGCACCATGACGCTTAAGGTTTCACAAGAGGAAATTGCCAAACGGAAAACCAACTGGGTTCAGCCGGAACTGAAGGCAAAAAAGGGATTATTATATAAATATGCAAAATCTGTAAGCACAGCCGCAGAGGGTTGTGTGACGGATGAAGGTTAATGTGCAGATATGCGAATATGCAGATGTGCAGATGAAGAAGAAAATGTGCAGATGCGTAGGATGTGCAAATGTGCAGTTGAAGAAATGACTATAAAATAGTGAAATATGGAAGTAGTACAGGAAATCATAGCAGAATCGGTGAAATCAAACTCAATCGGTGAAATCGAAACTAAATCGGTGAAATCAACCGTCGAAGTCAGTGGTTCTGTCGCATTATTGGAGGCATTGATCATTGAGGGTGTTGATGTTATTTTCGGTTACCCGGGTGGCGCTATTATGCCTATTTATGATGCTTTGTATGATTACCAGGAAAAGCTGAACCATATTTTGGTTCGGCATGAGCAGGGCGGCATACATGCCGGGCAAGGTTACGCGCGTACATCGGGCAAGGTGGGTGTGGTATTTGCTACCAGCGGGCCGGGCGCTACCAATTTGGTAACCGGCTTAGCCGACGCGCAGATAGACAGTACGCCGTTGGTTTGTATTACCGGGCAGGTTTTTGCGCATTTGCTGGGTACCGATGCTTTCCAGGAAACGGATGTGATCAACATTACCAACCCGGTTACCAAATGGAACTACCAGGTAACGGATGCGACCGAAATCCCGGAAGCTATTGCCAAGGCTTTCTACATTGCTAAAAGCGGCAGACCGGGCCCGGTTTTAATTGATATTACCAAGAACGCGCAGATACAAAAGTTTGCTTACGAGGGCTATACCAAATGCAACCATATCCGCAGTTACCGGCCAAAACCGGTTGTGCGTATGTCCTACATTCAGCAGGCTGCCGAACTCATTAACAACGCCAAAAAACCATTTGTTATTTGGGGACAGGGCGTAATATTAGGCAGTGCCGAACAGGAATTTAAAACATTTATTGAAAAAAGCGGAATACCTGCCGCGTGGACCATTTTGGGCGCTGGCGCTATACCTACCGCACACCCGTTAAATGTAGGCATGCTGGGCATGCACGGCAATTATGGCCCAAATGTGCTGACTAATGATTGTGACGTATTGATAGCCATCGGTATGCGCTTTGACGACCGGGTAACCGGTCGCTTAGATAAATATGCCAAACAGGCAAAAGTTATCCATTTGGACATTGATCCGGCAGAAATTGACAAAAATGTAAAGACCACCGTACCGGTTTGGGGCGATTGCAAGGAAACGTTGCCTTTGCTTACCCAATTAGTTGAACAAAAACAACATACCGGTTGGCTAAAAACCTTTAACGAATATACCCGCCAGGAGGTTGAACAGGTTATCCATAAGGAACTTAACCCAACATCAGGCGAGTTGACCATGGGCGAAGTGATCAAACAATTAAACGACCTTACCCATGGCGAAGCGATTATTGTTACCGACGTAGGCCAGCACCAGATGGTGGCTTGCCGCTACGCGCAATTTAACCATACCCGCAGCAACGTTACCAGCGGCGGATTGGGCACTATGGGGTTTGCCCTGCCTGCTGCCATCGGCGCTAAATACGGCGCTCCGGAACGTACCGTTGTAGCCGTCATCGGCGATGGCGGTTTCCAGATGACTTTGCAGGAAATGGGCACCATCATGCAATCGGGTGTCGATATTAAAATCGTGATCTTAAATAACCGTTTCCTGGGCATGGTGCGCCAATGGCAGGAAATGTTTAACGACCGCCGGTACTCGTTTGTAGATATTCAAAGCCCTGATTTTGTAGCGTTGGCTGCCGCTTACCGTATTTCGGGCAAGTGTATTTCAGAGCGTGATGAACTGCCCGGTACATTAAAAGAAATGCTGGAACATAAAGGTTCTTATTTATTAGAAGTAATGGTAACCAAGGAAAACAACGTGTTCCCGATGGTGCCGCAAGGTTGTAGTGTGAGCGAAATAAGGTTGAAATAGGAGACTCTATAGCCCCACCCAACTCTCCCCGGAAGGGAGGGCTTTAAAAAAAGGAAAAGATGAGCAATATCGATAAAATAGAAAATCAAAAAGTCTCCCCCTCCGGGGCAGACTTAGAGGGGGCTGGGAACGATCAACAGGAATATAACATTACCGTCTACACGGAGAACCAGATAGGTTTGCTGAGCCGTATCGCGATCATATTTACCCGGCGGAAGATAAATATTGATAGTTTGAATACTTCCCCGTCGGAGATTGAGAGTATCCACCGCTTTAATATTGTGATCACCGAGTCGGAAGAGGTAGTGCGTAAACTTTGCAGGCAGATAGAAAAGCAGGTAGAAGTATTAAAAGTATATTACCATACCAATGCCGATGTGATTTGGCAGGAACTGGCGCTGTATAAGGTATCGACAGATGTGATTGCCGAAAAGGTAAGCGTTGAGCGCCTGTTGCGTGAGAATGGTGCCCGCGCAGTAGTTATCCGCAAGGATTATACGGTGTTTGAAACAACCGGTCACCGAGAAGAAACGGACAACCTCATCAACATCTTGCAACCTTACGGCCTGATAGAATTTGTACGCAGCGCGAGGGTGGCGATCATTAAAAATAGCGATGGCTTTAACTCCAAGCTGCGTGAGTTTGAAAGATTAGAGCCGGGCGAGGATGTGGTGGAAAATGAATATTTGAATAAGGGGCAGAAAGTGTTTACCATGTAGTCTGAACCACGATTAAACAGATTAAAGGATTTACAGGATTAATATCATAGTTAAAATTAAAACAAAAGACAATCGGTGAAATCATCAAACATCATCGGTGAAATCAAAAAACAACAAAAACAATGGCAAAATTAAATTTCGGTGGTAGTGAAGAAAATGTAGTTACCCGCGAGGAGTTCCCTTTATCAAAGGCGCAGGATGTTTTAAGGAATGAAGTTGTGGCTGTAATCGGCTATGGCGTACAAGGGCCCGGCCAGGCGCTAAATCAAAAAGACAATGGCATTAACGTAATTGTTGGTCAGCGTAAAAATTCAAAAACATGGGATAAGGCTGTCAGCGATGGCTTTGTACCCGGCGAAACGCTTTTTGAAATTGAAGAAGCGCTGCAAAGAGGAACAGTAATTTGCTATTTATTGAGCGACGCAGCGCAGATCGCGCTTTGGCCAACCGTTAAAAAACATTTAACACCCGGCAAAGCCTTGTATTTCTCGCATGGCTTTGGTATTACTTTTAAAGAGCAAACCGGCATCATCCCTCCTGCTGATGTGGACGTGTTTTTAGTTGCACCAAAAGGATCTGGCACTTCCTTACGCCGGATGTTTTTACAGGGACGCGGCTTAAATTCAAGCTATGCTATTTTCCAGGATGCTACTGGTAAAGCTTTTGATCGTGTTATCGCTTTAGGTATTGCGGTGGGCAGCGGTTATCTCTTTGAAACCGATTTCAAAAAAGAAGTTTACAGCGACCTAACCGGCGAACGCGGTACGCTGATGGGTTGCATACAGGGCATTTTTGCAGCACAATATGAGGTATTGCGCAGCAAGGGCCATTCTCCATCCGAATCGTTTAACGAAACGGTTGAAGAGTTAACCCAATCGTTAATGCCGTTGGTTGCCGAAAACGGCATGGACTGGATGTATGCCAATTGCTCAACCACCGCACAGCGCGGCGCGTTAGATTGGTGGAAACGGTTCCGCGATGCGACCAAACCGGTATTTGAAGAATTATACAACAGCGTGGCAACGGGTGTTGAATCGCAAAAATCAATCGATTCAAACAGCAAGCCCGATTACCGCGAAAAACTGGATGCCGAACTGGCCGAACTCCGCGACAGCGAATTATGGCGGGCGGGTAAGACGGTAAGAAGTTTAAGGCCGGAGAACCAGGTGGTAGAAGCGTAAGGTGAGTCTTAAGTCCAAAGTCTTGAGTCATAAGTAAAATGATTGAAGACTCGGGACTAAAGACTTTAGACTAAGGACTAATAATAAATCATAAAAACTATGTTACACGATCCCAACCGAGTCTATGTTTTTGATACCACGCTTCGCGATGGCGAGCAGGTACCGGGTTGCCAGTTAACCCCTTCAG
>Ga0302315_10005334_pt1 | contig 10994 bp, 1 predicted proteins | sample III_Palsa_N3_1_FD_200532 | JGI IMG/M metagenome (GOLD analysis project Ga0302315, IMG submission 200532) | Peat permafrost microbial communities from Stordalen Mire near Abisko, Sweden - III_Palsa_N3_1 | ecosystem: Environmental > Terrestrial > Soil > Palsa > Peat permafrost | place: Sweden... | reverse complement strand
CGGTGAGCATATCGCCGCTGAACTTGTTTTATTGCTAGCTATGCGCTGGCCGTCTCTGTTCCATGAGGGTCGGGTTAAGATTTACATGTCACCATTGGTTAAGGCTGAGAAAGGCAAGCAGAAGTTGTACTTCTACACCGAACCTAGTTTCACTGAGTGGTTGAAGGCTAACGGTAAGAAAGGTTGGAAGTTTAGTTACAACAAGGGTCTGTGTTCTAATGATAAGGAGGATATTCCTGATCACTTGGCTTCTCCTAAGCTGTTGACGCTGCAGTTGGATGAGGCTGGCGTGGAAAGGCTCAAGGTCTTCTTCGGTAAGGACAATGCTAACCTGAGGAAGCAGAGCCTAATCGATTACTTGGCCTCTGAATCCTATGACATTTCAGATTATTCTGAGATGATGGTGTCGGAGTACCTAGATATAACCATGCCCCACTTCTACCAAGATGCTAATTACAGGACCATTCCTTACTTCACTGACGGTCTGAAGGAAGTACAGCGTAAATTTACCCATACAGCTATCGAGAAGATGAAGGGAGACAAGAATTCCAAGAAAGTTATGGAATTAGTAAGTTTTAGTACAGATTTAACGACCTATGATCACGGTGAGAAGTCTATGGCTGATGCTATTTGCCGAGCCACTGTGGCGTTCCCCGGTACCAATAATTTGCCAATGTTCGATTCCAAAAGTATCTTCGGTACACGCTTCACTGGTGCCAAGAGGTTCGGTGCGGCTCGTTATTTATATCTGTCTCTACCTTCATGGTATAAATACAACTTCCGCAAAGAAGATGAACCTTTGTTAGTACGCGGTAATAACCAAGGTAAAGATGCTGAATATTTAACTTTTTATCCTGTCATTCCTATGCATATGATCAATGGTTGTCGTGGTATTGCGGCTGGTTGGTCAAGTAATATCCCTTCGTATAATCCCCAGGAATTGGCATTATGGTTCATAACGTGGTTAAATAATAAGATGGCGGCTGATAGGAGAGCGGCAGTGGCTGCTGGTAAGGGTAGTGGTAGCGCTACTATCAATAACGATGGTGATGATGTCGCTTTGGAGCTACCCTTACCCTTCCTACGACCTTGGTACCGAGGCTTTAAGGGTGAGATTAAGGTGATGGGTTCCAGCTATATGACTAAGGGTGTCTATCATAGGGATGGTAATGATATCGTTATTGATGAGTTGCCTATTGGTGTGGCTCCTATCGACTACTTCCAGAAGTTCATGGAGAAGTTGGTGGAGGATAAGCTGGCCAAGAAGGCTGAGAACAAGTGCCCAGCTGATGCTGTTAGGCTCCTTATCAAGGGTTACACTGAGAAGCCTAACCACTTGAAGCTGAAGTTGATCAACAAGGGCAGCTTCAAGAACATGACAGTGCTGATCCCCGGCTTCATTGATGGCAAGGAGAAGTTCACCATACACACCTACAACAACATCCAGGATATGCTGTTGGACTTCGCTGAGTGGCGACTATCTATCTACTACAAGCGTCAGGAGTACCAGGCTGCCAAGATCAGGATGGACCTGGACAAGCTCAAAGAGAAGCTGCGACTGGTTATCAAGATCAGGGAGGGTGACAACCGCCAGGTGCTATTTATTGACAAGGGTAACCAGGATATCCAACTTAAGCAGTGGGGCTTTGAGACTGACATTCTCAAGGGTACTCCGTCTAACTCTTATACACCCCAGTTAATTAGCAAGCTAGAGGAAGAAGTGTTAGCTAAGCAGAAGGAGCTAGACAACCTATTGAAGGTCAGTCCAGAGGTGACGTGGGCTAAGGAGCTGGAAGAGTTCTCACGTGCATATGCTAAACACTACAAACTCCAGCCGATTTCTTATGCTGATATAGAGCCTCCGACCGAGGTGGAACTGTATGGGCCTAAGAAGCGTGTGGACACAGTGGCCGACCCTGCTGGAGCTGCGGTTGATGATAGTGTGGATCAGGATGGTGAAGAGATCAGAACCGAGGCTGACCTTGAGGCCTTGGAAGAGATTCCAGCTGAGCCTGAATTCCAGCAATTTGGAGATGGCACTGATGAAGCCGTTGATGTTGACAAGCGTCGAGCTGCTTGGTACCGGCAACACGCTGGGACGGCTGCTGGCTCTGACGATGATGAATGATGGGTAGGTGATAGCAGCGAAGAGCTATAGACTCAACAACATTACTACTTGAAGTGGTAATAACAGTTAGCAGTACTAGTAACTATGGTGATTAGTCTAATGATGAGTAGAATATTTTCGTTTACTACTTGATTATGTTGTGAATATATTACATTATACTTTAGGAGAAGATACTGTCTGTTGGTTAGTAATAAAGGGCAAATCCAGTATTTTACTAACGTACAACATTTCTTAAACGTACAACATACCAGCAGTTTTATAACTTATAGTAGGTTATAAGAGTTATAGTGGACTACTAGGTTTATAACTTATAGTAAGTTATAATAGTTGTTAAGACTACAAGTCTAGTCTATATTACCAGAAAGTACAATGTCTGGTAAGATTATAATGTATAAAGTCTTGGTTATACTCTATATTAGTCTAATTCTACTAGAATTATAACTCTAGTAGAATTATAACCTATAGAGTTTCTAGTTACTATAGCATATACTGGATTAAAGTAATAATCTACTAAGACTATAACCTAAGGAGTTTTGGTCATGATCTATAATGGTTTAAGGTTGTAACTTATAATAAGTTACAATGTAGTACAACTATAAAGTGCTCCAAACTCTGTTATATACATAACTCGTTGTAAACTACAGTTCTATCTGTATAACTGTAGCAATCAATCATTTACTCAACTACGTGGCGTAGTTATGTTAATCCAATGGACTTCCAATCTAAGGTCACTTGATGCTAACACTGTGGCACTGACTTACCTAGAAAAGTTTTCTCTTATATAATTTTCTTATCTCTTGATAACCGCTAAATTTTTGGGAGAGTCATCACCCAACTTTTTCTTCCAAGTTGCAAAAAAAAATCTACTCAGCGCTGGGAACTTTTCTCGACACAACAGCGTGGTGTCTCGAGAACTCCAATATGGACTAAGACTACACTGACACATTTGTGCTTACAGTATAATGTCAAAAATTGCAACTACTAAAGTCATGCATATCTGTGTGCATGAACCAAGTTTTGTTTATTGTTATTTGGTATAACCATGTACCACATCAATTTTAATATTCTACTCATGACCAAATTCTCTACCTCAACCACTGTTTACTCCTTAGTTCATCTATTTCATCAGGCGTTGTACTGGTGTTGTATTAGGTAATATTTCTAACCTTGTATTTTCACAATTTTTGGAGACCCAAAGTTTTTACAATCACAGTTAAGGTATGCTATGGCAGTGGGCTACGAGATAGATTTCCATTAAGAGCAATAACATATCTTACTACAATATAGTATAATAGTTCTAGCTGCAGCACCTATTTCTTAAGTTTATAACTTGTAACCAGTTATAGTTTATCACAAAATCTTTTAGGTCTATAATTGGTTACAAGTTGTAGTTTACTATAAGTCTCTTAGGTCTATAACTTGCGACAAGTTATACGTCATCAACCTCTTGTAATTATAACTCTGTCATAGATCTACTAAAAACATAACACTTACAAAAGTTACTCTGTAGTACCTCGTTTACAGTCTACATTAGTTCGAGTTACAACTTATTGGAGTTATAAGTTATAAGGTTTTACCTATAACTTACTAGGGTTATAGTCTATAATGTGTTGTTTATAACTTACTAGAGCTATAAGTTATAAGTAAAACCTTATAAGGAGTAGATTATAAACTATAGTAGTTAGAGCTACAACTTACTAAGATTATAAGCTACAAGATTTTTAGGTATAACCTATACTGGTTTAAGTTTATAACTTGTAACAAGTTATAATTTACTATAAATTATAACCTATAAGGTTTGGTTATAACTTATTATACTTATAATATACTAGAGATTATAAGTCATAACATACTAGAGATTATAAGTCATAACATACTAGAGATTATAAGTCATAACATACTAGAGATTATAACCAAACCTTATAGGTTATAACTTATAATAGATTGTAATCTATAGTAGATTATAAATCACTACAACTATAAAGTTGTTTCAAACACTGTTACAGGTATAACTTACTATAAGTTATAATTCTAGCCTAGACTATAGTGGTTAAAAGTTCATACTCAACTACGTGACGTAGTTATGGTTAATTCGACTGACTCTCAAACTCATACTCGACCACACAATCACAGACGTGTTTGACATGAGTGCTTCTACTTTGAAGTTACTTGACACCGGCAGTGTAGCGCTTGTCTCTCCGTAAAGTTTGTCTCTTATATAATTTTTTCAATCTCTAATCTCCGCCGAAAATTTTGGGAAGGTCACCACCCAACTTTTTCTTCCAAGTTGCAAAAAAAATCTACTCAGCGCTGATAACTTTCTCTGACACAACAGAACACACATGCTGCTACCCTAAAATGAGACAGTTGGATGTAATCACAATTGTGTCTGTGTTGCGACTACTAAACTCAAAGATGCTTAATCCATGCGTAATTGTGTGGAATACCAATTTTTGCTATACTGTTATTTACAGTATCTGTGGTCAGCGTCAATTTTAACAGATATAATTTACAGCCAGAAGTCTGGCTAGTTAGTAGTTTTACTAACCACCTTAGTTTATTCAGCAGTTGTCGAGAGGTTATGTGTCGACTTTATTTAATAGATATTTTTCACAAAGTTACAACCTCTTTATTACAAGACATTGTTGCAAAAGTAGAGCTGTAGCAACAACATCTCTTATCTTGTTCTGTTTATAACTTGTAGCAAGTTATACGCCTACAAAGTTATAACATTTATTAGAGTTATAACCTATAGAGTTTTGGTTTACAACTTAGTAGAGTTATAACTTATGGAGTCTTATTTATAACCTATACTAACTTAAAACCTAATCTACTAGAGTCATAACCCACCAAGTTTAATTCGTAACTTATATTGGTTTAAAGTCCTAATTTATTACAAGTTATACCACACTACAACTACACGATTATAATCCTCTGTAAACTATAAACTATAAACTATAAACTACAAAAGTCATACCTTATAACTTATAATAAGTCATACCTTATAACTTATTATAAGTTATAAACTACTAAACCTACAAAATTGTAATCTATATAGCTACAAAAGTTATCCCGAACACTATTGTAACTACAACTTATACTAAGTTATACTTCTAGTCTCTATAGTCTATTAGTTGAACAAGTACTTAACCACGTGTCGTGGTTATGTGTTAACTCAAACAAGATCTAAACACCTTAAGCTTACCCTGCCTTAGTTGTGAAACTGGCTGATAGTTGCAAAGCGAGGCTCTCTGACAGAGCTGCTGTAGTTCTAACTTACCTGGAAAAGTTTTCTCTTATATAATTTTCTTATCTCTTGGTAACCGCCGAAATTTTGGGAAGTCACTACCTAACTTTTTCTTCCAAGTTGCAAAAAAAAATCTACTCAGCGCTGGGAACTTTTCTCGACACAACAGCGCACTCATTAGGCGCCTCAAAATAGATTAATATTACACTGACACAATTGCACCTACAGCATGATACCAAAATCATAACTACTAAAGTCACACATATCTGTGTCAGTGCATCTATAAATGAGCCAAATTTCGTTTTATTACTAGTTAGTACAGTTATAAACCAGGTCAATTTTAACACTTTACTTATGACCAAACCTCTACCGTGACTACTATTTTACCCTTTAATTCACTAGCTACTATACTCCTGTTGTAGTAGGATAATATTTCTAACTTTGTATTTTCACAAACTTTGGCCATTTAAAGTTTTATAGGTCTAACTAAGTTACCTTACAACAGTAAGCCATAAAAATGAGCCTTTAGTGGTGATAGTAATACTATTACATCTTAACTATACTATACTATAGTTCTAACTGCGATATCTATTTTTAACTTATAACCTTCTATAAGTTATAAAGCTGTATTCAACTATAGCACTTTCTAGTTTTACAGCCTATCCCAGGTTTTACAACTTGTAACAAGTTGTAGTCTACTACAAAATCTCTTAAGTTTATAACTTACTGTAAGTTATAATAGTTACAACATTCTGGTGGTTTTATAACTTACAGTAAGTTATAAGAGTTACAATATTCTACTAAGTTTACAATCTGTAGTGGGTTATAAGAGTTGTTAGAATTACAAGTCTAATACTATATTACCAGAAAGTATAACATCTAGTAAGAATATAATCTGTAGAGTTTTGGTCATACTCCATATTAACCTAATTCTATTAGAGTTATGACACATTATAAGATTATAACCTATAAAGTTTTGATTATAACCTATACTGGTCTAAAGTTATAACTTATAATAAGTTACAATCTAATACAACTACAACTACAAAGATACTCTAAGTTCTGTTATATACATGGCTTGCTGTAAATTACAGTTCTAACCGCATAGCCGTAGTTATCAATCATTTACTCAACTACGTGACGTAGTTATGCTGATCCAACCAACTCCCGATCTGGAGTCACTTGGTGCTAACACTGTAGCACTCAACCACTAATAAAAATTTTTCTCTTATATAATTTTCTTATCTCTTGGTAACCGCCGAAAATTTTGGGAACATCACCACCCAACTTTTTCTTCCAAGTTGCAAAAAAAATCTACTCAGCGACGGTAGTTTTTGCTCGACACAACAGCGTGCACACGTTGATATCCCCAAAATAAATAGCTGGGTATAATCACAGTTGTGCTTGTATTGTGGCTACTAGACTGGAAGATGCTTAATCCATGCGTAATTGTGTATTAACCAGTTTTTGCTATATTGTTATTTGCTGTATTCGTGGTCAGGGTCAATTTTAAGTATTGTAGTTCACAACCAGAAGTTCGGCCAGTCAGTAGTTTTTACCAACCACCCTAGTTTACCTAGTGATCATCGAGAGTTTATGTCTCCACTTTACTCAGCAGACATTTTTCACAAATTTATAACCCCTTTATTACAAGACAATGTTGCAAAAGTAGAGTTGTAGTAACAACGTCTCTTATCTTGTTGTAATAAGATATAACCCTAGCAGAATTACAGTATTTGTTAGAGTTATAACCTATGAGGTCTTATTATAACTTAGTAGAGATATATAGCCTACAAAGTTTTTGGTTTACAAGTTACTAGGACTATATCCTACAAAGTTTCTACTTATAACCTGTACCAGTCTAGAGTTATAACTTACCATAAACTATAAAGTACTACAATTACAAAGTATAACTTACAATAAGTTATAACCTACTACAGCTACAAAGTTGTAATCTATACTAGCTTAAAGTTATAAGTTACTAGGATTATAGATTATGGGTTATAAGTAAAACCTTATAACTCCATATTAGTTTAAAGTTATAACTTATAGTAAGTTATAAACTACTACAACTATAAAGTTGTAATCTAGTACAATTACAGAGTTACTCCGGATACTATTATAACTATAACTTATAGTAAGTTATATCTCTAATACTTATAATTTATTAGTTAAACAATTACCTAACCACGTGACGTGGTTACATGTTAATCTAGCTAATCTCCAAACATATTAAGCTTACCATGCTTTATTTGTGACGCTGGTTAGTAGTTGCAGAATGAAGATCCCTGACGAGGGTGCTGTAGCGCTTACTTATCCATAAAGTTTTATCTCTTATATAATTTTCTTATCTCTTGGTAACCGCCAAATTTTTGGGAACATCACCACCCAACTTTTTCTTCCAAGTTGCAAAAAAAATCTACTCAGCGTCGATAGTTTTTACTGGACACAACTATGAACGTGTCACGGATACTTAATATAGACTAATAGTAGACTGACACAATTGTGCTTACGGCATGGACTAAAAATTACAACTGCTAAAGTCACGCATATTTGTGTGCGTGAACCAAATTCTGTTTATTATTGTTTGGTATAACCATGACCTGTATCAATTTTAATATTTTACTTATGGTCTAATCTCTACCCCGGCTATTATTTACTTCTTAGCTTATCTATCTCATCAAGTGTTATACTGGTGTTGTAGTAGGATAGTATTTCTAGCTTTGTATTTTCACAAACTTTGGTTATTTAAAGTTTTACGACCGTAGTCAAGATATGTTACGACTATGAGTCACAAGATAGATTTCTACTAAGTATAGTAGCATATCTTACCATACCATAGTTCCAACTGCGACGTCTATTTCTTAAGTCTATAACCTATAACAAGTTATAGTTTACTACAAAATCTCTTAAGTTTATAACTTGTTATAGGTTATAAGTCATCAAACTCTTGTAGTTACATCTCTATCATAGATCTACTAGAGACATAACACTTACTAAAGTTACAATCTGTAATACCCTAGTTTACAGTCTACATTGGTTTGAGCTATAACCCATTAGGATTATAAGCTATAGAGTTTTACTTATAACCTATAGTAGATTATAATCTATACTGGATTGAGCTATAACCTATTAGGATTACAAGCTATAGAGTTTTACTTATAACCTATAATGGCTTAAAATTATAACTTGTTACAAGTTATAATCTATACTGGTTTAAACTTATAACCTATAGTAGATTATAATCTATACTGGTTTAAACTTATAACCTATAGTAGATTATAATCTATACTGGTTTAAACTTATAACCTATAGTAGATTATAAACTACTACTACTACTACTACTACTACTACAACTATAAAGTTGTTTCAAACACTGTCACAGGTATAACTTACTATAAGTTACAAATCTAGTCTAGACTATAGTGGTTAGAAGTTAGTACTCAACTACGTGACGTAGTTATGTTAACTCGACTGACTCTCAAATTCATACCCGGCTACTCAATCACAGTTGTGATGGACTTAAACACTCTCGATTCGAAGATGTCTAACACCAGCAGTGTAGCGCTCAACCACTAATAAAAACTTTTCTCTTATATAATTTTCTTATCTCTTGGTAACCGCCGAAAATTTTGGGAAGGTCACCACCCAACTTTTTCTTCCAAGTTGAAAAAAAAATCTACTCAGCGACGACAATTTTTACTCGACACAACAGCAGGCATGCTAGGCTACTGTAATTTGGACCAACTCGACACCATCACAGTTGTAGTTGTACTGTCAGTACTAAATTTGAAGATGCTCAACCCATGCATAATTGTGCGATGTTCATATACATGTATGTGTATATGAACTAGTTTTTGCCATACTGTTATTTGCTGTATCTGCGATCGGGGTCAATTTTAAACGTTGTAGTCACAGCCAGAAGTGTGGTTAGTTAGTAATTTTACTAACCACCCTATTTTACCTAATGGTCATCAAGAGTTTATGTCTCCATTTTTACTTGGTAGATATTTTTCACAAAGTTACAACCTCTTTATTACAAGATAATATTGCAAAAATAGGGTTGTAATAGCATCATCATCTATTATCTTGTTCGTTTATAACTTGTAATATGTTATAATGCTAGCGAATCACAATATTTATTAGAGTTATAACCTATGAGGTCTTGTTACAACTTAGTAGAATTATAACCTGTGAGATATAAACAAAGTCTCACAGATTATAATTACAAAGTTTCTACTTATAACTTACTAATGTTATAACCTACAGAGTTTCTATTTATAACCTATACTAGTCTAGAATTATAACCTACTATAAACCATAAAGTACTACAGTTACAAAGTATAACTTATAGTAAGTTATATTCTACCATAACTACAGAGCTATAACCTACTATAGTTACAAAGCTATAACTTATAATAAGTTATAAACTACTAAACCTACAAAAGTTGTAATCTAGTATAATTACAGAGTTACTCCAGATACTATCATAGCTATAACTTATAGTAAGTTATACCTCTAATACTTATAGTCTATTAGTTAAATAATTACTTAACCACGTGACGTGGTTGTGTGTTAGTCCAGCTAGTCTCCAAAACATCCTAACCTTGTCCCTCCTTAGTTGTGATACTGGCTAGTAGTTGCAGAATCAGGCTCCCTGACAGAAGTGCTGTAGCTCTAACTTACCCGAAAAAGTTTTCTCTCATATAATTTTCTTATCTCTTGGTAATCGCCAAATTTTTGGGAAGGTCACCACCCAACTTTTTCTTCCAAGTTGCAAAAAAAATCTACTCAGCGACGATAGTTTTTGCTCGACACAATAGCGTGCGTATCAAGGCATCCTAAAATAGACCAACACTGCAATGATATAATTGCACTTACGACATGATACTAAAAATCACAACTGCTAAAGTTATGCATATCTGTGTGTGTGTGAACCAAATTCTATTTATTACTGTTTGATACAGCCATTACATGTATCAATTTTAACATTTTACTCATGGTCTAATTTCTACCCCGGCTATTGTTTACTTCTTAGCTTATCTATTTCATCAAACGTTGTAGTAGTGTTGTAGTAGGATAGTATTTCTAGCTTTGTATTTTCACAAACTTTGGTTATTTAAAGTTTTACGATTGTAGTTGAGACGTGTTACAACAGTGAGTCACCAGACAGATTTCTAATAAGAATAATAATAGTAATAATGTACCTTACTATACTATGGTTCCAATTGCAACATCTATCTCTTAAGTTTATAACTTGTTACAAGTTATAAGTCATTAAATCCTTATAGTTATAGCTTATCGTAGATCTGCTAAACATAATACTTACTAAAATTACAGTCTGTAGTCCCTTTGTTTTACAACCTATATTAGTTTGAATTTATAACCTATTAGAACTATAATCCATATGGTTTTACTTATAACCTATATTGGCTTAAAATTATAACCTATTATAAGTTGTAGATTATAACTATAACTTACAATCCACTATAACTATAGCTATAACTTATAATCTACTATAGCTATAACTTATAATCTACTATAGCTATAACTTATAATCTACTATAGCTATAACTTATAATCTACTATAGCTATAACTTATAATCTACTATAGCTATA
>Ga0302315_10005326_pt1 | contig 11001 bp, 5 predicted proteins | sample III_Palsa_N3_1_FD_200532 | JGI IMG/M metagenome (GOLD analysis project Ga0302315, IMG submission 200532) | Peat permafrost microbial communities from Stordalen Mire near Abisko, Sweden - III_Palsa_N3_1 | ecosystem: Environmental > Terrestrial > Soil > Palsa > Peat permafrost | place: Sweden... | reverse complement strand
AGTGGGCGAAAGAGTAATCGCATATCAGGTTGATCCTGTCTTTATCGGCTTCATCAAAATTATACCTGAAACCCATAGAAGCCAACTGTTTTGCTTTGGCACAATAACTGATCTCCATTAAAGCCTCCATCAATAAAATAATCCTTTTCGGCCCCTCGGAGTGTACCATTTCATTCATCAGCCTGCCAATAAGCTGTTGCTTGCTGCCAATAATCTGTATGCCCCTCTTGGCATTATCCAATATAGTTTTAATAGCTTTATTCTCGGGTAAGTTTAAAAAACGATCGCCCCAAAAGTCTGGATAAAAATGGATTACGGTAGAGTAGGGCTGCGCATCCGTAGTAGCGTATAGCACGTTTTCATCATATTTCCAGTAATGCGGCAAATTGCTGCCCACCAAAACTACATCACCCGGGCCAAACCTTTTAATGCTATCACCAACAAACTGTGTACCACTGCCTTTATGAAAATGGATGAGCTCAATTTCGGGGTGATAATGCCAGCGGTTATTAATATTGGGCAAGCTATCCTGCCTTGTATTAAAGGAGTGCACCACCTCGTTAGGTACTTTAAGTAACTGGGGTTTCATTTAGGATAATATTGGTTTTTATTGGCATCGCCAATAAGGCTAATTTACATAAACTAATATAATAATAACAAATTAATGGTAATATAACTTAATACAATGCTAATTGTTAAAAACAAATACCCCTGAATATAGCATTACTTTGGTAATCAATTATACATCAATGCCAACATCTCTATGTAAAAAGCAAAAACATTTTAGGGTTCACCCCCGCAGGCAGGCTAAAGTAGGGGAGAAGTGGTTGTTGATGGATAAGATTTTTAAATTGAAATAAATTGAGCTTTACAAATTGTCAAAATAGGATACTGAAAAACTGTATTACCTGAAAATAAATAGAATGGAAACGTTAGTTTGTGTACAACCTGGTAGTTTTGAATATAGGACTGGTGATAAACCGGTTTTAACAAAAGGAAATGCAATTATAAAAATCAGGCGGATAGGTATTTGCGGCACCGACCTGCATGCGTTTGAGGGCACACAGCCCTTTTTTAACTATCCGCGCATATTGGGGCATGAACTGGCCGGCGAACTGGTTGAATTTGATGATGCCCCGGGTTTCGAAATTGACGAAACCGTAACTTTTATACCCTATTTTAATTGCGGCTATTGCGTGGCTTGCCGCTCGCAAAAAACCAATTGCTGTGTAAATATTAAGGTATGCGGGGTGCATGTTGATGGGGGTATGGTTAACTATTTATCGGTGCCATCAAATTTATTGGTGCAAGGGCAGGGTTTGAGCTTTGATCAGCTTGCTTTGGTTGAACCGTTGGCTATTGGCGCTCATGGCATTAAGCGCGCTGCCGTAGAACCCGGCGAGTTTGTGCTAGTTATCGGCGCAGGCCCCATAGGGTTGGGCGCTATGGAGTTTGCGCGTATTGCTGGCGGAAAGGTGATCGCGATGGATATTAATGAATCACGCCTGCAATTTTGCCGGGAGAAATTAGCTATTGAACATACCATAAATGCGCTATCGCCCGATGCAGAAGAGCAGTTACGGTCCATTACCAACGGGGATATGCCCACTGTGATAATTGATGCTACAGGCAACCAGAAAGCGATAAATACTGCCTTTAAATATATGGCACACGGCTGCCGTTATGTTCTGATCGGGCTGCAAAAAAATGAGATATCATTCAGTCATCCCGAATTTCATAAACGCGAAGGTACCTTAATGAGCAGCCGCAATGCTACCCGTGCAGATTTTGAACAGGTTATAGGTGCCCTGAAACAGGGCCGCATTGATCCGCTTAATTATATTACCCACCGGGTGAATTTTAATCAGGTTAAAGATAATTTTGAAAGCTGGCTAAACCCTGCCAACGGTGTTATAAAAGCAATGGTTAATGTTTAAATAAGAAATTATTTAAATGAAATAACAGGATAAAAAAAATAAATGTAATGCTTAGGATATTTTGCCTGCTCACTATTATCTTCAAACTTGCACTGTCGCCTGCGTTTGCGAAAGATATTTATGTATCGCCCAAAGGCAACGATCATAACCCCGGTACGCTGCAAAACCCATTTGCCACGTTGCAACGGGCCCAATCAGCAGCGCGAAAATATAAGAATGAGGCTGTAACGGTTTGGTTAAAGCAGGGGACATATTATTTAACTTCGGCAGTGATTTTTACTGGGGCTGATGCCCGGTCTGCATATGCGCCATTGGTATTTAAGGCCTATCATCATGAAAAAATTGTAATAAGCAGTTCAAAATTATTAAAACTGAATTGGTTACCCTACAAAAATGGTATAGTGCAGGCGCGGGTACCTTTTGATAATTTATTGTTTGATGAGCTTTTTATAAATGGCAGTATACAACAAATGGCCAGGTATCCTAATTATGACCCTGAGGCTAAATATTTTAATGGCACGGCAGCTGATGTGTTAAGCCCGCAAAGGGTAGCACGCTGGCAACATCCCGAAGGAGGATATATACATGCGTTGCACAAGGCCGAATGGGGCGATATGAGCTATGTTATTACCGGTAAAGATTCCGCAGGTAAACTCACGATGGAAGGCGGTTATCAAAATAACCGGCCAGGGCCAATGCATACGAAGTACCGGTTTGTGGAAAATATTTTTGAGGAACTGGATACCGTTAACGAGTGGTATTACAATAAAGCTACACATATATTGTATTATTATCCGCCAAAAGGCCTAAATCTGGCTACGGCTGCTATTGAAACGCCGCAGTTAGAAACTTTATTTGATTTTAGCGGAAGCATTGATAATCCGGTTACCAATATCACCATATCCGGATTGGAACTTACGCAAACCCTGCGCACTTTCATGAAAAACAAGGAACCTTTGCTGCGCGGCGACTGGACTATTTACCGCAAAGGAACAGTAAGCATGCAGGGGACCCGCAACTGTGCCGTAAAGGATTGTTATTTTAATACGGTTGGCGGCAACGCGGTGGTTTTTAGTAACTATAACCGTAACAGCCAGGTTTCGGATTGCCGTATTGCCGATGCAGGCGCCAGCGGCGTTGTTTTTGTTGGTGATCCCACAGCGGTGCGTTCGCCCTTATTCAGGTACGAGCAAAAAAATGTATTTGAAGATATGGATAAAACACCCGGGCCCAAAAATGGAAACTATCCGGCCCAGTGTACTGTATATGATAATTTGATAGAAGGGGTAGGCCGGGTTGAAAAACAGTCGGCAGGTGTGCAGTTATCTATGTGCCAAAGCATAACGGTTAGCCATAATACTATTGATAGTGTACCCCGGTCGGGCATTAATGTAAATGAAGGCACATGGGGCGGCCATATTATTGAATATAACGATGTTTTTAATACTGTACGCGAAACCGGGGATCATGGATCATTCAACTCCTGGGGGCGCGACAGGTTTTGGTATCCAGACCGTAAAATGATGGATAGTATTAACCTTGCCCATCCTGAATTAGCACTGCTGGATGTTGTAAAACCCATTATATTGCGTAATAACCGTTTCAGGTGCGATCATGGTTGGGATATTGATCTCGACGATGGTTCCAGCAATTATGAAATATACAATAACCTGTGCCTTAATGGCGGTATCAAATTGCGCGAAGGGTTTAATCGTAAAGTTTATAACAATATTATGGTTAACAATTCTTTCCATCCACATGTGTGGTTCAAAAACAGTATAGTAAGCTTTCAGCATAATATTGTTTCTGCCGGATATTTCCCTATCGGGATACATTACTGGGGTGATAATATAGATAATAACCTGTTCCCAGACTCAGCCGCGCTAAGCAAAAGCCACAAAAATCACACAGACGGTAACTCAGCTTACGGCAGCCCGCTGTTTGTTGATGCTGCAAAGGGCGATTTTCGTGTTAGCCTAAATTCACCTGCGCTCAAAATTGGCTTCAAAAACTTTCCTATGAATGATTTTGGCGTGGTATCACCCTCTTTAAAAGCTGTAGCACACAAAATAATTATTCCTGAACTTACCGCAAGTATGGATAATGACAAGCAGGAAACCATAAATTTTCTTGGCGCTAAAGTAAAAAGCCTGACTACCCTTGGCGAACGCTCTGCTACCGGCATGGCATCAGAAACCGGAGTGCTGATATTGGAAGTACCCAAAAATAGCCCGCTCAACGGCGCTGTTTATCCGAATGATGTCCTGTTGGGCATCGATGGTAAAAAGATAGTTGATGTGAAAGATTTGTCGGCTATCGCAATGGGCATGCAACTTGCCAGCCAGGTTACGTTGGATGTTTTCAGGAACCAGGCGTTACAAAAAATAATAGTCGTGATAAAGTAGACACTATAGTTTAAATAGTATGTGCCCTTAAGCGGTTATAGGATTATTTAAGAATTTATAAAGCATTTAAATGATATAATATGAGGCTGAAAAGGTCGCTTTTTTTCAGCATTCCTAAGCATATCACAGGCCACCCGGTATCTCTGTTTATGCACACGCCGCAATTGACCAATCATCCAGCCGTATTATATCGTGCAGGTATTTAAAAAAATGTCATTTTATATATTTTAAATATCATTTTATATATTTTTTCTTACCGCCTCCCCATATAGATTTGATAACCGAAGGAAGATACAAATTCGCAAAGTAAGTATTCGGACGTTTTGTAACCAATTATAGGATAAAACATTATATCTGGAGTATTCAAAGAATATCAGTTTAACTTTTGATACATAAAGCTATATAACAACATATGATTTAATATATGTATAGAATTAATGCGATTTCATAATTAATTGTTTAATTAACAATTAATTATGAAACTCATAAATGCTCCTGGCAACTTTTATTTAAGGCATTGGCTTTTATAACAGCAGGGCATTAAACTTTTATACATGTTTTAGTATTTTGAGCGTAATATTATGGTAATACACCTTAATACATTGCTAATTATTAAAAATAAATGAAGTTAAATATAACATTTCTTTGTGTTCCAATTATATAATTAAGACTTACGTCCAAATTATAAAGCAGATTTTAAGCAAAAAAGACGTATGATTCAATACATACGGGGGGCTATTTTGCACTTCAATTTAATTGTTATTTTAACAATTAAATTGAACTTTTTTGACTTTCAGTATTTGCTTTTTATTGAATAGTATACTTAATGGAGTGCAAAACCAATAAAATAAACCAATAAAATAAATAAATAAACCAATTAATTAAATGAGAAAACTCCGACTAAACTTCTTCAGGAACCGATTACGTTATGGATTGTTCCTGTTATTATTGCTCCTTTCGTTTAATACGGCAAGGGCACAGTCCGAAATTACCGGAACTGTAAATGATGAAAAAGGCCTCCCTATTCCCGGTGTTACCGTTGGCGTAAAAGGAACAGCCCAATTAACCTCAACTTCAACCGTGGGAAAGTTCTCCATTCGTGCTAATGCACCGGCTGTACTGGTATTTAAATGCCTGGGATTTGAAACTAAAGAAATTTCCATAGGCGACCAAAGTAACCTCACTGTTTCCATGCGGTCATCCCAAAGTAGCCTGAATGAGGTAGTAGTTATAGGCTATGGTACCCGAAAAAAAGGGGACCTTACTGGTACCATTAACTCTTTATCAGGCAAGGAAATTGTAGCCGCTGAAGCTACAAACGTTGAGGAAGCCATGCAGGGGCGTTTACCTGGTGTGGATATTTCGCGTTCATCCAGTAAGCCGGGTGCCGATTTTTCCATAAATATCCGTGGAATTAATACATTGAACGGCAATGCACAGCCACTATATGTAATTGATGGTGCCCCCGTTGGAAACCTGGGTGGTGTTAATCCTATAAATGATATAAACCCCGCTGATATAGAGCGTATCGATGTATTAAAAGATGCTTCTTCTACAGCTATTTATGGATCGCGAGGTGCAAATGGCGTAGTGCTGGTAACAACAAAACGCGGAGCAAAAGGTGGGGGCACAAAAATTACTTATGATGCCTACGTAGGCTTTGTGAACGCGTATAATTTACCGCCCATGATGAACGGGCCCGAATTTGTAGCGTATGCCAGGGATTATTATAATGAACAGGCAGAGGCTTCTGCCTTATTGAACCATCAACCCGCGCCAACAACGCCTGTTCCTGATAGTAAAATTTTTTCGGCTACTGAACTTACAAATATTGCCAGCGGCAATTATACCAACTGGGTTGATCTGATAAGGCAAAATGGCCTGCAAACAAATAATAACCTGAGCATTACAGGTGGCGATGATAAAACCAATTATTTTGTTTCTGCCGGCTACCAGTATTATGGCGGCACTGATAAAGATGAATTTAACCAAAAATATACTTTAAAATTAGGGCTTGATAAAACCCTGAACAACACATTTAAATTTGGGGCATCGTTGTACAGCGCTTACGTAAATATTGACCCTGGAAGCAATGAAGCATTCCGTAGTTCTTACCGCTTGCGGCCAACAGGCAGCGCCTACAATGCTGATGGCTCCGAAAGGTTCTATACATACGAAGGAGAGTCGCAGATCACCAATCCACTGTTTGATCTGGCAAATGAAGTAAATTCCCAGCAGTATATAAGGCTGTTTCCTAACTTATACGCCGAAATAACAATCATAAAAGGCCTTACCTTCAAAAGCTCGATAACACCCGATATTACCTTTCAGCGCACCGGGGTTTATGATGGCCAGTTTACTAAAACTAACGATGGCACAAAACCGGCAAGTGGTTCAAACGGGCATAACGATTTCTTTAATTACACTTTCGATAATCTGTTATCCTACAATAATCAGATTGGGAAAAATAAATTCGATATCACACTGGGTAGTTCTTCCGATTATTATCAATCAGATTACAGCGGTATTTCGGTTACCGGCCTTCCTTATAAATCGTTATGGTATAATGTGGGTAGCGTTGTGCCAATAACCATAAACGGTACAACAATTCAACCTACTACATCGGTTTCAAGCGGCTATTCTCAACAAACTATACAATCATTTTTTGGGAGGATGAACTATACGTTTGATGATAAATATTTATTTACAGCTACCATGAGGGCCGATGGTAATTCATTCTTCGCTCCCGGCCATCAGTGGGGTTATTTTCCATCAGGTGCCTTTGCCTGGAAAATCAGCCAGGAAGAGTTTATGAGCGATGTAACCTGGATAAACAACATGAAATTAAGGTTGAGTACCGGCAGGGTAGGTAATGCGGCAGCTTCTGCTTATTTATATCCTTACGTTACCCAGTCAACAATCGGGCAAACCGAGTATAATTTTGGCGGCTCAAACGCCAATGGTTTTGCGCCGAGTATTTTGGCCAACAAGGACCTGAGCTGGGAGAAAACCACAGAATATGATGCCGGTTTAGACATGGATATTTTTAGGGGACGTATAAGCATGCAGCTTGATTATTACAACAAAACTGCCCATGGCTTGCTGGGTAACGAGTTGATACCACCCGAAAATGGATTTGGCGGCGTAACAACCAATTTGGGCACAGTGAGAAATAGAGGGATTGAAGTGGGCATAAACTCAACTAACATAAAAACGGATAATTTTACCTGGACGTCTAACCTGAATTATTCACATAACCATAATGCCATCCTCAATATATATGGCCCCGGTAACAACACTAACAATGTAGGTAACCAGCAATTTATCGGCTACCCGGTAAGCGTTGTTTACGCATATAAGATTATTGGAGTATGGCAACAAAATGAAGCTGCCGAAGCTGCTAAATATGGACAGATCCCGGGGCAATATAAAATTCAGGATATTACCACCAGTGGCTTAAATACAGGCATACCTACCGCCGCCAACCTTGCACCCGATGGCGTGATCAATTCAAACGACAGGCAAATATTGGGCAGCAGCATACCTACCTGGTTTGGTGGTATTACCAACAATTTTAAATATAGGAACTTTGATTTTAGCATAGTTGTATATACCAGGCAGGGAACATTTCAGCAAAGCACCTTCCTGGTTCAGGAAATGGATGGCGACCAGACAAGGGCCCGCTTCAACGCATTTGAAAGAAGCTATTGGACACCAACTAACCCAAGCAACACCTGGGCTAACGAAGCCAGGGAGCAGGACGGCGCCACCCGGGGTATCTCTGAATATAGTAATTCATCCTACACTAAAATCAGTAACATGACATTGGGCTATACCCTATCGCCAAGTACCGTTAAAAGTTTAGGGATAAAAAGTCTGAGGGTATATGTTGATGCTTTTAACCCTTTCATATTCACCAAATTTGTGGGCTGGGATCCTGAAAATCCTTCTGCCAACTCCTTTGGCAATGCAGATTTCCGTACCAGGACATTTATGCTTGGTGTAAATGTTTCTTTATAATAAAAACCAACTTTAATTAAAAATTTATGAAATACACATATAAAAACAGCTTTTTTGTCGCCATAGCAATATTGCTGAGTATGGCTGGCTGTAAAAAATACCTCACAGAGAATAACCCGGCAGGGCGTACTGCCGAAACTTATTACAATACAGCCCAGGGCTTTGAGGGCCTTATAAATGCAAATTACACGCAACTAAGGAGCGTTGTAAACAATCAAGGACTTTTTTTTATAGGCACTGATATATTCAGTTCATACGGTGTTAATGACAATAACGATTTAAATTTGTATAACAAGCAGCTTAATTCGTCCGATGGCAGCGTTGCAGGTTTTTTCGGCACAGCCTATTACGCTATAAATCTTGCTAATACCGCATTATATTGGTCGGGCCAAACTATTTCCGGGGAACCCACTTCAACCCTAAATTACAGAATAGGCGAAGCTAAAACTTTAAGGGCCTACTATTATTTTTTATTGGTGGAAACCTTTGGTGATGTTCCTTTGGTAACTGCCAGGACCACAGCGCCTACATTAACTTATACAAGGACATCTGAAAGTGCTGTTTACACACAAATAATAAAAGATTTAAATGATGCCATAGCGGTATTACCTGCAACCACACCTGATTTGGGAAGAGTTACCCTCGGTGTAGCACAGCATTTGCTTGCAAAGGTTTACTTAACCAGAGCCTATAAAACCTATGGGGCGGGCCAGGCCGATTTTCAAAAAGCGGCCGACCTTGCCGATGCCGTTATTGCTGGCCCTTATGCCCTGAACCCTGTGTTTTCAACACTTTTTGATCCCACAGTTTCAAATTTCCAGGCTAACAAGGAAGTAATATTCAGTGTTCAATATAGTACTAACCCGTTAACTAATGGAGGTGGCGACAACCTTAATCAGTTTGCCCTTTGGGACACGCAGGTAGTGCCATTTATAGCCCGCAGTAGTCTATATGGCAAGCCAAGCTATGTGGTGGCCCCTACTCCATTTTTATTCAGCTTGTTTGATAAACAAAAGGACAGTCGCTATCAGGCTACATTCTGGAATGCGTTATATGCTCAGGTAGCTACTGACGGGTTTAACGTGGGTGATACCTCCATTTATTACCCCAGTACACCTTTTACCCCAACCCAGATTGCAGCCAAAAAATACTATGTTATTAATCCTGACCAATACCGTACTTCACCTCCTTTTTCAGGGTTGACCAGGTCTTACCCCGAACCAAAAAAATTCAGGGAGCTTAATTTGCCTTACCAGGACGGCGGCGGTTTCAGAAGTATTTATGTATTCCGGTTATCTGAAACCTATTTGATAGATGCCGAAGCGAACCTGCAGTTAAACAACATGGCCAAAGCGGTAAGCCTGTTTAACGTAATCAGGGCAAGGGCCGCAAACCCGGGTAACGACCCTGCAACAGGCATATCCTATGCTACCGAAATGCAGGTAACATCAATAACAGTTGATGATATACTGGATGAAAGGGCACGCGAATTGTTTGGCGAGGAGTTCCGTTGGTTTGAACTAAAAAGGACAGGAAAACTAATATCACGCACACTGGCTGATAATGACGAAGCAAAAGCTTCAAATGCTATGGATACGCACGACTTATTACGGCCTATACCACAATCAGTTATTGATTTAAATCAAACCCTATTCCCACAAAATCCGGGTTATTAAATAGTAGTTTCACCTATCAGTATCTCCTTGAAAAAGGAGATACTGATATATATTTTAACGGATACTTATATAAAATTTAAATGTTTAGAGCTGTTTACATAAAGTATCTTATTTTATTGGTTGCGTTATCGGCAGGTATTACAACAGCAATGGCTTATGGTACAGACACTGTAAGGGATATTGATATTAACTTAAATAATGTAACAGGTAGAAACCTGGAAACATTTAACAACTGTGTGGGCGCCGGGCGGGCCAGCGAGGGTTTACGCGCCGATTGGCAGCAACAACTTACACTTGTACAAAAAGAAATAGGGTTTAAATATATCCGTTTTCATGGCTTACTCAATGACGACATGCATGTTTATACCGAAGATGCAAATGGCAACGCAATATATAATTGGCAAAATGTAGATAAGCTGTATGATTTTTTATTGAGTATCCACATCAGGCCTTTTGTAGAGCTCGGATTTATGCCGCCTGTATTAGCGAGTGGCGATCAAACTGTATTTTGGTGGAAAGGCAATATTACACCTCCAAAAAGCTACGAGAAATGGGCGGCGCTGATAACAGCCCTGATGAGGCATTTTGAGGCACGCTATGGCAGGAAAGAAGTAGAACAATGGTATTTCGAAGTATGGAACGAACCCAACCTGAAAGAGTTTTTTACAGGTGATATGCATGAGTATTTTAAACTATATGAAACTACTGCCAGGGCGATCAAGCGTGTTTCACCAACCTACAGGGTGGGAGGCCCGGCAACATCAGGAAGTACATGGATCAAAGAGTCTCTGGCCTATTTTGCTACTATCCCGCAGTTGGTTGATTTTATCTCAACCCATGCCTACGGCACTAAATCTGTTTTTGATGAGTACGGAAAAAGACGGACACAGATGCGGGAACCGGATGGTATACCCATAGCAGTTAGAAAACTTAGGGCCGATGTGGACAATTCGCCTTTTCGCG
>Ga0302315_10005323_pt1 | contig 11004 bp, 16 predicted proteins | sample III_Palsa_N3_1_FD_200532 | JGI IMG/M metagenome (GOLD analysis project Ga0302315, IMG submission 200532) | Peat permafrost microbial communities from Stordalen Mire near Abisko, Sweden - III_Palsa_N3_1 | ecosystem: Environmental > Terrestrial > Soil > Palsa > Peat permafrost | place: Sweden... | reverse complement strand
CTGTTGCTCCACTTTACCCCCTCCGTCTCCTTCGTCGACACCCCCCTAAGTTTAGGGGGAGGCCGGGTGGGGTGGGATTTTAAGGCACCGGATCATGCCCATGCCCGCCCCAGGGGTTGCAGCGGGCAATGCGCTTTAAAGTTAGCCATCCGCCTTTAAAGGCCCCGTATTTTTTTATTGCTTCGGCCCCATATTGCGAGCAGGTTGGCGTATACCGGCAGGCCTGCCCCATTAACGGCGAAATAAAGTACTGGTATATTTTTATCAGCGCCAAAAAAACATTGCCCAGCAGGGTTGCTATTATATTGTACAGCCACCTCATTTTACTACCTCGCCGTTTAATTGCTGTAACAGTTTTAGCATTTTTTTGCCGATCAACTCAGAAGGCAATATTTCCTTGCCCACATAATTGATAGAAAAAACAATCCGTTTCCCGGCCTCATCCAGTTGCTGATATAAATGCTGCTGCTTATTGATCCGGAAGGCTTCGCGGATGCGGCGCTTCACCAGGTTACGGTCCACCGCGCGTTTGTAGCGCTTTTTGGGGACAACGATCATTACCTGCGACGGGTAGGGCATGGCCTCGTCAACCAAAAGCCACGAAACCCTGAAGGGGTAACATAAAAAAGAAGAACCGCTATGAAAAAGCCCGTCGATGAGCTTTTTATTACATAACCGTTCTTCTTTTTTAAAAGTGTACATTATTGCTGATATGAACCGAAAAGGATGTTTGCCGGCCCATCGCCCCGCTAAAGGAACGTACCCAGCTTATGCTTTGTGCCTGCGCTCGTCAGAAACACTTAATTTTTTTCTGCCTTTAGCCCTGCGAGCAGCTAAAACGCGACGGCCGTTTGCCGAAGCCATGCGCTCACGGAAACCATGTTTATTTCTTCTTTTTCTTTGCGAAGGCTGGAAAGTTCTTTTCATGACTGTATTACTCTAATCGTTGCTTTTTGAAACAAGAGCGCAAATGTAGTGATTTGTTTTGGTTGTTGAAAGTGGTATTTGAAAAAAGTCTTGAACCAGGATTAAACGGATTTAATAGATTTTCGGGATGTATATTTATAAGTTAGATATTAACTTCCGAAGTTTAATTCGGTTATTATTTATTTTTTAATGGTCTCGTTGAGGGCTGCGCCGTTTAAAAACTTCGGAAGTTTGTTTGTAAGAGCAATTCTTTAAATTAATTCGAAACAGTCTTTAATATAGACTCCGAATTGTTCCGTATGCTTGTCCAATATTCCTCCCTCACATCATCATCAATTTGTACCGGGATTTTTTCTCCGTAAAGCCTGTCGGCGCCATCTTTATGACAACCGGATATCCAATATTCATCGCCGGTTTCAACCTCGATGCAATTATGCTTAAAGCCATTCTTTACTTTCAAAAACTCTTTGCCATCATAATACATTGTCCGCATGGTTTTTGAAAACGACACCCGCCCGATCCTCGCTTCGCCGCTTAAAGAAACGGACTTGTTTTCGATATACATTATACGGGATTGCATAGTCAAATATAGGAAAATTTGGGCGTTGCCTGCGGCCCGCGCTTTCCAGGGCTCTGCTGTCGCTGCGGCCCGCCTACCGCAGGCTAAACCCTTCCAATCACTAACTCGGGTCACGGATTAAACAGATTTAAAGAATGGACTGGATATTAGCAACCAGATATTAACTTCCGAAGTTTCAAAAACTTCGGAAGTTTGTTAGTTAAACGTCATGCACTGGTTGGTGTGTATAGTAAGTAAAATGTATCTTTATAACTATGGCAAAAATAAAAACTCTTATAATTCTAGCGAGCGTTTTCCTTGTTTTTTCGCCAAGACTGAAAGCCCAAGGCTCAGGGTCAAATTCCGTGGTAATTAATATAAATGGGTCTTCATTTACTGGCGATAGTGTATTAGTAATTGTAAATATTAATATCCTTAAAAAAGATGATACTATTAAAATAGCGCAATCATCTGATAACATTATAAAAAGAGATTTAAAAAACAGCGATTCTACTTACATCAGATATAAAGGAAAAACCTATAAAAAAGAATTTAATGCCGATGGTTCATTTAAACAATACGAATTTTATGAAAATCAGCTTACTACGTTTAAGTCTCCCGTAAGAGAGAGTAAAGACTCAGTGGTTTATGCTGTCTGTTCGAAATTTATCGATTCTATAGCCCGAACAAAAAAAGAAATTCTTGAAAAAATAACCCCTCAAAATAATTTGCCTTATTCGATTGATGATGGCAAACCCACAATTACTTATGAAATTGTAACTCCTGCTGAAAAAAAAACAATAAAGCTAAATTATCCGGAATCAATGTCTAATTCGCTGCTATTTGGGTTACTAATAAGTACTTATGTAATAACTGAAAATAATTCATTTAAGAAATGACTTGTTTGGTTTGATTATACCGGTGCTTTAAATATCAGCGGGCCACCGCTGGCAAAATATACTCCTCCATCATTTTATCCACCTGGGTATGCGCGTAAGGCATGCCATAGGCTTTAGCGGTAATCACAATCACCAGCGGTTGGTCTTTAAATATAAATATGGAGTTGCCACCGTTGCCGGAGCAATACCAAACCTCGTAACTTTTGCCGTTTGCATGATAGATTTTGTTCCAGAACAGGTAGCCGTAATATTCACCGGGGCGACCGGGCAATGCTTTTTGTTTGGTGAAGGTTTTAGCTATCCATTCTTTAGGAATAAGTTGCTGCCCGTTCCACTGACCGTCATTTTTATAAAGCTGCCCGAATTTGGCAAAATCGAGTGCTTTCAGGCGGATGCCGCCAGCTGTATTGGGCACATTTTGCGGCGTATATTCCCAATGGTAATCGGTAATGCCAAGCGGTTTAAAAAGTTTTGCATCGGCATATTTTTCCAGTCCGCCGGGTACGGATTTATTAAGTATATCGCCTAAAACAATTATCCCTGCTGTAAAATAATGCCATTGTCCACGGGGAATGGTTTTGCTTACCGGTACATCCAGCGCAAATTTTACCCAGTTGGCGGTGGGGTACATATTATCCTCGTTTCCGGGGGAATTGCTGTCGTCATCATTCCCGTCAAAAACCGAGCTCATAGTAAGCAGGTTGTACAGCGGCATGTTTTCCTTTTCAGGAGAATAATTGGCGAATAATTTCAGGTCATAAAAATCCTTTAGTGGTTGAAATTCGTTTTTCAAATAACCGTCGTGTATGGCAATGCCAGCAACGGTTGAAGAAAAAGATTTGCCTACCGAGCGCGGGTCATGCAGCGAGTCGCGTGTTTCGCCATCAAAATATTCCTCTACCAGTATTTTGCTATTTTTTATGACCACCACACCGCTGATGTGTTTAAAAACGGCTTCATCGATATTCCCTTTCAGTTCTTTGATTTTATCCGTATTAAATTTATCTGCCGATACGGGGAAGCCATCATAGGGTTTAACAGGAGTAAGGCTAATGTTAGAAATATTAATTTTAGGCTTGCGGAAAACATCCAGGTTTAATTCGCCTGAAGCGATAATATCGCCCACTTTTGTATCGGCCAGTTGTACATAGGGCCTTATTTCCATCCGTAACAGGTGTTTGCCTTCGGTTAAGGCGCTGTCACCGCCGCTGCGCATAAACCTTCCCCAGAAAAATTGACTCCACCACACGCCTTCATTCTCATTATCTATCAACGGTTTGCTGATAAGCGTAGCCGTATCGTTTATATGCGGACGCGGCGCACCGGGATAAAGATTGCTGCTATAGATAAGATGATTATCCACAAACAATGTAAATTGGTAATCGCCGATCTTATCAATACTGTCTGCCTTTAGCTCCGGGGCCAGCTTGTGCATGTAGTTGGTAAGTGAATTGCCCATAAAAACCGTAATGAACAGGTCGCTTTTGTTGGTGAGCTGGTAATTGGTAAGGAAATCAGAGGCTTTTAATTCCGATGGCGGGATGTCTCTCGACGTAAAAATGATATGCCCGATATTTTCCCGGTGCAGCGGCGAGGTAATGCCCTGTGTTTTTGTTATCAGGTCGGTTTGCTGTGCGCTGAGGCGCAATGAACAGCAAAGACAAAGTATGATTAATAGATAATGGCGCATTTGGATGTTTGATTAATTTCTATCCAAAACTAAACAGAACCAAACGCCGGAAATAGAACGAGATTAACATTACCGCCTTTTTTGCAAAATAGCACGGTATTGAGAGGGCGTCACTCCATGCTGAGCTTTAAAAGAGCGGATGAAATGACTTTGATCGGCAAAATTGCATTGCAGGCCGATGTCAGTTAGAGAAAGGTTTTGGTTGGGCAATAACGCCAGCGCCTGTTGTACACGGATGGTACGGATATAATCACCCAAATTGCAATTGAAGTATTTGCTAAAACCGCGTGAGAGGTGAACGGGGTGTATGTTAAGGTTATTGGCCAGTTCGGTTAAACTCCAATCCTGCGGACTGTCGAGCAGCATTTCCCTGATTTGTTTTACCCATGCCGGAGTAGTACTATAAGCAATCTCCTGGTTTTCGGTTATTTGACCAAATAATTCTATTAGCAACGCATTGATCGCCAATCGGCTGGTATCATCTTCTGCTTTGCTTTCGCGAAAGATATTGTACATCAGCGTTTTTATAGCAGGATTGGCGAGGTCGATGCTGCCCTGTAAGTTTTCAGTGTTTATATCAAAGGAATTAAACCATTCCTTTTCCAGCTCGATATGGAAACCGCGTGTAAACCCGGCAGGTTTAATATTGTAATGCGCCTCGTGCCAGTTATGGAACAGCAGGCTGCCGGCATTACAATTATATTCACTTTTTTTGTTGCCTTCGGTTACACGGCCCTGCAAAATAAAAGTAAAATACGGGTTTTCATGATAATGCCAGTCGACTTTGCTGTGGGTGTATTCCGTATCAGTAAGCGTAAGCCCGTCCAGCCGGATGGTTTGATTGGTATTGCCGTAAAACTGTCCCGTTTTTAAATTCTGCATCCGTATGTAATATACCACATTTGACAATTGAAACGGGAAAAAGTTACGGTTAGTTCATAGATGATGGTTCATAGATCATAGCAAATCCTATAAGCAGCTACTATGAACAATCATCTATGAGCCATGAACTGTAGCGGCAGCTACCATGAACTATGAACCATCAACTATGAGCTCTTAGACAAACCACGCCATCACCGTATCTTTTTGCGGCATATCAATGGTTAATTTCAGTTTTTTGCGCATCCCGCCGAGGTCGTTAAATACCTTGTTGGGGCTGGCCGCTTTTAGCTCATCGACGGTATTAAAGCCCATTTTATTGAGTACGGGCACCCATTCAGGCGGTACGCCGATGTTTACAAATTCGTCCAGTGTGGCAATCTTCGATTTCTTTTCAGGCCGCATTTGGGGGAAGAACAGTACTTCCTGTATGGTGCTCTGGTTGGTCATCAGCATCACCAGGCGGTCGATACCAATTCCAAGACCCGAGGTCGGCGGCATGCCGTATTCCAGTGCGCGCAGGAAATCGTCGTCCATTGCCATCGCCTCGTCATCACCACGACCGGCCAGTAAAAGCTGCTCCTCAAAGCGCTCACGCTGGTCTATCGGGTCGTTTAGCTCCGAATAGGCGTTGGCTATTTCCTTGCCGTTTACAAACAGCTCGAAACGTTCAACCAAACCATCCTTGCTGCGGTGCTTTTTGGCAAGCGGCGTCATTTCTATTGGGTAGTCGGTAATATAGGTTGGCTGTACCAGGTTAGCTTCCACCTTTTCGCCGAATATCTCATCTATCAGCCTGCCTTTGGCCATTGTATCATTTACTTCGATACCTAAATCGGCGCAAACTTTGCGCAAACCGGCCTCATCCATGCCCGATACATCAATACCGGTATATTTCAGGATAGAATCATACATCGACAGCTTTTCATACGGCCCGGCGAAATTGATCTCATTGGCGCCATATTGCACCACCGGGATGCCATGCACCGCGCGGGCCACATGCTCGAGGCATTGCTCTACCATGGCCATCATCCAGATGTAATCCTTGTAGGCGACATATATTTCTACCGAGGTAAATTCCGGGTTATGCGTACGGTCCATCCCTTCGTTGCGGAACATCTTGCCGAACTCATACACACCGTCGAAACCGGCAACGATCAGCCTTTTTAGATACAACTCGTTGGCGATGCGCAAAAATAGCGGCATGTCCAGCGTATTGTGGTGCGTTTGGAACGGCCTTGCCGCCGCACCGCCGTGCACTGGTTGTAGTATTGGTGTTTCCACTTCCATCCAACCCTCGCCGTTAAAAAACTCGCGCATGGAGCTGATCACTTTGGAGCGGTTGATAAATATCTGCTTAAAATCAGGGTTAACGGTAAGGTCTACATAACGCTGGCGGTAACGCAGTTCGGGGTCGGTAAAACCATCATGCACACTTCCATCATCTTCGCGTTTTACAACAGGAAGCGGGCGCAGTGACTTCGAGAGGATAAACATTTCCTGCACATGCACCGAAATTTCGCCGGTTTGGGTAATAAATACGTAGCCTTTTACGCCGATGTAATCGCCAATATCCAGCAATTTTTTGAATACGGTATTATATAACGTTTTATCCTCGCCGGGGCAAATATCATCGCGTTTTAAGTAAACCTGTATACGGCCGGTTGAATCCTGGAGCTCGGCAAACGAGGCGCTCCCCATAATGCGGCGGCCCATAATACGGCCCGCAAGCGATACGTTTTGATAAGCATCAGGATTGGCGTTAAAATTATCGGTGATATCTTTTGCCCAGGCGTTTACCTCAAAAGCTGCGGCAGGATAGGGCTCGATACCTAAATTGCGCAGTTGCTGTAACGATTCGCGGCGTAAAATTTCCTGTTCGGATAGTGCAATACTCATATTTTTTGCTAAAAGCGCAAAGGTAGTGATTAGGGATTAGAGATTACAGGTTGGAGTGAATTTAGTTGGTTTGTGCTTGTGGGAGCTAATAATGATCTTTCAACGAGTAAATATGGACTTCGTTATTTTTTACTTCATAAATCAAACGATGCTCCTTGTTTATCCTGCGCGACCACATCCCTGACCAATTGTGCTTCAGCGCTTCGGGTTTGCCAATCCCCTCAAAAGGCGTTTCAGTAATGGATTGTAATAGAATTTGAATGCGTTGCTGTATTTGCTTTTGACCTGATTTTTTCCAGTATTGCAGGTCTTCCAAAGCTTTAGGCTGGAAAATTATTTCCATAGGTCATCAACAGAAATACTGGTGCCTTTGCCGTTTTCCATATCTTTCCTGCCTTGCTCTATTTTTTCCGACAGATATGGATTTGCATTGATGCGTTCCGTTTCGTCGGCATACTCATCAATATCATAATCCAACTTTAAGGCATCCAAAACCGCAGTTACCGCTTTTTCAGATAATTCGTCTTCGATATTTACAGTTAATGTTTTCATTGATTGCCTTTTGATAGTATACAAATTTAGTTAAAATCCATTTAATCCCACAGTGGTTTCCGTCTGTGACTGAAACCATAGATGATGTCAGTTTAAAACTGACAAAAATGAAGAGCCCTGGTTATAATTAATAACAGGTATGTTTAATCAACTACTGCCGCAGCAAACAATATAAAACTCAATAACGCCATTATCGTTCTTACAACATTATAATACTGCCAGCGGTTACGCAATTGTTCCCAATCGGGCGGCGTGTTTTCCTGTGTCCAGGTTACAACCTTGTTGTTTATAGGCACTTCGATGGCCGTGGTAATAACGAGCGATCCGATGATCAGCAGTAGAGAGGCGATCATAGCATAAAAATTCCAGCTGTGCTTATCGGGATAAAATGTGATGGATAAACTCATCATCAGCAGGCAAAGTATGGATATATTCCGCATGGGTACTTCCAGGTTGCCGACAATAGTCCGCGCTATTTTGGCCAGTTCGGCTGGTGTAAATACCTGGTAGGAGCGGCTCAATGAAAAATAAAGTCCCCAAAAAACGCCGCAGACCAATAGCAGCGCAAACAATGCAGTTATAAAAAGATAATGGACCATATTCCTTAAGACGGGTCGGCTTTGAAAAGATTTTAGACTGAGGCCTTTTTTATTCGTCTTATTATTTTCACGCGCAGCGAATGTACACAAGCTGCCGGCTTTTCGTTGCTCAATTGTTAAGCAACGAAATATCATTGCTTTATTTTTTAATATTTAATTATAAGATGATGTAAATCAATTATATAACTCATTGGCACTAACGTTGAATAGATAGGCATTCGGTAACTAAATAGCAGCAGACAAACTGGCGTTAAACAAGGAGGAAATTTTCTTACACATTTAAAAAAATAGTCATGATACAAAAACTTAATAAAAACAAAAAACCGGCGGCCTGGAAGCTTGCCTTAACTGCTGCATTCACGGTAGTCTTTTTCCTTTCATGCTCACTGGCAAACAGGGCACTTGCGCAGGTGAAAAATATTGTGCTTGTTCATGGGTCATTTGTTGACGGTTCGGGCTGGGAAAAACTTTACCGTATCCTTAAAGCCAAGGGGTTTAATGTAAGTATTGTTGGCGACCCCAATACAAGTATGCCAGACGATGTGGCCGCTACTCAACGGATAATTGATAGGCAGGACGGCCCTTGCATCCTCGTTGGTCATTCATATGGTGGCGCTATCATCACAGTCGCAGGCAATTCACCGAAAGTTTCAGGCCTGGTGTACGTATCAGCATTCGCGCCTGACTCTGGTGAAACACTTTTAGGTTTATTGCAATCCTATCCACCCGATCCCGTTTCAGGAATTCTGCCGCCGGATAAAGACGGCTATGTTTGGTTTGATAAAGCAAAATATCACTCTGGCTTCTGCGCGGATATCCCAACATCGATGGCAGACTTTATGGCTGACTCTCAAATACCCACTGCAGTGGCAGCTTTTACTTATGTTTTTAATGATATCGCTTGGAAAAAGAAACCCACCTGGTATATTGTGGCAACACAAGATCATGCAATACCTCCCGACCTGGAAAGAAAAATGGGCAAAAGAACGGGTGGAAAAGTATCTGAAATAGTTGGCAGTCATGTAATATTTATTTCGCATGCGGAAGAAGTTGCCAAAGTTGTTGAAGCAGCAGCCAAGGGGTCGCCCTCTAATTAAATTCACAGAGATAAAACCGAAACTCGTTTGTTTGGTGGCCGAAATTGATGGTCAAACGAGTTTTGGTTTGGCTATCAATATTCGCAAAACCAAGAATCAGATACGATACAAACATTATGAAAAAATTATCCATCATCGCGACAGTTGGTATGTCGGTGCTGTTATTCTCGTTCAAAACCACTGCCCCGGCTACCTGGACAGCCGATAAAATGCACTCAAAAATTGGGTTCAGCATCACCCATAATATGGCGAGCGATGTTGAAGGTTCATTCAAGGTTTTTGATGCCACTATTACTACCACAGGCGACGATTTTACGGGTGCTACCATTGATTTTACTGCCGATGCCTCCAGTATAACCACCGATAACGAACGGCGCGACAAAGACATTAAAAGCGATGACTTTTTAGATGTAGAGAAATTTCCGAAAGTGGTTTTCAAAAGCACTTCGGTAACTAAAACAACTGCTTCTACTTATAAAATTGTGGGCAACTTAACCATGCACGGCGTAACCAAGCCGCTTGTGCTGGATGCTTTTGTGCGTATTCCACCGGCAGCTACAGGGGTTACGGGTGTTGCAGGTTTCAAAATCAGCGGCATTATCAAACGTTCTGATTTCGGTATCGGCGGCACTTTCGCCAACATTGTTTTAGGCGATGAAGTCACCCTTGACGGCGAGTTTAAAAGTAAATAACTGTCGTTTAGTCTTTACGCAAAAACAGGGGTACAGTGTGGGCGTGTGTATCTATCTCAACTTTAAACCGGTCACCGCATTGCGGGCAGTAGATTTCGCTGTCTACTATGGCATCGGCAATTGTTTTTGGTACGCTGTCTTCTTTATACAAAAGCGCTTTTCCGGTTTGGTCTTTCAATTCTTCTTTTACAACGTGCCCGCATTCTGGGCAGTTAAATAATACAGCATCGGCTGTTTCCATAAAGGGTGTTTTATATTAATCGTTAAAGGTACAACCCGGAAGATGAAATGTTGGGATTGTGAGGCGACGTAACAAATAGTTTACAGTGTTTAACTAACTGTTCATTGAACGGCTGAACGCACGATTTTTCAATGAACACCTAAGTGATTGTAAAACAATTTGATAGCGAAAAATGGTGAACGCCGCGAACATGTATATTATTGATAATGAAATGATTGGCTCAATGTGTAAACCTATTTCAGGACGATACACAGGACGAGACAGGCGGGATGAAGTTAATTACTGATGAACCTTTTTAAAACTTTTCGTTCCATATTCGAATTTGGCCAAATTTCTATTTTGTAATAATCATCTCCTTCATCCCCTTCAACACTTTTTAAATTTGATGAATATATTCTCACCCGGTAATTACCAGGTTCAATTTGGATTTTCAGTATCGGATCAGGAATGGGGCAACCTTTTAATATCATTGTATCGGATTGTATTATTAAGCCGCCCTCCACAATGTGATCATAATTTGCTATATCAAAATTAATATTTTCGTGATCTAAAAATTCAATTTCCCCTTTAATAGGGCCGTAGCATTCCGTTCCGATTCCTATTATTCCATTTTCTATTGCCAAACGATCATTGTAAGCATCGTCAGTCCAAAACTTTCTCGAAGCAGTTTCACCAGGCGCTATGCTATCGCATAGATAAAATTGATTATATTGAGTATAAAAATCCAGCTTGTATTTCATGTCTACTGATTACGGAAGGTATTCGAAGTTTATGTCGGCCATGTGCTAATATAAATAATTCACGGGCTTGTTGGTGACAACACCAACAAGGGCGGAAAAAACATAATTTGAAATATCGGGCGGAAATTTTACTTTTAACAAAAACAACATTTTATGAAACTTAAACCTATTTTACTGTTACTGCTGCTTTGGCCAGCGGTATCATTTTGCCAGTCAATCGACTCACCGCT
>Ga0302315_10005319_pt1 | contig 11016 bp, 10 predicted proteins | sample III_Palsa_N3_1_FD_200532 | JGI IMG/M metagenome (GOLD analysis project Ga0302315, IMG submission 200532) | Peat permafrost microbial communities from Stordalen Mire near Abisko, Sweden - III_Palsa_N3_1 | ecosystem: Environmental > Terrestrial > Soil > Palsa > Peat permafrost | place: Sweden... | reverse complement strand
TGGTCAATTTCAACCGGCACAGGGTGGTCAGTTTGGATCGGCACGAGGTGGTCAGCTTAAACCGGCAGGCGGTGGTCAATATGACCGGCACTTCCAATTATTCTCCTTTCTCGTTAGAGCCTCCAAATATAGTAACTCCTAATGACGACCATGAAAATGACACCTTTCATATTCCTGATCTTCCTAAAGACAATTGTGAAAACAGGTTTATAAAGATTGAGATTTATAACCGTTGGGGTGATCGGGTTTTTGAATCTGAATCCAGAGATTTTTCGTGGAACCCGGCAAACTGTACGGATGGAGTTTACTTCTACAGTCTGGAATATACCAATAATAAGATCAAGGGTTGGATTTTAGTGGTGAGATGATAATATACTTTTAAAACTTAATTTAGATAGCTCATGTAGTCATGCCTGAGATCCGCCTGAAGGCATATTCCTTAAAAGAACTTGCCGGACTTTATGAATGTAGTTTGAAAACTATGAGAACATGGCTTAAGCCATTCGAAAAAGAATTAGGCCCCAGAGTTGGGCATTATTACACTCCTAAACAAGTGAAAATAATTTTTGAAAAACTTGGTATTCCGGGTATGTTTTCTATTAGTTAATATCCTTCCGAACGTTCAAACTAATTTATACTATTTATTCCTAATTAGCCTTTTTAGTCCTTTTGATACCTTTTTCAGTAAAGTATATTTTAATATAACTATTCCTTTGCTTATCTCAATTAAGTTGAATGAGCAATATCAGACACATACTACGGCTATATACGCAAAAACAGACGCAATCAGAGATTATTGTGCAAACCGGAATTCTGAGAAAAAAACTTAAAAAAATCATCAGAGAGTTTGAAGAAAGTAAGTTGAGCTTTGCGGAAGTAAATCAATTAAGCGATAAAGATTTAGAAGAACTTTTTGCGACACATGATGAAAATCAAAACGAAAAATTGCAAATATTATTCGGTCTTTTTCCTTCAATAGATAAAGAACTAAAACGTAAAGGAGTAACAAAGCAATTATTATGGGAGGAATATAAAAGAAAGCATCCTAATGGCGTAGGAAGAAGCCAGTTTAACTGGCACTTTACTGAATGGAAATCAAGGATTAGGCCTACTATGTGAATGGAGCATAAAGCTGGTGATAAGATGTACATAGATTTCGCAGGAGAAAAGTTAAATATTATTGATAGAAATACACATGAAAAAATATTTGTAGAAGTATTTGTTGCGATTCTAGGAGCAAGTCAGCTCACATATGTAGAAGCTTTAATGACACAACAAAAGGAAGATTTTATTCCTGCCTGTGAAAATGCATTGCATTACTTTGAAGGTGTTCCTGCGGCAATTGTTCCTGATAATTTACGCTCTGCCGTAACCAAAAGTGATAAATATGAGCCAACAATCAATGAAACCTTCGCAGATTTTGCGGAGCACTACAATACTACTATTTTGCCAACAAGAGCCTACAAGCCTAAAGATAAGGCTTTAGTTGAAGGTGTAATTCGGATTATTTATACAAGAATTTATGCAAGACTTAGAGATGAGAAATTTTTCTCAATTGAAGATTTGAATAAAGCCATTGGTCTTACGCTGGAAGAGCATAATAACCAAGTTATCACTGGGAAAGACCGTACTAGAAGACAATTATTTGAAGAAATGGAGCGTACTACATTAATATTACTCCCCGAACTGCGGTATGAATTCAAGAAACAGCAATATTCTACTGCCCTTAGGAATGGCCATGTTTCTTTAAGCACTGACAAACATTTTTATAGCGTACCTCATCAATACATTGGTAAGAGAGTCAAACTAATGTATACCAGGTATAATGTGGAAATATTTTATAATTATGAACGAATTGCTTTGCATAAGCGTATTCAAAGCCCTTATAAATATACTACTGATAAAGAGCATTTACCGGCCACACACCGTTTTTTAAACGAATTAACGCCTGAACGTTTATTAAGACAGGCGGAAGAAATACATAAGGATGTTAGAAGCTATATTTCAAAAATACTAAGTAAGAAACAACATGCTGACCAAGCATATAAAACTTGTATTGGTATTTTGAGTCTTTCAAAAAAAGTTGGAAACGAGCGGTTAACCAAAGCTTGTCAAAGAGCTTTGGAATACAGCATCTACAATTATAGAACTGTAAAAAAGATACTAGAGAATGGATTGGAAAAACAAGAGGGTTATGAAAATGAACAATTAAAAATGCCTCAACATGATAATATCCGGGGCAAAGATTACTATAAATAAAATCAATAATCATTCATAATTAAAATAACGATAATGAATACAAATACTTTAGAGAAAATGCGAAAGATGAAACTCTTTGGCATGTTAAGAGCATTTAAAACAAATATTGAATCAGGCAAAACGGAAAATTTTACAACTGATGAAATGATCTCTAATTTGATCGACTCAGAGTGGGACGATAGAAGGAATAGGGGTATCGAACGACAGCTTAAAAATGCTAAGTTCAGATACAAAGCTTCAATTGAACAATTTGATTTTCGCGCTGAACGTAATGTTGATAAAAATCAGATTATGAGATTTGGAGAATGTACCTTTATAAATAATTCTGAAAACATATTAATAACCGGAAGTACAGGTACAGGAAAGAGTTATATAGACTCTGCAATTGGCCATCAAGCGTGTAGTTTCGGCTTTAAAGTTCTTTATTATAATTCCAATAAACTCATGTCTAAACTTAAGATGACAAAGGCGGATGGGTCTTATACTAGGGAAATAGCCAAAATAGAAAGACAAAATCTTTTAATTCTAGATGATTTTGGACTACAGCCTTTAGATGCTCATGGTCGTGCAATGCTTATGGAAATTATTGAGGACAGACACGGCAAAAATTCAACTATTGTAATTTCACAAGTGCCAGTAAACAAATGGTATGAAATAATAGGTGAGCAAACTGTAGCAGATGCAATACTTGATAGGATTGTCCACCAGTCTCATCGACTTGAATTAAAAGGCGATTCCATGAGAAAAAAGATCTCTAATAATCAAGAAAATAGTAATACCAAGTAAAATATTTTTGGCCGACCTACTTACTTCAAGTATTATAGCAAAGCTTCAATATATATTGAGTCATGAAGGATTTCTTTATTGGTTAATAAATCCTTTAAATAATTTAAACACGGCACATCAGAATCCTGAGCCAAGGCAACAACATACTCATACGCTTTAATTGGTTTTTCTTTACCAGCTATTTCTATACCATGTGCAGTTTCAAAATTTGTAGTATGTACATATCTTCTTGCTAATCCATTTTTTTTTGTATTAGCCATTACTATTTTTTCCCAAATAGAAGTATTTAAAGTCCATGCACTATTGTTATTACCATTTTCATTTACCCTTGTATCGCTATCGTGAATTACACAATGCTCAATATGAAAAGCAGTAAATATCTCCTGAAAAAATGGAATATTATTTTTAGAACCTGCATTTAGGACATATATTTCATATTGATTAAAAAAGCGATTAATTAAATCTCTAAATACAATTGCTTCAGTATCTCCTTCAACTATAATAACCTTTCTAGCATAAAATGATTCACAGACGTGGGGATTGAAACGATTAATCATTTGAATTCGCTGTTTTTTCTCTTCATTCCCTCTGAACACATCATCACCTACTTGATATGCTTCTGTCGTTTCGTCTGCATTCTTAACAACTCTTACTAGTGATGAATGAGGTTTAGAAATATCAATCATTAAAGGAGAATGTGTAGCACATAAAATTTGAAAGGGACTATTTTCAGCTAGTTCATATAAGCTTTTTCTTAATCGGAAAGTTACTTCAGGATGCAAAAAAAGTTCTGGTTCTTCAAATAGGATTAAATATTGCTTTTTATCCCCACCCTTGGTCTTTTTAAGAAATGAGATAAAGTTATATAAAGCCTGTCTTATTACTCCATGTCCAAGCTGAGTAAAAACCTCATCTCTATCAATCCCATCTTTTTTTACATTAACTGAGTGATTTTTTTTAAAAGCATCTTCTAGCTTAATATTTTCATCATTCTTAGGATCAATTTTAAGAGTTAAGTCCGTAAATACTTTTTTAAAATGTTCGTTAATATCGACGTTATAACTAGCTACAATATCTGAACCTAATATTTTTCTCTGTAGATCTTTTACACCATTAACTAAAGTGGTAAAATCATCAGGGTAATCATCACGTAATTTCTTTAACATTTCATCTTGAATAAGCTTATTAACTTTTTCTTCTAAGCTTGCCTCCGTTTCCATTGCACTAATACAAATTGGAGTTGGCGAATATTTTTGGAATAAAGTTGGCAATCCTCCAAATCCATCTTTCACCCATTCGTTCTGTTCTGGGGAAAAGGTGAATTTTTCGCCTGCATCATCCTTTTTTGCCCATCTTTTTTTTATTTTAACAATGCTATCTCCATCAACCCATTTATTAACCCAGTCTGGTTCTGCCTGCTTTCCTTTACCTGCTAATTCTGCATCTTCATTATCACCTTCTTCCTTTAAAAAGAAACCTTCAATTTCAATTGGAATACCTAAATCATAATTATAAAAATCTGATATGGCAGCTATCTGCCTAGCATTTACAAAGAATTCATACGCTCTTAAGAAGGAAGATTTACCTGTATTATTCTGGCCTATTAAAAAAATGATGTTTGACTTAGAAAAATCGATCACATTTTTATCACCTTTTAGGCCTCTAAAGTTTTTAATGATTAATTTCTGAAGTTTCATAAAGCCGGCTTTTGATATTTATGTTTTTTTAATAATTGTTTATAGTTCTACCATCATCCTTTTGGGCAAAAGACGAAATAGAAAGCATAGTGATGAATGAGAGTAAAATTACGGAGCGCATAGAGTAAATTTTGGGACTATAATAAATATGAATTTTAATTTTAATTAATGAGGATAATATAAGAGATAGTATTAAGCATTAAAGGAGGTATATAATTTAATTTTTTTGTCACCTCTTATAACAATGTTCTTTTTTAAATAGTATAAATAGTCTGTCAAAACATGACGCTCTCTGACGTCTTTTCTTGTCACTAAAATATCTGTAATTCTTTGGTTAGTTACAAATCGAATCAAATTATGAAGCTGCTCAAATGTATGGTGGTTTGAAATGCCATGTTCTAAGCTTTTTTTAATAATATAATTTAGTTCAGTTTTCATCATTCTAACCATATCCCCACTTACATTTACAATCCCATTATCTTTAAATTCTTCTATACTTGTTGGAATGTCCCCAAACCCAAGAAAAGCTTTGGCACCTTTTTCAATTGAAAATTTTGCTATCTTATCATTTGAGTTGCAGGCGAGACAAAAAACATTTTTTCCTAAAAAAATATCTGCATTTTCACTATTAATAAAATCATCATTATTATAATAAGAGTCAGGTTCTTCTTGTATTGCTTCATGACTGACGAAATTTAAGTTATGGTACAAATTTCCTCTACTGCCATAAAGTTTATCACTTCGTCCATGTCCAAGAAAGATTATTAAACCATTCTCCGGGTGTTTAGAAATTCTTTCTAAACACTGGTCATGGGATTCATCATTTGGATAAATATTAAAATGATGTATTTGATTATCGAAAGTTTTAATTAAATGACTTTTAATTTTAGATAAAAAGTTAGTAGTTCTATCATTAGGATGTATTATTAAAATAGGCTTATCCGGCATTTCAAATATTTTCAGTTAAATATGAAATAACTTGTTGAATAATTTCCTTTTTAAAATCATTCCTTAAACCGTCATGATTTTCTATTATTGTTACTATTTCTGCAAAGGTTTTCCCGCTAAAACTATCACTTGTAAATTTATTAGAAAATATTAAATCTGGAAACTTACCCAATTCCTCTTCTATTATTAAATCTAATGTCTCTTCTGTTTCTTCAAGAGTGCGAATAATAGCACCATCATAGTTTTCCCTTTCAAAAAACCCTTTAATATCTGCATTTATTAAGGTCTTGATTCTATTTAATAAGTCTGCTTTAGTTATTTTATTAGTCTTATACTCATCAATTTTAGATGACAATTTTTCTTCAAGCAACCCAGAATAAAGAAGCTTAGGTGTATTTCTAAGAATTTTGTGATGTTCTAATTGCCTCATTAATTCTAATCCATCAATTGTTTCATCGCTTAAATCCCAATCAAAAGCGGCGAGATGAAAAGTTTGACCTTTGAATTTATTTTTAAATTCAGCAACTACTTTCGGTATATTAATTTTACTATCAGTTAATACTTCTGTTAGGAAAGTGCTTCCAACATTAAACTGAATACATTCAATTTCTATACCTTTAGCTTTACCATCACGAATTAATTTTTCAATAATTTCGACTTGGTCTTCATTATCTATAATTATACATTTTTTTAACATGTTAATCTATTATTATTTCAAAACAAGCCCCCTTTAGTTTTTTTCCGTTTCCCATAAACTGGATGCTTCCTTTCATTGACTTTAAAGCAGTTTTTACAGAGTTTAATCCAATGCCAGAACCATCTGTTGTAGTTACACCTAACTCGAATATTTGAGATGGGTCATCAAGAAATCTTTTTTGTACTCCTTTACCATCATCGGAAAATAATATTTTTAATGAATCTTTACTGGGATTGCTCATTTCAATTAAAATGTTTTTTGCTGCGGCTTTAGCTGAATTTGAAATAAGATCATCTAAGATTATTGATATATCCAGTATGCTAACTTTCTTTGTTAACATTGCGTTTTTATTATTGACAATTTTAAATTCCATTTCTGATTCTTCATAAATGCTGGAATAAATTTCAATATATTGACCTATATATTTAACAATATCGACTACCTGTTCATTTCTTTCTGTATTGAAATTAGAACGTGTAATAATCTTACTAATTTTAAAAGCCTTCTCTGCTTGAAATTTAATATTACTAAGAGACTTAAGGATGTCGCCTTCTTTGGCTTTCCCATTTAAAATCTTATCATAAAGATTATCTACGCTAGTGCTTATATTTTTCGAAGTTATTTTGATATTATGTACCAGACCCTTCGCATCTTCGCTTAAACTTCTGGAAGAAGTCCTTAGATATGTGTTTTTCTCTTTCTCAAGTTCTAATTCTTGCTCAATTCTTTTTCTCTCTGCCTCTGCTTTTTCACGTGCTTCTTCTTCTTCTTTCAGCTTTTTCTCAAGTATTTCTTTTTTATTTAATAGTTCATTATATTTTGATTGTAAGGAATCTTGAATCAAGTTTAATCCCCGAATTTCTTTTTTTGAAGTATCTGAATAATCTGAAATAATAGTAGAGAATGTACTTAACTCATTAGAGTTTTGAGTTAATTTATTTAATACGTCAGCAAGAACATCTGGGCTAAGTTCTTTTGATTTTTCAGCTATTGTTTTTACTATATTCTCAAGTTCAGTTTTTGCTCTTTCAGTTTGTTCATTTATTATTTCTTTGACAAATTCCTCATTAATTGTAAGATCTACTATCTCATCATTTTTTGCATCAATAATATTGTTTATTACAGAAAGAACTCTTTTATTCCTAGTTAGTGAATCTTCATTATATTTTTCTTTAGACTCGTCCCATTTGCTATCGTTAATTTGATAGTCAACAATTTTCTCAGGGACACTATCCCAATTTATTCCTTCTACTACAAACCTTTCAAGCCTCCTAAATGTTTTAAAGTAAAAACCAAATGGACTGCTTGATTTTGTTAACTGTTCGAATGCAACATTATTTACTATCCCAGACCTATTAGATATTATTTTAAATTTTTCATTGTTATCATTAATTTCAATCCTGCCAACAACCTCTCTTGTACCTAAAAATCTATTATAGCCTTGACCTTTGCGTATCTCCATGCCAAGCCAGTCGTCACCAATATCCCCATAAGGCGGAATCCTAAAGCCATTTATAAATAAAAATATTGAACCAAAATCAATTGACTTTATACCTGTTTGTTTAGTAAAATAGGCCTTTGAATAAGTGTTTAAATAGTAAATTGCAATATTTATATCACGAAGTTGGGTGAAGGTATTTTTTTCTTTGAGTAAAAAAATTTCATTTCCCCTGTCTTGTAGCGTAGTAGTGATGAATTCGCCTTTCTCGTCTATTGACGCCTGAATACTTGATGTCCTAAAATCAAGTTTTTCAAAAATTTTATTCTTTACCTCACCATTGATCTTGTTATATTCTTCCTGTTCTTTATCGTGCTGGATAAATTCTAAAGCTTTTATTTGTACGCTAAATGTGTTTTTTCTGAAGGCTTGATTAGGATTAATTAATCTTTCAAGTTGTCTCTTAAGGCTTAGAATTTTTGCTGAATGCCAATATTCCCTTAAATCGCTAATTTCTAAAATAGTACCAGTATCAAATTCACTATAACCAGTTAATCGTTTAAAGTCCTTTTGAGGTATATTTTCAATTTCAAAATCAACGTCTTGAATATTAAAATCGATTTGGCCCTCTTTTTCAAACACTGCCCAGTCAATAAAAAGTTTAATATAGGGACTATCTTTTTTTCTGGAGTATAATGTAAGGAATCTTCCCAAACGATCACAAGAGAATCTACCTACACCTTTGTTCCCGGCCATCACTCTTCCAAATTCTTCCCTTTTCTCCTTTTTTTCAGAATAGGCTATGTTTAGCCATTTTTCAGTTACATCATATTCAGACATTCCAATCCCCTTATCCTTAATAATCAGGGTTGATGAATCTTCTGAAGGTTGTTTTTTTTTTTCTGGATCGTCGTTTTTAAGAATATTTTTAAAAATGATTTCAACTGAATTTGAACCTGCATCAAATGAATTCTTAACAAGTTCTAAAACAGCAATATTATCATCGGTAATCAAGTCTTTGCCAATAATACTTTTTAAGAGTGCATTCGTGCGAAAATGAACTTTTGCCATTAGTCTAATAATTGTTTTAAAACTAATCCACTTTGTTCACCAAAAAGGGGGGGGATTGCATTTCCTATTTGTGAATATCTAGGAACTTCTTGTGTTCTAAATTTTCCTCCAGTTGTATATTTTCCTTGAAACTGATACCAATCGGGAAATGATTGTATTCTTGCATACTCTCTAACTGTTAATATTCTTGGTTCAGAATAGTGAATATAATCATCAGGAAGAGTAGTTATAGTAGGGCTTTTAGCGTTTCTATCAAGAGGAATAATTGTGTGTTTTTTAATATTAAATCGTTCCCTTGTCTCGTAATCAATATCTTTATTTTTTCTACATGTTTTCAAAATCACATCGAATTTTTCGATAATATCAGCCCTATGCTTTGGGAAACGATGACTATCCGCAATTATATCTTTTATCCCTAAACGCATTAACGTTTGATAAGAGCTTTTTGATTTAGAATAAATTCCTGCTTGGAAGCTCTTAGTATCTGGCGATTCTTTTAATCCGTTTTCTTTTAAAAGATCAGAAATAGCATCCTCAATATTAGTATCAACTGTTAGATTTTTTTCTGAAAGAAATGAATATCGATTTTCTTCAATCTTCTTAAAAAATTCTTCCGCTAATGCCTTTGAAGAATTGGCAATATCTTTTCTAATGCCAACAAGGATAAATCGTGTCCGTTTTTGAGGAATACCGTATTCACCAAAATTTACTAGTCTCCCTTTTACAAAGTATCCTGCACGATTCAGTGCATTTTCAACATATGTAGAATATTCCTTTCCTTTCTCTTTGTTCTTTTTAAACTCAAGTGTAAAACCTTTTACATTCTCAAAGAACAAAAGCTTAGGCTTTATTATTTTAATAAATTTGATATATGACTTAACTAAATTATTGCGTTGGTCATTTTCATTTCTTCTACCTGCCATAGAGAAGCCTTGACAAGGAGGCCCGCCTGCAATAAGGTCAACTTTATTTTTTAGTGTTTCAAAATAGGTTTTATAAAGTTTTAGAGCCTTCTCGATTTCAATATTTTCTTCAGGTAACCAGGAAGGCCAATTGAAGTGGTTTTTATTATCAATAAGATTATGTTTTAGAGTTTTGAAAGCATCTGGACTTTTTTCAATGGCAAATAACCCTTTCCAGCCTGCATTATGCAATCCTAAAGAAAGGCCGCCACACCCGGCAAACAAATCAATATATACTGGTTTATTTTTCTGCATATTTCCTTACAAATATAGCCCAAAAATTTATAAACCATTTTTTTAATAGTTGCGCGGTTTTGATATAAATTTGAAAAATATGAATAAAAGGAACATAGTGATTTCCATTTTTCAAATTGTCTAAATTACTTGGCTGCGCTGTATCGCTTTTTAAGAACATCAAATATTTTCTGATATTGAGAATTATTAAAGCTTTCACAATCCTTTTTGATTATTAATATTATTCTTGATTCTTTCTATTATGGCTTGCACCTGTCTTTTAATCTGTAATGAATTAATTATAACTGCATGGCTTATCCAAATATTCTCAAAAAAATATAAGATTCAAAACTCTGAAAATAAATTATTTATCTCTTTAACAAAATAAACCAGATTGTCAATAGCCCTTTGGGGTCATTTTTAGGGTTTGACCCTAATGAAGTAATAAGAGTATGGTGGACTAATTCTCAATTTACATCTTCCCTATCCCTTTCAGAACTGACATTATAGCCTCATCCTTTTCCCTGCTACACTTGGAACTTCCAAAAAAGAATCCCATTACCGTCCCAAATCCTGCCGAAAGTAAAAGAGGGGTAGCGGTGTTAACCGTCATTCGGTTTTCTTCTGGCACAACATAAAAGGAAACAGTAAATAAATAAGCGAATGTCAACAACATAAAGGTTGCTGCAAAATAATAGACAAACCGTTTAGAGAATAAATCTGTTTGTGAGAGAGCTACTTTCTGCATATCTCTGGCATCTTCCCCATCTTTCAGGTAAGCGTTCATTTCATTTTCTTCAAACTGCCTCGCCTGTTCCAATAGCGCTGTTTTATCAACAGTAGTTAATGAGGGAGCTTTTTGAATGAGGTTCTTTACTATTCCCAGCGCTCCCGTATCGGGAAGTATCTCTCCTACTATTTGAG
>Ga0302315_10005318_pt1 | contig 11019 bp, 5 predicted proteins | sample III_Palsa_N3_1_FD_200532 | JGI IMG/M metagenome (GOLD analysis project Ga0302315, IMG submission 200532) | Peat permafrost microbial communities from Stordalen Mire near Abisko, Sweden - III_Palsa_N3_1 | ecosystem: Environmental > Terrestrial > Soil > Palsa > Peat permafrost | place: Sweden... | reverse complement strand
AGAGATCAATGATGACCATCAGAACGCTGCGAGTACTCAGACGTGATGGTCTCTCTTATGTTTGCGCGGACTGCACGTGATCGGGCGAACTTCCTTGAGATAGTTACCATATCGAGAGGAACCGCCGACCTTCGTCGATGGACGATGGCAGGGGGACAAAGTTGAATCCGATATGGAAATTATTTCACATTTGAGCTTAGCGGCAAATCAGGGGGATACCGGATCGATACAGCTCATGTTGCTCATTTATAGCGACTTGATGCCCTCTTTACCGTAAGACCTAGCGGTTACCTTCCGGTAAATTAACTTGCTCCCTCCAGCCCGGCTCTTCACTATGGGGCGTCTCGTAAAGCGGTCGTTTAGGCGTCCCCTGTTCGCATGGAACTCTCCGACAAGGTCGCCTTCGACAGTAGAACAAAACAGCTCGGTTCAACTTCTGGAGGTCTTTGATGTATACAGCTCGCTTTCACAATGCAATAGTCAATCTTGGAATAGTTCTATGCCTCGGTCTTGGGCTAGCGGCTCCCCTTCGGGCGCAGCAGTATCTCGGAACACTGAATGGGTCGGTCACCGACTCGACGGGCGCCAAGGTTGTTGGGGCGGAGGTGACCGCAAAAGACCTCACGACCAACTTCGTCTCAAAAGGGACCACGAACACCGAGGGCGCCTACACCCTCCCCTTCCTTACTCCCGATGCCTATACCATCACTGTCACCGCCAAGGGCTTTCGCGTTGAGACGCGTACGGACATCACTCTTACATCGGGTGCCACAGTGGGGATCGACTTTGGTCTGACAGCAGGGGGCCAGACCGAATCGGTCATCGTGACGGCAAACTCTCAGCTGCTGGATACGGCGTCTCCGGCTCTCTCGACGACGATAACTGGTCAGGAGGTCTCGGACCTGCCGAACAATGGTCGCAATCCAAATGTTTTGGCGACTCTCACCGTCGGCGTCATCAACGGCGGATCAGGCGGATACTTTCAGGGCGCGTCTCATAATTACACCAACCCCTTCAGCGGTGTGGCGGTTCAAATTACCACCGACGGAAACGGCGGCCACAACCGGCTCACGCTGGACGGAATTCCGAACGATCCCCCGGAGCGTCTCTCCGGAACCACGTACGCTGGATTTACACCCTCTCCGGAATCGGTCCAAGAAGTCAAGGTCTCCCAGTCGATCTTCGACGCTCAGGTGGGACACGGTGACGGTACCGTCACCGACACCATCCTTAAGTCGGGGACCAATAGCTTTCACGGCGCGGCTTACTACGTTCTTCAAAACACGTATCTCAATGCGAACACTTCGCAGAACACCCATAACGGTGTGCCTCGTGCTAACGACCAGCTGAGCCAGACTGGTTTCGTGTTCGACGGTCCGGTGGTCATTCCCCATATTTACAACGGTCGCGACAAGACGCACTTCCTGATTGCCTACGAGCGTTACCATTCCCACGGGGCCTCCGCGTACTCGTCGCGTATGCCAACCGCTGCCGAGTTGGCGGGGGACTTCTCCGGCCTTTGCAGCGCGTTCAACGGCGCTGGCCTCTGCACCACAGGCATTCAACTTTACATGCCGAATTCGGCAGTCGATATCAACGGAAACCGCTTGTCGTACTTCCCCAATAACAACATTGCGTCGGCCCTGACAACGCAGGGGACCGCTTTTGCCAGCTACTTTCCTGCGCCAAATGTCCCGGGTGCCGCTACCACTAGCTCCGTAAACTACATATCGTACCAAACAGCTTCTCAAAACAATTACCCGTCGTTGGACATCCGCATCGACCATCAACTCAGCTCGAAAGATACGATCAACGCGACCTATTTCACTGCGGACCTTACCCAGAGCAATCCACTTGAGGGCTTCCCGAAGGGAATCTCGGCCAACGGTCAGGCAGCCACTGTCATTCGCAACACCCACGGAGGCAGCCTGGATGAGGTTCATGTTTTCTCTCCAAGCTTTGTGCTCGATTCGCGCATTGGACTGATCAACCATCCTTTCGGACTCAACTACCCTGGCAACGCGAACTTCAACTTAGGCTCCCTCGGCATCTCGGGGAATTTTCCGTATAACTCCTTCCCGGGTGTGTCTCTTGCCGACAGCTATGCCAGCCTCGCGCCCGGCGCGGGCGGCCAAATTAGTACGAGCACCTTGGGCTCGCTCAATGAGATCGCAACCAAGACCGTCAAGACCCACGCTATCCGCTTTGGCTTCGAGGGCGATATTCTTCGCTACGATCAGCAGAACCCCGAGAGTGGATTCGGCAACGGTAGCGGCACCCCAGGGTTCAACTTCGACCGCCGCTTTACGCAACGTAACGTCCAAACGACGGCTGTGGGAGGCGACCCAAATTCGGGCGATTCCTTTGCAGACCTCTTGCTAGGAGCCTTCTCGACCACCAACTACACGATCGCAGCCTCGTTCGCAATGCAGCAGATTTACTTTGCACCATGGGTACAGGACGACTGGCGGGTGAACCGCAAACTCACCGTCAATTTCGGCCTGCGCTGGGACCTTGAGCTCCCCTATACTGAGCGGTACAACAAACTGGTTACCACATTCTGCACTACCTGCGTCAACCCGCTGCAGGCATCCGTCCCGGGACTGCCGCTGTACGGTGGCTTGCAGTACGCCGGTCCCGGCAACCGCTATCCATTCCCCGCCAACTACAAGGCCATCCAGCCTCGTCTTGGGATGGCTTACCAGTTGAGCCGTAATACGGTTATTCATGCCGGCTATGGGCTGATTTATCTCAATACGTTTGAGAGCCCCATTAGCACTGGCTATACTCAAACCACTAGCTATAACAACTACGTAACCAACGCTCCGGTGAATGCGCTTAGCAGCCCATATCCAAACGGTGTTGTGCTGCCAACCGGCAGTTCACTCGGCCTATCCACGGCATTGGGTCAGAACGTATCCTTTGTTGACCCGAATCACGTACAGCCGCGCGACACCCAGTTCACGCTCAATCTACAGCGGCAGTTTCCAGGCAACCTGGTTGTGCAGGCTGGTTACGTCGGAGCCCGTCCTACTCACCTCGAGGTCAACCACAATATCAACATTCTGCCCGCTCAGTATTACAACCAAGGGGCAGCCGAGGTCACGTATCTGAATGCAGCCGTAGCCAATCCGATGGCGGGCCTGATCCCGCAGTCCCCCACCCTGAATGCACCCACTGTTGCGAGGAATCTCCTCTTGCTGCCGTATCCTGAGTTCGGCTCGGTTCAAGAGAACTACTCCTCGATCGGCTCCCAACCCTATAACGCGCTACAAATTCAAATAACCAGGCCGATGACCCACCATTTCACCATCGCAGGCAACCTCACCTGGCAGAAAATCATGAACCATACTGGCTACCTCGACAACTACGCGGCCGTAATGGGCCAATTGGAGCATATCCAGGACAGCAGTCCGAATGTCTTCGGCCAGATCTACGGAACGTATGAAATGCCCAAGTTCGGCACGCTGCCGTTCTATCAACGGGAGTTTCTTGGTGGATGGAAGCTAAACAGCGTCATGCGGTTTTCCGACGGTGCACTCCTAGGCGCGCCAGGCAATGTCAACATCATCGGCAATTACAAACAGCCGGACTGGTCACTCCATCGCCAATACAACACCTGCTATGAGAACACCGCTGGCGTGCCGGTCAACACTACGATGGACAGCACTGGCACGTACAACACACTCACGGCTTGCGATTCGACATCACCAAACCCTGCCTTCATTCAACGCCTGGCTTACACATCCCAGACCAACAGTCCGGTTCTTAAGATTCGCCAGCAACTTCACCCGTTGGTCGATCTTTCGCTCTTCAAGCAGTTCGCCATTGGGGAAGGAAAGAGTTTCGAGATCCGTGGCGAGTTCTTCAACGTCTTCAACACGCCTGAGTGGGGCGGTCCAGCAGGGCTTGGTGCTTCCAATGCAGGATCTTCTTCCGGCGGATATTCGTTGACTAACCCAACCGGGTTCTTTTCCCAGTCCAACGATCCGCGTATCGGCCAAGTCACCGCACGCATCAACTTCTAACAACGTTCTCTGAGACTCCTCTGTTTCCAATTTGAGTGTAGCCATTCCATTTGGAATGGCTACACTCATCAAATCCCACGTGCCTATGTCGCGGCCGACTCGAATTAGATCGGAAGGGGGCTCCTCGCTATGGCAGACGATGAGAGGAAGAAGGAACCGGTGAAACCACTTACCTTGGACATTTTGCGGAAGATGGCCGTTTCGGGCAAGTCCCTCCCTTCGAGCGATTCAGTGCCTCAGGAAGAAAGGGCCAAGTGATCATTCCCGGCGATCCCCGAGTCGTTCGATCCACTGAAACAACCCGTTGGAAATTGAACTTGAACACGCTGCTGCTCTCATTCAGCCTGCCAGTTGGGCATGTTCAGTCATCGCAGACCCTCTACGACTCCTTGCAACACGGATTTACCAATCCACCTGCCGAGGCCAGACTACGATCTTATGGGTGGTGGCTCATTCGAGTAGCAAGCATGCGCAAGTGCGTGCTAAGTACGCTGGTGTTTAGCACGCTGCTGGGATCGGCGACTGGGCAGGATGTCGCATCGATCCATTTGGTAGAACAGCCGCCCGTTGGCGTCAGGAGGATCGCGCCCGGTGTGTTTCTAGTGGACTTCGGGCGGGTGGCGTTCGGAAATCTTTCGCTAACGCCTGCAAATGTGACTCGATCCGAGCCGATTACGATCCGCTTTGGCGAGGCATTGAAAGACGGTCGGGTGGATCGACATCCACCCGGGTCAGTGCGTTATGCCGAGGTAAAGGTCGCGCCGAACGGAACACAGACAATGATTGTCGCTCCCCCGGTGGATGCGCGTAACACGCATGTTCCCGCAGTGTTGAGCCCGGCGGCTTGGGGGGTATTGACGCCCTTTCGTTGGGTGGAGGTAGAGGGCTGGCCGGCTGAATTACACGCTGACCAGATTCGCCGTCGTGCCGCCTTCGACAGTACATGGATAGACGATGCGGCGAGCTTCCATTCGTCAGACCCTATGTTAAATAAGGTCTGGAACCTCTGCCACTACTCGATCAAGGCGACGACCTTTGCCGGAGTCTTCGTGGATGGAGATCGCGAGCGTCTGGCCTATGAGGCGGATGCCTATCTAACTCAGCTAAGCTACTACGCTGGAGACGCCGATCCTCGGATAGCGCGAGCCACCTTCGACCGTCTTATGAAGTTTCCGACCTGGCCGTCTGAGTGGGCTCCGCAAATGGTCTTCATGGCCTACGCAGACTGGATGCAGACCGGCGACACAGCCTGGCTGGCGGAACATTATGAGGGACTCAAGAGCAAGCTGCTGGATGAGCGCGTCGGTCCGGATGGGCTGGTGGTCAGCACGCCGGTGCTGATCCGACACGGAGATATTGTCGACTGGCCGGGACACGAACGCGACGGCTACGTCTTTACCAGGGTTAACACAGTTGTCAACGCTTTCCACCTGCGCGCTCTGAAGGAGATAAGCCAGCTGGCCGAGGCCCTGGGTAAGCAGAAGGAGGCCGCGACATTTTCGGACCAAGAGCGTGGGGCGCGGGCCGCCTTCCAGGCGAAACTCTTTGACCCTGTGCGTGGGCTCTATCGTGACGGAGTCGGAACAGATCATGCTTCTCTACATGCAAACCTGTTTCCTTTGGCGTTTGGGCTGGTACCTGTTAGCGAGAGGTCGCGGATTGGGCGGTGGCTCGTCAGTCGCGGAATGGTGGGATCGGTTTATGCGGCACAGTATCTGCTGGAGGGTTTGTTCGAGAATGGCGAAGACGCGGCCGCGCTGGACTTGATAACCGCACCGGGCGACCGAAGTTGGAGGCACATGGTAGAGAGCGGTGCGACGATCACTTGGGAGGCTTGGGACCAAAAGTACAAGCCAAATCAGGACTGGAACCATGCCTGGGGGGCAGCTCCGGCGAACCTTCTACCACGCTTCGCGCTTGGAGCGCAACCATTAACAGCCGGATGGGGCAGAGCGCTGATCCAACCACATCCGGGGACTCTGACCAGGGTCGAAGGCCAGATGCCAACACCTCGCGGCGAGTTGTCAGTGCGCTGGACGCGAGAGAAGACTTTTGTTCTGACACTCACCCTTCCCGCTGGGATGACCGCCAAGGTAGAGTTACCTGCACTGAAGGGATCGAGCGAAGTGTGGGCCGATGGCGCTCTGGTGAACGCGCATCGCGAGGGCCAGTGGTGGACTCTGGAAAAAGACCTGACGGGCACCGTCACGATCGAGGAGCGATGAGACGGCAAATGATTGAGACGGTGAAAAAGACGATACTTGGAGGCACGCAGGTCTATGGGAGACAGTCAATGAAGCGACTATTCCGTATTGGTTGCGCAGCACTGTGCGGCATGTGCCTCGCCCTTCCGGCGACGCGCGCTCAGTCAAATGCGACGACGGTCCTGGAGGACTCGGATCGTCGGCAAGGCTGAATAGTTTTCAGACCGTTTTCCAAGAGGCAGAGTGACAGAATGACCCTTATCTCTAGACGTGATGTTTTAGCCGGATTGGCCGCTTCAAGTGCTGCGTCCATCATGACCGTTCGTAGCGACGAACGCGAAGGCTCCGCCGCCAGCAACGCGGCATTTCTCTCCGGCGACGAGCGCAGTCAACACACAGATGCGCTACTCCGCTATTTCGCAGCGAATGCGCCGCAGCTACTGCGTGCTCCCGATGGAATCCTGAAGCGACCCAGCGTTTCGCCCAGCTTGCCCGGCAAGAGGTACTCCACTCAACTCTGGGATTGGGACACGCTTTGGACCAGCCAAGGACTCTTTCGACTTGCCGCGCTGCAACATGATGAACCGCTCAAACAAAAGCTCTGCGAGCACGTCTCCGGCAGCCTGTTGAACTTTCTCGATCATGCCTCTGCCGAAGGACGGATCCCGATCCTGATGACCACGACCGATCCAGACCCACTTCGGGTTCTGGGAGCCAACGCTACGTCGAAGAATCAAGCCAAGCCCGTGTTCGGCCAACTCGGATTGCTCGCCGCCGATCAGCGTGGAGACGTAGGCTGGCTGGCGCCGCACTTCGACACCATTCTGCGCTTTTATGACGCGTGGACCGTGCACAACACATCCTCCATCGGTCTGCTGGTATGGGGCGATGATGTCGCGGTCGGCGACGATAACGACCCGACGACCTTTGGCCGTCCGGCCTTCTCGTCCGCCAATCTTCTGCTCAACTGTCTCTTCCACGAGGACCTGCATGCATCGGCTGAACTTGCCCGGCGGCTTGGCCGTCCGAAGGACCATGATCGTCTCTCCACGCAGGCCGAGACTCTGGCCCAACAAATTCGGACGTGCTGCTGGGATCCAAGGGACAGCTACTTCTATTCCGTTGACGTCCAATGTGTCGACCGCCGCGCTGAACTCATTCCTACGGTGGCTCGCGGCATGGACATGTCCTGGAAGTCCCTTCCGATGAGGATTCAGATGTTCACTGGATTTCTTCCCCTCTGGTGCGGTATTGCGACACAGAGGCAGGCAGACGAACTGGTAAAGGTCAACTATGTTACTGACGATCGGCTCTGTGCTCGGTGGGGTGTTCGTTCACTCTCTTCCCGGGAATCGATGTATTCCCTTGCGTTCAGTTCTAACCCCAGCAACTGGCTAGGCCCGGTGTGGATCATCGTGAACTACTTCGCATGGAAGGCGCTTCAACGATACGGCTTCCATACCGAAGCTGCTGCCCTAGCCAACAAGACGATCTCGTTGCTCGCCTCAGATCTCAAAGTGAACGGTTCTCTCAACGAGTACTACCATCCAGACACAGGTGCAGCTCTGAGCCACCAGGGCTTCATGGACTGGAATTTGTTGGTTTTGGAAATGATCTGAAAGGTGTCTAAATGATTGTTCTGAAGACCATCGCTCTCCTGTTACTCACTGCCGGGGCCTCCGCTCAGGTTGCCGCGACGAAGCCAGCCGACCCGCTGCTGGACGGCTTCGTTCATCCTCCGCAAAGCGCCCGGCCTCTGGTGTGGTGGCATTGGATGAATGGAAACATCAGCAGAGAAGGAATCAAGCTCGACCTCGAATGGATGCACCGCGTCGGTATCGCCGGATTCCAGAACTTCGATGCAGCCCTAGCCACACCCCAGGTTGTCGACCATCGCATCGCCTACATGACGCCTGAGTGGAAGGACGCCTTCAAGTACGCCACTACCCTGGCCGACCACTTCGGCATGGAAGAAGCCATTGCCGGCTCACCCGGCTGGAGCGAAAGCGGGGGGCCATGGGTGCCTGCCCCCGAAGCAATGAAAAAGTACGTCTGGAGCGAGACGATCGTCGAGGGCGGCAAACCCTTCACCGGCACGCTCGCACATCCACCCACCGTCACCGGAAAGTTTCAAAACACACCCGCCGTGAACCCGCCCATCGAGGAGCCGGAGTTTTACGCCGATAGCGCAGTTATAGCCTACAGAGCAACGGCGACTGAGACATCGCTTCCACAACCAGACGTCACTAGCAGCAGTGGTGCAGTCGACGCTTCCCTACTCTCCGACGACAACGCCGCAACCTCAGTAGCCATTCAGAAAGCTGGAGTGGGCACTAAGCCGTGGATCCAGGCCGAATTTCCTCAGCCGATCACGATTCGCTCCGTTACAGCATTGATCGGTCGTAACGGGCGCGGCGCGAACATGGGTGTCTCCCTCCAGTCCAGCGACGACGGCATCAACTTCCACTCCGTCATTCCGGTCCCGATGGGCGGCGCGCTCGAGCAAACGCTCTCATTCGCTCCTGTCACAGCAAAGTATTTCCGCTTGCAATTCGAGCAGCGAATGCCGAGCGCCGATGACATCATTGTTAATGAGTTCGTTTTGCACTCCGGCGCACGCGTAAACCGGTTCGAGGACAAAGCCGGATTCCAACCGGTGTCTGACCTCTATGGCTTCGCGACACCGGAGGTCGCGACCGCCGACTCGATCCGCAAAAGCGATGTAATCGATCTCACGAGCAAAATGCATCCCGACGGTACGCTCGACTGGACTCCACCCGTCGCTGGACGATGGATCGTCCTTCGCATCGGCTACTCCCTCATCGGCAGCACTAATAATCCCGCCACAAAGGAAGCCACCGGTCTCGAAGTCGACAAGCTCAACGCCCACTATGTCAGGAACTACATGGATCGCTATCTCGATAGCTACAAACAAACAGTCGGTGCAGACTTTATGGGCAAGCGTGGCATCCGCTACGTCATCAATGATAGTTGGGAGGCCGGCGCGCAAAACTGGACTGACGACATGATCGCTGACTTTACCCGTCTGCGCGGATACGACCCGCGTCCATGGCTGCCGGTGCTCGCCGGTCATATCGTCGAAAGCGCCAGGTCCAGCGACCAGTTCCTCTGGGACCTCCGCAAGACCATTGCCGACCTCACCGCTACCGAACACTACGGCCAGCTGGAGGCCACACTTAAAGCGCGCGGCATGGGCCACTACGGCGAGTCGCACGAGGCAGGACGCGCCTTCATCGCCGACGGCATGGAGGTGAAGAAATACAACGAAGTTCCCATGAGCGCGATGTGGGTACAATCTCCCGGCGTCAACAAAGAACTCTACACCTACGATGCAGACGACCGCGAGTCCGCCTCCGTGGCCCACATCTACGGCCAGAATCTCGCCGCCGCCGAGTCAATGACCGCCCGAGGTAACAGCTCCTGGATGTGGTCACCGGCAACCCTTAAGCCCACCGCCGACCAGGAACTCGTCAATGGCATCAACCGCATCGTCATCCATGAGTCTGCCCACCAGCCGTTGCTCAACAAGGCCCCCGGTCTTACTCTCGGCCCCTACGGCCAGTGGTTCAATCGCAATGAAACCTGGGCTGAACAAGCTGGCCCGTGGATCGATTATCTCTCGCGAAGCAGCTATATGCTGCAGCAGGGTCGCTTTGCCGCGGACGTTCTCTACTTCTACGGGGAGGACTCGAACCTCACGGCCATCTTCGCCAACTCTGCCCCTGACGTGCCTGCGGGCTACGGATTCGACTACGTTAACGCCGACGCGTTGATCCACATGTTCCACGCCGCCAGCGGCCGAATTGCCACCGCAAGCGGCATGAGCTACCGTCTGCTTGTGCTCGATCCCTACAGCAAGCACATGTCGCTACCCGTCCTTCGCTCGATCCATGCGCTCGTTGAGCAGGGCGCCGTCGTCGCTGGCCCCAAACCGACCGACACACCCAGTCTCGCCGACAGCCAGGCCGAATTCAACAAGCTCAACGATGAACTCTTTGGCGACGGGACCGGCATCCATGCTGTCGGCAAAGGCAAAGTTCTCGCCGGTCAGGATGCCGCGTCTGCCCTCAACGCGCTTGGCGTAACGCCCGACTTCAGCCACACCAAACCGCAGCCCGATACGCACATCGCCTTCGTCCATCGCAAGCTCGCCGAGGGCGACATCTACTTCCTCGACAATCGCAACGACCGCGACGAAACCATAGACGCAACCTTCCGCGTCACCGGTAAAATGCCCGAACTTTGGCACGCCGAAACCGGAAAATCCGAGTCCGCTTCCTACGTGATCGCAAACGGCGTCACTACCGTGCCACTGCATCTTGAACCCTGGGGAACCGTCTTCATCGTCTTCCGCAAACCTGCAAGCACTCCCTCCCGCACTCTGCTCAAAATCGTCGAGACCCCGCTTGCGACTATCGATGGATCTTGGCAACTCAGCTTCCAGCCAAACCGCGGCGCGCCCGCATCCATCAGGCTCGACAAGCTAGCATCTTGGACCGACAACGCCGAACCGGGCGTGAAGTACTTCTCCGGCACCGGCACTTATACCAAGACGGTCGACGTACCAGCCGAGTGGTTCAAATCAGGTGCGTCCCTTTGGCTCGACCTTGGCGATGTGAAGAATCTCGCCGAAGTCTCCCTCAATGGAACCTCACTAGGTATCTTCTGGCATGCGCCCTACCGTGTAAACGTCACCAAAGCCCTCAGGCTCGGCAAGAACGAAGTCATCATCAAGGTGGTTAACACCTGGGTCAACCGCGTAATAG
>Ga0302315_10005311_pt1 | contig 11028 bp, 9 predicted proteins | sample III_Palsa_N3_1_FD_200532 | JGI IMG/M metagenome (GOLD analysis project Ga0302315, IMG submission 200532) | Peat permafrost microbial communities from Stordalen Mire near Abisko, Sweden - III_Palsa_N3_1 | ecosystem: Environmental > Terrestrial > Soil > Palsa > Peat permafrost | place: Sweden... | reverse complement strand
TGACATCCACTACTTCCACACCGAGCTCGCCACCCGAAGCGATCTCGCCAACGTTCCAGTCTGGGTCACGGAAAACAACGTCAACTCCGACTATCCCCTAACCAATGGCTACAGCTCCTGCACACCCACCGTGCTCTACGTGCTTGACACTCGCGGCACCAGCACGTTCTTCACAGCCTACCGCCCACTCATCTTCTCTCGACTAGGCAAAGCAGGCTCCGAGTCCCTCTACCACTTCCTCTATGAAGGCTCACAAGCGTATGGCGAAGTCAGCAGCAGCAATAACGCAAAGACAATCGCCTACTGGACCGACTACTGGCTGGAACGCACTTTCCCCTGGGACGGCGTCTCCTCCGGCTCGCTGCTCTACAAAACCACCACCACCGAGCCCACACCAACAGTAGAAATCCTCGCCACCCACAACGCAGACAACTCCGTCTCCCTCATGGTCACCAACTACGCAGCGGCAAACACCAGCGATACCAACGGCAGCGGAGCTCCCCGCATCGTCTTCGTCAACCTCACAGGATTCGGCACATTCAGTTCAGCAACCGAAGTCGATCTGAACTCTTCCACCCCTGCCGCCACCGGCCCAGTCGTAAAGAGCATTACCCCAGGCACAACACTATCGCTCACCTTCCAAGGCTATGGCTCGAGCATGTTCCTTCTCAAACCATAGCCAGAAGCAAAGCCAGTGTCTTCAACATCACTCCTGTTCGAGATGAAACCCAAACGGTAGCAGTCCGCCAAGCGTGATCTCCTGCGGCCCGTCTTCACCCGGGCCAAAGATCCACGTCTCTGGCGTACCAAACTCCAGCAGGATCTGGCGGCAGGCCCCACACGGCAAACTCGCCGCACCATTCAGGTTCGCTACTGCCACAGCGCGCAGACGAATCTTAGGCCCACGATCACCAATAGCGGTCGCTATCGCGGAGTTCTCCGCGCAAATTGTGAGTCGATACGAAGCATTCTCAATGTTCGCGCCGCTGAATATGCCACCGTCATCCAGCAGCACAGCCGCGCCAACGCGGAACTTGCTGTAGGGCGAGTAAGACTTCTCCGCAGCCTTCGCTGCAAGCTGACGAAGCTCGGTGATCTGTTGAGGGGTAAGGCCGCTAGGGTGTGTTGTTTCAGACATGATGAAGCGAGGCTACCGCCAAATCACGCCTTTGACAAGCCTCACGCTAAAACAACATACGGACGCATCATATCGTTGGCCTCATGCTCAAGAATATGGCAGTGCCAAAGGTATCGCCCCGCATAGCCATGGAACGGCACAATAATGCGTGTCACCGTCTCCGGCGGACATTGCACAACATCCTTCCATCCCATCTCATGCGCTGCCGGCTCAAGCACCGGTCCGGTAAACTTCAGCGTTTCATCGGAAAGATAGTCGAACGTAGAAAAGCTCTGACGATCAAGTATCTGGAATCGCACCATGTGAAGATGGATCGGATGCGTGTCCTGCGTGAGATTCACAAAGCTCCATATCTCAGTGCTATCGAGCTTCACAAACTCCGTTACAGGATCAACCCAGTGCTTGCGATTCAACAGCATCACCATCGCTTCGCCGTCATCACCATCAAACTCATTCAGAGTCATCAAGCGTCGCCGCACAGCCGTACTCTCATCTATCCGTTCAATCGTCCGCAGCTTGGCTGGCATAAAACTCGTATCCGCCACAGCCTGCTTACCCACTCGAAACTGCATCAACTCCAGCGCATCGCTCATCAGCGTCACATCGCTTCCGCGCGCATTACTAAAATCGACGATCACGTCGGTACGCTCAGCCGGAGCAAGCACCAACCGCTTCACCATAACGGGCGCAGCCAACATGCCTTGGTCCGAACCAATCACCTGAAAGCTCTGCCCATCCGACAACATCAGCGAAAAGAATCGCGAGTTCGCTGTATTCGCAATCCTCAACCGATACTTGCGTGGCTCCACCTCGTGATACGGCCTCACCTTGCCGTTCACAACCATCGCATCGCCAAGATACTCCTGCGACCACGCACCTTCATCAGGCGGGTTCGGATAATAAAGCTGGCCCTGCGGATCGAAACTGCGGTCATAGATCATCAACGGCAGTTCATACTTACCGGCAGGCAGCCCAAGGCGTTCCTCTTCCGCATCCCGCAGCATGTACCAACCCGCCAGCCCTGCAAAAACGTTCATGCGGCTCACGCCCATCGCATGGTCATGCACCCAAAGTGCTGTCGGGTCTTGATGATTCGGATAGTAGCAAAGCTTGCTCTTACCCGGTCCAAACCAATCTTCCGGATACCCATCACTAACGCTCGGCACCCGCGCCCCATGCACATGCGTCACAGTCCGCGTCTCAGGCGCGTTCTTTAGCGAAGGCATGTCATGCATCGGCGAATCGAGCGGCAGAAAGTGTTTCGCAGGCAGCTCATTCACCCAATCGATCAAAACACCTTCATCGCGGCGAGCCTCAAACAACACCGGCCCCGGCCCATCACCATAACTCCACATCTTCGCAGGCGGCAGGTCACGATGCATCCGGTGATGCACCTCACGCATACAAACCCTATAGTACGGCGCATCCACCGCACCCAGCGCCGTCGAAGACCGCCGCCCCTCCGCACACAACACCTGCGGCAACGGCAGCGGATCAACAAAGGAAGCAAGCTGCATCGCATCCAGAGTCTTCACATGAGACTTCCGCGGCGACCCCTCCGCAGCACTCGGCATCACCATCCCCGGATACGTCTGCTGCATCGCAAGAAGCTTGGCGCCGCGCACTCCCAGCAAACCACCGCCAAGCAACAGCCCACCCTTCCGTACAACACCTCTCCGGGTTAGCGTCTTCATCGCGACTCACTCCTACGCCCACTCAACCGGCATCCCTACTATCAGACATACTCAGTGACTCGCCTGAACAAGCCCTGTCTCTGGATCGAGCAGCACGTTGCCAACATTCTTCGGCTTAGCCGAACTGAAATCAAACATCCCATCCAGCGACCCCGAAGTAGCATCAAACGATCCCGCACCCAATCGCTTGCCACTCAGAAACACATCTTCAACAAGCCGCAAAATCGACGTCTGATTCGTCACCACGTGGTCCACATAATTCGCCTTCGCCCACGGCGAAATAAGAATCAGTGGCAGCCGCGGGCCAAACCCGCAACGCCCGTAAGCATGGGTCGTAGCAGGATTTACCCCAGGCAGCGCAGTCGTCGCATCGCCGCATTTTCCAGGGCCATTCAAGCCATCCGCCTTCGCCGCGCTCCCATTCACAATCTTCCCCGTCTCATGGTCGTACCAACCATCGGAGTCGTCGTAAGCGATGATCACAACCGTATGTTCCCAATCCTTCTGCTGCTGCAAAAAGTTCACTACACCCACAACAAACTTCTGCTCTTCCAACGGCGTCGAGTAGCCCGAGTGCCCATCCTCAAACGCAGGCGCCTTTAAATAACTCACCGCCGGAAAGTTCCCTGCCTTCACAGCGTCAAAGAAATCATGAACATCGTACTGATGATTCGCAGTCCCATCCTCGTTGCTGGCAATCGTCTTCACGGACTTCGGCCTCACATGCAACGGGTTCGCTGTCGGCTTGTAGTACTGAAAAGGCTCATGGTGCGGCAGGTAATCGCGCTTGTCAAAACCCGCCGGCACCTTCGTGCTTCTACGGCATCCAGTCGTTCCATTCGGATTCACAACGGTCAAATCAAAGCCGCCTTGAAAAAATCCCCACGAAACATTCGCCGCCGTCAGCATCTCGCCAATGTTCGGCCCTGTCATATGCACCAACGCATCCGACGTGCTCGAGCAAATATCCCCCGAAGGCTGCGGATCGGAGATCAGCGTAAATCCACCGTTGCCATCCGGCGTAATGCCACCCTCTGCGCTCTGATCGTTCACCGCACCATTCGTCTGTCCCGACGCCAAATTGATCGCCCCCGGCGTCGACGGTCCAAAGATCACATCGAACTGGTGATCGCTCATCGCATAGTGCTGCGCATAGTTCCAGTAAGCCGTTACCGTATTGCCGTCGAAGTACCCCATCGTCAAACCCGAAGTCGCCGAAACGCCCGTATTCACGCCCGGAATCCTCGGCCCATCGGGCTTACCCACAGACTTCGGGAAGAGATCCATCTTGCCGGCATCGAACGCCAGTTGTTCCGCCGTGTAGTTGTGGTCCTGGTCTGCGGTAAACGCCTGGTCACGCCTCAGCCGAAATGGATTCGCACGGCCCGCTCCATTCTCAACATTAAGAAAATTCGGATTCGCCGTCAGCAAAGTTCCTTCCAACCCATCAACCGCCGGAGTACCAGGCTGCGCTGTAAACGCAGGCTCACCAGCCGGATTCAAGGCATGGGGGTAAGTAGCAAAGTAGTGATCGAACGAAACGTTCTCTTGATAGATCACAACAATGTGGCGAATCGCATCCTTCGGCTCTATCGACTGCGCCGCAAGCGTCGTACTCACAGCCAGAGAAGCCAACAACACCGCCGAAGCCTTACGCCGCGTCATTACGCCACACCAACTTTGTTTCACTCCTGACATACTGCTTCCTCTTTCGAAATCGTCACTAGCCGCAACGCGCATATCGTCACAGGGAAACTATCAGCTTCTCACAACGCAGCATCTTCCAGCGAGAACCTCTACTCCAAAGCTTTGCTCTGACGCAAAATTCAGCCCGTCACTGTAAACGCTTCTGCCACTCATCGATCGTCGCAGTCTCAGCAGCCGCACAAGTCAAGTGACCAACCTTACGTCCAGGCCGCGACTCCTTGCCATAATCGTGGCGATACAACGCAGGAAACCCAGCCGCCTCTTCTTCACTTGGCATGCTCCCGATGCAGTTCAACATCACCGTAGGTTCGCTACCAGTGCGGCCTAACTCCAGCCCAGTAATCGCCCGTAAATGATTCTCAAACTGTGACGTTCGCGATCCTTCAATCGTCCAATGGCCGGAATTGTGAACACGCGGCGCCATCTCGTTGGCCACCAGTTCCTCCTTCACCACAAAAAACTCGACAGCGAGTATTCCGACATACTCCAACTTCTCCAGCAGCACAGTCATATAAGCTTCCGCCTTATGCTGTAGCGCAGCGTCCGCATAGGGAGCAATCGATGTCCTCAGAATTCCCTCGCGATGGAAGTTCTGAATCAGCGGATAAAACACAATCTCCCCAGCTCGGTCCCGCGCGGCAATCAACGAAACTTCCGCGTCAAACGGCACCATGCCTTCAACAATGCAGGGCACCCGCCTCACTTCATCCCAACCTGCCGCAGCCTCTTCCGCACGCTGCAATCGCACCTGCCCCTTGCCGTCATACCCCATACGACGAGTCTTCAAGATCGCTGGTAGACCAGTAGCAGTGAACGCTCGATCAAAGTCGTCAACGTCATCCACCGCTGCATACGGAGCAACGCCAATACCGCACGACTCAAAAAACTGCTTCTCCAACAAACGATCCTGCGCGATCCCAACAGCCTGCGCGTTCGGATAGAGATTCAACCCATGCAACACATCGGCATCGATATTTTCACTCTCAATCGTCAGCAGATCTACACTCGTCGCAAACGCAGCAACAGCAGCCGCATCGTTCAAATCAACCACGACGAGCGGCGCAATCTGCTCAGCACAATCTCCCGGCTGCCCCGCACAAATCACATCGACGTCGATCTGCTTACCAGCCTGCGCCAGCATCAACGCCAGTTGCCCGGCACCCAATACACCTACCCGTGGCCGTAAAGAATTCTTCATGCGCGTGGATCGGGTCCCTTCAACACGGTCTTTGTCTGAACTTTGCGAAACGTCTCAAGCTTACGCGCAATCGTCTTGTCTTCCAGCGCTAGTATCGAAGCCGCAAACAAACCCGCGTTCTTCGCTCCAGCCACACCTATCGCAAACGTGGCAACCGGTATCCCTGCGGGCATCTGTGCAATCGACAGCAGCGAGTCCAACCCATCCAACGCCTTGGACTTCACCGGCACACCCAACACCGGCAGCGTAGTCTTCGACGCAACCATCCCAGGCAAATGAGCCGCACCACCCGCGCCCGCAATAATAATTCGCAGCCCGCGCTCCTTCGCGCTCTCCGCATACTTCATCATCTTGTCCGGCGTGCGATGCGCAGAAACTACCTCGACCTCATACGCGATGCCAAACTCCTCAAGCACCTTCGATGCTTCTTCCATCGTCGGCCAGTCTGACTTCGATCCCATAATGATGCCGACCAAAACACTTTTTGCTTTCGCCATCACACACCCCAGCCCTTCAGTACTTCCACGAATGCATCCTGCTCTAACGCCTGGACACGATCCTTCAACGTATCGGCCGTATCACCCGGCAGTACCGCACAGCGTTTCTGCAAAACGATAGGCCCGGCATCAACATCCTCTGTCACCTGGTGAATCGTGCATCCCGTCTCAGCCACGCCCGCTTCCAGCACCGCTTCATGAACACTTTTATTCATTAACCCGCCAAACGCCGGCAGCAGTGAAGGATGCACGTTCAGCAATCTCCCTCGCCACGCCGCAACAAACGCAGGCGAAACAATCCGCATATAGCCAATCATCAGCACAAGCTCAGCCCCAGCCTGCGTCAGTGCATCCGTCACACGCTCATCATAAGCCTCACGCGTAAGCCCCTTCGCATCAAGCTGAATGGCCTTAATCCCATGCTCAGCAGCACGCTGCAAAATAGGCGCAGTCGCTCTATCCGACACAACCAGCACTACCTCAACGTCAAGCACTCCCTCTGCAATCGCATCGATCATGCCCTGCATCGCAGTGCCACGAGTTGAACCCAGAACCCCAACCTTCAACCTCATGCCGGCCTCAACTCCTTCATATGCTGCACCCGCCGCGCAATCAACTCTTCCGTCCCAATATCTTTGCGATGAAAAAACCGTCCCGGAATTTGTGCCGTTACTCTTTCGCACAACACCTCCGCTTCAGCAATCGTCGAAGCCTTGGCAACCACAGCCACCGTGCGCGATCCCGTTGCAACCAACTCACCATCACGCATATCCACCGCGCTCAAAAACAGCGTGACATCCGCAAGAACGTTATCTGGCAACTCCACCACATCACCTTTCCGTGGCTCATCAGGATAGCCCTCCGGCACAACGTACTTGCACACGCTGGCCTGCGCGGCAAAGCTCACCTCACACTCGCTCAAAGTCCTATCCGCAATTGCACGACAGATCACAACAAAATCCGTTTCAAGCAGTGTCAACAAATTCAGCGACTCCGGATCACCAAAGCGAGCGTTGTACTCAATCAGCTTCACCCCGTCCTTCGTCGCCATAAACCCGCCATACAAAATCCCTTGATACGGAGCCCCACACTCTTCCGCAAGCGCAGCAGCTACGCGTTCATTGATGGCCTGTGCCGCAGCAATATCGTTCTCGATAAGAAACGGAAGCTTGTGGTCAGCATCGGTATAAGTCCCCATGCCACCTGTGTTCGGCCCTTTGTCGCCTTCATACGCGCGCTTGTGATCCTGCACCGCAGGCATGTGGCGCAAAGTATCGCCATCACAAAAGCTCATCAACGAAAACTCTTCACCCTCAAGCTTTTCTTCCATCACAAACGGGTGTCCGCTCTCAACAAGCTCACGGCAAAACGCCAGGCTGTCTTCCTGCGAAAGCAGATGATCGCCACACACCTTCACACCTTTGCCACCGGCAAGCCCATCATCCTTGATGACATGCTGCCCCGGAAACCGCGCCAACACTTCCTCAACATCTTCGAGCGATTCAAAGCGCTGAAAAAATGGATTACCCGCGATGCCATACTTCATCAACAAGTCCCGCGTAAACGCTTTGCTCGATTCAATTCGCGCCAACGCCTTCGTCGGCCCCACCACAGGAATACCCTCCGCCCACAGCGCATCCGCAACACCAACCGCAAGCGGCGCCTCAGGCCCAATGATCGCCAACGTAGGCCGCTGCGCACGAGCAAACGCCACGATGGCAGTAGCATCCGTAACACTGCCCGTTTCGTAAGCACTGCACAACGCCTCAATGCCAGGGTTACGAGCTCCACCAAAACACAACAACTCTGGACGCTGCGACGAACGAGCCAACGCCACTGCAATCGCATGCTCTCTTGCTCCAGATCCAACAATAAGAATACGTTCCGTCACAGAGCCAACCCCGCCATCACGCTTGCTTCAAGCAGCCGCAAGTCCGGCGCAAATTCAGAGCCCGTAATGTTTTCAAAAAGCTGGATGTACCGCGCAGCAAGCTCCGCAATCAGTTCATCCGGAGGCACCGGCAACACCTTGTCCTTATAAGGATCGCAGCGCTCGCGAAACCACAACCGGAAAAATTCCTTATCAATCATGTCCGGCTCTTTGCCCACAGCCAGCCTCGAATCATAACTATCCGCCAGCCAGTAACGGCTTGAGTCCGGCGTATGAATCTCATCGATCAGAAGAACTTCCCCCTCTGAATCCACACCAAACTCATACTTCGTATCTACAAGGATTAACCCACGCTCCGCAGCAACACCCTGCCCAAACGCAAACAACTCCAGTGCCTTCGTCGAAGCAAACTCCCACTCTTCCGCAGTGAGCCAGCCTTCAGCAACAATCTCCTGCGCCGTAATAGGACGATCATGTTCCTTCTCTTTCGTCGTCGGCGTCACGATATTGGCCAGCAGCTTTTCGTTCTTCTTCATGCCATTCGGCAGCGTATGCCCGCAATACAAACGCGACCCATTGTTGTACTGCGTCCAGATAGAAGTATCCGTCGAGCCAGTCATATAACCGCGCACCACAAACTCAATCGGCAACACACGACACCTGCGTGCAATCAACGCATTCGCATGAGGGCTGGCAAGGACATGGTTGCCAATAATATGCCGCGTACTCTCAAACCAGGAAAGCGACGTGCGGTTCAACACCTGCCCCTTGAACGGCACAGCCCCAAGCATCCGATCAAACCCGCTCTGCCTATCCGTAGTAATCAACAGCAAGCGACCGTCACCAACCTCATACGTATCGCGCACCTTGCCTGGATACTTCTGCGGCAGCGGCAAATTAGTCTCTACAAGGCACTGCGGAATCGCGTCGATGAGTCTCTGTCGTTCCATCTAAACTCCGCCAAAGCGCACGCCCTCTGCGCCCGCCTGCACCTGTCCCAACGTCCAAACACGCAGTGCAGGAAACTCACTGATCGCCGCAGCCAGCGCACTCTCAAGCCCTGGCTTCCCAACCAACACAAGCCCAACACCCATGTTGAACGTGCGATGCATCTCAACATCGTCGATATTCCCAAGCCGCTGCATCAACGCAAAGATCGCCTGCGGCTTCCACGTAGCGCGATCAATCACCGCACCAAGTCCATCCGGCAAAATACGCGGCACATTTTCAACCACGCCTCCACCAGTAATGTGCGCCATGCCCTTCACATCAATACCCGCATCCAGAATCCTGCGGATCGGCGCTACATAATTCGCGTGTGGAGCCAGCAACACATCGGCCAGCGACGCACCACCAAGCTCCTCCGGCTTCGCATCAATCGCATAGCCGCCAATCTCGAACAGCAGCTTACGCGCCAGCGAAAATCCATTCGTATGCAAACCACTCGAGTTGATCGCATACAGCACATCACCCGCCGCAATGTTCGCCCCCGTCACCAGCCGCTCGCGATCAACAACGCCCGTAACAAAGCCGACCACATCAAGATCATCCTTCGCATACACAGCAGGCATCTCTGCGGTCTCGCCGCCAACCAGTGCAATGCCGGCCTCAACACAAGCCGCACTCATACCGCTCACCAGTTGCTCAACAATCGCGGGATCAATCTTATGAAAGCCAAGGTAGTCCAGAAACGTAAGCGGCCTCGCACCCATCACCGCAAGGTCACCGGCAACAGCAGCCACAAGATCGCGTCCCAGGTCTTCATACCGTCCCGCCATCACGGTCACCTTGGTCTTCGTACCCACGCCATCGGTGCTCTGCACCATCACCGGATCGCTCATCCCACGCAGTGCATCACCCAGACTAAACAACGTACCAAACGATCCTAACCCCGTCAGCACTGCTGCCGAGTGGGTCTTCGTCACATGCGTCTTCATCCGTCGCACCGCTTCATTACCGGCTTCAATATCTACGCCCGCGGACTTGTAATCAACCGTCGCACTCATAACCTTCTCCAAACTACCCCACCCACTTACGGGCGTTGTCAAACATGCGTTGCCACGGACTATGCAATAACTCGCGCGTCCATGTGTGTTGCACTCCCAAAAACATTCTTTCCGGATGCGGCATCAGAATCAGCGCCCGTCCATCCGTACTACTCAAACCCGCAACACCCTGCGCCGACCCACTCGGGTTCAGCGGATACTGCTCCGTCACCTTGCCATGGCCGTCTACATACCGCAGCGCTGGCAACGCATCCGCACTTATCGCAGGCGCGTGACCTTCGCCATGCGCCACCACAATCGGCACTCGCGATCCAGCCATGCCCTCAAAGAACAACGACGGCGTTTTCTCAATCTCAACCATGCACACCCGCGCTTCAAAGCGTGACGAAGTATTGCGTCCAAAGTGCGGCCACGCATCAGCCCCCGGAACAATGTCGCGCAACTGCGCCATCATCTGGCAGCCATTGCAAACACCCAGCGAAAACGTATTGCCGCCCTCAAAGAACTCCGTAAAGCTATCCTTCAACCGCTCGTTGAACAGGATCGTGCGCGCCCATCCGCTGCCAGCTCCAAGCACATCACCGTAAGAGAATCCACCACAAGCCGCGAGCCCTGCAAAGTCAGTAAGAGTCGCACGCCCTTCCAGCAAATCACTCATGTGAACATCGACAGCCGTAAAGCCCGCGCGATCAAAAGCCGCCGCCATCTCAACCTGCCCGTTCACACCCTGCTCCCGCAGAATCGCCACACGCGGCCGCTGCGAATGAACAAACGGCGCACTCACCCGCTCCGCCAGATCAAACGTCGCCGCAACCGAAATCCCCGGTCGCTGCGCATCCTCCAACAGCGCAAACTCCTGCTCTGCACACGCCGGATTATCCCGCAGCGATTGAATAT
>Ga0302315_10005310_pt1 | contig 11030 bp, 12 predicted proteins | sample III_Palsa_N3_1_FD_200532 | JGI IMG/M metagenome (GOLD analysis project Ga0302315, IMG submission 200532) | Peat permafrost microbial communities from Stordalen Mire near Abisko, Sweden - III_Palsa_N3_1 | ecosystem: Environmental > Terrestrial > Soil > Palsa > Peat permafrost | place: Sweden... | reverse complement strand
CGCCGGTAACGGCTAAGGCACAGGTGCCGGGGGGCGATAGTCCGCATTTGGAGTACGACGTTAATTTAATTGATACCGGGATGGTAAACGTGGAGGCCTATATTTCGCCTACTATTGATTTTACCAATAACAGCGGTTTGCATTATGCCATATCTATAGATGATGAGCAGCCGCAAATCATCAACATCAATGCCGACCAATCGCAAGCAGAGTGGGGGCGTAATGTGAGCGATAATATTAAAAAAATGGTATCGCAACATCATATTACCAAACCAGGCAGGCATATTTTAAAATACTGGATGGTTAACCCTGCAGTAGTATTACAAAAAATAGTCATCAACGCAGGTGGAGAAAAACAAAGCTATTTAGGGCCGCCTGAAAGTAAATACACGCTTAAATAAATCTGGTAGTTTAATTTAACCAAGCGCACAAAGGAAAGATCAGAAAGAAGCACAGCGGTTGTAATCAGGTTGCTTATAACAGGTTTCTTGTTACTGTTAATGCGCTGCGTTGCTTTGTAAATTTCTTCGTGACTTTTGTAGTAAACTTATCACCGCCATCCGTTGCATTCACATAGTTTAAGAGTGCTCCGCTAACTCTTAAATCAATAGGCAATCACCAGCATTGCAATCCCTTATCGGCAATATCCTCACTATAATATCTTCTTTTTGTAATTTTTATACAATTTTTAAAACATTTTAATGAAAATGGCATTGTTAATGGGTAAAAGCCTTAAAATTTGAAATTTAATGAATATATTTACTAACAGCATCCATAAAAATAATATCCCGGTATTATTAGCTAAACCTTTTAAATATTAGGATACAAATTGCAGGTATAAGTTTTAACGGCAATTGTTTAAGCTTATTCAAAAAACTGCAAAGGCTTTCACCGAAATAATTTTAGTAATTAACCACAATGAAAATAATTTTAAGCTGCTTGCTGTTAACAGTTGTATTAAACTTTATTAATATAAACCATTCTTTTGCGCAGGATACCTACAAAAACCAGTTTTTAGAAACGGTTGAAAATGACCAGTATGTAAATGCCGCCCACGATAGGTATTATACCGAGGGTACATTGCTTACCTTTTCACACTTATTAAACCCCGCTAAAAAGGCGGATAGCAAGCTGGTTAAAAAGATACTGGAGTTTCAGTCGGGGCAGCAGATATATACGCCGTACAAGGCCGATGTACCTGACCCGACAAAGCAGGACAGGCCGTTTACCGGGTATTTGTATTTGGGTGCGGGCCTTAACTGGCTGTATTCGGACGAAAGCCAGTTGCATTTTAATGTACAGATAGGTACCATCGGCCCAAATTCGCAGGCAGAACGTATACAAACAGATTTTCACGATTCGTTCGGCTTGTACAAACCGCAGGGATGGCAATATCAGTTAAATAATGAGGCCGGGCTAAACTTGGACCTTAACTATAAAAAGCTTTTATTTCGCACACCGGACAACTGGTTTGACCTTACCGCTAACCCCGATGCATGGCTGGGCAATACGTTTACCGGCGCCAGTGCGGGCCTTATATTCAGGTTGGGCCAGCTGGGCAAGCTTTACCAGTCGGCTATTACAAACAGCCGGGTAGGCAGTAATGACGAGCATCAAAAACATGAGTTCTACTTTTTTACCGAACCGCAGATTGATTATGTAGCCTATAACGCCACTATAGAAGGCGGCCTTTTTATAAAAGATAAGGGGCCGGTAACGTTCGGCATTTATCATTATGTTTATGTACAGCAATTCGGCGCACAGTTTGTTTCGGCAAGATGGTCGCTCAACTACTCGGTTTTCATCAAATCGCGCGAGGTTAAGAGTACTGCACTCGGCGATCAGTACGGATCGATCAACATTGCGTACCGTTTTGGTAAAATCTGATTTTTTTACAACAAATCATTTTTTTTTGGGTTAAGCTAATATTGTTAAACATTTAAAGCAAAGTATTTACCTTAGCTAAAAATTAGTTGTCTACCTGATAGTTTTTAATGAATCTTAAAAAGCCCCTATTAATCCTACTTCTACTAAGTTGCCGGTTAAGTGTTAGTGCGAGTTACAATTTTGATGCCCGGTGTATAGAGGCATATAAAGCCATCTTCAGTTTGCGGATGAATGATGCCCGGGAACTTATAGCGCTTGAAAAAAGGGCTGACCCGGATAACGGGATCCCCATTTTGCTGGATAATTATGTTGATTACCTTGAACTGTTTATATCAGACAACAGAAGTGATTACGCACGGTTATTAGATAATAAATCGGGGAGGATCGATGCGCTTGAAAATAATGTAGATGAAAATTCGCCCTACTATTTATTCGCCCAAGCCGAAGTATATATGCAGTGGGGCATGGTGCAGGGCAAATTTGGCGATTATACGGCAGCCGGAGGTGATTTACGTAAAGCCCGCAGGTTATTGCTGGAAAACTCGGAGAAATTTCCTGATTTTATACTTAACCAGAAAAGCCTGGGTATCATAAACGTGATATTCGGGGCATTGCCATCAAACTTAAAGCTGATAGCCCGCCTGTTTGGTATGAACGGGAATATACAAACCGGCGTAGGGCAGATAGAAAAACTGCGCTACCAGCTGCCCGATACCAAATACAGTTTTTATAACGATGAGATAATATTTTTGCTGTGCTATGTTGATTTGGATGTGCTGCATAACCGTAGCAATTATACCAGGCTCATGTCGTACCTTACAGCTTTGGATAGCAGTAGTGTTTTAAGGATATATTTGCAAGGCTATGTTGCGGCAAAAACCGGGCACAATGATGAAGCTATAAACGATTTGTTATCTGTGCCCAAGGCATCAACCAAATACCTTACTATACCTGCTATTGATTACCTGCTGGGTTGTGCCAAGCTATGCCGCATGGATAGTGATGCTTACGCCTATTTGTTGAAATATATAAGCGAATATAAAGGCGAAAACATGATAAAGGATGCCTATTTAAAGGTGGCCTATTATTACCTGTTGAGGGGCGACGAAATAAATTATGTGTATTACGTTAAAATGACGCGTTTTAAAGGTTATGCCAATAACGAAAAAGACAAACAGGCCCTAAGCGAAGCAAATGATATACGCCCGGATATAGACCTGCTGAAAGCCCGTGTGTATTTTGATGGCAACTATTATGATAAGGCTTTTGTCCAGCTAAAAGATAAGCAGGAGGGTGATTTTAAATTACTAAGGGATAAAATTGAATTTAATTACAGGCTTGGCCGTATATACGATTTGCTGGGCAAGTATAATGAAGCCATTAGCTATTATAAAAAATCAATAAATATGGGCAGGGGCACTACCTATTATTTTGCAGCCAATGCAGCTTTATATATAGGTAATATTTACGAGCATATTAAGGATTATAGCATGGCCGCTAATTATTACAATGAGGCCATAGCCATGCGGAACCACGAATATAAAAAGAGTATAGATACCGAGGCAAAAATAGCGCTTGAGCGGATCAATCGTTAAAGCTTACATCTTTTGGTTCCACTGTATAGCGTGTTGTGCGCGCCATGGATTTGAGGTGGTGCTGGTTTATATTTTGTTTGATGGCCGCAATCCAGCATGTAGGTGTAAACAGAAGTGCGGAAATTTTCAAAATATTGCGCAAAGCTACTGCACCATATCAGCTGGCATTTGCCCTGTGTGCGGGCTATTATCTCACTAATACCGGCATCAAACTTAATGTGCCTTATATATATGCTTTCCAATTCGCCCTGCGGATAGTAAAGTAAAAGGTTGCCCGGTGTTGATAGTATTTCGCCTGCATAATCAAAACTTTCCGTGATCGATCGTTTACCGGGGTCGATAGAAAAACTGCCCAAACGCCTGAGCCATTTTTTGTTGAGCATCTGCTTTTTTACCGACATGATATATAGCTTTCGCATGCCATCCTTTTTGTAAAAAAAATTGCTGCATAAATAAAAGGCCCATGCCCCATCCCAAAAACTATAGTGGTTGCACATAAGTATATAGGAATGACCGGGTTTTAACTCAACCGGCTCAACTTTGGGGTGGATAGTCCTGTTTACAAGAAAAGTATTTATACCAGCCACGAATTTAAACCAGAAGGGCGATAAGGGCTTCGATTTTATGATCATAACAATAAACCGGTTAAGGCCGAAACAAAGGCTGGTTTGATCATCTCATGATCTTCATCCAGGATTAGCACTTCGGCCTGTTTAAACTTTGCGAAGAAACGTTTGCCAATTTTTGGCGGATACATTTTATCGCGTTTGCCAAATATAAAAATACTGCGGATATGGTACTGCTTTAACACCTTTATTAAGTGCGTTTCATCAGTTTCAAACAAGCGCAGGTAAATAAAACAAGCATACAAATTGAACCTTAGCTGGGCGGTGCCTATTTCCTTTTGTAAAATATTGCGCCCCGTCTCGTCTATTATCCCTATCCGTTTAAAAAAGTTGAATATGTTGCGTAAGGCGTTCTCGCTTGTTGTTAATTTTTCCATCAGCTTATTGCCTAATTTGTACTTCCCAAAAAAACGCGTTAATAAACCCGGATCAATGCTTGATGGCGCCGCAATAATATATTCGTCAACCCTGTCCGCTAATTCCTCGGTTACAGCGGTTGCATAATGTGAGCCCATTGAGTACCCGATTACCGAGAAGCGGCCAATATTAACGTATTCGCAAAATTCAACTATTAAAGCTGCGAACTGCTTTTTTGTGATGCGCTTTTTAATGGTTTCGAGGCTTTGATGCTGCAGCACGGTGCCTTCATGAAAAAAAAGGTCGAAACCGATAAATGTATATTTTGCGCCCAACGTAGGTTCCAGTACTTTGAATTGCCTGCCGTGCATACCATAGCCATGAAAGCAAAGCATGGTTTGCGGCCCATTACCAAATTTGTAATAATGAAGTTTAACTAAGGCGTTTTCAAAGTAATGTGATGTCAATGGCTAAAATTATTTGATCTCAATAAGCGCTATTGCCCAAATATAGTCTCCATCGTGCGATATTGTTAAACTTATTTTAAAACTGCCGGGGTGCTGATGCAATATAACATGCGGGCGACCGCCCGGTTTTTCACGTACGATCTCTATTTTTTTCCAGCCGGTGGCTTTAGGGTCGAGTTGTTTTACAGCTTTGTAAACCGCCTCTTTAGCGGCCCAGGTTGATGCATAGCGCAAAAGTGCGTTTTCAAACTGGTCGCAATAGGCAAGCTCGGCAGCGGTGTAGGCCTTGTTTTTAAATTCAGGGGTTAACGACAGTTGAAAATTTGGCAAGAAAATAATATCGTTACCTACCGCAAACCTGCTGTTATCGGCCAGTTCATCAACCGATGTTTGTATTTTATTATTCATCAACTGCCAGGCCCATAACATTAAAGCCCCCATCAACAAAGTGGATGTTCCCGGTAACTTTTTTCGATAGGTCGGAGAAATAGTATAGCGCGGTATTGCCTACATCGCCTGCGTCAATATTGCCAAGCGGTGCAGTAAACCTGCCCATTTTGCGCAGTTTGCGTACACCAAAAATAACCCCGGCCGATGTAGTCATCACCAAGCCTGCTGAGATGGCGTTTACCCTTACTTTTTTATCGCGGAAATGGCTTGCCATATATTTTACCATATTCTCAAGGGCCGCCTTATTAAGCGCCATACCGCCGTACGATGGGAACACCCTTTGCGCTGCATTATAGGTAAGGGTTAATATAGACGCATTCGGCGCCAGGAGTTGTTCGGCAACGCGGGCTATCCTCAAAAAGGAATAGGCGCTGATATTGAAGGAATCCATCAAATCTTCAAACGGAACATCGAGGTAGGAGGGTGCAGCCTGATCTTTGGTGCCGGGCAGGCCATAATACATTACCTGCGCATTGGCATAAGCAACGCCGTGCAGAATGTAATGAATAGGGCCGAGGCCATCATAAACGGTTTGCAAAAATGCGGTTATCTGCTCTTCGTTGCGCACATCAACTTCGGCGGCAAATTTGGCATCCATGCCCATATCGGCCATTAACAATAAAACATTGTCTTTAGTATCGGCAACATAGCTTAATGCCACCTTGCAACCTGATCTGTGCAGCTTTAAAGCAACATCCCAGGCTATGGAACTATCGTTTCGTACGCCAAAAATTACAGCAACTTTGTCTTTATTATCAATCATATAATATGGTTAGCCTGCGGGCTTGTTATATAAGATGCTGATATATGTTCAGCATTGCCTTAGTATTTTCTGTATAATTAGCTGTTATTGCTTCAAAAAGTACAAGTTCAGCATGACGGGCGCTGTTTTTATATATCCTTTGATAGGGCCATGGCGCTGTTAGTGCCGCCGAAGCCATAATTTAGGCATACTACCGGGTTTATTTCCTTAGCAAACGACTCCTGCGGTATTAAGTGCCTGTACTCGCTTACCGGTTTCATTGAACCTGTCCAATTAGGGCTTTTCTGGAAAGTTTCCAGCTCGGTGTTCAGGTTGGTTGAATTTACACAAGGTAGTACCTTCTGATTCTCCAGCATCAATATGGCTGTTATCAGCTCTACCGAGCCCGCCGCACCCAGCATATGCCCAAACTGCGATTTTGGCGCCGAAACATGGTAGCCGGTTTCGCCAAGCTTATCAACCACACTTAGTAGTTCAATAATATCGCCAACAGGGGTTGCGGTGCCATGCACTTTAACCACATCAGGTTTAATTTCCACATCTGCCGATAAGCCCTGCCATAGCCTGCGTTGCCCATCTGATGATGGATAGAACATGTTACCATCGCCATCGGAATTATTAAAATAATCGTCGATCACGGCATATATTTTTGCGCCACGCGCTTTTGCCATTTCATATTCTTCCAGCGCTACAATGCCTGCGCCAAATGAGCAAACAAAACCATTGCGGTTTACATCAAAGGGGCGCGAGCTTTCGGCTGCGCTGAAGCCACGGCTTAAAACCATCATGGCATCAAAGCCGATAAAGGTTTCAAGGGCGGTGCCTTCAACACCGCCTGCAACGGCACGGTCTTGCAGGCCCATTTTTATGAGGCGGTAAGCATAACCAATATTACCAAGGCCGGTGGCACAAGCTGATACAATTGATTCGCAAACCCCACGATTTTTTATTAAGCACGATACATTGGCGGCCTCGCGGTAACCCATCGTCCGATCAATGGTATGCGAACCGGCCATGCGGGTTTTTTTTTTAAGTACGTAAAATGCATGCCAGGCCAGGCGCGCTATCTGGTTACCACCACCGCCCGAACCCATAACTACGCCAGTTTGTTCACTTTGGGTTTCGGCGGTAGTCCATCCTGCCATTTCGATAGCTTCTTTAGTTGCTATCATGGCCCATACGCTGCCCAGATCGGCAGTGGCCAGGTTAATATCAGGTATACGGCCAAGTGTATCAACATAGGTTTCGGGGTATTCCACGCCGGCAACAGGGTAAATAGGCTCTATCCCTAATTCGTTCTCATTAATAAAGCCCGATACCATTGACCGTATCTGCTTGTTATACTCTACTGCCTTAGGCCATTCGCGTATAAGCACCTTGTTGCTGAACATTTTATTGCTAAAATCAGCCAGGTTGGCACAATCGGGAAAAGCACCACCCATGCCTACAATTGCAACTTTTCTCCCACGTACCGGCATGATCAGGAATTTGCCCTTTCTTTTGCTTTTATGATCAGGTTAATAATGTCTTTTACCTTTGAACCCAGCTCATCTATGTCTTCATCTTCAAATTCAATACCGAATTTTTGCTCAACTTTTGCCGCAATGTTTATCAACTCGGTCGATGGGGTATCCATATCGGTCATAAAGTCGGTTTCTTCGGTAATACCCTCCAACCTTGCAGGGTCAATGGTGCGTACCGTTTTTAAAACTTCTATTAATCCGTTAAGTATTTCTTTTCTGTCTAAGTCCTGATTTTCCATGTATTTTGTGTTATTGTATTTTTTCGAACATTTCTTTTTTAATGCCCCGTCCTGTAATGTCAAACAATTCGGCTACAAGGATAAACTCTTTTGGTACATCATAGGCTAACAGGCGGGTATCATTATAATCTTTAAAGTATTCTTTCAGATCAAAGCCTTTCGGTATTTTATATAGCCGCCCGTCGCACACCATCTGCCTCCATTTGTAGAACTTGATTATACCAATGTTAATAAAAGTTTGCCCCTTTTCCAAATAGGAGTGGAAATAAACCTGCCCTACACTGATAAATGCCGGTACAAATAATTTGCCAAGATCGCCGGGTATTACATTTAGTTTTCTACATTCAAGGAACGTAGCGCATGATACAATAGATGCCTGCGCAAACGCTTCGATCTGATCAACCCCCCTGAATAAGTTAAAATGATCTTTCACATCGGTAGCGGTTGGGGTATAGCTTGCTACAATGCCTACATTTGGCTGGTGGTACAAATATTTATCTACATAACGCTTTGAGGCGCCGTGCAGCATCCAGTTCCGGGGCAATTGCCCTATTAAATTAGTATCAATTGCCTTCTTGAATTGGTCTGCTATTTGCTCATCCGTTAGTTTTTTTGCCATATTAAATTACACCTCCGTTAATATGAATAGTAGTGCCGTTAATGTATGATGCTTTGTCGGACACTAAAAAGGCTACAACCTCGGCAATATCATTTACGTTTCCAAATCTTTTGGCCGGTATCATCCCCAGGTATTTTTCTTTAAACGCGGTAGGGATCGAGTCCGTCATATCGGTTTCAATAAAGCCCGGCGATACACTGAGCACCCTGATATTATGCTCCTGGTTTAAAGCCCCGGCTTCCTGCGCCAGTGAGCGCGAAAGCGTTGCAAGGCCCGCTTTGGTTGCCGCGTATACGGATTGAAAGGCATTCCCCGTTTCGCCAACCAGCGAACCTATGTTGATGATAACACCGGTTTGGTTAAGGCCGAATATTTTCATCGCAGTTTTACAGATCATGATGGGGGCCTTTAGGTTTACATTCAACATGGTTTCGATTTCCTTTTCGGGCTGAAAATTCAGCGGTTTATCAAATGTAACGCCTGCATTGTTGATAACGCCGTATAAGGAATCGCCATGTTCTTTTTTTAACCGTTTACAAAAATTGGCAAGTTGTTCGCTATCGCTGAAATCGGCACATAAAAGGTGGCTGCCAGGTTCTACCGATGTGAAACTTTCTTCTTTGGAAGCATGGAGCACCAGCGTATAGTCGGCAGATAGTTTTTTTGAAATAGCCAATCCCAAACCCCTGCTGGCGCCTGTTATAAGTATCTTTTTTTTAGTCATTTAACTGTTATCAAATTAGCAGGTAGGTGCTTAAATCAATATTTGGGTAAAAATATTATAATTTATGTTACCAAATAGCAAAATACTGTTTTATTAATGCCATATTAATAACAATACCCCTTATTTAAGTTAAATAAATATTGCAATAATTAAGTTGGTTGCTATTTGTTTTTTGCCGACCAGTGGCAGCTTTGTAATTGCCAACCCTTGGAGGTAAGTATGGCAATGCCCGAAAAATAGCCATCGGTAGGCATTATTTTGCCGTTGGCGAATGTAATATCTTCATGAAAATTGCTGCCAATGGATGCGATGCGCGGGGATAAGGGGCAGATGCGCAAATTGCTCCACCGCAGGGTTATTTTGCTGATGGCTTTAACCAGGGTATCCTGTATAAACACCTTTGCCGACTGGTAATTGTGAAAAGCCAGCTGACCATCATTCGCCATAAAGAAACCGGGGCTATCCTGGAAGTATTTGAGCCATGCAACAGGGCCTTTGGCCGAAACATCGGCGGCTATGCTGGCAGCCATGTGGGTTACGTTATCTTTTACCGATAAGCTATCGGTTGTGGTAAAATGCTTTTTGTGGCACTTACACGATAAGGCAAAAGTAACGGCAAGCAATAAAAACCAATGCAGAGGGAACTGTTTTAACACGATTGATAAATTTACAGGATGCTAAAGACGCATAAATATAAGAAAATACAGGATCAAATCATTACTCCTGTATTTTCTTAACATTCTGTAATCGTGTTTATTACTCCGTTTTTAAACTCTTTACCGGGTTGGCCAGTGCAGCTTTTATGGCTTGCGAGCTTACTGTAAACAATGCAATAAATAAGGCCATTAATCCCGCTAAGGCAAACATCCACCAGCTAATGGGCACGCGGTAGGCAAAAGCCTGCAACCATTTGTCCATGGCGTACCAGGCTATGGGGGTTGCTATTACAAAGGATATGATAACCAGTTGTAAAAAATCCTTCGACAGCAGCCGTACAATACCCGTTACGCTTGCACCCAATACTTTGCGTATACCAATCTCTTTATTGCGCTGCTCGGCGCTAAAGGCCGCTAAGCCAAACAGGCCCAGGCATGATATTACAATAGCCATCAGTGTAAATGAATTGATGATCTGCGACATGGTTATCTCTGCCTCGTACTGCTTTTGTACTTCCTGATCCAGGAACATGTACTCAAATGGTGAGCCGGACAGATCTTTATGCCAAATGGTTTCCATTTTATTTAAAAGCGATTGATAATTAGTAGTGTTAACCGATACCACCATCAAATCGAAGCTTTGCGGGTTGTTATCGTAAGCAAACATAAAAGGGTGTATATCGGTATGCAGCGAATTATAGTTAAAATCTTTCATCACACCGGCAACTATAACAAACGATGGCGAATTAGGTACATATTGTGTATATAGTTTTGTACCCGGCGCTGTTTGCGGGTTGAGCCCTAACCTTTTGGCAAGGGTTTCGTTAATAATCACCTTGCCGGTATCGTTTAACCGGAAATCACGGCCGCTTACCAGTTTTATGCCATTAGCTTTTATTACATTTTCATCGGTAATAATATTTTGGGCATCGATAGCAGTTTGCATGTTGCCCCCTGCTGTGTAAACACCATGATCGTGCGGAACAAACTGGCTCAGGTAATTATCGGCTTTGCTTACGGTTTTTACTTCGGCCAGTTGGCGCATGTCGTTAGCAAAGGCATCCATCTTTTTCTGGGTATCACCGGTGTAAAAGTTGAAAATGAGTTTCTGGCTTTTATCAAAG
>Ga0302315_10005309_pt1 | contig 11030 bp, 9 predicted proteins | sample III_Palsa_N3_1_FD_200532 | JGI IMG/M metagenome (GOLD analysis project Ga0302315, IMG submission 200532) | Peat permafrost microbial communities from Stordalen Mire near Abisko, Sweden - III_Palsa_N3_1 | ecosystem: Environmental > Terrestrial > Soil > Palsa > Peat permafrost | place: Sweden... | reverse complement strand
ATTAGATGCTTTTCGAAAAGCTCCCTGTAAAAAGGTGATTTTTTAGATAGATAAACCAATAGCTCCTGTAATTTTTGCTCCTGCATTGCGGTTTGCTTATCTGTCTGTTTATCTTTTTCCTCTATAAATGTCATTATTTCTCAATACTTACTGTCAATGCTAGTATAGGCATAATATTCAAACCCATATCACTTCAAATTTAGTAAAATTGCTGTTAGTGATTACATGTTGAAACATCCACACCCGCAATTTGTAACGTATATACTTTTAAATATTAATAATGCTGAAGAAAGTTTTCATTTACATACCATTTTTTTGCTTCGCGGTAATTACCCAGGCGCAAACCAAACATCGTTATAAAGATATTATATACCAGGGTGTCAGCATCGAAAAAGATCAAAGCTATAATCCCTCAGCCTCAAAAGAGGATGAAAAAGCCTATCTGTTTGATCTTTACCGCCCAACAGGTGATGATGCCAAACACCGTCCATTAATTATTTGGATGCATGGTGGTGGGTTTAAGTTTGGTTCAAAATCCGCTGATGGCGTTGAGCTATGGAGTAAAACCTTTGCCCAGCGCGGCTACGTTTGCGCAGATATTAACTATCGCCTGAGCAAAAAAAATCCTTTGTTCCATTTTGATGAATTGCAAAAAAGTAGCTATTACGCCGTGCAGGATGCCAAAACCGCTATTGCTTATTTTACCTTGAATGCAAAAAGATACGGCATCGACCCTGATAAAATTATTCTGGCCGGTAATTCAGCTGGTGGGATCATCGCCCTGCAAGCTGCTTACGCTACCAACGCCGAACTTGCTGATATGGCAAAAATAAACGGCGATAGCACAGCGGTTAACCACCCGCACAACCGTGCGCATGTTGCGGCAGTTATCAACTTCTGGGGGGCTATTTACAACCTCGATTGGCTTAAAAATGTAAAAGTGCCCATTGTTACCTGTTTAGGTAGTAACGATGATTTAGTATCGCCAACGCACAAGAGCGCGCCTTTATATGGCGGCGAGGATATTCACAACAAAGCAGATGCTTTGGGTATACCCAACGAATTAAAAGTGTTTGAAGGTTATTCCCACGAATTGCAAAAGCATTTTGATCCCTTGTTCTCAGGAGGTAAGGGAACGAAAGAACGCTGGTTGGAAGCCGGACAATTTTCCGCAGATTTCCTGTATAAAAATGTGATTGAGTAAGCGCCCAAAACATTATTCAGGTCCTAATGTTATCAAACTATCACCTAACGAATTTCAATTTATGAAGTATTTAAAAATCGCTTTGGTTGTTATGCTGCTAATGGGCAGCGTACAGCTTACAAGGGCAAAAGCTGTGGTGTTAACCGCGCCAGTAACATTATTGCAACGGTTGCCGCCTCCGCCGCCGCGCCCGCCATTGCCTTTTTTTCGGAGACATCATCCCCGGAGACATTATTACAGGCATCACAGAAGGCATACACGTATACATATTCACTTACCGCCACCGCCGCCTCGTCCACCATTGCCAAGATAAAAGGATACAGACATAAATAAATAATTAAGCGGGTAGCCATTTGGTTGCCCGCTTTTTTATTTTATAAGATTTTGAAATCTGTTTTCTTCCCGAATTATTAACTTTTTGTTAAATTGACTTTAACTTAAAGGAATTTTATCTGATTTTTAATCGCATGTTTATTGAATGGTAACATACTGTTTATAAGGGTTGAGGTAATTTTATACCCAAACAAAACCTCCTTATGAATAAACATTACCCCACCGAAAAAATTAATTTTACTGCGTTGCAGGCAAAATTAATGGCAGCTGCCGGCATTGCATTGGTAATAATAACCAGTGCTTTCTATAGTAGTTGTAAAAAGAATAACAACAACAATTCTTCAACTTCAGGTATCAACAAAGTAAACCATGTGGTAGTTATTTACATGGAAAACCACAGTTTTGATAACCTGTACGGCTCATTTTCGGGCGCCAATGGTATATCAAATGCAACAGCAGCAAATACCACACAGGTTGATGCCGGAACAGGCAAGGCTTATGCCGTATTGCCTGGAGTTGTGGGTGTCCCGAATGGCGACTTGTTTCCGGCAAATTTACCAAACGACATTTTTAATATTGACCAATATGTGCCTAATGATATGATTACCCCGGATGTTACGCACCGTTTTTACCAGGAACCATTACAAATTGATGGCGGTAAAATGGATAAATATGCTTTTTATAATATTCCGGGCAGTTCTGGCGGTTTATCACAAGGGTACTACCAAACCAGCCAGTTGCCTTTATTGGCCATGGCCGAAAAATATACGCTTTGCGATAATTTTTTCCATAGTGCTTTTGGTGGGTCGTTTTTAAACCATCAGTGGTTAATTGCCGCTGCAAGCCCTACATTCCCCAACGCGCCTGCCGCTGTTATTGCAAACCCTACATTATTATCTAATGGCAATCTAACAGCAGACGGATTTGTAACACCTGCTAATTCTCCTGTAGGTACAAGTGGCGGGTTTGCTGTTAATACCTGCTATTCAGTAAATGCCCCGCATCCGGCAAGCACCGCTGCGGCAAACTTGGTACCTAACCAAACAAACCCTACCATCGGCGATAGGTTAAATGATAAAGGGGTATCATGGGCATGGTATTCGGGAGGTTGGGACGATGCGCTGGCAGGAAACCCGGATCCAAACTTCCAATTTCACCATCAGCCATTTATATATTATAAAAACTATGCTGATGGTACAGCGTTAAAAGCGGCACACCTGAAAGATGAAACCGTATTTATAGCAGCTGCCAGAGCAGGTACCTTGCCTGCTGTTTCCTTTGTAAAACCACTGGGTACCTATAACGAGCACCCGGGTTATTCTGATGTAACAGCAGGAGAAAGCCACGCGCTTGATTTAATAAATGACGTATTAAATGGCCCAAATGGTAAAGATGTTGTAATTATTGTTACTTATGACGAAAACGGTGGTTTCTGGGATCACGTTGCACCTCCGGTAATTGATGCGTGGGGTCCGGGAACTCGTGTGCCTGCGATTATCATTTCACCGTTTGCAAAAACGAGTTTTGTTGACCATACGCAATATGAAACCGTTAGTATCCTTTCTTTTATCGAACAAAGATGGGGTTTATCGCCGTTATCAACACGGGATAAAAGTGCTAACCCGCTAAGCAATGCTTTTAATTTTTAACGTTTCGTAACCTGTAATCGGCAGGCAATAATTTATTGATAGAAATAAAGGAGTAGCTAAATGGTACTCCTTTATTCATTTTTCTGCTCCGAATGACTAAAGAGTGATTTTACATTAATTAATGAAGAAATTTGTTTTTATACCCCTGTTGGTTATCTTAATTGCTGGATATACACTCTACTCTTGTAAGCCAACAAGCCATGCTCCTGAAAAAATAGTCGCGCAAACATTAGTGGCACAAATTGACAGCCTTACTATTTGCAAAAATAAACTCCTGGCGGCAGTAGAGGGTGGTAAAGCTGATGTAAATCAATTGCAGCAGCTTTTTTTGCAACTACGCCTGGGCTATAAAAAAGTTGAATGGGCCACCGAGTATTTTGACCCTGCAACCTCCCGATTTTTTAACGGGCCGCCCGTGCAGGAGATTGAAATGGCCAGCGGCCAGGTATTTGCCCCTGCCGGCCTTCAGGTTATAGAAGGTTATCTTTTCCCAAAGTACGATGTCAGCCAAAAAAAAGAATTAATAACACAGCTTAAGCTATTGCAAAAGGGTTGCGATAAATATAAAAGTCACTTTGCCAATATCGGTATTTTTGACTGGCAGGTATTTGATGCTACCAAACTTGAAGTATTCAGGATATTATCCCTCGGTATTAGCGGTTTTGATAACCCACTTACTTTAAAAAGCTCACAGGAATCAGCTGCAAGCCTTGAAAGCATGAAAACGGTTTTAGCTTTATATGAGGATAGGGAAGGGACAGAAAGCTTGTCGGCAGAATTTGGCGGGGCAATAAAATATCTTAAAGCGCATACCAATTTTAATTCGTTTGATAGGGCCGAATTTATAACAGGATATGGTAATGTTATAACAACTAACATTACCAGCCTGCGGGAAAAATTAAATATTCGCGAAACTACCTATAACCGTTTACTGAATATGGATACAAAAACCATGTTTGATAAAGATGCATTTAATGTAGATGCTTTTAACCCAAATGCTTTTGACCCTGGCCAAACTGCTGTTACAACCGTTAAAAGGATAGCGTTGGGGAAAGCGCTTTTTGCAGATCCTATTCTGTCTGGTACTAATACAAGAAGTTGCCAGTCATGCCATCAGCCCGAAAAGGCATTTACAGACGGGCTCATAAAAAACACTATTATTGGCAGCAATAAACTGATAAGAAGAAATACGCCTACGTTGATAAACGCGGCCCTGCAACCAGCGCAGTTTGACGATCTGAGGGCCATTACCTTAGAAGATCAGGCGCTAGCCGTAGTACAAAACAAGGATGAAATGCATGGTTCTATGAAAGTGGCGGCACAACGGCTTTGGCAAAACAAATACTACCGGAAATTATTTACTGACGCTTTTCCCCAAAAAAACAGAACAAGCATTGATACGCTTGAGGTGATGAATGTAATTGGTGCTTATGTACGTACACTTGTTGCCCTTAACAGCCGCTTTGACGAATATATGCGTGGTAATAAAGCAGCGATGAACCAGGAAGAGATTGGTGGTTTTAATTTGTTTATGGGTAAAGCAAAGTGCGCCACCTGCCACTATATGCCACTATTTAGCGGCGCATTCCCACCAAGATTTGTGATAATTGAAAGCGAGGTAATTGGCGTTCCCCAAACTATAGCCGAAACCGTTATTGATACTGATATGGGCAGGTACAATATATTAAAGACTCCTGCTTTTAAGCATTCTTTTAAAATACCCACAGTTCGCAATGCCGGGCTTACAGCACCGTACATGCACAATGGGGTATTTACTACCTTACAGCAAGTAATGGATTTTTACAACAAAGGCGGTGGCGCAGGTTTAGGACTAAAAGTAGATAACCAAACTCTTGCTGCTGATAAGCTTAACCTTACCAAAAAGGAGTGTAATGAAGTAATTGCATTTATAAAGGCCCTCGACAGTAAAAAACAGTTTGATTAAAGCATACTAATGCTTATTCCAACATTGTCATTCTGAGCGGAGTGAAGAATCTTCTAAAAGCGTAAGTCAAACTTTGCAGGACGAAGAAGATTCTTCGTCCCTCAGAATGACAAATCATTCTTTTACTTATTGTCATTCTGAGCGCAGCGAAGAATCTTCTTCAATCTACAAAGCGAACTCTGCAAGAGTTAACGCACTCAAGTACTGACAAACTCGTGTCAGCACTTTTGCAATTTACTCTTCGTAAATTAGTGTCATTCTTTAGCTACGTATCCCGCAAACAACAATCTTTTCCTAAAACCAACTATCCGCTTATAAAAGCGTACCCAAAGTTCTTTGACATATTACAATCAACCGAAGCTCACCTCTTTCCGCCGCAGGCGAAGAGGTCGGCAAACGCAGCAAAGCCGGGTGAGTTATCTACGCTTCAATAAATTTCAAACCAACCTCATCGACTAATTTCACCTCACCAAATGTGCTTATTCCTAATTCGATGTATTAAAAACAAGCACAAATAGGGGCAATTTATTATCTTTACGGTGTGGCAACCCCTAAGAAACCTGCATCCAAAAAGCCTGCTGTCCGTAAAAAAAACGGGAAACAGGGTGGCTATTGGAAGTTTTTAATCCTGGTTTTGCTGCTCGTTTTGCTATCGCCATTTTACTACGGCTATGTGTTAAAGGTATTTACATCCGGCTGGCAATGGATTAAAGACCGGGGCGAAAACCCACGTTACCGCACTTATAAAAGTTTCAATATTCATATTCCATCTCAATACACCATCCACGGTATTGATGTTTCTTATGCGCAGGGAAGGATAGACTGGCAAAAAGTAAGGGCTATGAATGAAGACAGTGTGCATGTTAGTTTCGCTTTTATTAAAGCTACCGAAGGATTGCTTAAGGTTGATCCCTATTTTAAGCGCAATTGGCGTGAAGCTCCTAAAAATGGCATTACCTGTGGTGCTTATCATTTTTTAAGGGCGAATAAAAATGGCCTATGGCAAGCCCGGTTTTTTATGCAGACAGTTAGCATGGATAAAGGCGACCTGCCCGCCGTTATAGATGTGGAGACATTAGATGGTTCCTCGCCAGATGAAATGCGTCTACAACTGCAATCTTTTTTAACCTACGTACAGCAGCGAACCAAAACGAAGCCCATCATCTATACCACGCTCAGTTACTATGCCGCATACCTGGCCAGTTATTTTGATGATTATCCATTGTGGATAGCGCATTATGATCATTCAGATTTATACGTTGATCCTAACGTTAAATGGTTTTTTTGGCAGCACTCAGATAAAGCCCATGTGGACGGCATTAATCATGTAGTCGATTTTAATGCTTTTAAGGGTGATAGTTTGGCATTCAGATCGATGCTATTACATTAAACCCTTGTCATTTCGACCGGAGGGAGAAATCTTCTACAAGAAGCAAGACGGGCTATGCAAATCGAAGAAGATTTCTCCCTCTGGTCGAAATGACAGTTGGGATTACTTATTATTAATCCCATCCATCCAAATATACCTATCCTGATTCTTCACAGCATCAGCATGACTATCTGCATCAATCAACATCACTTTTGGCGCACTTAGCTGCAAGGTAGGCCAATGAGCCAAACCGCTTCCGTTAGGGTTGCCATTCTTAATGAAGTTAGCAAAGTAGTTCTCCATGGTAGCCGATACCTTGTGGTCGTCATCTGTCCAGGCGTAAACTTTATTGGTTGCCAGGTTACCTAATGCAAACTCAATTTCGGAGGCATGTGCCGCGCCAATGGTGTTGCCATCCCTTTTACCATCAACCATAGCCGGGCGCATGTGCGCGAATAAATATTGGTATACAGGTTTCTCGCCGGTCTTAGTTTGCATTTGGGCGAATTTCCAGGTATTGTAAACGATGAAACGATCGGCTGCCAGGTTTGTGGCAGCTACTTTAACATCAGCATCCGTTGCTGCCGGGTAGTATTTAAAAGCTCCATCAGCATTCGGTCCGTAAAGCCTTTGTAAGGCAGTTTTGTAATTGCTTACAGTAGCTGAATCATTACCAATCACGCTGTGATAATCTACCTCGGCAGAATTCCAGCCTACTAACAATGGTACATGCATTTCCAGTCCTTCATCAAATATGATTTTGGGCGATTCCGGTAAAAAATAACCATCAATATCACCCGGGAAATGTGACCCCGCAGAAAGTTTTAATAAAGAATCAGCAGGTATCTTACGCATATCTTCCAACGAGATTGCGCCTATTTTTTGGGTGAATTTCACACCAATATCTTCTGCTTTATTTAATGGCACCGGTAAAGAAGTACCTAATACCGAACCACTTTCGGCAATAGCGCCCACAAATAATCCTTTAGAAAGCGGCGAAACCACCTGCGCGCAAACCGACATAGACCCGGCAGACTCACCCGCGATAGTCACATGATTAGGATCACCACCAAAAGCAGCGATATTCTTCTGCACCCAAAGTAAAGCCGCGTGCTGATCCATCAAACCATAATTTCCCGATGATTGATGTTCAGATTCCTTAGTTAGTTCCGGATGGGCGAAAAAGCCAAATATTCCCAATCTATAGTTGATCGTTACGGTAACAATCCCTTTTTTAGCAAGGCTCTCACCATCGTAACGATACTCGGATCCATCACCAGCCACAAAGCCTCCGCCATAAAAATAAACCAGTACAGGCAGTTTTTCCTTAGCTGTTTTAGCAGGCGTCCAAACATTCAGGTAAAGGCAATCCTCACTTTTGCCCGCGCTGCGAAACTGCATGTCGCTATAAATTGGTGCCTGCATAGCCTGCGGCCCAAAATGATCGGCATGTCTAACGCCGTCCCAATCCAAAGGAGGCTGCGGTTCTTTCCAACGTAAATCGCCAACCGGCGGCTGCGCGAATGGTATCCCCTTAAATGAATGTATACCACTTGCTTCAACAACACCCTGTAGCGTGCCGTTGGTTATTTTAACAATAGGGCCATCATTTTGCGCTAATGCGATATTTGAAATAGCTACCAGCAGCAGTACGGTTAATTTTTTCATAGGAGATAATATTGGAGGCTTGTAGCTTCAAATTTATACGTTTGTCACATCTATCAAAGAAAATATCAAACTATTATCATAAAATGATCGGATAGCATCATTTTCCCAAATTGTCATTTTTTTGAAAATTGCCATTCTAATTTAAATAGTTATTCTGAGCGTAGCGAAGAATTTTCTTCGATTTGTAAAGCGAATTAATGCATGATTTAGAAGATTCTTCGCTCCACTCAGAATGACAAAAAGCACTAGCCCTACATTAACCGTTCTGAACCGGCATCGTCTGGTTCGGCAACCACACCAGAAGTAGTAGCACTGAACCTTCAAAGAAGCAGGCGCAGCCGGGAGTTTTCTTTTGGTTACTTTTCTTTTGCGGAAAAAGAAAAGTGACGCTTAGCGCAGCGATATCAAAGAAAAGATCTCCGCCAATGCCAAACGTATGAATGTCAATATAAGACGAAGCCACTCTTCCATCGTATGAAAAAAGAGTGGCTTTAAGCCGAGCGATTATCGAAGAGTCAAACCTTACAAATTCGCCCCACCCGAAACTTCAATGCGCTGTGCATTTACCCATTTGGCATCTTCGGTACATAAAAAGGCAACAACGCCGCCAATATCATCAGGTAAACCAACACGGCCAAGCGCGGTTACACCAGCTATATAATCGTTCACCTGTTTATTGTCGCGAACCATTCCACCGCCAAAGTCAGTTTCAATAGCGCCCGGTGCTACAATATTTACAGCAATACCACGCGCGCCTAATTCTTTGGCCATATACTTGGTTAATGTTTCCACTCCACCCTTCATAGATGCATAAGCAGCATATCCAGGGGTTGAGAAACGTGCCAAACCTGATGACAGGTTCACAATCCTGCCGCCATCATTAATTAAAGACAATGCTTTTTGGGTTAAAAAGAAAACGCCTTTAAAGTGAATGTTCATCAACTCATCAAACTGCTCTTCGGTAGTTTCGGTAAATGAAGCATGGATACCGATACCCGCATTGTTAATCAGGAAATCGAATTTATCAGCATTGAAGGTATCCTTCAAAACTGTTTTTACCTGTGCGAAAAATGCATCAAATGCTTTGGTATCACCGGCGCTTAATTGCAGGGCTGCTGCTTTTTGACCTAACTTTTCAATCTCAGAAACTACAGCCAGTGCTTCATCTTTTTTGCTGTTGTAGGTTAAAATTACGTTTATCCCTTTTTTTGCGAGGCTTAAGGCCATGTTTTTTCCTAGTCCGCGACTGCCGCCAGTTACCAGTGCTATTTTGTTTGTACTCATAGTATTGTTTTGTGTATTAGATAATTAAAAATTTGCTTGTGCTAAGGATTTCTCGGTGATTTTGCTCAGCTGCCCAAAAATGATTCCAGGCGCTAAGCGACTTAAAATGTACATAATTCGGGCCAAGCCCGGATAGATTTCAAATTTGTCTTTCATAATGCCTTTGATAGCTACATCAATCAATTTATCGGGCTGCATTAATGATTTGCTATCCACTTCACCGGCGAATTTATCATTCAATGGCGTATTAGCTCCCGGCGCAACTAATTCAAACACCTTAACGCTGGTGTTTTTTAGCTGTACTCGTAATGATTTGCTGTAAGAACGTAACCCAGCTTTGGTAGCCCCATAAACAGGCGCTATTGGAAACGGCGTTAAAGCCAAGCCCGACGTTACATTAATTATTGCTGATGATGACTTAGTTTTTAAATGAGACAGAAATGCCTGAACCATGCGAATAGGCCCAGATAGGTTGATGTCGATCTCCCTTACAATATTATCCAGATCGATGGATTCATCCTGTAAATTGATCTTACGCATCTCACCCGCATTATTAATGATAATATTAAGCGAGGGAAATTGTGCTATTACATCCAAACATAGTTTCTTGATAGCGGCAGGGTCACTAACATCACTTTGAAATGTGTGTATCAGCGGCAGTTTTTTCTTTGTCAGGTCGAGTTTAGCCTGATCGCGCCCGGTAATAATTACCGTATTGCCCATATCAATCAGCCTCGAGGCAAATTCATAGCCAAAGCCGCTGGTGCCGCCGGTGATGAGTATAGTGTTGTTGGTGAGTTCCATTTTGTGTCGTTTAATTTAACGATACAAAGATGGGGTAGGAACTATAGATCGAGTTTGCAAGCATCAATCCAATGTTTGCAAAATTCAAATATTGATATTAATTTGATTCTTGGGAGATAGAAAGGGTTGTTTGTTTAATAGTTCGCTATAATCAATTCTTTTAAAGAAAGGCCAGTATTCATGTGTGCCTAATTTTTGATAATTAATGTATGATTGTTTTTGCTTTAGTCTTCTGTCTTTATAATACTTGCCGAATGTTATAGCCGTCAGGATTAACTCTTTTAGCGAGAATTTGAATAACGGGTTAGTAAAATCAAAATCAGGCCATTCATATTCTATTTCGGAGTGCAGAAACAAAATGCAGCGTGCAATTATTTTAAGGCTGTCTTTCGATAGTTGATCATTGCCGGTTAACTTATGGTTTCTTATATCACTATATAATCCCCAGCATAACTCAAGCATAGGCACTATAATTAAGTCATCAAATTTTGCTTCTTTTGATCTATGGTATTGTTCTGGTAGCCATCCTTTTGTGACATCATCCATAATGCTATTTTCAAATTTATCGTTTGAAATCAGGCCAACAGATAAGTGCCTTAGATGTAAAGCAAGTTTCTTTCTACGTTCGTGATCAATCATTTTTTTTAATTACGATCTAAAGGCCACCGGAGCAAACGTGGTCTGTTTCCTAAAGAAATTCGAAAAATGCGCCACCTGCTCAAATCCCAGGCAATAAGCAATTTCAGATATATTCCAGTCGGTTTGCTTCAACAA
>Ga0302315_10005306_pt1 | contig 11035 bp, 5 predicted proteins | sample III_Palsa_N3_1_FD_200532 | JGI IMG/M metagenome (GOLD analysis project Ga0302315, IMG submission 200532) | Peat permafrost microbial communities from Stordalen Mire near Abisko, Sweden - III_Palsa_N3_1 | ecosystem: Environmental > Terrestrial > Soil > Palsa > Peat permafrost | place: Sweden... | reverse complement strand
AAGCCTATTTATATGAGCAATATAGAGCACCCATGAGCAACGCTGAAAATACGAAATCCCTAACTGTTAACCGAAGGGTTGTAGGTTCGAGTCCTACCTCAGGAGCCATCAAATTCAATAGCTTACGATGAAAAAAAATCGGCATACCCGCGAAACGAGTATGCCGAAAGGTGTGGCTGGAGGATTGTTTTCTGCAAATCGCTAGTAAGTGATGTGCAAGCTCATTGAGATAGCGCGGTTGCCGCCGATGGACCCTGTCACGGACCCAAAGTTAGCTCCGTTATTGGGGCACTGGGGGGTCATGCCGTTTGGAATCACGGCATTGGCCGTGGTGCAGGTGATGTTATTAACCCCGATCGTCGTGGGGATCACCGTCGTCTTGCCGCTGCCGGTGAACTGCGGCAACTCATCCAGGTTCGCTCCCGCGGTCCCACCACCGGGAGCTGTCCCCGCTACACTGAGCCCCGACTGGTCGGCCAGGCTGGTGGCGATCTGCCCGGTATTCAGGGTGTTGGTTTTGCAGTTCCCCGCGACCGCGCTCGCCGAGGCCGAACAAGCCTTGCTCTGGCGCACCTGGGTTGTGTCCTGCGCGATATCCAGGCTGGTGTGGTTGAACACGTTGAACAGGTTGAAGGCATACTGCAAGCCGACCTTCTCGTTGATCTTGAAGCTCTTGCGCAACGAAATATCCAATCGGTCCTGCATCGCCTGGCGGAAGATGTTGCGTTGGTTCCCGGGGGCAAAGTCGGATTCGTACACGTCCTGAGGGTCTGTGCCGGTAGAGATGGGTACGCCCTTCTGGCCCGGCGTCACATAGTTGATATCGAGTTGGCTGGGGTTTAGCGTCGGAAGGTAGCTTCCGCCCGGACCGCGGAACGCGCCGCTGTTGCCCGTGTACTTGGAAGAGCTGCCGGGGTTCTTGACCGGCAGAATGGGGTTCATCAGCGCAGCCGAGTTGCCAAGATACAGCCCGCCGGACGCGCCGTAGTACTCATACAGCGCATAAGGCTCGCCGCTCTGCACGATGCCGATGCCGGTCAGGCTCCAGTCGTTCGTGGCATAGGAGAGTGCCGACCGCCCTTTGGCAAAGCTGGGCAGCGTGAGCTGGAAGTTTGCGCTAAAGACGTGCGTACGGTCGAAGTCCGCCGACGCATACGACTGGCGCAAGTCGGCCGGATTGTCGCCCGTAAAGAACAGGCCGATATCGCTCTGCTCGTCCAGCGCATGGCTCCAGGTGTAGCTCAGCCCGCCTTGGACGTTATGCGAGAGCCGCTTCTCCAGGTGCGCTTGCAGGGCGTCGTACGCGGACTGTCCGACCGTCTCGTACAGTGCCGCATTGGAGTTGTACCCAACGTACGGCACGCGGAAGTCCACGTTGCCGCCGGCGTAGGTGTTCCACGGTTCCACGGAGATCGAGTTGTAATCCCCAGTGGAGGCCACTGAGTTCTGGTTCAGCACCTGGCGTCCGTAAGAGGAAGTCTCGCCGTGGATGGGGTTGGTCGGCGTCGCAATACCCGCTTCGTTGAAGGGCACGGGGATCACGCTATGCCGGCCACGGTTGCCCGCGTACCCGATCGTGAACGCCAGGTCGTTCCTCGGCTGCCACTGCAGGTTCAGAGTGAAGTTGATGGTGTAGGGAAGCTTGTTGTTCTTGTCGTACGCCGCAAATCCCAGGGCCTGCGAGCAGTCGCTCGAGTGCTCCTGTTGGTCGACCGCCTGGCAGTTCTTGCCATCGGCAGGGTGCGCCGAGCCGGTCATCGCATTTAGCTGAGCCGTCAGGGCATTCGCGAGGAACGCAGGGTTCACACCCGGTAAGGGAGGATTGGAGGTGGTTGACAAAGGTAATCCCGTGCCGAAGGGAGCGGTAAAGGTTGTGGGAACCTTGGAGGAGGCCGGGCTGGTCACGTAAGCCGCCAATGGAGACGCCTGCGTTGCCCCGAAGACGCCGCCGACAGTCCCGGAGGGCTGGTTGAGGTAGCTGAAGAGCTCCCCACGGTCGTAGTAGATGCCCGCACCGCCGCTGACCACCAGCTTGCTCTGTAGAGCGGTCGGCGACCACGCGAACCCGAGCCGAGGCGAGATACCCCACTGCCGTCCCGTCAGCGTCGAATCGCTGACCCCGGCCGTCGGAGCATACGGGTTGTTGCCCGCCACCGTCAGGCCATCGTTGACGACCGTAAAGCCTGTCGTGCTGCTTCCGGTCACGTTATAAGCATTGGGATCGAAGTTGAACAGGTTGCCGTACTTCTCGGTCATGCCGCCGTGGTAGTCCCAGCGTACACCGGCGGTGATGCTCAGGTTCGGCAGCGCCTGCCACTTGTCCTGCACATAGCTGTCAGCCTCGTTCGTGCGGTAGTAACGATCAGCATCGTTTCTTCCGGACGCGGAATCGGTCGTCTCCAGCACGTTGCCAGAGGACACCTGGCCTTCCAGCAGCGTCTGGAACGACGCGGTCCCAATCTCCGCATGGCCCTGGCGGTTGTTCTCGATATTCAGCTGGGTGAAGCTGTAACCGGCGCCCGCCACGATGGTGTGCTTGCCCAGCGTAAAGATCACATTGGTCGAGGGATTGATCCTGTTTTGGAAGAACCCATCGAAGATAAAGGCGCTGTAGGGCCCGAGTGCGAGCGATGGCGTGGAAGAAGCGGAGCTGTTGACCGCGAACTCCTTCATGCTGATGCCGGGCAACCAGCCGGCGGCCAGTTCATTAGGCCCGTCCTCGGGGGTCCCTATGCCGTAGTTCAGATTGCCGCCATCGTTGTTGGTGAGCTTCTGGCTAAAGTAGCTGTACGAACGCTCGCGCGCATAACCCAGCCGCTGTTCCCAGTTCAGCCGTGGCCCGATGCTGATGGTATTGTCGATCGCGCCCACGATCGCGCCGTTCGTCTCGGACGTAGGAAAGCCTCCGGTCTGCGACAGGCCGAACGGCTTGGTCACGGGATCGTCCTGGTACAGGTACTTGAACGACAGCCGGTCGTTCTTCGACACATCGTAATCCAGGGAGGCCGTCGCCTGGTTGCCCGTAAACACCGAGACACCCACCAGCGTCACATTGGGAATGCTGTAGGCATAGGCCGCCGTGCTCTGAGCCGAGGGAATCACATACTGGCCATTCGCCAGCTTCGCATTGAACAGGGACTGCACAATCCCGGTCGGGTCGAACCCCGTAAAGCTCGATACCGGCGTGCCTCCGTTCCAGGAGGTGAGAGCGGCCGTCAGCCCGGCCGGCGACCGGTCGTTGGTAAGGCCCGTAGGCACGTTGAACTGGGAAAGACCGGTAGCTTCGTCGGACGTATAAAGATGTTGGTAGGCGATGAAATAGAACAGCTTGTCCTTCTTGATCGGTCCGCCGAAGGTCGCGCCTGTCGTCCACCGGTGCAGTGCGGGATTGGCCAGCGACTTGGGAAACGCGCCCACACCCTGTAGCCCCAAAAGGTATTGCTGCTTGAAGAAGAAGGGGTCGGCGGCGACGGCATTCGTCGCAATGCTGCCGTAAACCTGCCCATGCCAATTGTTAGTGCCGCTCGCGGTATTGGCATCGATCTGTGCGCCGCTGGTCGATCCCTGCTGGGCATCGTACAGCGACGTGTTCACGCGCACCTCTTGCAGGAACTCAGTCGGCGGCGACGGCAGGCTGTTGCCCACCGAGCCGTATACCGAAGTCGATGTCGAAATCGCCCCGCCGATGGTTGCCGTCGTGCCAACGTTGTGGCTGGTCCGCTGCGAGGCCATGCCGCTGGCCGTCTTGCCGTTGAAGAGGTTCGTCGCGTCCACGCCGTTCACCTGGAAGGTGTTCGACGTATCGCGCTGGCCGTTCGCCACGATCGACTGGTTGCCCAGCCCGGCGTTGGTGCCCAGCCCGCTAAGCAACTCCGCGTTCGCCCCCGGTGAAAGCACCGCGAGCTGCGTGAAGCTGTCTGTCGCAAGCGGTGTCAGAGCGATCTGGTCCTTGTCCAGCGTATAGCCATTGGTCGCGTCGGTGGCATTCAGCATCGGGTTCGCCGTCACATCCACCGACGTCGAGATCTGCCCGATCTTCAGGCTTACGTTCACCGTCGTCGCCTGCGCTTCCTTCACGCTCACACCAGTAAAATCGGTGGTGTCGAAGCCATCGTGCGTGGCCTCCACCTTGTACGTGCCGATCGGAAGATTGAATACCTGGAAGTACCCGCTCGAAGAACTCTTGGCCGTCCGTGTCACACCGATCTCAGCGTCGGTCACGGTAATGGTCGAACCCGGGACCACGGCGCCGGTAATGTCGACGATCGTCCCATTGATCGAACCCAGCGTCTGCTGTGCGTGGGCCCCGATGGCAACCAAACAGGCAAGAATCGACAGGCAGTTGTAGGCGATGACACGCTTCCAGAGTTTGTTGCTCATTGGCTTTTGTCCTCTCAGATATTGCAAAAAAGTGATCTGTAGATAGATGAAGTCACATGGCCCGCACAACGAATTGCGCACCATCCCGGTAACGAGTGATCAATGCAACGAAGTAGAAAGTAAGCGCAGGTCGCCGTGCTCCGCTGTGGGCGAAGTTTCAATATCCGGGTCGCAACTCAATACCGGAATATTGGGAAAATTTGTGTATGAAGTGACTATGACAGACAAAAACCTTCTAGCAAAGCGAAAATTTGTCACAAATTGTCACGGGCTGCGGATCGCCGTGACATCAAAGCGCTTCCATGGCGAAAGGGAAACACATCTCTACCGTCAACCCGCCTTCGGAGCGGTTGCGGATATCGATCGTTCCTCCATGCACCCCCGTCGCTCGATTGGCGATGGCCAGCCCGATGCCAAAACCCGATTGGTGCCAGCATCTCGTTTTATCCGCCCGATAGAAAGGCTCCAGCACCGACTTCAATTCAACGTCGGGAATGCCCGGGCCGTTATCGCTGATCCGTATCACAGACAGCATCTTGCCCTCCCGTTCCACCGGCGCGGTTTCAACGTGGATCGATCCGCTGTCCGGCACATAGCGAATGGCGTTGCGCACAATATTCTCCACGGCGGAACGTAGTAGCTCAGCATCGCCCTTCACGTTGCAGTCCGGGTTGATCGCGGTCGTAATCACGCAGCTGCGTTGCGCCGCCTCATACTGCACATCCGGCAGAAGGTCCACGATAATCTCGCCCAGTGAAACGTCCTTCGGCAGTTCAACCTCATGGATCGTCTCCAGGTAAGAGAGCGACAGTATCTGCCCGATAAGTTCGTTCAGCCGTTGCGCCTCGCTCTCGATGCGGTCCAGGTGCGCGCACATCGCGTCAGGCGCCTGCTGTCTCGCAAGTCCCAATCCCACGCCCAGCCGCGCCAGCGGGGAACGCAATTCGTGCGACACATCGCGCATCAACAGGCGCTGCGACTCTGAAAGCGCCTGTAGCCGCTCCGCCATGTGGTTGAAGTCCTCCACCAGCCTGGCGATATCGTCACGCCCGTTGAAGCCGTAGATCTGCTGCGATAACTTGCCCCACTGCACCCGCGCGTCGAGCTTGCCCGTAGCGATCTCTCGCGCCGCCCGTCGCAGCCGGCGGATGGGCAACGCCACAAGAAATGCCAGGAAGAGCGTCACCACCAGAGAGATCAGGATGCTGTTATACCCGGGCAAAAATCCGTAAAGCTGAAACATGCTGCTGTAGCCGTTCTTCAGCAGAACGACATAACTCTTCCCGCTGTTTGACCGCACCGACGCCGCAACAAGCTGGAACAGCGCATGGGTATCGGTCATGCACTTGCCGCTCTTGACGGCCGCCGTCACCAGGGCCTTGTCCTTGGCGTACTCCGGGTTCCCACACAAGGGGCTTCCATCCGTAGTGGCGATGGATAGCGCGTCATTCTTGTTCGTCAACAACTTTTGTACTTCAGAGCAGCGGCCGTTCTCGTAGGCGTCGATCACCAGTTGACCGTTCATGGCCAGCGAGCCATTGAACGCCGATACACTTTCGAACTGGTGTATCTCCTCATGCGGCGTTAAATTCAGAATAAGCAGCACCACCCGTGCCGCCAGCCAATAGGCGAGGAATATCTTAAGCACCAACCGAACCATGAAGCCTCCATGGAAAGCAATGAGCTGTTGAATCTGCGCTAAAGCCCGGTCGCGGAAAAGAGATAGCCTGAACTGCGTATGGTCTTGATCGGATTGCCTAGCAGCATCGCCGAATGGAGTTTCTTGCGCAGCCGGCAGACGTGCATATCCAGGTTTCGGTTCAGTGGGTGATACGGCCTCTCAAAGATGCGGATCACCAGTTCTTCCCGGGAAAGCACGGCGCCGGGAGCTTGAATGAAGGCTTCCAGCAGCGATAGCTCGATGCTGGTCAAATCCAGCGGCACTCCCTTGTAGGTTGCCGACTGCTCCGTAAGGTCCAGCGCCAATCCGCCCAGCGAAAGACATCGATCGGTATCCTTCGGCAACTGCGCCGGCGTGCGGCCCGCACTGCGCCGCAGAATCGCCCGGATTCTGGCTACAAGTTCATCTGGATCGAATGGTTTGGAAAGGTAGTCGTCGGCCCCAAGCTCCAGCCCGCGTATACGGTCCACGGCCTGGCCACGCGCCGTCAGCAGCATCACGGAGAGCTCTGAGTAGCCACGCAGTCTCCGCAGGACCTCGAATCCATCCACGTCCGGCAACATGACATCCAGCAGGACGAGGTCGAAGTTGCCGCTATCGGCCGCCTCCAGACCAAGCTCCCCATTATGCCGAATCTCAAGCTGAATATTGCGCGGCTCAAGATATTCGCGCAACATGGTCCCCAGCTTGACATCGTCATCGATGATCAAAACTGAATTCATGGCCCAATATAGCATCCCATGCCGGTTGCTTTCCATCCCGGCCGCGGCGCTCCTCGAACCAATGACCTTGAAGTTTCCAGAGATTCCATCTCGTTTCTAGTGGTTAGCCAGAACGCGCTTCGCGGTTTCAGCCTGCGCTTTGGCGAAGTCCTGGTGCAAAAACTTGCCGTGGTCCACCTCCAGTTTGCCGCCGATGTAGATGCTGTCGATGTCGCGTTGCCCGGCAACGAAGACCATGTTCGCGTACGGGTCTTCCAGCACAACGCCCAGCCGCGCCGGGTTGATCAACAGAAAGTCGGCAAACTTGCCCGGCTCCAGCGAGCCTACCTTGTCCTTCACGCCCATCACGTCGGCCGACCCCATCGTGTGCAGCCACATCACCTGGTACGGGCTCATGATTCCAGCATCTTCATACTTGTCGCGGATCGCGTACAGCCCTGAGCGCATATTCTCGAAGGGGTCGGCGAGATCGGCCGAAGCCTCGCCGTCGACACCCATGCCTACGCGTATGCCCATCTTCAAATACTTCGGAATGTCCGCCACGCCGCTGGCCAAACGGCCATTCGACAGCGGTTGCCAGGACATCCCCGCGCCGGCCTTCGCCGTCTCCTGCAAAATGTAGTCGTCGGTATGGATAAAGTGCCCGAAGAAGAGGTCTTTGGTGACCAGGCCGCTGGCCAGCATCGCGGCAAAGGTGGATCGCTGCTTGGCCTCGTTGTCCGGCGCTTCAAGATAGTGCGTCTCGTTGCCGAGATGGAACTCTTTCATCAGTTTGGCTGCGCCGTAGGTCTCATCGCCGGCTGGTCCACCGCTCAGCATGACGCTGAGAAACTGTGTCGACTTGGGCTGCGCGGCGGTCCAGTCCAGAAACGCCTTCAGCCGTACACGCGCTTGCTCGAACGTCTCGTTGGTTGCGGTCGCGGGGTTTGGATTCACCGTCCCGACGGTGGTGGTATTGCCGGCCGCGTACGCGTGTTCAAAGCGGATGCCCGAGTCCATCTTGGCGCGGAACTGTGCCTTATCGTAGTCGCTGTCCTTGTTGCTGACGGCCCCGCGGTTCAGCGCGAAGTCGAAGACAGTAGTAATCCCGTGCTCAATATGGTCGAGCGAGCCAAGCAGGCAGAACCAGTAGGAGTCCTCCGGCGAACCCGCCAGCGCATGTTGCCCATACAGATCCAGCGCCCACGGGGGAGTTGTTTTGTCCTGCGCCAGGCCCCGGTAGGCGCCTTGCCATACGTGGCTGTGTGAAGAGATGAAGCCCGGGATCACGTAATCTCCCTGCGCGTCGACGACCTTCACCGCACCCAGGCTCGGAGGGGGTTCTCCCGGTGTGACAGCCAGGATCGTGCCGTCGGGCGCGACCGAAATATAGCCGGTGATCGGCTCGCGCTGGCCCTCTGCCATCGTCATGATGTGCGCATTGCGTACCACCAGCATCGGCGATTGCGCGAGCATAGCGGAACTCGGCAACAGTAGCAGCGTCACGCAGCTGCGCAGAAACAAACGGTGGGCCAGTATTGGCTTTCGCATAGTTCTTCTCCCGTGATTTTTTGGCACGTCAAAATGTTGACTGCGGCAACAACCCGTCGCAAGCAAGTGCAAGGCCGGGTTGTTGCCGCTTACTTGATAGCGGCAACACGCTTGGCCGTTTCGGCCTGCGCCTTGGCGAAGTCCTGGTGCAATATCTTGCCGTGGTCTACCAGCATCTCGCCGCCGACGTAGATGCTGTCGATGTCGCGTTGCCCGGCAACAAAGACCAGGTTGGCATAAGGATCTTCCAGCGCGACGCCGAGCCGTGCCGGATTGATCAGCAGGAAGTCCCCGAACTTACCGGGCTCCAGCGAGCCGACCTTGTCTTTGATCCCCATCACGTCAGCCGACCCCATGGTGTGCAGCCACATCACCTGGTACGGGCTCATGATGCCGGCGTCTTCATACTTGTCCCGGATCGCATACAGCCCTGAGCGCATGTTCTCAAAAGGATCGGCAAGATCAGCCGAAGCCTCACCATCGACGCCCATGCCCACGCGTATACCCATCTTCAGATACTTCGGAATATCCGCGACGCCGCTGGCCAAACGGCCATTGGATAGCGGTTGCCACGACATACCTGCGCCGGCCTTCGCCGTCTCTTGCAGTATGTAGTCGTCGGTATGGATGAAGTGCCCGAAGAAGAGGTCGGGGCTAAGGATACCGCTGGCATCCATCGCCGCAAAGGTAGACCGCTGCTTGGCTTCGTTATCCGGCGCTTCGAGATAGTGGATCTCGTTGCCGATATGGAACTCCTTCATCAGCGTGCCCGCGCCATAAGGCTCACCGCCGGCGGCCGCACCGCTCAGCATCAGTCTAAGGAACTGCGTATTGTGTGGCTGCGTCGCGGTCCAGTCGAGAAACGCCTTCAACCGTGCGCGCGCAATATCCATACCATCAGGCGTGCCGGGAGCTCCAGGCGTGCCGGGAACAACCGGTGTGCCCGGCGCGCCGCCGAGACCCGGCGAGTAAGCATGTTCAAAGCGAATACCCGAATCCACCTTGGCGCGAAACTGCGCCTTGTCATAGTCGTTGTCCTTGTTGCTGACGGCGCCGCGGTTCAGCGCAAAGTCGAACGCGGTGGTGATCCCATGCTCCAGGTGGTCCAGCGACCCGAGCAGGCAGAACCAATACAGGTCCTCAGGCATAGCGCGGATGGCATGACCCGAGTAAAGGTCCCTCACCCACGGCGGCGTGGTCTTGTCCTCTGCCAGCCCGCGCCACGCTGCCTGCCATATATGGCTGTGCGCGGAGATGAAACCCGGAATCAGATAGTCGCCCTGCGCATCGATGACCTTGCCCGCATGAAGGCTCGCTGGCGGCTCACCGGCTGCGACGGCAAGGATAGTCCCGTCCGCCGCCACGGAGATATAGCCGACGATCGGCTCGCGCTGGTCTTTGGCCATCGTCATGATATGCGCATTGCGGACGACCAGCTTGGGCGTCTGCGCCACCGCGGCGCAACACACCAGCAACATCGCCACGAAGGTCACAGAGAGATACCGGCGCATCGCTCTCGTTCCCGGCAGACAAGCGCTTAGGCAAACAAACACAAAAGAGTCCGTAGTAAAACGACGCATGAAAGGCCTCGCAAAAATAAGGTTTATTTCGAGTAGGGGACGCCAATAGCACGGGGCATCTCGTGCCACAACGCAACAGGTCTAAATGCTTATGCAAGGTAGGAGTGCAAGCGTTAGTGCGGTTCCTTGACTACAAAACTCGAAGAACCGGAAAAAATTTGGATAGGCCGACTATGACAGATATATTGCGTCCGGCAAAGAAAAACTTTGTCACAAATTGTCACAGGTCAGGCCTCACCCAACACGATTACCCGCCGCCGATCCGCCCCAGCCCGATCCCGATCACATACGTCACCACGCCCTCGACCGCGCCGATCACGGTCATCTCCAGCCCGCTGCTCCACCAGCTCCGGATCGTCACCAGCGACTTCGCCGCACCTACCGCGAAGTGCGCCACCAGCGACACCGCCGCCGCCACAATCACCGCCGGATACCCCGCCATAAAGAAGAAGGGAAGCACCGGAATCAGCGCGCCCACCGCAGTCGATAGCGCCCCCGAAACCGCCGACACCATCGGCTTGCTCAACCCTTCCTCAGTCGTATTCAGCCGTTCCCGCGCCAACGCCCGCACCAGCTGTTCCTTGTCCTTCGCCAGGTGCTCAACGAACCGTTCCGCATCCTCCTCCGGCAGCCCGCGTATCTGGTAGCTCAGCGACAGCACCTCCCGCGCCTCGGCCTCATTCGACTCCACCGTCTCCCGCTCCCGCGCAAACTCCGCCTCATAGATCTCGCGCTCGCTCTTGGCCGCCAGATACGCCCCCGACCCCATCGACAGCGCACTCGCAATCATCCCCGCCAGCCCCGCAATCAGCACAAAGTGGCTATTGCCCACCGTCGCGCCCGACACCCCCGACACAATCCCAAAGATCGACCCCAGCCCATCGTTGATCCCATAGATCGCATCGCCCACCCAGCTCGCGGTCTCAGGATGCCCCTTCCGCCGCGCATTCAGCAGATCGTCCAGCGCCACCCGCGCCTCATCCGGCGTAAGGTCCGGCATCCCTTGGCCGCGAATCAACCCCCGCAGCGTCGCATAGTGCTCCCGCTCATCCGCGATCACCTCGTTCAATATCGCGACACTCTCCGCATCGCCAAACTCGGTAAGCTGCTTCCCATACCGCGCAATATCGCGGCTCTCATCG
>Ga0302315_10005302_pt1 | contig 11042 bp, 9 predicted proteins | sample III_Palsa_N3_1_FD_200532 | JGI IMG/M metagenome (GOLD analysis project Ga0302315, IMG submission 200532) | Peat permafrost microbial communities from Stordalen Mire near Abisko, Sweden - III_Palsa_N3_1 | ecosystem: Environmental > Terrestrial > Soil > Palsa > Peat permafrost | place: Sweden... | reverse complement strand
TAAAATTGAGAACGTTCAAATCAAGGGCTTGACCTTTCAGGAAATCGTTATACTAAGGTAGTATAAATGTTAGATACGCAAGTAATTCGCATTTAAAGAAAATATTTACTGCCTGATAATAAAAACGCCTGGTTATTTAATAAAAAAGCGCCCCGTATCTCACCCGGGACGCATTAAACCACATTTATCAAATAATTTTAAGGCATAAACCAACTTTATTTTCACCCAGGATTTAATTTATTGCAACTCTTTTGCTGGCTTTACTATAATTTCACCACTATTGCCTTGCCTGCATATTTAACCGTTTTGTCAAAATCGGTAGTTACCAAAGGGCCTGAACAATGTTTGCCCTTAACTATAACAATATTAAAGGTACGCTGCTTTAACATACCCTGAAAATCCCCTTTGGTATTTGATATGCTTAGTATTTTTTGTTTGTTATTCCAGGTTAAAATAAAAGTTGCGTACTGCCCTTTCTCATAATTGTAATTATCATTTTCATCTTCATAAAAAGTAAAACTGCCATCGGCCCCCGGGTAAATGCGTAACTCAATAACTTTGTTGGTTTTTTGGGTAGCATATTCTACTTCTGGGCCCATCGGAATAATTGAACCAGCCCGTACATACAAAGGCATAATGTTCATTGGCGCAGGGGCATCAATAGTTTGACCGCCGTTGAGTGGTTGCCCAGTCCAGAAATCATACCAGGTAGTTGATTTTGGCAGGTATACTTTTCTTGTCTTTTCTGCGGGGGTAGCATTTGGGGCAGTATACAATTGCTCAGTTACTGGGTTAACCAAAAATGCAGGCCCAAACATATACTGGTCGGGTATATTGTAAACATTGGTATCACTCCTGAAATCAAAGGTGAGGGCACGCATTATTGTGTAGTTTCCGGTAGTAGTTTTGCCTGCCAATGAATAGATATAAGGCAAAAGACGATAACGCAGCTTATCATATGTTAAAAGCGTTGCTTTGGTTTTATCGTCCCAGTTTTTAGAAAATAAAGCCCGCTCCCCTTTGCCATGTATACGGAATATAGGGCAAAATGCACCAAACTGGAACCAGCGTGTAAACAACTCACGGTTTTCAGGTTTCGACCAATCGGGGGCATTCCAATTAAGATGGTAGCCACCGATATCAGATGTCCAGTAAGGAATACCTGATGCACAGGCATTAATCCCCTGGGGTACCTGGCTTTTAAACGCCGCGAACGTACAGCTGATATCAGATGACCATAAGGTCGCTGCATTACGCTGTTCGCCAGCGAATGACTGTCTGATCAGAAAGAATGCCCGTTTGCCCGGAATATCCCTGCGCCAGCCCTGGTAAATACCTTTTGAATGCTCCAGCGAATAGGTGTTAAAATAATCAATCCCTTTCCCTATCCAGAAATTGCTTTTACGGCGTTCATCAAGCAAGGTGCCATTATCGGGCTCGCATTGATCAACCCACCAAGCATCCCAGCCGTATCTTTTTATCAGGCTATCGCGGGCCTGGTCCCAATATAACTCACGGGCTTTAGGATTATGCGCATCGTAATAGCTATCAAAAGTATGGGTTACTACATTATCCCAGGTAATATCGGTAATACCTCCCATTTTTTGCAAAGCATCAAAATTTTTAGTGCCTTTACCAAACACCGGCCAAATGGAGATCATCCCATGAATGTTGGCCTTATGCAGTTCGTCAACCATTTTTTTAGGGTCCGGGTAGCGTGCAGGGTTCATCACATGTACACCAATAGGGAATGGGTCCCAGTAATACCAATCCTGCACAATAACATCAACCGGGATATGGTTATTGCGGTAATTATCCTTTACAGAGAGTATTTCGTCCTGGCTCATATACCTATCCTGCGATTGGAACAGGCCAAACACCCATTTCGCAAACATGGGTGCCTTGCCGGTGGCGGTGCGGTACAGGTTGATGATCTGATCGAATTTCGGACCGTAAAAAAAGTAATAGTCAACCTGCCTGCCACTTTCAGATACATACTTGAATTTGGTATTACCTGCTTCAGCACCATAAAAATTTGATGCCGAATAATTATCCCACATTAGCCCGTAGCCTTTGGTGGATAACAACACCGGAATGGCCCCGTTAAGATATTTTATGGCCAAATCCTGGTTCCGGCCTTTATAGTTAATGGAACCGGTATCTAAAGGATGGCAGCCAAGGCCAAAAAGCGCTTCATTTTTAGGTGAATTGAACTGAGTGCTTATATTATAGGTATTTATCCCGGCAATTGTAGCAGCAGTAATGCTTTTATCGTCTTCTGAGGTAATTTCAATGCCGTTAATGTCTTGATAGGTTATGTTGTTGGTGGCTTTGTTTATTAATACCCTAAGCCTTGCGGTGATAATAATAACCTGTTTCTTATCGTCCGAAACCTTGAACGGAGGAAAATTCCATGTTGCATTTATTATAAGGGAGGGCTTTGTAATAAAGCTATCCAATGCGGTGTATTTTATTTCAATGATATCTTCTTTACAAATAGTAACCTTCATCAGGCCTTTATCTAATTTAAATAGCACACCATTTGCTTCTTTCTTGTAAGATATAATAGCGGCCTTTGCAGAATTTATATTTAATATTAATATAAAAAGTAATAATAAGGCGGTTATAATTTTGGACAGTGCAAACTTTAGCATTGATTTTGTATTCAACATGAATAAAATAGGTTTAAACGGGTTTATTGGGTTATTAGATTAAATTTCATAATCGCAAAAGATTAGTTAATAAAACAAGCACTGTTTATAAAGCATGTAGCCATAGCCATCAAACGGAGGCAAAAATTCAGGTACTAAATAATTTGTAAAGCAGTATCAGGTTTATTGATCCGCTGTAAAATTACAGAAGAGGAAAATGGATGAACGGGTACAAATGCCGATAAATAGAGTACAGAATGTTCAATCTGCCGAAAAAACCATCCTGTCAAAGCTGACTACGCTACTCTTAGAATGGAAACCATGTTGTAAAAGAGAGACATTTCTTTTACGGTTTCGTACAGTAAACGGAAAGCAGACCAGAAACTATTTAAAGGAGTACCATAAATACAGCGTTTTACTGACTATCAAAATAGATGGCTTTTTAACGGCCAGATTCATGCACCCAGTAACCGTTATCGCTATAGGCGCCCATTTCAATATAAAGCGTATCCATCATAGCTATGCAGTGGTCCGGACTTTTTCCCAGGCAAGCATTACACCACCAATTGTAGTATATCCTTCAGCTATATTTTCGCCTATGTACTCCCCGGTATACCGGCGCTTATTGCCCGTTGTATTGGCGAAATACCTCCCGGTGAAATGTGACTAAAAATAGTCGTTGGTATACATGTCGATAGCATGCGCATGCGCAACAGTAGCAAGTATATTGTTCCATGATTGCGCACTGTGGTGCACATTTGTGACCGTAAACATGCTCAAACGAGCCATACAGCTTTACTGCATGTAGATATATTTGCTTATAAATAAAATATAAACCTCAAGTTAAAAATTATGAAAGTTAAACAACAAGCATTATTGCTATTAGCAATTTCATGCATGGCTTTTGCCTGCAACAAAAGTTCACTTAAGCCGCAAAGTACCAAGCCCGAGGTACTGGCAAACTGGTCGTCATCTGCGCAATATGCCTCGTGGGATGCCGGCAGTGGCTACTATATCGAAAACAATATATGGGGAAGTGGCGCCGGTTTTCAATCTATTTGGGCAAACACCTATAGCAACTGGGGGGTATGGTCCGACCAGCCTAATACCAGTGGGGTAAAGTCATACCCAAATTCAGATTATGGTGTTCATCAAACATTTAGCGGTTTACACACTGTTCAAAGCAGCTTTAATGTAACAGTTCCTGGCAGCGGTGCAGCTGCCGAAAGTACCTATGATATATGGTGCAATAACTATGGCTACGAAATTATGATATGGGAGAATTGGACCGGTGGTGTAAACCCAATTGCCGTTGGCTATAATGGCAATGGCACGCCAATAGCAACCTACACCAATGTAACGCCTACTTCCGGTGGCCCAACTTATACCGTTTATGTGGGCTCTAACGGAACAAATCCTGTATATTCCTTTTTAAACAATAACCAAACATCATCCGGAACCGTTAATATCAAGGATATTCTTAATTTTATTCAGAGTAAAGGGATAACCTTTACTACGTTAGATAAGGTTCAGTTCGGATTTGAGATCACTTCATCAAATGGTGGCCTTAATTTCTACTGCAACAGCTATTCAGCTACAGTTAACTAATTTTTTGCTTGTTAGGTAATGAAAGCTATGTAATTATCTAACAAGCAGTTTCAGTCAGTACAAAAAAAAGAGGCTGTATCATAAATGATGATCAGTCTCTTTTTTTATTTATTATAATTGAGATTTTCGGCTTATTACAATTGCATTAATCATTTGATTTTTATGTATTATATGTTATAAACACATGAAAGATAGCAGCAAACCGACCAGTTTTCAAAGCTTATGATCAGTAGCAGATCCTTGCTATACCACATACGCTGCAGGAGCCGATCCCATTAGCACACCCTGTCCGGGTTGTAAATTAAATAATTAACAAGCTGAATCTTGAACCTTTATTAAAAGCATATCACATTAGGGCAGCTTAAGTTACCATACGCAGATGCTACTTATTTTGAGTCAAAATATGCCGCAACTGACCCTTATATTTCTATGCCGCGCAGGTACCAATTCACGGAGCTCAGACTAAATTGCAAAATATCGGTACCCGTAGCAATGACACCGACAAGGGCACAAAATAAATCAGGCACCTTCCAATGCCTGATTTCGATTTAACTGACCTTAAGAACGAATGAAGATTTTCTCGACTCTTTAACTTACCGGTGCTGACGTTTAATTTGATTTAAGAAGCGTCTTCGATCCGCTTAACTTGTTTGTGTTTTGAAGCACCGGAACCCGAGCCAAAGCGATAGGAGAAAGTAAATGTAGCCCTCGAACTTATTTGCCGAACTTCTTCATTTATTAAGAGATCATCGCTGGTTCTAAATATCGCCCGCTTCCGGGTGTTGAAAATGTCGTTGGTATTGAAGCTCAGGGAGGCTCTATTTCCGGCGAAGTCATATTTTGCGGCTGCGTCCATTCCATAATTCGCGCGGTTTCTGTCCTGCAGAAGATAATAAGGTGCAGTATAATCTGCGCGGATTTGAACGGATAATCTTTGTACAGGTGTTACATTGCTGGTGATATTTGCATTCCAACTGATCCCGTTGTTGGCCGTTATACCATATTGCGGGGCCGCAGCATTATCCCGATCAAAGATATTGGCATTCGCAGTTAAGTCCCATCCTTTTAGCAGGTCAAAATGGCCAATCAACTCCAACCCGGTGGTAATTGAGTATTTTAAATTTTCAGGTTCCGTGGTTGTTTCATCATTAACCGGGTCGGTTTGAATATATTTAATTGAATTATTAATCGTGTTATTATAGATGCCGGAGGTAAAAGATATATTTTGCCAGGTTTTAGTATAATCTAATTCCAGGTCGGTAACGCTTTCCGGTACTAAACTTGGGTTCCCCGTTGTATAATTTGTCGGATCGGAAAAATCAGTAGTGGAATTGAATTGCCTTACCGAAGGCTTTGAAAGGCGGTTGGCAAAGGTGAACTGCAACTGGCTGTTGTTCTCCAGCTTTTCGGTGAGCAGCACACTTGGGTATATCCCTTTGACCGGCACTTTTACCGGGGCGGCAAATAACATATTATTTGCATTATAACTCATAAAGGCAGCTTCGAGGTGACTATCTTCTCCTCTTACACCTGCCTGGTAGCTGAAATTACCGATCTGGTCCTTATAGTTCAGATAAACGGCGTTCACCTGATTATTGCTGCTAAAAAAATCAGTAAATGTATAAAGCGGAGTTTCGCCCGTATTTAAAACGTTATAGGCATATTGGTTATTATTGCCGAGGGTGATCTGGCTGCGGTAACCGGCCGAAAACTGTCCCGATTTGCCTACCGGTAAAATATAATCCGCCTGTATATTGTAATTTGTCGAGTGATGCCTGGTGTCATTTATTAATGGCGTATCAATATTGGGTGGTTGCACACCATTAACGGGATTATAACGGGTTAAATATTGCTGGTAATCCTTGAAACTGCCGTATGCATAGGAAAAGTTGAGTGCAAGCTCCTCTTTAGGTTTCTTAAAACGCTGGTTGTAGTCGAGATCAAATTCATAACTGTTGCCATTATTATTTACGGTATTATAGCGGTTGTATGACTCAATAAGGGCGTCGGCTACAGAATAATCAGTAAAACTTAAAAACTGATTTTGATGCGCGTTACGCGAATTAAAACTGGCGGATATACCTAATGTACTCCCGGGCGTAAGTGAATAATCAATGCCGGCTTTTACAAACTGTATTTTGTTCCTGGTAACGTAGGGAAAGGTTTCATTAGTATATTTAACGGAATCAACCGGTTTTAAAAAAGTGTAGTTCTGATAGCCGGTGGTCAACGTATTGCCATTCTTGAGGCTATAGTTCCCGTATACGTTTACCTTGCCGCATTGATAACTCAGGCTGGCATCGCCGTTATAGTTGTCGCGGGTACCGCCGCCAATATCTACGGAGCCGTTTAATCCAGGCCTGCTGTTCTTTTTTAGAATAATATTGATAATACCCTCGCCATTGGCGTCATAATTAGCCGGTGGATTGGGAATTACTTCTATGCTTTCGATGGCGCTGGCCGGTATCGATTGGAGTATCTGGCTAATGTCGCCATTTGCAATTATGGAAGGTTTTCCATCAACAAGGACTTTAACATTGGTAGATCCGCGGAGGCTTACATTACCATTACCATCAATTTGCAGGGTTGGCACGTTCTGCAGCAAATCTGCCGCATTACCCCCTTTGCTAATAAGGCTCTGGTTAACTGAAAATACCTTTTTACCGTCGACATTGCGTAACGCCTCCTTTTTGGCAGTGATAGCAACCTCTTTTAGTAAGCTGTTCTTTGATGCGCTCATGAGCAGCGTGCCAAAATTTAAATTTCCTATTTCGGGATTGATCAGTATATTTTCTTTGAAGATATTATTGTAGCCAACATAAGTTATCCGCAGGGTAAACGTGCCGACAGGGACATTTACAAATACGAAATGACCAATGCTATCGGTTTGGGTTCCTTTAACAGGGGCTTTGGTTTGCTGATTTAATAAAGCTACCGTAGCAAACTGAATAGGCTCATGCGTAAGCGAATCGGTTAGCGTTCCGGATATTTTTATACTTTGCTGGCTATATCCCCTAACAGCCATCAGCATGATTAAACCGATGGCCGCTATTTTTAATTGAAGTAATTTCATGAACTGGATTTTGATGGTCGAAGGTTCCCCTTAACTAAAACAGCACCTCCGCGGGTGGAGTTACGCCTTTTAACCGCAGGTAAATGGTGGTTTGGCCCACTTGATGGGTTTGATGTTCAAATGCCTTACCAAATAGTCCGCTTCGTGTAATGTCGTGCTTGCCAAACTTTGTGGTTTCCTGCAGTTGATCGGGTGTCATATTTTGAAGTGTGCTTATTACCCAATCGAAGCTATCCATTACCGCTTTTGTGGTAGCTTCCTTCGTCGGCAACACTGTTTTTTCATTAAGACTACGAGTGGCAAATGTTTCACCAATAGGGTTTGGTTTATCACTTGCCACAGTAGCAAATACATAATTGGCATCCGCTAAATGCAACATTTGCTGCGCAAACGAGCGGATCTCCGGCGTTGGTTTAAAACCGTAACCATCTTCGGGCATAGCATCCAGGTAGGCTTTGGTGTATAATTTTGCCCGCTGCCATTCGGCTACCATTTGTGATTGCGTAAATTGAGCGGATACTGAGCTGCTGACAAAAATTAATGCCAGGACGATAAACAATAGTGATACTTTTTTCATGATTGGGTTATTTATTAAGTGATTAGATAATGGATTCCACGATTATGAAATTATTTGACCAGTAGCCGATCTTAAAATTACTTCGCTAAAAGGGATGATTAATTCGACGGAATGGCTAATTATTCAGGCCATTGCCCTGAACCTGTTTAAGGTCATATCAGTTTTCCGTTAAGGCGGTAATAGTCATTTCAACATTAGCTTTTAACGGCAGTTCCAAAACCGCGATACAGGTCCTGGCCGGATAATAGTCTTGAAAGTAGGTTTTATAAACATCGTTCAGGGGTTTAAAATTCTGCATGTCTTTTAAATAAACCGTAACGTTCACGATGTGATTGAACGTCAGCTTTTGTTCCGACAGTACCGCATCAATATTTTTAAATATCTGCTTTACCTCCAGATCAAAATCATCAGCCAGTTTACCGCCCTGGTCTATGCCCACCTGGCCTGATAAGAATAAAAAGCCGCCAGCTTTTACGCCTGTGCTGAAAGGCCCCGGTGAAACAGCTAACTTAGCTGACCGTATAGGTTCAATTTTTTTCATTTGATTTTTTGTGTTAATGGTTAATTTATAAATGAGATTTTAATAAGGCCGACTGCGTACGGGCAGCTTTTGCAGGAGTGGGCTGCCCGTCATTCCAGCGCTTGAGTGTTAAATAAACTACGGAATACAATTATCCTTTCGCTTGGTATCCACAATATAAATCACCTTCCAGCCATCCGGTGTTCTCATCAGTTGAAAAACATCAACACCCCCTGTCTTTTTGCATCAACTACATAAATTTGCATACTACTGTAGTAATTACCCACCCAAGGGTTTTGTTAAGCGTTACCTCGTCAGTACGCGAATAGCCGTCGTACTTAAATTCAACTTTTATTACCGAAGAATTATCATCTTCCTGCATAACAGTTGTAGTAGTTTTAACAGATGGGCCAGATATCGTATTGTTTTTCAGATAATCAATCAGTTGATTTTTGTCCAGTGTGTTAACGTTTTCACGCCTTTGGATATTAAATTGCAGATCGTCGGCCAAAACGTTGTTCAAATTGCTGACATTACCACTGGTAGTGGCATCGATGTATATTTTTACAACCTCGTCCCTGGTTAGTTTGCCTGTAGCAGGTTTAGTAATTGCATTTGCCGCTACACAAATAAAAAGTAAAGTGATGCCTGCCAGCATTGATTTTAATGTTTTCATAGCTTTTTTGTTAAATTAATTTAAGATTGAAAATTGTTTTTTCATGTTTTGATTTTTGATGATCAAAGGTGTTTTTTACAAACAGGCTTCAATAATCTTTTCGACCTTGTTACTTTTATTTCCAACGGGGAATGCTATTTATTCGACGTATGGGTTTTCAGGGGGGTTTAATCAACCGTCTTGATTTTTAGTGCAATTGCAGAGAATATTGACCACACGGTATAAAATAGCGTACGAAGACGTAAAAGGTTAGTATTTTTGAACATGAGGATATGGAGGCAAGCACCCAATATTATTCAGCTCCAGGTGCTGATATGGACAGCCGTGCTGTTATTGATATTTTTTTCGCTGCTGCCGATGAATGGTTTGCTGGAATCAGTCATTGTCACGGTAGTCAACACCCTATCGTATGCCATCATTATTTATGGGAATATCCTGCTCTTATATCCGGTGTTTTATCAAAAAGGAAGGTTCATATTATACGGCATCTCCGTAACGCTCTTTTTAATTTTAACAGGCATGCTAAAGGGTTACGCAGGCGTTATCCTTTTCAGGCATTTCCTGTTGAAAAGAGAAACCGTAGATGTGCTTATTTTATTGAGTTATGTTCCTGGCCTTATCCTGATCTATGTGCTCAGCCTGGTGTTTCGCATTGCCATAGCCTATTTCACTTTAAAACAACAAACAGAGGAAATTATTTTGCAAAAAAGCCAGGCTGAACTTAATTTACTCAAATCGCAGGTTCAGCCGCACTTTCTTTTTAATGCGCTGAACAACATTTATTACCGGGTTTATAAAGTTGACCCGCCATCGGCCGGCCTGATAGAACGCCTGTCGGACATCATGCGTTATTTTGTTGATGAAAGCCCAAAAGAAGTGGTGCCGGTGTCGACAGAAGTGGCATTTATCGAAAATTATATGGAGCTGGAGAGAATTCGTATCCGGCACGGCGCGAGCATTAATTTCGAGAAAGCGTATAACCCGGAACTCCGCATACCGCCTATGCTCCTTATGACCTTTGTAGAAAACATTTTCAAACATGGGGTCGATAAATCAAGAAAACAAAACCGGGTAACTATTTCGCTGGTCCAGCAAAATGATTTTCTGCTTTTTAAAACTAGCAATCATAAGGTCGATCCGGAACCTGGCGATCAAACAGGCGGGTTTGGGATCATTAATTTAACCAAAAGGCTCCGGATGTTGTACGGGGACAAATTTGAACTGACCATTGATAGTGAAGGAGAATTATTTACTGCGTTTTTAAAAATTCCGCTTTAATGAATTTAAGCTGCATAATTATTGATGATGAGCCTGACGCCGTTGACCTGGTGGAACTGCTGATAAAGCAAAGCACAACCTGGGTACTGAAGGCGAAATGTTATAATGCGCTGGAAGCGCTGGCGTTTTTAAAAACGCACCAGGTTGATTTTATTTTCCTTGACATCAATATGCCAAAGCTTACAGGCATGGAGCTCGCAACCTTATTGCCACCCCGCACCAAAATTGTTTTCACAACAGCTTATTCGGAATATGCTGTTGAAAGCTATTCTTTTCAGACTATCGACTATTTGCTTAAACCCATCACTTTAAAGCGTTTCCTGGCATCAGTCGAAAAAATAGAGCAGCATTTTTTAAAATCTGGGCCGGAATACCTGCCAAATGCTGAACAGGGCCCGGAATTTTTTTTCGTGAAATCCGGAAAAACATTAAGGAAGATTTTATTAAAGGACATCCTGTATTTTGAAGGAGAGAAGGATTACGTAAGGCTGGCGACAGGCCAGGAACAGATGCTGATATACCGCCGCCTAAAGGATATAGAAGAACAACTAAAACCTCCGTTTATCAGGGTGCACAACTCTTATATCATCAATTATGAACAACTCAGTAAAATTGAGGACAACCATATATATATTGCTGATAAACGAATACCTGTAAGT
>Ga0302315_10005301_pt1 | contig 11043 bp, 9 predicted proteins | sample III_Palsa_N3_1_FD_200532 | JGI IMG/M metagenome (GOLD analysis project Ga0302315, IMG submission 200532) | Peat permafrost microbial communities from Stordalen Mire near Abisko, Sweden - III_Palsa_N3_1 | ecosystem: Environmental > Terrestrial > Soil > Palsa > Peat permafrost | place: Sweden... | reverse complement strand
TTCCGTTGCCGCTGAGGTGTCGCTCCAGATCGACGATCGACCGATATCGATCCTGCCAGACTCTCTGCTCGTCGCTTAGAAAGTCATGCTCCAGTTCGGTGGCACTAGGATGTTTGAAGCTGAATACCTGACAGCCTTGTGGGTTCACCCCGGAGATCACGTGCTTGATGGCACCGTCTTTCCCGGCTGCGTCCATCGCCTGAAAAATCAACAGAATGGCGTGATGGTTAGACGCATACAAGAGCTGCTGGAGGGCGGATAGCTTGGCGATGTGATCTTCCAGCAGAGCATGGTAGTGCTTCTTCGACTCGAACACGGGCTTCACGCGCGTCAGCCACTTCCGCAGATCGACCTCGACGCCCTCCGGAACACGAAAATTCTTCGGCTTGATCTCTATTTCACGTCTCCTTATGGCTTAGGTCGAATCCGTTGCCTCGGTTATTTTGAGGGCGCGTCGACAGCGTCGTAGCGCTGTTGAGCAACAGCAGACGCCCTCTATCGACAAGGGGCTTCGGTAAAAAATACCGCCGGTCGCCTAAGTGCGCTCGATGGGTAGAGCGCAAAAGCCTCAGTCGGATTCCGACCGGATTGCTCGCGCTTCGCGGCATCTGCAGTCGCCTCGACAAACAGGCTCCCTGCGACAGGCGCAGATGAACGCCGCGCGGAATCGGACGCAACAGGCTCGCCCAGAAGTTCCGCGGGCATGAACGCGAGCACGATTACCATTGCGATGCAGCGCGCTGCTCCCGATACCGGCTTCATTCTCCAGAGTATTTCGGTACCTTTGCTTTTTACTGGCAAGGTACGTCCGTCTAGCCAAGCTTGATTAAAGTCTTTCTCTGCTTCGTCCACATGGAACATCGCGCGACCAGCCAGTGCTGCAAGCGTATCAAGGCTCTCTTTCATGTCCGCGTCCGCAGACGTGAGCGAAACAACAAGGGAAAGTGGTTAATTCGGCCCCCCCCGGGTGAATGCACACTGCTTGCAATAGTCACCGTCTTGGGTGCTACGACGGGCGTAGGTTCGCGCAAAAATGCCGAAGCACTAGCCACGACGACGATACCGCACAGAAGCGCGATACCTATTTCCATGGATGTTCGATTGTGCGAAGAGCGTTTGGCTTTAGAAGGCTCCGGACTGCGCGCTTTTACGGTGAGAAGCGCCCCGCACTGCGCTCGCTCGCGCCTCGCCTGCGGTCCCGCCGCTTGTCTATGAACAATAGATGAACGTTCAATCCTATTCGCCTTCATTCTGCTTCTCCGGCCGATCTACCTTGAACAACGTACGCACCGTACGTGAGTGGCTTGATCATAATGGCCCCAAAGATCAAACGTCAGACTCGGAAACTACTTAGGTGTATGCTGTAATCGCTACCCAGTCAAAGTCCCCCTACACCGTCAATAGGTTGTGTCCTTCGCCGGGACGCCCCCCTCCCAACCCAAAGGAAAGATGCCAGGAAGCCCTGCTCGAAAGACTAGCGTGGCTCGACTGAATTCGAGCGGCGTAACCATGCCGGCAGCGTCGCCTGCCATCGCGCCTGCAAATTTCATGGTGGTCGGAATCGGCGCTTCGGCGGGCGGCCTCGAGACGTGCGCAAACCTTATGGACGCCCTACCCGCGAATAACGGCATGGCATTCGTCTTGGTTCAACATCTCGATCCGATTCACAAAAGCATGATGGTGGAACTGCTGGCGACCCATACGTCGATGCCGGTGCTGGAGGCCACTGACGGGATGCTGGTCGAGCGCGATCACCTCTACATCATTCCCCCTGGAGCAAATCTTTCCGTCAAAAAAGGCGTTCTGCTCCTTTCAGCTCCTCGCACGAGTCATGGCGTTCGCTTGCCCTTCGATTTTTTTCTGAAGTCTTTGGCAAGCGAGTACGGTTCGCGCGCCGCGTGCGTCATTCTTTCGGGAACCGGGGCGGACGGCAGCATCGGGCTCAAAGCCGTGAGGGAGAAATCCGGCTTGGTCATCGCGCAGGACCCGAATGAGGCGAGGTATGAAGGCATGCCCGACAGCGCCATCGCGACCGGAAATGTCGATTTTGTACTGCCGGTAGACGGCATCGCCGAGCAGCTGTGCAAGCATCAGGCGCAGCTCGCGCGCGGCGATCTCGACGCGACCTCACTCCCGCAGGACCAGCTGCCCGACTTGCTTCCGGATTTCATTGAGCTCCTGCGCACTCGCACCTCATATAACTTCACCCCTTATAAACAGGGTACGTTGCGTCGCCGAATCGAGCGACGCTTGGCGATGGTGCCGATGAAAAGCCGAGACATGGGCTCCTACCTCGAAGTGCTTCGACAGAGCAACGACGAACTCGAACTGCTGGCAAAAGACCTGCTCATCAATGTCACGAAATTTTTCCGCGATCCCTCCGTATTCCGTCTCCTGGCGGACAAAATCATTCCTGACCTGATTCAGAACCACCCTTCCGATCAGCCGCTGCGCGTGTGGATTGCGGGGTGTAGCACCGGCGAGGAGGCTTACTCGCTCGCGATACTGTTCCGAGAGGCGTTAACGAAGGCAAAACTTGGCCTCAAGCTGCAGTTTTTTGCCTCGGATGTCGATCCGGATGCCGTGGAAGTAGCACGGGAAGGCCTGTATCCGAATACGATCGAGGCGGACGTGACGGCGGCGCGACTCGACCGGTACTTTTCGAAAGAGGATCACGGTTACCGGATATCGCCCGATATACGCGCGATCGTTGTTTTCACAGTTCAGGATGTCTTGGCGGACCCACCCTTCTCGCGAATCGACCTGATTGCATGTCGCAATCTCTTGATTTATCTGCTTCCCGAGGCACAAACCAAGGTAATCTCGATATTCAATTTCGCGCTTCGCGAGCGCGGCATCTTGCTGCTTGGCAATTCGGAGACCGCAGGGAGTGTCGATGGCCGTTTCGAGGTGATTTCGAAGTCCGAACGGATTTATCGGCATATCGGACGCGGCCGCTCGGGAGGGTTCGGATTCCCTGCAGCCGGGGGCGACTCTGCACGGGTACCATTGCGGCCGGGACAAAGCCACGCAGCTTCGCGTCAAACCACTGTTGCCGAACTGTGCCGACGACTCGTCATGGAAAGTTATGCACCGGCCGCCCTGCTGATCAACCGCAGACATGAATGCCTTTATTTTCTCGGGCCGACAGACCGTTATCTACGCGTGCCTGCCGGGCAGCCAACCCACGACCTGCTCGCCATGGCACCCGATCTCATCCGCAGCAAAATGAGAGCGTTAATCCAGCAGGTCTGCCAGGAAAACGTGCCAGGCGTCGTCACCGGCAGCCGAATGACCGAAAAAGACGGCATCGCGTCGTTCACCATTTCCGTGCGACCGGTTCTGAGCGAAGGCGAGGAGTTGCTGCTGGTTTGCTTCGTTGATGAGCCGAAGCGCGAGCAAAAGGCAGCTCGCTCGAATATCGCTGAGGATATGCCACGGATTGCCGAACTCGAGCATGAACTGGATGCCGCCAAATCCGAGTTACAGAGTGCGATTCTCAATCTCGAGGTTTACGGCGAAGAACAAAAAGCCGTCAACGAGGAAGCCTTATCCGTCAATGAGGAATATCAATCGACCAATGAGGAATTGGTGACCTCGAAGGAGGAGTTGCAGTCACTTAACGAGGAACTCACCGCTCTGAATAGCCAGCTTCAAGAAACACTGGAGCGACAGCGTACGACCTCCAATGATTTGCAAAACGTCCTGTATAGCACCGATGTTGCAACGCTATTTCTCGATACGAATCTCAACATCCGGTTCTTCACGCCTGCCACCAAGTTGCTTTTTAGCGTGATTCCGGGCGATATCGGGCGCCCCTTATCGGACCTCACTTCGCTGGCGGCCGATGCGGCGCTGTTGAGCGATGCGCGCTCCGTGCTGCAAACCCAGACTCCCATCGAACGAGAGATCGAAGCGCAGAATGGCGTCTGTTTCATTCGGCGGATCTTGCCCTACCGCACCCATGAAAATGGCGTGGAAGGTGTGGTCATCACGTTCACGGATTACACCCAGCTCAAACATATCGCGAAGGCTCTGGAGGCGGCCAAACAGCAGGCGGTACTGGCCAATGTCGCCAAGTCGCGCTTCCTGGCTGCGGCGAGCCACGACTTGCGCCAACCCCTGCAGACACTCAAGCTGCTGCAAGCATCGCTGGCCAGGACTGTCGAAGGCAGCAAGGCGCAGAATTTGGTCACCCGGCTGGGGGAGACCTTGAGTTCCATGGCCGGGATGCTGAATACCTTGCTGGACATCAACCAAATCGAGGCGGGCATCGTGCGTGCAGAGGTGGTGGAATTCCCGCTCAACGATCTCCTCAACCGGTTGAGAAACGAATTCACCTATCACGCGCAGGCCAATGGGCTGCGCTTGAGCGTAGTGCCGTGTCACCTGTCGATCAAAAGCGATCCGCACCTGCTCGAACAAATGTTGCGCAATCTGATTGCGAACGCATTGAAATATACCGCGCACGGCAAGGTGCTGATCGGTTGCCGTCGGCATAAGGACTTGCTGCACATCGAGATATGGGATACCGGCATTGGCATCGCGGCAGAGGAACTTCAGGCGATCTTCGAGGAGTACCACCAGCTCGACAATGCCGCACGTGAGCGCAGCCGCGGGTTAGGTCTAGGCTTATCTATCGTACAACGTCTCGCCAACTTGCTGGGTCACCGAATACGGGTACGCTCCTATCCTGACAAAGGCTCCGTCTTCTGGGTCGAAGTGGCGTTGCCGTCGGGCCTGGTCAAAGCGCTGCCCAGGGATGCGCGGCACGCAGATGCCCGTGTCCCTGACGAAATCACCCGAAATCGCGCCATCTTGATCGTGGAAGACGATCCTGAAACACGCGAGCTTCTCAAGATGCTGCTCAACGACAACGGGTACAAGACCTCGACGGCACCCGATGGCATAGCGGCACTTGCGCTCGTTGCCGGCGGCGGGACTCAGCCCGACCTTATCCTCACTGACTACAATCTCCCGAACGGTCTGAACGGCCTTGAATTCGCGGCAAAGCTGCGCGAGAACATCAAGCGCGCGACTCCCGTGATCGTTCTTACCGGCGACATCTCTACTGGCACGCTCCACGATATCGCCAGCCACGACTGCGTTCGCCTGAACAAGCCGGTGGATTTCAAGGCGCTGCTGCAGACCATCGAGCGGTCGCTCTTGGTCCCGCAGTCACTGCCCCCGTTGGTCACCGCGCCGCAAGACGAAACAGCCGTTCATCTTGGACTGTCCACGGTCTATATCGTCGACGACGACCCTCAGGTACTTGAGGCCCTGTGCGACGTCGTCGCAAGCGATGGACACGCAGTGAGGAGTTTTTCGACTTGCGAAGCATTTCTCGAGTCCTATCAGCCGAGCGGCGAAGCATGCCTGCTGATCGATGCGTATCTGCCCGGAATGAAAGGCATTGAATTATTGCGGCAACTGCGGGAAACGGGCCGTAAAATCCCCGCCATCATGATTACCGGAAATAGCGATGTGCAAATGGCCGTGCAAGCGATGAAGGCGGGCGCGTCGGATTTTATCGAAAAGCCGGTTAGCGGCATCGAGTTGCTGGGCAGTATCGGTCGCGCGCTCGAACAGTCGCTCGACTCGAATAAAATCACCGCTTGGCACGAGGACGCAGCCCACCACCTCATTGATCTGACGGCGCGGCAACGCCAAATAATGGAAATGGTGTTGGCCGGAAAGCCCAGTAAAATAATCGCGTCCGACCTGGGGATCAGCCAGCGCACGGTCGAGAATCACCGTGCCTCGATCATGAAAAAGACTGGGTCAAAATCGCTCCCTGCGCTGGCGCGGCTCGCGCTTGCCGCGGTGGCGGAGGATAACGATAGCCTAGATATTCAGAATCTTGCCGACAAGAAGCTGGCGGCAGCGATCAAAGTACTTGATCAAGCGCCATAGACCATCCAAGCCTTACCTTCTTCGCAGTTCCGGATTCGCAGTGGCGTTGGCCAATTTGCGCTTTTCTAGCTCGAGCGTCATGCGTTCTCGAAAAGGGTCGTCGCACTCCGCGTAATTGTCCCAATCTCTGTCGTAGGCGTAGCCCTCTTTCGACTCGGCCGATCTGAGGCGACGGATAGCAAATAGATGCCCCCAGTTATCGAGCTTCTGACTAGCGAATGATTCCATGTAACTCTCCAAAATTTCCAGCGTTTAATGGACGCGTCTCGACAGTCGTCACGGGTGCTGACACGGGATCTGTCGATGCTCGTTCGGCTCTGTCAAGCGACTGATTAACCACATCGGCCCATTCATCCGCCTCGGTGATTTAGCTGAAAGACATTGGGTACCCTGGCGCGATTCACGATCTAGATATATTCGTGCGCATCGTACAGGCAGACATATCCAGGGAACAGGTTCGTGCGACAGCTTGGGAACTGCCACCGCTGTGCAACGGTCCGTCACCCAGACACCCCACCATCTGGTGCGAGTGATTGCTTCCATCTCTCCATAGTAATGGACTGAAATCAAAGCGCCAGGCTCGGAAAATACTCAATTCAGTACAGTGCCGTGGGCGCGCCAAAGCGGTTCGAGCGATTGACGAACTCAGCATCGATCTGAGTAGTTTCCGAGTCTATCGCGCAAGTCTTCGGCCCCCTATGCTTGAACGCATGAGGATGTTCAGAGCAAGGGAGCGTAACCGGCGACCTCTTTACACTTCACTCGGCAGCTCGACGCTGCGTCTGCGCACAGCTACTCCAGGAGACGTCATGGCAGTCATTTATACCGACACCGCGTTACAACAGGCTGTCCTTGATGAGCTTGCCTCGGAACCGAGCGTTACAGCGACTCACATTATCGTTACCGCAAATGCGGGTAATGTCACGCTTACTGGTCACGTCGAGAGTTTCGCCGAAAAGCATGCGGCTGAAATCGCAGCGGGTCGAGTAAAGGGAGTCGAGGCGGTTGCCAAAAGAATAGAAGTTCGACTTGGCTTCAATGCAAAGCCCAAAGCGAACAGATTGCAGCAGCGTTGGTAAATCGGCTCCTTCGGAACGTCGCCGTCGTCACGGAAGCCCGGCACCGCGTCGGCATCGAGCAAGGTCGCTCGACGAAAACGCTCAGATCGGCCAAGAAGCCGATTAGATAATTGAGGAGTACGACTGGTACGGAGGCGACATGAATAATCTACTCCCCCAGGATCGTGAGGTGCCAATACACCAATTTTTCGCCGCCCGATTCGGGGTCTACAATTTAGGAGCCAGAGTATGAAAAAATCATATCAAACCCGCTCGGTTCGCACGCTATTCGAACCCATGCAGGTGGGTGCCTTCAAACTCGCCAATCGTATCGTCATGGCCCCGCTTACCCGAAATCGTGCGGGTCTGGGCTTGGTGCCGGGACCGTTTGCGCTCAAGTATTACGCACAACGCGCCACAGCCGGCCTGATCATTGCCGAAGCCACGCAGATCTCCGCGCAAGCGCAAGGCTATGCCGATACCCCGGGTTGCTATACAGAAAATCAGGTCAGAGGCTGGAAAAGGGTCACTGACGCTGTGCACGCCAAGGGCGGCACCATAGTGGTTCAATTGTGGCACACGGGCCGTGTCTCCCACACCAGCTTCCAGACAGGCGGTCAAGCTCCCGTGGGTCCTTCCGCGATCCGCGCCAACACGAACACTTTCTTGGCAGCAGCGGGCTTCGTCGACGTATCGATGCCGCGCGCGCTCCAGATCGAAGAGATCCCCGGCATCATCGAGGACTTCCGCCACGCCTCGATCCGCGCCATAGAAGCCGGTTTTGACGGCGTCGAACTGCACGGTGCCCACGGTTATCTGCTCGATGCCTTTCTACGCGATGGAACCAATCATCGTACCGACGCGTATGGCGGCTCCATCGAGAACCGTTCGAGACTGCTCTTCGAGGTCACCAAGGCTTGTGCGCACGCCATCGGCGCCGATCGCCTGGGGGTTCGGTTATCTCCGGTTTCCACTGCCGGCGATTCGAGGGACAGCCATCCGCAGGCGCTCTTCAATCATGTTGTCGAGGGCCTCAACGCTTTTGGCCTGGCCTATATGCACATCGTGGAGGGCGAGACGGGCGGAGCGAGGAACAGTATTGCGTTTGATTACGCCGCACTGCATGACCGGTTCGATGGTGTCTGGATGGTCAACAATGGTTATGACCGGCACATGGCGATCGACGCGGTGGCGAGCGGCCGCGCCGACCTCGTGTCTTTTGGACGGCTCTTCATGGCCAATCCGGACCTGGTGGAACGGCTAAGACTGAACGCTCCGCTCAACCGCCTCATGGGTCCGGAAACCTTCTACGGTGGCGGCGCGCACGGCTATACCGATTACCCTACCCTCGAGCAAAGTTGTACCGAGATTGAACCAGAGGGGGAAGCCCGTGCTTGAATACGACGCAAAGATAGGGGTAACCGTCGCCGGTTGCGGTGTCCTTCCCCAACTTCGCTACCGACCGGATAGATTGAGTAGTTTCCGACCCTGCCCTGCATCGCCGCAAGCTCATACCATTAACAGTGCCATGCGTTCCATATCAAACCAGGAGAATCACCATGTCTGACGATAAGCAACTGAAACAAGCCGTGCTCGACGAACTGGAGTGGGAGCCGAGTGTCAATGCCGCTCACATCGGCGTTACTGCGAAAGCCGGCGTCGTAACCCTCATGGGCCACGTCGAGAGCTATTCCGAACGGTATGCGGCGGAGAAGGCCACGCGCCGAGTCAAGGACGTCAAGGCGGTTGCCGAAGAACTTGAGGTTCGGCTGCCTTCCAGCGTAAAGCACGACGACGAAGAAATTGCTTCCGCGGCAATCAATCGTATGAAATGGGACTCGGTTGTGCCAACCGATGCGGTTAAGGCCAGTGTGGAAAAAGGCTGGATCACCCTCACCGGCGAAGTCGATTGGCATTACCAGCAAGAGGCTGCGGCGAACGATGTTCGCGGAATTTGGGGTGTCGTTGGCGTCTTGAACGAGATCACCATCAAGCCAAGGCCGAACACGTCAAAGATCAGGGGCGACATCATGCTCGCCTTGGACCGCTCGTGGTTCGACCCGGCGACAATCAACGTGACCGCGCACGGCGGGAAAGTAAAGCTGACCGGGACGGTTGAATCCTGGTACGAGCGCAACGAGGCAGGCTCCACCGCCTGGGCCGCGCCTGGCACGACGGCTGTCGAGAACGACATCGTCGTCGTCTGAAGAAGCCGGTACACGCCAACTCCATGAGTCGAGTTGGCGTCATTGACACAGGTTTCAGGAGATATCATGACAGTGATTTATAGCGACACGAAGTTGCAAAAGGCCGTTCTAGAGGAGCTTGCCTGGGAGCCTAGCGTGACGGCCGCTCACATTGGCGTTACAGCGAATGCGGGCATTGTTACGCTTAGCGGTCATGTAGAGAGCTTCGCGGAAAAGCATGCGGCTGAAGCTGCCGCTCGTCGGGTTAAGGGAGTCGAGGCAGTAGCCGAAGAAATCGAAGTTCGACTCGCCTTCGATGCAAAGCGCAGTGACGGACAGATTGCGGCCGCGGTAATAAATCGGCTCGATTGGAACGTCGCCGTTCCCCGTAATGCCGTCAAGGTTCAGGTAGAAAGTGGCTGGATAACGCTGAGCGGGCAAGTCGACTGGGACTTTCAGCGTACGGCTGCCGCTCATGACGTGCGTTGGCTACTCGGGGTAGTCGGCGTGTCGAATCAGATCACCATCAAGACGGACGCCAACGTCCCCCAGGTGCGCTGAGTATTGTTCTAGGCTATCGCGCTTGAGTCCGACGCAGCGCGGTGTTGAAACGTGGACTAACGACACGGGACGGAATCGAAAATGAAAACCAAGCACGGCAAGAAAGCGAACGACACTTCGGGGCAGTCGCATCACGAGCATGCTGCGCGGTTGCACAATGATGCAGCCAAGCACTATAACGAAGGGAAAGACTATTCCCACGCGGCACACCAGGCCCTGGTGGCGCACGGACACGCATTACTTGCTCTCACGCGTGCGCAAGAACTGAGCGATCGTTACCTTGAGCAGGGCAACCTCAAGTCCTCGATCGTCAAAGAGCCCGTCCTGCGTTCTGATCTGATATCGCTTAGCCCGGCGGGAGTGGTGCAAAGCAGTCTGCATGTCGCTGAACATCACCTTGCGGCTGCGGAGCTGCATCAGCATGCGGCTCGATACTTGCGTCAGGCTTCCAGACACTATGAGGAAGGCGATGTGAGTCTCGCCGCACATGAAGCACAGGCTGCGCATGCCCTCACGCTTTGCGCGATCGATCATGCAAACGAAGCAGCGAAACATCATGCGATGGGTTGCTGCGTGGCCGAATCGGATGCGGGAAATGCATTTCTTGTCGAACGTCACGATGCGCCGCCTAATCACCTCGACCATGACAATCGCATCATCGACCACAAAACCCACGCCCGCGGCCCTATCAGGGCAAGCAAGGACTATTGATCTCATTTGAACCTATCTGCGTGTCAGATATTGGCAGGCGTAAGCTGCTCTATTGGTGCGAGTGCGGTTACGCCTCGATGCACATCCATCTCCATAGGCTCGGCAAGCTGAAGCACGGCTTTAGCTCTGGCTATTTCGGCGGCTGGGCCATGCGCCATAACGATAAATCCGTCAGCTTTCAAGGCTGCTTCGTAGCGTATGACACTGTCTTTTGGTACTCCAAAGTTGAAAAACGCTGCGCCGAGGGCAGTAAGCCCGCCGATCACCACGGCCCCTTCGAGTGCAGCTTCGACCACAGAGACCACCGCGAGAGCGAGAGGACCGAGCACCACTAACGGACCAATCACTGGAAGAGTCAGAAATACCCCTCCGAATAGAATGCCCCAGAGACCACCCCAGAAGGCTCCATATTTTCCCCACAGCTTCATCCGATCGCCAATGTTGTAGAAGCCAACGATTTTCTCTTCTGAGTGATATCCCTTGCCCACCACGCTGAAGTTGCTCATATCGAAGCCATCGTTGATCAGATTGCTTACCGCGGCGTCTGCTTTTTTATGATCGTCGAAAGTCGCAATTACTATGTCATGTTGCATTTTTTTCTCCATTTATTGAAG
>Ga0302315_10005297_pt1 | contig 11046 bp, 7 predicted proteins | sample III_Palsa_N3_1_FD_200532 | JGI IMG/M metagenome (GOLD analysis project Ga0302315, IMG submission 200532) | Peat permafrost microbial communities from Stordalen Mire near Abisko, Sweden - III_Palsa_N3_1 | ecosystem: Environmental > Terrestrial > Soil > Palsa > Peat permafrost | place: Sweden... | reverse complement strand
CGCGCGCGCGGCACTTGGCGTTCGTACGATCGTCGATGACGCATCGATTTACGATCAGCTGAAACTCATGGCTAGGTTCGTGCGTTTGGCCGGATACGCGGGACTGTTCGTGTGTCTGGATGAAATGGTCAATCTATACAAGCTTTCCAATTCGCAAGCACGCAACTCCAACTACGAACAAATCCTGCGCATGCTCAACGACTCCTTGCAGGGCACAGCCGTGGGCCTCGGGTTCGTGCTGGGTGGCACGCCGGAGTTCCTGATGGATACGCGTCGAGGGATCTACAGCTACACAGCACTCCAAAGTCGGCTTGCCCAGAACACTTTCGCGACCAACGAGCTTGTCGACTTCTCTGGCCCCGTGCTGCGCCTTTCGAGCTTGACGGTGGAAGACTTCTACCTGCTTCTGGGGAAGATCCGCCATGTATACGCTGCTGGGGACTCCGCCCGGTATCTGCTTCCCGATCCGGCGATCGAGAGCTTCATGGAACACTGCGCCAATCGAATCGGCGACAGCTTCTTCCGCACGCCGCGCACCACGATCACCTCCTTCATCAACCTCTTGGCCATCCTGGAACAGAACCCCGGCACCGACTGGAAAGGTCTGATCGGCGAGGTACGGGTGGAAGCCGACGAAGGCGGCAAAAGTGATGCGGCCGTAGATTCAGACGACGAGCTGGCTTCCTTCAAACTCTGATGGCATCTTCCAAGGCCTTCCTGCAACTGGACCCTCGGATACAGCGCCATTTGTGGGCCGAGGGTTGGGGGGCACTGCGCGATGTGCAGGAACAGTCCATTCCGCTGATCCTGCCAGGCAACCAAGATGTCATCGTGGCTGCCAGCACGGCCTCTGGAAAAACTGAGGCTGCTTTCCTCCCTGCCTTGACTCATCTGCTCGGCCGGGCAGACGAGGGCTTGATCGTCTACATCAGCCCGCTGAAAGCGCTGATCAATGACCAGTTTGGACGCCTGGACCGCCTCTGTGAGAACTTGGACGTGCCCGTCTGGCCGTGGCACGGGGACATCAGCTCGACCGCCAAGCGGAAGTTCATGCAAAAGCCCACTGGCGTGCTCTTGATCACGCCGGAGTCCTTGGAGGCCACACTTTGCAACCGTGGCACAGGCATTGCCGCCCTGTTCAAGCAGGTGACCTTTTTCGTGATCGATGAACTTCACGCGTTCATTGGCACCGAACGCGGAAAACAACTTCAGGCGTTAATGCACCGCATCGACGTCGCACTGGGGCACACGGTGCCTCGCATCGGTCTCTCCGCCACGCTGGGCGACATGGGCTTAGCGGCCCAGTTCCTCCGACCCGGCCGCCCCGTGGCGGTGGTCAATGCGTCGTCGACTGGGGGCCAGTTACTGATCTTGGTCAAAGGGTTCGAAGAGCTTACAGCCACTGACGGAACGGGCAGGAACGTCAATCCGGAAAAGGAGCGCGCACCGCTGGCAATAGCCCAGCACATGTTCAAAAACTTGCGAGGGTCCAACAACCTCGTTTTTCCGAACAGCCGTCGGGAGGTCGAGCGCTACACGCATCTTTTGAATGGATTGTGTGAGCAGGCCCGGATCCCCAAGGAGTTTTGGCCGCACCACGGCAATCTGTCGAAGGAAATTCGCTACGAAACCGAGGCTGCGCTGAAACAACGTGAGCACGCGGCGACAGCCGTTTGCACAAACACACTTGAACTGGGCATTGATATTGGTGCGATCAAGAGCGTGGTGCAGATTGGCACGCCCCCATCCGTTGCAAGCCTCCGACAGCGACTGGGCCGCTCCGGCAGACGTGACGACGAACCTGCAATCCTGCGCGGCTATGTCATCGAAGATGCCTTGGACGAGAAGGCTGGCCTGGAAACACGGCTTCGACTGGACACGGTACAGACCGCGTCTGTCATCTCGCTTTTGTTGGAAAACTGGTTTGAGCCACCTGCTGTCCATGGGGCGCACTACTCCACGCTAGTGCAACAGCTCCTGTCCTCCATCGCGCAATATGGCGGCCTTCAGGCGACTCAGGCATTCCGCCTTCTTTGCGCCCCGCCCGGTCCGTTCGAGCGAGTGTCCAAAGACGCCTTCGCCGAGCTGTTGCACACCTTGGGACAACAGGAAATCCTGACACAGGATCATTCAGGCCTGCTGCTCCACGGCCGCGTCGGCGATAAAATCGTCAATCACTATTCCTTCTATGCGGCATTCTCCAGCGACGAGGAGTTCCGCATCGTTTCCGGTGGCAAGGCATTGGGAACGCTGCCTGTCTCGCAAATGATGACGTCCGGCCAACGGATTCTGTTTGGTGGGCGCACTTGGCTCATTGAAACAATTGACGAAGAACACAAAACGATCCATGTCGCGCCCGCCAAAGGCGGCGCTCCCCCGTTGTTCAATGGAGCCGGCGGGCGTGTGCATACCCAGGTGCGGGAGCGCATGCGCGATATATATGTTGCACAAGACGCGCTGCCCTTCCTGGACCCGACGGCACAACGCTTCTTGAGAGAAGGCCGCGAGGCGTTCGTCGCGTTGGCGCTTGCTGACCGTTTAATACTTGATCAGGGAAGCCAAGCGATCCTGTTAACTTGGCTTGGCGACGCAGCCAACGAGGCCATCGCCTGCCTGCTGATGTCGCGCGGAGTGCGGGCATTTACGGGCAGGTTGGGGATTGAGATCCAGCGCGCTGGCCGTAGCCTCGAAGAGATTGAAAATTTGCTGCGGGATGTCGCTTCGGAGCCCGCCGCGCCTGTGGACGAATTGCTTGCGAAAGCAAACAACCTCGCTCGCCAAAAATGGGACGGACTGCTTTCATCGCACCTGTTGCGGCAAAGCTATGCCAGCTCGAACTTGGATCTTGATGAGGCACTAGCTTGGCTTCGCGTGACGTTTGAATCTCGGCACTAGCCAATCGGTGGCAGCACCTAAAATCAAATGCCACCCAGATTGCAGCAACCCCTAGGAGGGACCCGAACTACCAAGGATGAGGGACGGCGTAACGGCGTAACGGCTGAGTGAGCATGGCTAAAGGAGCCGAAGCGAAAGCGGGCAAGTTCAATGAGCGCTTCGATTGACTGCTTCCACGATTGAAGCGCGCCCTTCGCTACCCACGATAACAGTCGCTGATCGCCACGATCACCTACGCCCGCTAGGCTTCTGCGTTAGGGCCGATCCTGCAGCCGACCGAGCTGCCTTGCTTGAGCCGGCATTCTTAAGCGCCTTAGATGCCGCCGAAGCTGCACCAGAGGACGTCGTTTTTGATGTGCTTCTCTGAGAAAGCGCCGAACCCGCAGCCGATTTCGCTGACTTGCTAGATCCGCTGTCGCGCAAAACCTTTGAGGCCGATGACGCTGCACGCTTACTTGTTACTTCCGACTTGGCCATTTTGAGCTCCCATTTGACTGTTTAGCTTCGTTGCGATGTCGTTAGTCGACGGATTTTTTAGAACAAAAAGCGCTAGAACAACAAGAATGGCGGCAAACACAATGGATGAAACAACACCGCCGGCAACGTTCATTCCAAATTGCGGCAACCATCGGCCGAGTTTTTGTATCTCAGCCACCACAATTCCTTGGGCTATCTCTTTCCGATACGCATCGTCAAATTCTTCGACCGCTTCTGCTCCGTAACTCTTCAGAGCATTCTCTGCCTCAGCTCTTGCTCTTACCAGCACGCTTTCGGGTTGTGATTCATACCACGTCCGAATGTCATCCGGCGCCGGCGAAACACCTGTGGTTTTAAGGTGATGTTTCACCCACTCGATTCGCTGCTCCTCAACCACCGCAAACGCCAACAATCCCAGCAGCCAATTTTCCTCGGACTCCTCGACCAATACCTGATAGATGTCATCCGATCCAGAATATTTGTCCATTCTTTCCCCCAGCGCTTGCCACAAATGGGTGTCTGCCTCCTCAAACTAGGCGACCACTATTGAGTCTAGTCTTCTTTCGGCGCTGTGCACCTGATCTCTCGCCATTCCGGGTCATCGAAAATTGTCGGTGCAGTACCAATCGAGGCCACAAGTGCTCGTGTGACCTCCGTAGCGCGCTCGGTAATGAAAAATTCATGCGCGAATTTAGCCCCTACCCGATTGATGTCATCGGCAATAGGCAACTGCCCCTCGACCGATGAACCAATCAACGCTCGCTCAGTCGAGATGGGCAAGGCAACCAACGCCGGCGGATGGTCTTTGTGCAAGACGGCGCTCATGCCCTCTCCATCTGCGGAAAACGCCACGACAGGTACGTCGGACAAGATAAGCATCTCGCCTGGGAAGTGAGCTACCGACCATGTCAGTTGCTGAAACAGAGCAACGCGGGGGGCAGGATCTAGCCCCTTACCAAGTGCCTTAAGGTGGGTTTGCTCCGAACGTTCGACGGCCTCCTGCTCGAACCTGTTTGCCCCGCTCTCAATGATTTCAGAAAGCTCTCTTTTGAAGACTGGATCCGATTTTTTCCGCTGAATTTCGGCCCTCGCCAGGTTCTTGAACAGGTATCTCTGCCCCGGCGTCAGTGTCACACGACGCTTTGCAGCCTCCTCCTCGATCATCCGCTCGAGCTCTGCGTCGTCAATACGCTGCGCGCCTCGTTCGAGCAGGTGTCCATCATTTGCGTAACTCCGCATCAGTCCGCCCATCTCCCGGAACCCATCTTCTAGAAGCGAGCGCATGTGCTTCGCACGAATCACCAGATGCGCCGCCAGTGAAGCGATCTGGGGGATGTCGTCGTCTGAGAGCAGCTCGCCCAGATTGAGCCGACGAACCACCGGCGCCAGCCTGCTCTCGAGGCGATCGATCGCGTCGTCGATGGACTCAGGCCCTTCCTTGCCGTAGAAGTTCCTCTGCGCACCAATGCTCATAATGTTGCGGGCATGCATCACGCCACGCGACTTGTGGTGTTCAACGGCTTTGTAGACGGGGCTTTTCATAGTCCCTCCCTTCGTGGCGAAGCCACGAATGAGGAACTGCGGTAGAAAGTGCTGATTGACGCCAGACATCGTGTATCCCCTGATCGGCTTTGCCGAGCATAGGGCTGCGTGGTCTCACCGGTCGAGACAAGAAGCACTCGGGCTAGATAGCGCATGCAAAATCAGAAGCCAGAGCCATAACCTGGCGATGTCCGGTTGCTACCGTATCTTTCCTGTTCTCAGAGTCTGCGCTTGCACATCCCACGGTTGCTCGCCTGTGGGGTCAAACACCAAACACTATGGTTTGCTCACCGAGAAGATTTCCATCGGCTGGATGAGGCGGTTCACGGCTGTCTTCAAGGATTGCATCGGTTGCCCTATTCCCTATAACAACGGCAAATCGACCCGCCCCAATGTCAAAAGTTATTCGGGAGCGGACAAGCGTGGGCCTTGGGCCGACCGACCTAGCCCCGGCGGAAGATGACGAGTACACCGGCGTAATGGTGGATATCGTCCAGGTAGGCAAACTCCTCTTCCGACTCGTTGCCTGTCGCCGTCTCGCTACTCACCTCGAACACGACAACTTCCGAACGTATGCGCGGATCAAGCCTCAGTTCGTCGACCATCGACTGGTAGCGGGCTCGCACCTTCTCGTGGGCCGGTTCCTTATTGGCGAAACGGGACTTCTGGTGCAAGCAGGGCGAGAAAATCTCGTTACCGCCCACCCGCGATAACCCGCCCTAATCATCTGCCCCGCGCCCGCTCGGCCAAATGCGGCCACTCCCTCGCCAATACCGACGATAAGGCGAAGTTATCGCCCCGGATATGCAACTGGCATGTGCAGCGCGGCTGCCGCCATCGGCGCGCGCTGCTCAACAAGGTAGTGTGCGGGAGAAAAATTCTAACTTCCTCCGTGTGCATGCGGACTACGGACCGGAAGTATCGCGTCAAAATTCCCAGCCCACTTATCCTGGCTGCGAATTTCCAGCTGCTGCCTAAACGTCAAAGATAGCTCTTCGCTTCATAATTCGACTAAGAACGGCCCTCCAACCAAGGCCATTCCTGAGGTACGCGCTGGATGCTGGAACACTCAAGCGCACTTCCGTTCCCGTGCTATGGCTGCTCGATATCGCCAATCGGCCACGTATACGAGTTGCCCGCTCTTTCATGCTAAGCAATCCCCAGTGGCCAGGGCTGCCTTCGCTGGTTAGTGTGTCCGACTCGATACCTATGCCATCATCGTGAAGCGTCAATTGAAAGAATCTCAACGCATAGTCGAGCCGCAATTCAATGAGACTTGCACCTGCGTGTTTGTACGCGTTGACAATCGCCTCTCCGCCGATTCGATAAATTTCGTCATGGGCAAAGGGGTCAAGTGCACGTACCTCCCCCACTGTCGTCAAGCGGAAACTTACTGGGCGCGGACATGGCAACCCTTCAACTAACTTATAAAAAGAATCTTCCAATCCCATCAGCCTTTCGGAAGGGCCCCGTAGCTGCTTCACTCGCTCGCGCCCTTCGTCAACGGCGCCGGCCGCAGCATCTAGTGCGCTTTCGATGGGTTGCCGGCTGGGGTCGTCGCCAGGCATGCGCAGAACGATCGCGTGAAAGCGCATGATAAGGCCTTGGATCGTTTGCAGTAGCGTATCGTGCAGTTCTCTCGCAATGCGTTCGCGCTCCAAACTGCGAACCTCCTCACGCATCCGTGCTCTCTCAGCCAGTTGCCTCAGTCTTATGGAAATGAGACTAACGGCCACTAGTAGGGACAGAGCGATACAAAGCGTGAGAAACCATACCGTCTGATAGAACGTCGGTGTGATGGAGAATTGCAGTGTCGTTCCTTGTTTACCCCACACTCCATCGTCGTTTGCGGCGATCACGCGAAAAGTATAGGAACCAGGGCGTAGATTCGTGTAGAAGGCTTCGCGTCGCTGCCCAGCCTCTTGCCAATCCTCATCCACACCGAGGAGCTTGTATTTGAACCTTACCCGTTCTGGGATGTACAAACTCGGTGCCGTGTAGGAAATGCTAAGACTTGTTGTCCGTTGGGGAAGCGCCAGCCCGCTCGTTGCCTCGAAACGTTTTCCGTCTACGGTAACTGAGAGTACCGACGTTGACGGTGCAACCTTGTTTACATGCAGCCGATCAGGATCGATGTAAGCAATTCCCTGATTCGTCTGAATCCAGACGTTTCCAGTAGTGTCCAAGCCCAGGGTTGAACCGACCTTTCCTTGAAAGGCAACCCCGGGCAAGCCATCACGGTAGTCGAACAGTCGGTATTGTGGCTGAAATGACGCGCTCTCGAAGGCCTTCTGAAGTTCTCTCGCGCTTATGCGAATGAGGCCTTGATTGGTGTTGATCCAATAATCTCCTTTTCGAAGCACAATTCCTGATACGCCGGTGATTGACCGATCTCCTAGCTTCGTTAGAGTTTGAAGGCCTGCGTTCGCCAATCGAGCAAGGCCTGACTCTCCGCCGATGAGATCGATAGAGGAGCTTGTAACCATCGCTGTGATAGCACCGATGTGCGGGCCATTCGCGAGGGGGTATTCGTGGTCTGTGGGCCCCTGTCGAAGTCGCACATGACCATCTGAATAGCCAATCCAAAGGCGCCCAACATTGTCAACCGACATCGCGCTCGCCACGATCGGTGACGCGGCGGAGGGGGTGTCAAATGTAGTCCATGTGCCCAATTCGGCGCGGTGATAGATGCGTCCATCATTGAAGCCGAGCCACAGGCCGCCCTTCTGATCAGGCGTTAGCGCACTTATCTTGTAGTCGCTCAATGGAGTCGGAGGTAGGATAGTGGTGACTAGGGCGCCCACCTTCCGATAAAACTTACCCTCCCACGATTGCGTCCAAAGGGCTCCTTTGCGATCGGCGAAGAAAGCGTATTCCCTTAGCGGCATGTCTTGGACGTAAGCCGGCGTTCCGTTCGTGACTTTGTAGAGCTTGCCGTTTTCAGCCAGCCAAACATTTCCCGGATCTTCTGGAGCCATGCCGAACGGCTTACCCATGTCGAACTCGGTGGGTCCCTCGAGCGGCGTGACGTCTCCGCGATGAAGGCCGTTCAACCCGGCATTGGTTCCTACCCAGACATTGCCTTCCCTATCTTCAAAAACCGGCACTGCCTTGTTGGATGTCAGGCCGTTCTTAGTGTTGAATCTTATATCGACATCCGACCACTTCAGGGCATGGCCATCGTCAAAACGTTCTGGGTGCTCAATCAAAAACACACCACCGGCCCGTCTATCCGTCCCCCACAAGCGCCCATGGCTGTCGAAATGCAATCGATCAGCAGAGATCAACGCTTGTGTTTGATCCGTTTCCTTAGCCTGTTCGGCATATGCGTGCAATTCTTGCGGGCTTGCCATTGCTTCCGGTGCGACTTTCTTCTGCACTGCGCTACTTTGAAGAGCTCGAGTGCCAAGAATCTCGTCGCTCGCCCAAAGAACGCCACGGGGATCAAGCGCAAGCGTTACCGGAGAGAAATGTCCCACAGGTGCTACGTCCGATTGTTTGAACGTATGCGCTCCGCGAACCAGGTAGACGAGCGATTGACCCGTGGCGACCCAGAGCGTACCTCGAGAGTCCAGCAACGCCCAACTGGCATCATTGGTGGGATAGTCCCAATCCTTTCCAGCGACCGCCCAGTTGCCACCCGCGAATCTTGCGAGCCCGTTGGAAGTGGCTGCCCAAATGATCCCATCCTCGTCCCGCACAATGGAAAACACGGTTCCCGCCGGGAAGCCCTCAGACTGGCCAAAGTTCTCGACATGTCCGTTTTCTATGCACGTGATACCACCCTCAAAATAGCCTAGCCACAGGGCGCCGCCGGGGGCTGCGAGAAGAGATGTGATGTCGCCGTGCGGCAAATTTTCATCGAAAAGCGAGTGGAATCGCCAGAAATGCACGCCATCGAATCGATAGAGGCCGTCCCCCGTGCCAAGCCATAGGAAGCCAGCTTGGTCTTGCGTGACTGTCCAGATGTCGGATGGAGCGCCATCCCGAGCTTTCCAGGGGGTCAACTGATAATCGGTATTACTAGCAGCATTTGCTCCGCACATACCGGTCAGCGCGTAAAAAACAAAAGTTCTTAACAAACGCCTTCCGAAGACTAGCAAGCCAAAGCTTCTAATTGCTTTGTAAAGTAGGTGCGGCAAATCAAGCAATCCTGTTCGGTGGGTAAGTCGCGCGCCCGATATTGCCCCCATGATAATGGCCCATCTGGAGCGCGGGTGGGCACCCGCGTCGTAGACAATGAGGGGTGAAAACTTCGTCTCGTTGGGCCGCCTGGTCAGCCAACGAGTTACACGGCAACCATCTTGTGGGCTGCCGTTCAAAAACTTACATTTTTCAATGTTCCTCCCCTCACAGAAGGGAGGAACATTGCCCACTACCATGAGGTGTGTTTCACTTGTTGCGAGCACTGCTGCTCTGCCGGCATGCCATGTACTTGAGGCTGCCATGGACCCCTTAGAACCCCCCATTCGAATCATGATGGTGGATGACCATCCGCTTTTCAGGGTCGGTGTGGCCGCGGTCCTGGCTACGCAATCTGACATGGAGTTGGTTGTCGAATGCCAAGATGCTGAAGATGCCATACGACAATTCCGCAAGTTTCAGCCTGACATCACGCTCATGGACCTTCAGCTTCCTGGACGCAGCGGTTTAGATGCCATCCGGGCCATTCGCGGTGAATATCCTTCTGCGCGCATCATTGTTCTAACGACCTTCCAGGGCGATGTGCAAGCCACGCGTGCATTGAGGGCGGGTGCTGCTGGCTACTTGCTTAAGAGCACGTTGCGCAAAGACCTGCTTGCGGCCGTCAGGCACGTATTCGAGGGGCATCGCTATGTGCCCATGGAAGTCGCACGTGTCGTCGCCGATTGCGCCGCGGATAACGCTCTAACCATGCGCGAACTGCAAGTCCTTAGCCAGCTCGCTGGCGGCTACGGCAATAAGCGCATCGCCACGAATATGGGAGTTTCGCTTGAAACTGTTAAATCCCATATCAAGAGCATTTTGGCCAAGATAGAAGCGAAAGACCGAACAGAAGCCGTCGTTATCGCGATGCGGCGCGGCTACATCGACACATAGTTGCTGGCTCCTTCAAGAACCGCCAATGCTTGCTGGCACAAAGGCCAAGCACCCTCAGAGCTTGAGGCGGGATGTGTCGCCCCAGGACATGGGGTGCGTGTCTATGGCTTCGCTCGTCGGTCCCTGGAAAGACCTGTCTGCTGGGAACCACGAATCCAGTTAACTCCCTGTCGCCCCGTCAACTTATCGAACCGTTTAGCGCAGGATCTTGGCCAGCTCAGCCTCGCTGATCCTTAGATCGTGGATGCTATCGCGTCCGTCAATTAACACTTCTTCCGCCAACGTCAACGCCTGATCAATGGCCGTACGAATGGGATCACCTGGCGGAACCCTCTCCGCTATTGCCTGAAAATGAAGAATCAACGCCTGCAAGCCTTGTAGAAGCGTACCATTTAGCTCTCGAGCGATCCTTTCGTGCTCACTGTGCCGAATTTCCAGACGAAGGCGTAGCCGTTCTACTACTTGTCGGTAGCGAACGACGACCAAAAAAAGCATTGCTATCACGGCAAGCGCGCTCAGCAATTGCCATGCGCCAAAATGTTCCATCGTCGCTACCATGCGTTAGTCGACATCGCTCGTGAGTGGTTGGTCATCTCGACACCCTATCTCGTTGTCGCTGGGTCGCCTTATGGGAAACCGCTAGGCATCTGGATGGACGGAGTTTCGCGCGCGAATGAAACGGCAAGCTAAAGGACCTCTCACTGGCTACGGTGATCCCACGAGCATGGGCCACTTTACGCATAGATTGCTATCGAAGTGCGGATCTCATGCCGTCGAAGTCGTGCAGGCCAAGACGAAAGGCATTCTTCCGGAATCTTGCATCTAACTGTTGATCCATTGAATGACTTCCAAAAGGTTGCCCCAAGGATCGGCAAAGAACCCGACGCGACGACCCATGGGGACCACATCATGCGGCTCGCTGACGATCGTTACACCGCGGCGTTCTAACTCGACGATTGCGTCATCGACGCTGTCAACATGAAAGCAGACGTGGTGCCATCCCGACAGCTTGTAGCTAGCATGAAGATCATCATAGGGCGCGCGCTTATCCGC
>Ga0302315_10005295_pt1 | contig 11050 bp, 11 predicted proteins | sample III_Palsa_N3_1_FD_200532 | JGI IMG/M metagenome (GOLD analysis project Ga0302315, IMG submission 200532) | Peat permafrost microbial communities from Stordalen Mire near Abisko, Sweden - III_Palsa_N3_1 | ecosystem: Environmental > Terrestrial > Soil > Palsa > Peat permafrost | place: Sweden... | reverse complement strand
GTTGGCAAATCAGTTGGCAAATCAGTTGGCAAATCAGTTGGCAAATCAGTTGGCAAATCAGTTGGCAAATCAGTTGGCAAATCAGTTGGCAAATCAGTTGGCAAATCAGTTGGCAAATCAGTTGGCAGGATAGTTGGCAAGATTAATGATAGACCAAACCATCAGAGAGACAATGTGACTGTCAGTAGGGGAGTGATCGTTGATGATAGGATGGTTGGAGATTGGTACCACTACTTCCCAGATAACGAGAGACATAGTATTACATATTACTATGATGGCTTACGCAATGGACCTTATCACTTGTACGATGTAGACAAAGTCTTGCTCACCTCAGGTCACTACATTAATGATATGAGGTTTGGACCGTGGCTGAAACTCGATCCAGTAACAGGGGTCACCACTAGAGGTTCATATGTTAGCAACAAACAACACGGAGTCTGGATCAGTACAGATAATGCTGGTAAAGTTATCTCTCGAACCCACTATTCTTGCGAACATGAAGAACATGAAGATGATGAGTAAAGTTTCTGTTTATATCACTTGGAGTGATATATTTGATTAACAGCATTAATAGTAGTAGCCGGTTATATATTGTAGTTAGAATCTTCTATTATCACCACTATAACAGCTGTTAGAATAGATTAGCGGAGATTGATATTTACACCTGCTACCTTGGTTATAATACTCAAGAAGCGACAATTAATCAACAGACTACTGTTTCAAGCAATGGTAAGGATGATACCTTCGGTAACATCGTTGTCATTATTTTCAACGTGTCTAACGTTGAAGATGGGAAATTTCTCCAAGCTACCTTCTAGCGTCATTACACCATGTGTTCCAAATAATTAGAAGCCTAGTTAGGACCCCAAGTAAAATAGATAATAATAATCTAAATAGTAGAGTACTACGAAATTTGACATCAGACAAAGAGTAAGTGAAGCACGATGTCTACTTCTGTCACTATTAACAGCAACTTCACTATCAGAGAGGAACACAGGCAAGTTATCATCTGTCAGGATGGACAAGACAAGATTATTATCAGCACATGCTGGGAGGAGTTTAGATACCCTGAGCTTCTAGTGAAGATTGGTGGTCATTGCTACTCGAGGACAGCGTCTCAAGTACTTGAGTACTTCGAAAAGTATGGTTTAACTGTGCCTGACAGCCTATCTGTTCTACGTTGGTATGCTACTATCGAAAAGACAGGGTTGGCTGAGGAGGAACAGACCTTCTCTATCTTCAACTGATATCATTAGAGTAGCGATAACTATAGTCTCTAAGAGACTATATAATTAAGGACCTATTTAAGTAAAATAAGACTATTTTCATAATAAGTCTGTCATTGATGCTGGGAAATATCTTGGACTGCTAGAAGTGATGACATTGTGTATTTGTTCACCGATTAATAGGTCATGATGTCTGGGTAAATTTCTCCAAGACATCTGTTAGTGTTATCATCACATGATATGTTCTAAATAATTAGAAGCTACATCACGGACCCAAATAAAGTTGACAATAGTATAAACAGTAGAAACAGTAGAAACATACTAATCTGTGCCGTTAACGATGAAACATTTCACAGGAGCCCAAGCTGCCGCAGTCCGCAGGGAGTTTGTAGCTTATGAGTTGAGTGAGAAATCCCCGTTGTGGAGCTACTACTTACAAGATGGTTACTTCGTCATTAACAATGCTCTACGCTACAACATTATCACACCGCGGCTGGTGGCTATTGTTAATAGCATGTTGCAACTGATGGCGCCGTTGCCTAGAGCTGTTACCCTGTATCGTGGGTTGCGCTTTAAACAAGACTTTAAAGTAGGTAACAGTTTCTCTGATGCAGCCTTTCTGTCAACCACTCTTGATCAGGGTCTAGCTTGGGGTATTAGTCATGACATCTTGAAACTGTCTGTGCCTAACAACATACCTATAGCCTACCTGAGCTCTGAACTGGAGATTGTGCTACCACCTGGCTGCAAATTTGTCGTTGATGAAGTTGATAATGACTATGACGGTAGAGGCCATAGTTATGTCTCACTGAGCTTTGTGTCCCTTAATACTACGGAGTTAATTGCAACTGTACCTGAACTGGACAGTAGTCACAACATTGACAATGATCTCGATTACCTAGACATTCTAGCACAGACTTACAACCTCTCCCAGTATGACTTTGACGCTAGCTAGTTAGCCGAGTAGTTAGTTTACAACTTAAAGTTGTAAAGATAACGCATCATGAGTCCACCAATGGATTCTGTCAATATGCTGCCAAGCTTCTATATGGTGGCCTTCTGGTGTTAACTACGCTGTCTGACATATAGGTTGTAGCCTGTAGTCTATGGATGTTAATGCATTTACACTTCTGTAACACCTTCTATCTTGTATCTTGTGTCTTGTATTTTTGTTAATTAATACCTGTGGTAGTTACCCAGATTAGGTAACCGATAGTTACTATGAAAGTTACAATGTTGTGGTCGATATCAGACCTCAACTTCAACTTCAACTTCACTTCTATATCTTCGGTTACTTCTGTCATTTCTAATACTGTCAGTACGACTTTACTTATAGCAACTACTTCTGTTGTCGGCAGTGATAATTGGTCCTCTGCAATCCACTCTATTAGCGTACAGCTGAGAGTTAAGTAGCAGAGGATAGAAATACTTCTCAACGGTAGGTAATATCGAGTAGAACGAAACCCGCATTCCAGTCATCTTTGTAACTATAACCTCTTGCGTAGCTCTCAAACTGACAACAAACTTGTTAGTACTACTATTTTGTAATAGTAAAGATGTCACTGCTTAGTAGACCTTCCAAGCTCATCAAACTAGGAATAGATAATTTCAGGAAGTTGTTATCTGAGAATGACCGTAGTTATGGCACCGATAAGTATGATATTAACATGGTATCAGAAGAAGAAGAAGAAGGAGGTGATACACTACTACATCGTCTATGTAGTTTTAGGGAGGTAGATGACCTAATCTTGTCCCAATTTCTTGAGGTGATGTTGTCACGTGCAGATGTTGATGTTAATGCTAAAGATGACAATGGTCAAACAGCCTTTGATTATTTAATCTTTCATAACACATACAAGCCACTCTGTATCAGAGTAATGTTTACTAACAACCGAGTTGATGATCTACTCCAAACAGATCATGGATTATCACTGCTTCAGTACAGATTAAGGCACTCATCTGATGATGAAGTTATAAAACTCTTGTTAGCCCTTGGACCAGAAAGAGAGAAGAATAGTGGAGGTGATTGTACTCGACCAGTATGGTTGTATGGTAGACCAGGACACTGGTTGTTAGACGATCCAAGTGGGTACAATCCTAATACCTTTTATTATGAGTCAACACGTCGACTGATAACTAATCCTGATTCACCCACTAATCGGCTCAGATTTCTACTTGAAGTAGGCCAAACAAGGCTGTCATCTGACCTGTTCAAAATTTTGAATGCCTTCGTCGAAGACCCCAAACGTACTATCTTTATGGTTCAGTTGAGCATTGGAAGATTTAATGATACCATGGCAGCTTCTGTCTTCTCAGCCCTGATCTTTCTATGCGATGACTTGCTAAAATTCAAGGGTAGTGATGGTAGTAGTGGCGGTAGTGATGATAATTACGACAATGATAGTACAGCCAGATTCTTTAGGATAGCAACCAAGTTGCCTCTTGAAATGCAGATGATTCTGTGTTACAGACTGTCTCGATCAACTAAGGATCTCATTCCATCTGTTAGCACGGAGGCTGGTCTTAGGTATGAGGCCTTAGTTTGGCTATTGCAAAGTGTCAATCAAGAGTTACTATGAACAGGATGTGAGTGACTTCTTATAGTTAACCTCAAATAGTTTACCTTATAATCCCAGATTATAAGGTAAACTATACCATTTTGGTTGTCTAACAACCAAAATATCGAGCATGTGTTCCATCATTGGGATGTTGCATCCTAATAGAGGTATAGTTCAGCTTGTTATCAACATTAACATTCAGTGACCGTTAACATCAATCTCTTCAACCGACTTCAGACCAGCACCATCAACCTTGTAAGTTTCAATTCGTCTGGGTTGGTCATCAAGGTAAGTGGTTGCTCGATAAACATGTTCTCCATCATCGTAGAGCTCTTGCTTTCTAAGTCTAATACCATGTTTGTAGGTAATGCTCTCAGCCAGATTACCCCGATGATCAAAGATAAGTTGTCGTCCATGCTTTTTACCATTGAGGTAGTTGATAAGCGTAAAGCTACCTGCATATATCATACCTAGTCCATGCTTGATACCATTGACCATTTGTTCATCGATACACAAGAAACCAGAGCCGTCATCATACACTTGACGATTAATGAGCTGATCATCCTCATAAGTCAACACCTGAGTTTGAGTAGGAGTACACTGCTGTCCTTCAGAATTACCAACAGTAGCAGATGTCTCCTTGTGAAGGTGATTGGCTTCCCAATCAGCATCCTCAGTAAGCTCATCGATCACCCATGTAGGTGGTTTAATCACAGGTGATCCAGTCTTGACACAGAAGTCATGAATCTGATGGGTTGTTGCCCGATTGATAACTAGTAACTCCAGTAGTCTATATTTGACACCTTCAGCATCTGACATCATGATTAACTGACCTTTTTTTACTCTCATCCAACAACAGGTCTTCACTTTCGATGAGCTCCGCTCTCAGCTGATGGAAACTACCGTTGTTAACGTGGTAGTCCCAGCGCGTAAATAGACAGTTGAGGTAGCGTTCTTGTTGTCACCTGTGGTGTCACCTGTGGTGTCACCTGTGGTGTCACCTGTGGTGACAACAAGAACGCGTGTCCTTAGACACTAAACGAAGTTTTATCTCAAGTCTAATAACAACATAACTGGTAAAAAAAAGATGGAGTTCTTCACGAAGGAGCAAAAATCTCGACGTTTATGGACCTCCGATAGCAGTTCCAAGATACCAAGATATCTCATGACCATGTACCTCTCAAGTCAAGTCACCTCAAATCAAAGTTATGTCTCAGACATAACTTACGAGTGGATCTCTAACTCACGGTCAGAAGTCACGATTTCTGACCGTGAGTTAGAGACCATGATTTCTGACTTATGGTCAGAGATTATCACTTAACTATCAGAGATAGTTTAACATCCAGTACCGACTCTAGAACCTGGTTGTATCTCTCTAATTTCTCGTAGACGCACGGGTTAAGATCACCCGACGGAACTCTTTGTGTCTCAATTGGTATTGACTTATATTGGAATACGACCAGTTGTGTGTTTGGATTGAAAAGCTCCTCAGTTGACATAGGATACCAGTACCCTAGCAGTGACCCCAAAGCTTTCTGGCAGGTATCCCTTGGCACCACCTGGAGGTAACTATCAACCACAGTTTGATAGTCCGAATGATGAACCAGAATAAAACTCTTAGAGCTAGTGTTGAATGTAGTAGTTACTAACCCAGGAAATATTTCCCGAAAGAACTCTGTGTACTTAGGACTATAGAGAATACATGGTCTAAGTTTGGTCTCAACCAAAAATCCTTCTAACACAGCCTCAATATCATCATCATCATTATCATTATTTGATGTCAGGAGAATCTCCTTGATTCGTTCAATCCTCATTTTCACCCTTGACAGTGAAGTAGAATTTCGTATAACAATCGAAACTAACAATAATAATCAGTCTCTACAGTTGTCATGACAATAGAGACTGTTACCTGACTACTCCCTGTTGTTAACAACATTATCCACATCAGTCGGGGTAATAGACAACTTACCATTCTCGAAATAGAGACGGGTGATAACTTCGCCTGTTTCTGAGTAGTCGATATGAAGACCATGAAGGCGACCGTTAAGATACTGGTTATGTGTTCGTAGGGTGTTACCGTCATCGTCATAATATACGAAACGGTCGCCATGTAACTTGCTATTCTGAAAATTATCTCTGATACTAACACGACCTGATGTGAAGTACACAATTCGCGGACCATGACTGTGTCCGTTTAGACAATTCTCTTGTAGACGAAGACTAAGTTGCTTACTGTGAAGGTACGTATAATAGGTGCAGATCGAGCCATCACGTTGACCTTTATTGTACTGACCAGTTTCGAGGGTAGTACTAGATGTCCACCTCTGGTAAAGTCCAGTCTTTTTGCCATTAACAAATGTCTCCTCAGTCATCAATTGCTGTCGAGTGCTGAAGAGTCGGCGTTTACCATGAGGCTTACCGTTGACTAGACAGGTGTTCTCGAACAAGATATCTTCGTTAGTTAACGGTGGCACATCAATATGGCGACTAATAGAGGTCTGAGAAGGGAATTTAGGCGGAGCTACCAGCTTGTTAATTATGTAGGTAGCACAGGGCTTATGACATACTACCTTAGTACTACGCGTGGTGGTGAACCACAAGGTCATAAACTTAAGGTCACTACGATAGCTATCAGGCAGTCAGTCATAGGGAGCTCGTATTAACACTTGGTCTAACAGATCGCGATTGAGATTATAGACAGATTCCTCGTAGTCAGGCCAATGTCGGAAAACGTCTGTAATTACGTGCTGTGTGTAGCTGCTGTCTTCTAACCAATTAGCAAACTCCAAGTTGCTAACTGGTGGTGATGAATTAGCTGGACACTGGGTTATTCCATACTTGTTGGCTCTACAATGGCAATGGTTATAGACTACGTAGTTAAGTAGCGATTGTCGATAACGACCAGGAATTGGAATTATAATACTGTCGTTACTACTAGTGACAGACATCAGTGCCATGATACTCATGATATACCCAGAGACAATGTCAGACAGGTCGCTGTATGTGATCTTGTAACTAACACTGTCAGTGATACTGACAGTGTCAGTCTCTTGCAGTTGTAAAATAATGGTGATGCTCATTATACCTGATTAACTTTGTCTACCGACTACTTTCTAATTCTCAGTCTGTAGGAGTAGCTATCTAGCTAGTATTATATAAGTAGTTATCAGTTTAACTGATAACTGTAGTAGTAGTGGTTGTAGTTGGTTGTGGCAGTTGTAGTTACAATATTTATTTGATCAGTCCACCTTCAGAGTGTTTGATATAGTAGACAGTTCTGTTGTCAGATAGTTGAATAAGCACTAATCTTGTTAAACAACAACAACAAGTTAGCAAAATGTCGTTTGTTTTTACTGTAGCCGGTGCAGATCATGTGCAGCATCAGGTGGCAGTGGAAACTGCTGCTAAGGCATCAGTTGTAGTCAAGAACTATCTGGATGACCTGTCGTTATCGCCTGAAAATGCCGACATCATCACTATGCAGCTGCCAGCTGACTATGCTGATGCTGTACTGGACTACACTAACTACTTGTGTAATTATGGTGACAATAGTCATGTAAGTAGTAGCTGTGATGGCTGCTGTAACCTACAGCAGATACTGTCGACTCTAAGCTTGGCTAATTATCTTGAAGATCAGGGCTATCTCAAGTTTATAAGACAGCGACTGTTTAATGATTGGGATAAATACCAGCCACAGCTCTATCAACTGGATATTAGTACTGACATCTTGACTGAGATAGTGCTCGGATTACCCTATCAACTGTTACCACAGCAATATCGAGACGATGCCTATTTCATCCATAGGTGGGTAAAAGCTACCTTGAACACTGTCGTCATCTTCAACGGTTACCAACGTTACTACATGAACTTTGAAGTCAGCTCTGACTCCACTGATATCAACGATAGTGGTGAGAGCACCGACGACGACAGTGATAATGACAGTGATAGGACTAGTGATGATGGTGACAGTGATAATGACAGTGATAATGACAGTGATAATAGTAGTGTTTGTAATGTGCGTCACTGTAAGAGCTACGATGATATTATCCGTGCTAGTTGCAGTTGTGCAAAAGTTGCTATCTATGAAGGTGCTGGACAGATTCTACTCAACTACTTAGAAGTAAAAGGCAAGCTTGTTGAGTCTAGTCTTATCAAGTATGTTTATGATCCAACAATGACCAGTCTAGACACCTTTCTATCAACTAAGCCAGTCAATGATAATATTATTACTCTGACCGGGGAAGCTGCCACAAGTCTTGAAGAGACACTGCTTCTCAACCGTATTCCTCCTATTAGGAACATGTCTTATGGTACAGAGAGGGCCCTTCAGCCAATCGGTTCCTTGAACACAATGAGGTCTTACTGCTATCGCTGTAAGCTTAGAAGTGTAGCTCGCTGTGGCGTCAGCTCAGGTTTATGGTTTCATCGTTTTCAGAGAACTGATTGTGTAGCCATTGGTCATTATAATAATGGTCTCAAAGAAGGTCTGTGGTTAGAGTGGAGTAGTGACAGATTTTACTTGCAACAATGGAAGGCTGGCTACTGTGATGGCTACGTTAAGTTGTGGGTAAACGGTAAGCTTTCTCGCAATTGTAACTATCGCAAAGATACGATACATGGTATCTGTGAGGATTACGATGAGGAGGGTAAGTTAGTGAGGAGACTCATCATAGATAATGGACGGATCACTCTAGAAGAGTCATTCGATGCAGATGGTAACGTAACAGTGTTCGTCTTTCCAGTAGATGTAAAGACTAACAGAATACTATTCTCACCAACAGTTGCCTTAGCATCCTTGGCCTGTCTATCGCTGGCCTTTGCCATCCGGCAACTGTGGTTAAGAGCTTAACTTGATTACGGGAGATTAAGTATTACAATGAAACATTGTAATTGCTGTTATAATAGAACTTATATCTTATATGTGTATGTACTGAATCCATCAATAGTTATCATCACAATTCCTATACTATCTAAACTCTGACAGTAGTTATCGTTATAAATCTTACACTATCTAGGTTGTAACAGGTGCTGGTCTGACAACTGTCACAGAATTTCTATCAGTCGTAAGTTGCAGGTTTGTTGTTAACCTTGAAGGATACTACATAACCTACAGCTGATAGATGTTGCTATCCTATAATAGCAATGCATGAGTTATATCCCTGTCTCTATCACTGAATGGTTGACAGTTTGATGTCATAATATAGTGTAGTTTACCTCCCCAGGAGACAAAGAGATTAAGCGAAGAGGTTAACGCGGTGAGTCATCACTGTCGATCTTTAGCTTTAACCCAACTGTAACACAGGTTAGGTTGATGAAGTTAAAGCCAGTACTACCTTGGGACCTGAAGCTGGGTCGCATGATCAGGACTTCACAGCTAGAGGTGAAGCCAACTACACCTTGACCGAGAAATAAGAGTTCGCAGTTGTAGGTCAGTTCGGTCGACCCAACTTCTTACCGTTGTCATCAACAGTGAGATCTGAATTAGAGTAGTGAGCCTCAGTGGTCGTATTGCAGCTGATAGTGCGCAGACTAGACTGTTGTAACCCAGACCTGTCATCAATCACTACTAGAACTACAAATTTTTTTTGTAAGCGTGGAACCTTATCGAGATTTTCTTCTAGTGTCCGCTGGCGCTACACGGGATAGAATTAGAAGAATTTTTGGTTGTTATACCATATAACAACAGTACATCCTGTTATACTACACTCGAGAAGTGCGTGTGTTGCAAGTAAAATCAAAACTATTGTAAACACGCAAAGTTGGTACATAAATACAACCATCCCAGATATCTAGCTTCGACACTGTCATAGACATGTCATTATCTTTGTTATCCTAGATAACAATAAGGAGACACAGCTACTAAATAGGTGTCTCTCTGATCTTAGTTACGGAATTGAAGTGATAGTAAAAGGAGAATACTAGCTAATAGCGTAAAACGCTAGCGTGTTGATACTAAGACTATTACACCATACTGACGAGGAGGCTGCTTAAGATGTAGTTATTGATAGCAACTTGTGGTTAGTTGACAACAACTTGTAGTCAGCTACTGACGTGGCGGTAGCTTTAGTACACCTTAACATATCTTAGCGTAACTAAAATTGATATTTCCTAAATCTAGATATAAACACACTCACTTCATCATCACAAATCACAGACCAACAAAATAAGATATGCAGACTGTCAGACGTAACATCTTTAGTGCTATGGGAATTCTGTCTGTGGCTGCAGGTACGATTGGTGGTATCGCCTACATTCGGGCTAGTGGTTTCGAAGGTGATTATGTCAAGCTTAGGTCCCAAGGTCTGTTGCGAGGTCGCACAGTGGCCGATGGGATCAATATCGCTTACCTGCGAACCCGCGGCAGAGAAGACTTGCTTGTCAGCAAGCTGGAATCTGAGCAGCATGCGTGTGTTGCAGCCTTTAAGGCTGATAGCGTTGTTTGGTCTGAGCAGTATGGCATACCCAAAGTTTGTGAATGTTTTGCCATGGACAAGGAGACCTTGATAGGATCAAAGCTTAAGACCAGCAGTAACGGAGATAGGACTAGTTCCAAACAGTTGAATGATCAACCACAAACACCTGGTGATAATTTTGAACGTGGTCGGACAGTAGAACAGTGGCTGCAACAGCGGGGTTTGAGAGGTTATGATCAACATAACTTCGAGAAGCTGAGTTCTTATGTTGAAGACATCACTCAGACTTTGGCTGATCCTAACTTGTCCGCGGACAGTGTGGATACCTTGAAATCGGTATCAGCCTATATTAGTGAGGTTGCTGATCTCTACCAATTCCGCTCAGTCGTACTGAGCGAGAAATCATCCTCAGCTGTTGATACTTCCGCTACTAATACACCAATTACAGCTATTACTAGCCCTTCTTTTGTTATGCCGACAGTCAAAATGACTACTGTGAATGACGCACAAGATGAGTTGGCCATTGAACCTAATGGTCTACTTACCATTATGAAACAAAATGACTGCGACATCTACTGGTACTTCAAGACCAAGTATGGTCTTGGTTCAGACTGCTAATTGTTATCCATCGACTGTTAGCTACTAATATGTTCTGAGAACATATTCATAAGCCATCAGTGTCTTGCTACTGACACTACTACTCTTATTAAGACTGTTGTTGCTCCTAAGACTGCTGCTGTTGAAAATAAAAAGGCGATTCTTGTCAACTATGACAATGACTACAACTATGACAATGACTACAACTATGACAATGACTACAACTATGACAATGACTACAACTATGACAATGACT
>Ga0302315_10005288_pt1 | contig 11059 bp, 14 predicted proteins | sample III_Palsa_N3_1_FD_200532 | JGI IMG/M metagenome (GOLD analysis project Ga0302315, IMG submission 200532) | Peat permafrost microbial communities from Stordalen Mire near Abisko, Sweden - III_Palsa_N3_1 | ecosystem: Environmental > Terrestrial > Soil > Palsa > Peat permafrost | place: Sweden... | reverse complement strand
TATATTCACCAGCGTGGTCTCCAGGGAGCCGGCACCTTCTTGCCCGCGGGGTAAGCGGCAATGTCTTTCAATTCTCTCGACATCCAGACCTTCAAGAACATCTCTGCTACGCCGGCCACGTTCGTACTCCGGGGTGGCAACTACGGTGTTACAATCCACGCGACGTGGGGAGGCGGCAGCGTCACGCTTCAACGTCTGGCCGCGGATGGTTCGACCTATGTCACGGTGACCCCCGCATTCACTGCGGACGGGTTCGTGACCCTCAACCTTCCCAATGGCCAATATCAACTTCTCGTGGCAACAGCGACCGCGATTTACTGTGATATCACATCCTGCGCAGTCCCGGTGTAAGCCGTGAGTATCGCGGATCAAATGATCATTATCCTTGGGGGAGCGGGGGAGTCCTTTGTCCCTTCGTTACCAATCATAAACGAGCAATTTACAACCGGAACCTATTTTCCTGGCCCTATCACTTCCGATCTCGTCGATGTCCGCTCGACGACTAAGACGGTCACCAACGCATCGGGTGCACTATCTTCCGTCGCTATCAACACGCTTCCGATCAGCAACGCGGGAATGCTAGTTGAACCTGCTGCAACAAATGGTTTTTTACAATCGCAGACTTTTTTGACATCGTGGACGACGGGCGGCGTAACGGCCGGTTCGGCTACTACAGCTCCCGATGGAACCACGACTGCCCAATTAGTCTCGCAGACGGCAGCGACCGGTCTCGCCTACGCCGAACAGATTGGCCGCGAGAACGGAACCGCTTACACCCTTTCGGTTTATTTCAAATATTCCGGCAGCAATTTCGCTTTGGCTGTCGGCGACGGCGTCGCAAGCGGCGCTGGTGTTGTGTTCAACGCGGCGACAGCTTCGGTTGTTGGAAATGCTTCAGCGGGCAGCGGCATTTCAGTTGTCGCCTCGGGAGTATTGGGGCCTTACGCCGATGGGTTTTACCGAGCCTATGCCGCCTTTTCCAAACCATCTACAGCTAGCAGCCAAGGAGCCGTCTGGCTTCAGAACGGTACTGGCACCGCTTGGTTCCCATCCTTTACTGGCAACCCCAGCAATGGCGTGTATCTGTGGGGCATGCAGAGTGAAGTTGACGGCGGCTCTCATCTTCCATCGTCCTACATCCCGACGACAACGACGGCGATCACGCGCGCTGCCGACAGCATCACCATTCAAGAGACCGGCATCACAACCCTGTACGTGACGTTCGATAATGGCAGCCAGCAGACAATCACGGGCATCAATCCCGCGACGCAATATGTGATCCCGACCAGCCTCAATCGACCGCTGATCACCCAAATTGCGGGATATGCCGTTGCGCTGCCCACGCAAAATCTGATGCGTGCGATCACGATTAACGCCGCTCAAGTTTCGACTGCGAACAAAACAAATTTCCCGGTCTTGGTTCAAGGCACGTATTCTTATCTCGCGAATGTCGCCAATGGAGGAAGCGTCAACAGTCTTTCCGGTTACGACATCGTTTTCTATGCGGACACGGCCCGTCGCACAAAACTGAATTTTGAAATCGATAGCTACAATCCGGTGACGGGAGCAATTTCGGCTTGGGTGATGATCCCGACCGTTTCACATACCGTGAACACGACCTTCTACATGTATTACGGTGATGCGACGATCACCACGGATCAGTCAAACAAGACCGGCGTATGGGATGCCAACTATCAGGCGGTCTATCACGTCCAGCCGTCAAATCAGTTCACGCGGAACCCGACTAATCCAGTGATGAATTATAATCAAGCGGCGTGGAATGCATCGCAGCTTGAAGAACCTATCGTCTTCACGAACCCGACTGACAGCACGCATCTGCAAATGGTGTTTGGCGGCATGGCCGCGCCGGTCAACACTGGCGTGATACAAGTCGGTGGAGCAACTGCAACGGCGGCCGATCCGACGACTTGGGTTTTCGACACCGGAAATCCTGAACTAAGCGTCGGGGCCGGAGGGTCTTGGGATAGTAACTACATTCGTCCGGGTTCCGTCCTCAACAATGGTGACGGGACCGAGTCCCTCTATTACACGGGCAACAACGGGACGATTGATCAAATAGGTTTAGCCACCCGCACTATCGGGACGACGGCGTGGACGAAGTATGCGGGCAATCCGATCCTCACGCCGACCGGCCAGGGCTTCAATGACGGTGACCATGTTTCACAGCCAGCGGCGTTCGATTGGACCGATGGCAAACGGTATATGTACTACGCTTGGCGCAACGGTTCGACCGTCCTTGCTGGCTATAAAATAGCGTCATCAACGGATAAGGTAACATTCGCTAAAGGCGGCGATGGAGCGGCTGCGGGCGCAGTCGTTATCCCACTAGGTGTTTCCGGGTCATACGACGACACGCTGATGGAAGACCATTCCGTAAACATCGCCGGCGGGGTCATCTATGTTACCTACGAGAGCGAAGGTGATGGTGGTCGGTACTGGACCATTAACATGGCGTCGGCTACGTCACCGGGTGGCCCGTTCACGAAGTCCCCAAACAATCCGATTTTCTGGGGTTCTGGCTGGCTAACCAATAATTCTCCGACATGGGATGGAGCCGCCGTGGCAACGCCGCGCTGGTTCACTTCCGCCGCTGGGCGTCTGCTGCTTTATTACGTCGCAGGCCAGTCACAAAATCCGTACTCCAACGCTCAGTATGCCATCGGCATCGCCGATTTCGGGAATGGCACGACTCTCGCGAATGTCTTCAATGCGTCGCTACCTGTAGCGAGCGATAGTACGTCGAACGCGAACACCGCGACCATCAATACTGGCGGGAGCGCCGCTGGATTGATTGGTCAAGCCGCGACCATGAATGGTCAGGGTTGCAATATCGCAACTCCTTTGAATAACCTGTCCTACTCCGCAGGCACCATCGAGTGGCTTCAAAATCCAACGCAAGGAGATGGCGACGGGGCTGTTCATGGATGGTGGGGTCAAGGGAAGACTAGCGGCACTTTCCTTGACGCTCAGAAATTCTCTGACGGTACGTTCTATGTTGGCTGGCATAACACGGCGGGAGCAGATGACAGGGTTGTGATCTCTGCGGCGAACGTAGTGTCGAATAATTATTATCCGGTCGGTCAGTTCTCCCATTACGCTTACACTTGGGGCGGTGGAGTTGGGACGTTGTTCATGAATGGCGTTGCGATCGGAACCCATGCTGTCTCCGCAGTATATAATATCGGATCGCCGTTGCTATTCGGGGAGCAAAACGGTCCCAGTGCATCGTCTACTAACTTCTTTGGTGAAATGGACGAAATTCGAGTTTCGAACGTCGCGCGGTCTGCTGACTGGCTGTTGACGCAGTGGAACAACTTCAATTCCCCGTCGTCGTTTTATGGTGTCAGCCTTCCGTACATAAGGTCGTAATTCCCGCTCTCTCAGGGTCTGCGTGACACGAAACATGAAGTGCAGTATGATAGCACCGAACCAGGAACCAAGCCCATGCGCGTAACCATCATCAAAGACGACAACGCGGTGAACATTGACGGCGAGCGCCGTACGGTGGACCTGTCTGAGTTGCCAGCCGATTTCCACGTACTGCAGTGGACCGGCAACAGCGGCGAAATCGAGCACCGCATGACGGTGTGCGATCACTGTGGCGCGCGTTCCAAGAAAATGAATGTGCTCACTGCGGATTTGTCGCCGTATCAAAAGTACATCGACGCGTGGCACGCTGCAGGACAGGTCCATGCTGCCTGACGAAAAAATCGGGTGTCACCGACTGGCGCGCAAATGTCGCGACGGTGTTGTCCACGAGTACTGCCAGCTTTGGGTGAATATTCGAGGACGAGACCCGCAAACCGGCGTTGAAGTTGATCGGTGGGGGTGTGCAGATGCGTTCATGCCGTCGTTGCTGATCGAAAACGCGCAAATGGCGCGGCAGACCGGCGCGGCAGTCGAAAGCCTGCGTAACGAAGTATCCGGGGCAAAAGACCGGGTACGCGAACTTATCGGAATTATTGGCAACGTACGGCGCATTAGTCAGGCTGCGGAATGAATGAAGTACTGCCCTTTATCGCCATTGCCTTTAGCGGTGTGACGTTATTGGTACTCGTAGGCGAAAAAATGTTCGGCGGTGGGAATGCACTCGCTGCTAAATTCCACACGCTTGACAAAGAAACAACGGAGGCTATCGCGCAAGTTCGCAAAGAACTGAATTTAAGGATAGACGAGTATGAGAGAGTAGCTACCGTGGGGTTCGAAGCCGTACGGGTAAACATACACGCAATGCAGATCGGTCTTTTGGAGTTTCGCGCCAAGATCGCGGAAGAACTTCACGCGTACATACGCAAGGACGATTACAACGCCGGCATTAACGAAGTGAAGCGTGACGTGCAGCATGGTTTCCGCAGCGTAGACGATCGGCTCGGGCAGCTCCAGGATTTGATCATGTATGCCAACCCGGACATGCACAGCCGCCCGACGCCACCAAACGCCCGAATTAAGGCCGGAGACGGCTAGGAAAGCGCCTTTTTGTGTGCTAGACTTTTGATCGCGGCAGGGACCAACCGGAGGCGCGATCATGACCGAACACGAAAAATCCACGCATTTGAAGGACGAACTTGCCGACATGAAGGGCAAGTTGGAGAGGCTTGCGGCAGCGGCCGACAAGCTGAGGAACAAGCACCTCGCCGACATTATCAAGGCTGGCATTGGCCGTATCCACATGGCGCTCGGTCACCCCGATATCGAGCTGCTGTCTGACGAAGCGCTGCAAGCCGAACGCGAGAAATCGGACGGCGAGAAGCGCGCGGAAGCCGAACGCTTCGAAGCGGGTGTTGCGCATAACCCGTTTCCGTCTGACGTACCCCCTCCGCAGCCCGCGCCGAACGCCACGTACGGACAGACCGGCTAGCCCATGGCGAACGGCCTGCCCACGAAAGCAAAGGTTGGCATTCCCGGTAAGTACGTGAATATCAGCCCTGCCACGTACTTCATCGCAAAACGCATGGAGAGCGCCGGCATGTTGCGACCGGGGCAGGCCCTTCAGCTCGCCGCTACTTTACCGAACAAGGCTCCCAAGAAAGGAAAGCGCAAGTGACGTACGAAGAAGACATCCTTGCGAAGCACTCAACACCAAGCCTTCGCCGTAACGTATTGCCGCGCTCTGCTAAAAAGTTGAATATGGAATTCGACGCGCAATTCAACAAAATGACCAAACAAGATCGCGATGCGTTCTTGGATGCCATATACCCCACGGAGACGATCACATGAGCACGCGGTTCAAAGGTTTGAAAACGGGCTTCAACAAAACCGGCAGCAACGACTGCTGTCCGAACATGAACGGACCGCCCGCAACGAAGTTCGGTGGCCGCCCTGCGGTGCCTGCGGGACCACTGAAGCGCTATCCGGGTGCTGCGGCCGATATCAGCGGCGGTAATCGCCGCCTCGCCAAATCGAACCATGGCGACGGTGGTGGCAGCGGTACGTCGTTCAGCACCACAGGCGGGAATGCTTTCGGACGCGGCGGTCGCAAGTAACGGAGAACTAAATTGTTCTACCGTCCAGGCGGCACGTCCAAAGCACCAAACCGTCAATATGATATGTGCTACGCCGATTTCATAAACGGCGCGACTGATTGGCTTCCCGTGAATAAGGGAGATACCATCGCGGTAAACGCCGCACGCGCGGCTATCACGTTTCAGACCATTGCACAGAGCCTCATCACCAAGTCGGCAGTGGCTCCCGAAGTTCAAATCCTGATGGAATTGAAAATGTTCGGTGGCGACCCGGACGCCGCTGCGTGGCCCGTCGATCAGTGGCAAAACATGGTGGTTGCGACCTCACGCCGCGCCGTACGCGCCGGATGGGTACGGTTGCGAATTATCAACATCAACAACAGCGACGGTACGGGCGTTGCCATGGCGCTGCAGATTAGTCGCACGGGCGAGACTGGCGCGGTGACCTGATGGCCGGCTTCGACAACGGTTCGCTTCAAGGCGGCGTATTTTTCCAAGCGAAGCAGTTTGGATCGATATTGCGCGGCTTTGGACCGCCCGCACCGCAAGCCGGCGTAGTCGGTGATGTATATATCGACGTACAGACGTGGAACGTCTACAACAAGCGAGCGTCAAACGATACGGACCCATGGGGGCACTACATATTTGTCGTACCGTCAACGTACCGTACGGCTTTGAAATGGTTTAGCGCATACGCGCCAGATGACAGCGTGGGCGTTGCGGGGGATTACTGCCTGCTTTGGGCGGGTTATTCCAACTACGGCATGCAGCCATCCATTTACGGCCCCAAACAAGCATCTGGATGGCCTGAGAACGGCAATGGACCGCAAACCACCATCGCGACTTCGGGCGCTGGTACAGTGCTTCCCGTGGGGGCTTTGGACGAAGGTGCGGCAGTTCCGTACAGCACGTCAACGCAATTGATCGTCGTCGGCGCGTCTGATGAATACATTCTCGCCGTACCGGTGACTGCTAACGCTGGCGACCCGGTAACCGAGCAAGGCGTACAGTCGGGACCGGCTGCTGTTTCTGTCACGCTCAACCCAATATACACCGCTATTGATGAGCACGCGATCTGATGTCAGGATTTGATAACGGTACGCTTCAATCCGGTATCTTCGCACAAACGAAGCAGTTTGGATCAATCTTGCGCGGGTTCGGTCCACCCGTTCCGCAGGCTGGCGTTGTCGGTGACTTGTACATCGACGTGGATACGTGGGAGCTGTACACGAAGCGATCGACCGATGCAGACGCCGATGTTGATCCGTGGGGCCACTATCTTTTCGTCGTGCCGTCAACGTACCAAGCCGCACTGAAATGGTTCGTCGCAACAATGCCGACGAACGATATCGGCGTGAACGGCGACTACTGCTTGCTGTGGGGTGGGTATCCGAACTACGGCATGCAACCCGCGATCTTCGGGCCGAAGGCTGCGGGTGCGTGGCCTTCGTCGCCGGCTGATATCTCTGTGACTTTGAACCCTCTGTACACTGCAGAGGATACCCATGGCATATAACCCCGCAACAGATTTTCTTGCGCTTTGGCGCAACATCGCCGGACAGGTCTCAAAAGTCGAGATGCCCGGCCTTGATTACGTCATGCTTGCGCTTGCGCGAGCGGGGTTGTTTACGCTGGTATCAAGCGCCACGGCCCCGGTTGCCAACCAATCGACGACTGCGTGGCTCGATACGCAAACGCCATCATGGGCTGGCGAAGGTACGTTGAACCTCTGGAATCCGGTTACGTCGGCGTACGTCGCTGCAACGCCTGCGTTGTTCGTGACGATGCTGGAAACGGCAGCCGGGCAGAACGGCGTGTCGTGGTGGACCGCAGCGGGCGGACCGCCTGCGAACACGGTTGGCAACAATGGGGACTTCGCCGTACGCACGGACGAACCAAACGGAATTTACGGACCGAAAGCCGCAGGTGCGTGGCCCGCCAACCCGATACCGGGTACAGCGGACGTGCTCACAAGCACGGCGCTAGACAACACTTTCGGCGCGACGGAAGGGCAGATTATTTACCGGGGTGCGTCCGTGTGGGAAGCACTGCCGATCGGCGCGGCTGACACGCTTTTGGCTTCAATTGGCGGCTTGCCTGCGTGGGAAGGGCTTTCCGCGTTGCTGGATATCGTTCTCGGCACCGTACAGGGTTCAATTCCGTATCGTGACGCGGGGCTGTGGGAAGCATTGGCACCGGGTATTGCCGGTTACGTGTTCACGACGAACGGAGCCGGTGCTGATCCGACATGGCAGCCTGCGCCGTCCACGTTCCCATCCGGCACCGTCATGCTGTTCCAGCAAACGGCTGCACCGACTGGTTGGACAAAACTGACTTCGCTGAATGATTGCGGCTTGCGCGTTACGTCGGGCGCGGTGGGCTTCACGTCAGGCAGTTCGTTCAGTTCTGTGTTTGCGCAAACCGCAGTCGGCAACACCACGATCACACAAGCTACGATGCCCTCGCACACGCATACGACGAACGCAGTGACAGGAACGCCGACGTACGGCGCAGGAACCGGAGCGATAGATGTATTAAATTCTCTTAGCGCGTCTGTCGGCAGTACGGGCAGCGACGGCGCGCACACTCACTCCGTTAACTTGGCTTTGGCGTACGTAGACGTAATTTTGGCTTCTAAGAACTAAGGCGCAATATGGCATACAGCCCCGCAACTGACTTTCTCGGATTGCTCCGGCAAACCTCCGGTGGCGTACGGTCGGAGCGCATGCCGGGGCTGGATTACGTCGTCATGGCGCTCGCCCGCGCTGGGTTGTTCGCGCTCTCCGTAGGGCAGACAGCGCCAACCGCGAACCAGCCAGGCACGGTTTGGTTGCAGCCTTCGAACCCGTCATGGGTTGCCGAAGGTACGGTATGGCTTTGGAGCGCAGCCGCTGCAGCCTACCAGGTGGCAACTCCAGCGCTGTGGAACGCGTTGCTCGCACCGGGCGGGTACTCCTTTCAATCGGTTGCCGGTGCGTCCGGTGTTATTTTGCCGGGTACATCGGTGCTTGCCGTACAGCGCGCCGCTCCCGCAGCAACCGCTTTGGTGCTTCCGAATTTGGCTGCGCAGTGGCTTACGGGCCGTGCAATCAAGCTGGTGGACTGGTCAACGGCTGTCACGCTGCACGACATTACGGTGACGACGCCGGACGGTTCGACGATTATGCAGCAGGCATCGTGGCAGTTCATGTCGAATGCTGCGCAGCTCGCCAGCGCCACTCTGTACCCGTCACCTGATCTTAACGGATGGATCATCGCATGACCTTGTTTAAACGCACCGCACTCGCCGTTGCGCTGTTTCTGGCGGCGTTCAATCCGGCTGCTGCACAGTGGCAAGCCCCCAACCATTCTGTCCCAATTGGGCAGGGTGCCGGCGTCACGGGGTTCAAGAGCGCGGCACCGGGTGCAGCGGGTTTGCCGCTTACTAGCAACGGTGCGACTTCGGACCCGTCGTTTCAGGCGATCGGCAATGCGGCTTTCGGAACGGCAGTGCCCGCGAATACGTACAAGTGCAATCCTACCGGCTCCCCCGGCGCGTTGCAGGACTGCACGAACAGTTCGGCAATTGTCTATTACATCTGTAACGGCACCGCCGACACCACCCCGATGGCGGTCGCGCTCGCGCTGGCAATTGCGGTGGGTGGCGCGGGCGGTACGCTGCACATTTCGGGAAGTTCATGCATTCAGTCCGGGGCTTTGACGCCGACGACGAATGTTTCCATCGAAGGCGATGGAATGAACCAAACGTTTTTGAAGCCCGCCGCCAACTCGACGAGCTGCATTAACTTCAACCCGAACGGTGGCGTTGCGACGGCTTCGTTGTACACCGTCAATATTCGCAGGCTGACGTGTACGTACCCGACGCTTACTTCTGGCGGTGCGGTTGGTTTTCAGTACGGCAACTCTGTCAACAACAACATCAGTGGCGTCATCGACGAAGTTGGCTGCACCAATTGCACCAACGGAATTAATTTGCTGAACACTATCAACACGACGGTAGCGCACTCCGATATTGGCCCGTTTTACGGGTACGGCATTCAAGTCACCAGCCCGCTTTCGGCTGATGCCGGTAACGCCACCCTTCATGATAGCTATATTCAGGATTTCGCACCCGTAACTACTGGATCGATCGGCATTCAATGGCTCTCTGGCGGTGCTTTCAACGCGCACGATAACACGATATTTGCGCCCCGCCCGATATATCTGCACCAAAGCGCGCAAACTACAGAAGTGCACGTACACCATAATTTGAACACCGGTACCGGCGGCACGCCAACAGCCGGCATTCAAGTGGATACCATTAGTGCGTCGTTTACGTGCTCGTCATCTGGTTCTAATTTGACGGTGAGCGCGGTAACGGGAACGCTAGCGCCAGCGTCACCACCTTTCCCTGCGTCACCGACTTCAAGCGGACAGACGGTTTCATGCAACGGTACGGCGCTGGGGACGCTTGTCAGCCAGACGTCAGGTACGACGGGCGGAGCGGGCGTGTACGTCACGACGGGCACCGGTACCACGTCAGGTTCTGGTGTTGCCACGTTCCAAATGTTTGAATTGTTGATCGACGGCAACATTCAAGATAGCACCGTACGTCCGTTGTACGTCCCGGCGAATGCTGGTGGGTTGTGGCTGTACAACTTGACGTACAGTAACAATCTAGACAGCTCAGATTTCAACTCGTCCACTAACCAAGTCACGGTGTACAATACTTCAGGTTTTGCCATGGGCGGAAATATAATCAGGTGTAATGGCACCTGCACGGCAGGGAGACCTATTTTCTTCGACAGCAGCACGGATCATGTCGGTATCTTCCAGCCGCGTTCTATGGAGCCGGGTTCGTGGGGCGGGACGGACCTCATTTCGTCCACGAATACTTGCGGCATGTCTACCAACGCGCTTTTAACAGGGTGCTGATATGAGCAACTTTTACAACACCGTCATTCGAAACTCGAAATACTTCGGCTCCGACGTGGTGTGCAAAGACATGGCGATGCTGGAGCCGGGCACGCGCGCTGCCGTGCTGGCGCTAGTAGCCGAAGCGGCGACCGAAGGGCATGATTTGCGAGTGCTGGAGACTTATCGATCGCAGACGCGGCAGAGCGCGCTGTTCATGAAGCACGCAACGCAGCTTCGTGTTGTTGGGTGCCACGGTTACGGCGTGGCTGCGGACTTGGGTGTGTTCGTCAACGGGAAGTACCAGGAAGACGATAAGCCGTACCAGTTCTTGGATGCGCTGGCGCGCAAACACAGTCTAGTCAGCGGCTTGACATGGGGGCACCCCGGACCAAATCGCGGGTTTGTCGATAGCGACCACTTGCAACGCATTCCAGTGTGGCGACAGAATGCGATGTTCAACGGTTCATGGTACCCGCCTGAAAGCTATGACCCATATACAGACAGATTGGGGGGTTTGCCGGCGGCTCCCGTACCGCAAGTTGTGCAGCCTGTTACGCCAACCGCATCCGTAAAGGGTTCTGTTGCTTGGGTACAAGAAAAGCTGAACGAGTGGGCACCGTCGTTCAGACTGGATATCGACGGTTCGGCAGGTTCGGAAACAAAACACGCCATTCGCCGTT
>Ga0302315_10005285_pt1 | contig 11060 bp, 10 predicted proteins | sample III_Palsa_N3_1_FD_200532 | JGI IMG/M metagenome (GOLD analysis project Ga0302315, IMG submission 200532) | Peat permafrost microbial communities from Stordalen Mire near Abisko, Sweden - III_Palsa_N3_1 | ecosystem: Environmental > Terrestrial > Soil > Palsa > Peat permafrost | place: Sweden... | reverse complement strand
ATACTGTCACAAATGCCGAAGACAACAGCCTGAACGTTACCCGGAGCCGTCGCTGGCTTCTTAAGAGCTCGGCAGGTCTTACTGCTGCAGCGATCGCAGCTCCCATGATGGTCAGCGGTACTGCTGTTGCGGAGACTGCGAAAGAAACACCTGTCGCAGCCTATGACGAGTATGAGATTGTCGGCGGAATCTAACTTCCACGGCAGGCAGCAGCGAACAGCACAACGTGTATCAACACAGGTTTTTTACCAGGAGAAGATTCATCATGCCGCAGCATCTCGATCACTATCAAATGTCTACGCGCAACATCTATATGTCTGCGCAGAAGCTTCGCGAAGAAACGGGCCTTGGTTTTTATGACGGCGGATACTTCGCCGCAGGCGGAATCGCCAACAAGATTTTTCCATTGGGCGGCGGTACCTACCTTGAAGTCGAAGGCGTTGTTGATGCCGGCATGATCGCGACCACGCCCGGCGCCAAGGCCTTTCACGATCGTACGGCTGAAGGCGAATGCTTTTCGCTTCTCTGTATGCGCACGGATACCGTGGAAGAGATGCAGGCGATTGCCGATCGTTTGAAGACGACGATTTCCAAGAGCCCTGTCACTCGCATTCGTCCCAACGGGCCTCCGGTCCAGGCTTACTCGACGCCTCAGGCACCGGTTCGCGATAGCAGCCGCATTACGTGGTACTGCCATGAAGATCGTCTGTATATGCATCCTGCTGGACAACCGGTATTCAATTGGCCAGGTTGCGTGGAGCCTCAGGGTATTTCGTTCCTTGAAGTCGGCGGCACGGAAAAAGAGATGACTGACTGGATCGGGGAGCCGGCCACGAACTTTCCGTATCGTTTCAACGGCAAGCCACACGGCCTCTACGCGATTGGGGTGAAAACCAATAAGGGTGAGCGTGTGATTCGTCGCCCATGGCGCGTCTGATTTATTGGCAACCGGAACCGGCTCGATACCATCGAGCCGGTTTTGCACGACAGCTTTCGTCCGAAAGATAACTTAGAAGCCATCGCAGGAGTTCACATGCCTCAATATCTCGATCACTACATGCTGTCGACTCGCAACATTTATGCCTCGGCGCAGAAATTGCGCGAAGAGACAGGGCTTGGCTTCTACGACGGCGGTTACTTCGAAGCGAACGGAGTCGCGAACAAGATCTTTCCGCTCGGTGGAGGCACATTCATCGAAGTGGAAGGCGTTGTTGACGCTGGGATGATCGACAAGAATCCCGGAACAAAGCGCATGCATGATCGCACGGCCGAAGGCGAATGCTTTTCGTTGCTATGCATGAGAACCGACACGCTGGATGAGTTGAAGACTGTCGCAACGCGGCTCGGATCAACGATCTCCCCGAACCCCGTCCAGAGGATTCGACCGAATGGCCCACCTGTTCAGGCGCACACAGCACCCTATGGGCCTCAGCGAGATAACAGCCGAATCACATGGTATTGCCACGAGGATAGGCAATACATGCATCCTGGCGGACAGCCGGTCTTTAATTGGCCGGGCTGCGTCGAACCCCAGGGCATCTCTTTCCTCGAGGTCGGCGGAACTGAGAAGGAAATGACCGACTGGATTGCTGAGCCAGCTAACCACTTCCCGTATCGATTCAACGGTAAACCCCATGGGCTCTATGCCATAGGAGTAAAGACGAACAAAGGGGAGGTAGTGATCCGCAGACCATGGCGGGCCTAGACGGTCCCATTCTGCATTTGGCGGATAGTTGCTCTATATATGAAGGTTCGGTAAATCTGCACGATACCTCTCACGAGAGTGGTCTTGACAACCTCCTGTAGAGCCTAGAAAATCCGTCTTATGCGTAATGCGCTCCTTCCCCCACCGAGCTTCCTGGAACGCACGGCCTCCCGAACTAAGATTGGCGCCGAAGGATCCCCGGCGCGTCGTCTTTTCGACGCTGCTGTGGTCTTAACTGCATCCGACGGATTTGGAATTACAGTTCGTGATATTGCCAGCCTCGCAAAAACAAATCTTGCGGCCATCAATTATTACTACGAATCAAAAGATAATCTGATGCGCCTAGTGATCGGCTCGGCAATGGAACCGATCAACGAGATGATGTTGTCTCATCTCACCGCGTATGAGGACTTCGTCGGCGGGGGGAGATTAGATCCCTCGCACATCTGGAACGCATTGGCCGCGCCTCTGATTCGCTGCTCGATCGATGAAACTTCCTGGTATGCGCAACGTGCCCGTATTTACGTTCGAGCGGCTTTGCACACTGATTCAACCCTCGCGGATTCGCCGTTTGCCCTGCACATAGAGACCATCAATAAACGGTTCATCAAGGCGCTTTCGCGGGCCTGCCCAGAACTTAGCCAGGATGAAATCAGGTGGCGCTATCACTTTGCGTGGGGCACTATCTTCACGGCGACAAGGGAAACTGCTGAGACCGGCGCTGCGCGCCGTAATAGCAAGAATCACGGGTCCGCCCATAATCTTGATGAATTGCTTAAGCAGCTTGTAATCTTCCTCACAAAAGCTACCGCTTAGATAGCGGCCTTTTGGTGCGGTCATTCTTGTGATGTCACAGGCCTCAAGCCTAAACAAGGCCCAGTTCCTTGGTCGTCTTACCCAGACCACTCCGCTGCGTACCGATTCGGCGTTGGATTTTGTCAAAAAAAAGATAAACAACTGGCGTTGTAAATAGGGTCAGCATTTGCGAGACGATGAGTCCGCCCACGATGGTGATTCCCAAGGGACGCCGCAACTCCGAACCTGTGCCGCTGCCGAAGGCGAGTGGAAGTCCGCCGAGTAGTGCTGCGGCTGTCGTCATCAAAATGGGGCGAAACCGCAGCATGCAGGCTTGAAAGATAGCGTCGCGTGAACTCTCGCCACCATTTCGCTCAGCCTCGAGCGCAAAATCAATCATCATAATCGCATTTTTCTTTACGATGCCAATCAATAGAAGAATGCCGATCATGGCGATGACATCGAACTCTATCTTGAAGAGCATCAACGCAAGTATTGCCCCAACACCAGCAGAGGGAAGTGTTGAAAGGATAGTAAGTGGGTGGATGAAGCTTTCGTAAAGAATGCCCAGGACGATGTAGACGGCCCCGAGAGCTAAGAGAATCAACAGTGGTTCGTCTGCCAGCGATGCCTGAAACGCTTGCGCTGTGCCCGCAAATTGAGCGTGGATAGATGCCGGAAGACGCATGTCTCGCACAGTATTTTCAACCGCGACACTGGCTTCTCCTAATGAGACATTGGGCGAGAGATTAAAGGATAGTGTTACGGCAGGGAACTGTCCCTGGTGATTTACAGTGAGCATGCTCTTGCGAGGTTCAAAGTGACTGAACGCGGAGAGCGGAACCTGCTCTCCGCTAGTGTTGCGAACATAAACATCGCTTAGTGAGCTGGGATCGGTTTGATACTTCTTATCGACTCCCATCACGACGTGATACTGGTTGACCGGCGTGTATGTTGTGGACACCTGTCGCTGACCAAAGCCATCGGACAGGGTGTCGTCGATGTTTTGTGCCGTGACGCCGAGACGGCTTGCAGTATTGCGATCGAGTGTCAGGTGCGCTTCAAGCCCCCGATCCTGTTGATCTGTGGCGATGTCCTGGAGTTCAGGCAGTTTGCGCATCGCTGCCATCACCTTCGGCGCCCAAACCATTAGGTCGTCGATGCTTGCAGACGTCAACGTGTACTGGAATTGCGTCTGCGCGGAACGAGCGCCAATGGTAAGGTCTTGCTGCGCTGTAAGTACGGCAGTCGCCCCAGGAATACCAGAAAGCTTCGGGCGCATTCTCGCAATGATTTGGTCTGCTGTTTCGCCGTGGCGCTCATCCATCGACTTGAGAGTCATGAACAGGCTTGCTTGGTTGAACGATCCTCCGTTGGTCGCAGCCGATCCAAGAAAGCTGGTGGTCGCACGTATTGTAGAGTCCTGCTGCACGATAGCCTGAAATCTGCGCTGTCTCTGCTGCATCGCTTCGAATGAAATGTCTTGCGGGCCGCGTATGCTCCCGGCAATGCGGCCAATGTCCTGCTGCGGAAAAAATCCTTTGGGCACGATGATATACAGGTAAACACTGAGCGATATGGTGAGTGCAGTGACAATCAGCATCGTTGTCTGATGCGCAAGCACCCACGTCAATCCGCGTTCATATTCGTGAATCATCGCCTGTAAAATTCTGTCGGAAGCCCGATGAAACCATCCTTTTCTGCGCGAACTGTGCGACTTGAGGAATGTGGCACTCAGCATCGGAGTGGTGCTTAGGGACACGATCAAAGAAACGACAATTGAAGCGGAAAGTACGATAGCGAACTCACGAAAGAGACGTCCGACAATTCCGTTCATCAAAAGAATCGGAATGAAGACAGCGATCAGCGAAACGCTCATCGAGAGTACCGTAAAGCCGACTTCGCGAGAGCCGAGCATGGCTGCATCGAGAGGTGACATGCCGGCTTCGATATGGCGGCTGATGTTTTCGATTACGACAATAGCATCATCGACCACAAATCCCGTGGAAATCGTGAGAGCCATAAGCGAAAGATTGTCGATCGTATATCCCATCAGATACATCACGACAAAGGTCCCAGCTAGCGAAAGCGGAACCGAGATACTTGGGATGATGGTGGAACGGCCCTCTTGTAGAAACAGGAAAACGACCAAGATAACAAGCACAACGGAGATAATAAGACTTCGCGTAATCTCTTTGACCGATGCGCGGATGGTAACCGTTCGATCGAGTGTCACTTGCATCTTGATCGAAGAAGGGATCGATGCGCGCAGGGCAGGCATTAGCGCGTTAATCTCATCGACTGTCGCGATGACGTTTGCGCCTGGAGATTTGTATGTGTGGATCATGACCGCGGGAATGCCGTTGACGATGCCACCGGTATAAACGTCTTCTACTGAATCGTGGACCACCGCTACATCGGAGATTCGTACCGGGGAGCCGTTGTGATACGCGATGATTTGTGATCGATAAAATTTAGCTGAAAGCAGCTGGTCGTTGGCTGAAATCGTCCAGCGATTGAGGCTGTCAGAAAATGAACCTTTCGGCTCGTTCACGTTCATTTTTGCAATCGCAGCTCGCAGCGTCTCGAGTCCAACGCCGTAAGCGTTGAGAGCTTCAGGATTCGCTTCAATGCGGATGGCAGGTTTGCTGCTTCCGACAACAAGCACCTGACCCACACCGGGCACCTGCGCGATCCGCTGCGAGAGGATCGTATCAGCGGCGTCATAGAGCTGAGCAATCGTTGCAGTGTCCGAGGTCAGAGCAATTTGCAGAATGTAAGGTTCTGCAGGATTAACCTTTTTGTAGGTAGGATTGCTTGGAAGGTTAGGTGGTAACTGGCTTCGCGCCGCATTGATTGCAGCCTGAACATCGCGAGCTGCCCCGTTGAGATCGCGGTCAAGATCAAACTGTAGCGTGATGGCGATGACACCTTGCTGGCTTACAGATGTCATCTCAGTTACGCCGGCAATGCGGCCGAACTGACGCTCAAGAGGCGATGCTACGGCTGACGCCATTGTCTCTGGATCGGTTCCGGGATAGCTGGCAGCCACGGAGATGGTGGGATATTCCACTTGCGGAAGCGAGGCTACCGGAAGCAAGACATAGGCAATCGTTCCAGCCAGAAGCATGGCTAGAGAGAGCAGCGAGGTGGCCACTTTGTGTCGTATAAATGTGGCCGAAATATGCATAGCTTGTACTAAGTCTTGTAGATCGATTCATCCTTGATGGAAGAGGCAGCCGCGGGGCGGCGGATGACAACATCATCCTTGCCTTCGATGCCGACGCAAACTGCCCAAACGCCTACTGCCTTGCCATTGAATCGAACTGGAATGACATCGGAAGCTTTCTTGACGCCCATCCACTCGGACAGTAACTCCTCTGTACCTCCGAATTCGATCCACTTAACGCCCGTAGGTTCGACCATGTGCGCACGAGCGACTACAGGCTGGTTGCTGCTGCGGCCGGGAACATCGGGATAGTAGTAAAAGGTGGGCAGCCCGCGCGGCCACTTACTGGGTCGTCCGTTTGGATAGCGCGGTGCAGATTGATAGCCCATCACATAGCCATCGGGCCGAATGAAATGGTTATAGGGGTTGATCTTCGAGTCGTCCGGTGAGACTTCACCACCAAGCCGCTTGGCGATGGCTTCGAGATCGGCAAGTGATTCCACGCCCAGCATGAGCCCCGTCCAGTGATCCCCGTTGTAATCGTTGTCCGTATCGAGAACGTCGTAGATGTAATTGGGCTTAGGCATCTTCAAGTATGCGTGAGCGTCAATGGTTCCCTCGACCTCGATGAAGACGTCGCCTCCAAGAGGGAACATATGGCAACCGGTAGACTGCACCCATTCGCCTGTCCAGAAGCCAAGTCCCGTTTCTTTGAACAGGCGCTCTGAAGCCTCATAAATATTGCGTGCGCCCAGCGCGAAGTGATTGATGTGAATCTTCATGAAGGCTTCTCCTATTACGGGCTTCAGATCAAGGCCTACGACGACTGCAGTTGCTGAAGGAATCAATCAGCGTATTTAGAGACTGGTACGGCATCCGAAGCGGCAGGGCGGCGAATTACGATATCTTCCTTGCCTTCTGCTCCGACACAAACAGCCCAAAGCCCAAGGCTCTTTCCGTTGAATTTCATCTTCAGCACCTCGCCTGGATTGGGGATGCCAAGCCACTTAGCCATCTCCGCCTCGGTGCCACCGTACTCGACCCACTTAATGCCCGTAGGCCGAACCATGTTTTCCGATGCATGCACGGGCTGGCCGCTGGAGTGATGCGTGCGGTCTGGATAAAAGTAGACATTCGGCAGGCCTTTCATCCATGGGCTTCGCTCGCTGTAGGAAGGTGTAGAAGCCATAGGAAGGATGTAGCCGTTGGCGCGCTGGAAGTGGGTCGCGGGGTTGGGATCGTTGGCGAGATTGATTATGCTCTTGAAGTGTTTGGCAAACTGTTCCAACTCCTCCATGCTGTCGACACCGAGGCACAGACCGTTGAAGTGATCTCCCGTCTCTGTGATGTCCATGATCCATTGCTTGTGTTCGTCCATCGTTTTCAGGGTGTGGACGTCGATGAAGCCAGAGATTTCTATGAAATTGCCTGGAGGTCCGAGCGGAACAATATGCACGGCAGTATCGCGTATCCACTCGCCGGTCCAATAGCCAAGACCTGTTTCTTTGCGGAGCGTATCGGCGGAACGAAAGATGTTCGGTGACGCGAGACTGATGTGGTCGATATGTAAGCCCATGCGATTCCCCCTATCGTTGCGTCTTCATGTTGAATCGCTTGCGATGTGCGCTTAGAACGAATCCTGAGTCGCTGCTGGCCGGCGTAATTCGACCACACCCACGTCTGTATTGATCCCGATGGCGTAAAGGCCATTTGCTTTTCCGTTGAATCGCATGTTGAGCGTGGATGGCGGTTGTCCTAGCCACTTAGCCATGTTTTCTTCTGTTCCACCCATCTCCAGCCATGCAACACCCTTTGGTTCGACAAGGCCATAGGCTGGAACGCAGGGCTGACCACTTGGGTGGCAGTACAGCCGGTCTTCAAAGCAGTACCAGTTGGGCATGCCAGTCTCCCAGGGATTGCGAACATTCGGCCCGCCGGGAGCAGAGAAGGAGACAACCTGTGGCCCATCAGGACGAATTCGGCTTGCAGGGCGTGTGTTGACGATGCCCCCGTGGCGCTTGGCAATGTCCCGCAGTTCCTCCATCGTGTCGACCCGCAGGCACAAACCGCTGAAGACTTCGGTCTTGGCTTGTAATGCCTTCTTGTACCACCACGGCCATTTCGCTTCGTCCGTGGTGGCAAAGGGGTCGATCAGCGCTTCCACTTCGATGTAGTTGCCGCCGCCCAGTGGGAAAGCGCGATGTCCCACTGTGATGCTGCTCATGAAGCCGCCATCGTAATAGCCAATTTTCATCTCGTTCATCATCTTGAAGGACGAGGTGTAGACGTTAGCCGAGCCCATATGGATGTGGTCCAATACCGCTGCCATGGTTGCTCCTTTTATGTGTTACTACGAGCTAGATGGTGTCCCATCGGTGATGACGTTCACGGTCAAAAATCTCACCGGTTTCGAGATCGCAGTGGGGAATTTCTTGCGTGATTTTTGTGGCAACGGGGTGAGCGTTCGCAGTGGCGCTTATGCCCAATGCGGATACGGCCACCGTGCCGGCCGTAATATTTGCCGAGTTCTTTAGAAGCCAGCGTCTACTGACTTGAGATCCCTTGATCGCGCCTTCAAAAGTGTCGGTCTTTGTGTGGTCCATCATGATCTCCTTCGACAGGATGTCGAGACAGCAGCTACAAATGAGCTAAAACTCAGTGGCAGAAGGGCGACGGATGACGATCTCGCCCTTGGAACTTTTCACCGCGACGGCGTAAACTCCGGCGTTTTTCCCATTGAAACGGAAAGGGAAGCCTGAAGCGGGAACGCCAAGCCATTCAGTCATCTCTTTCTCGGTGCCACCCATCTCGATCCAAGAGATGCCGTTGGGGCGAACGGTGTCAGGCCAGTTGTACACGGGCTGGCCGCTGGGGTGTTTGGGAAAATCTCTAAACCAGTACCAGTTAGGAAGGCCCTTGGGCCAGGTTAGACCAGGGCTTGGTGCAGAAAAGGCCTCGACCTTATAGCCTGTTGGGCGCGTGCGAACCGTAGGTAATTCTGAAATTTTGTAATTCTTCTTCCGGGCGATCTCTTGCAGTTCTTCAAGCGTGTCGACCCTCATGCAAAGACCCGTAAATGCTTCGCCAAGTGCGGCGACTTTGCTGTACCACCAGGGCTGGTCTCTGGGATCGCGCACCTTGTCGCATTCGACAATGCCGCCGATCTCCAGGTACGACAGACCGCCGAGCGGGAAGATGCGATTTGCATGACCGCCTGCAAAGAAACCTCCATCATAAAAACTCAGGCTTGATTCGAGCCTGAGACGATGGGCGCCATAGTACAAATTGGGGGTGCTGATCGAGAGGTGATCAATATGCATCGCCATAACACTTGCTCCTGCATGAAGGTGGGCGCAACGAGATAAAGCGACAGCGAAAGCAATAGACGAACGTGCAGGGGCCGAATTCCTCAGCTAAAACGGGCGGAACAAAAGATTGAAACAAATGTTTGAAGTGCTGAGAAGTCAAGAAATAACAGACCGCTACGCCGTCGTCAAGAAGTTTTAGCAACCTTTTCATTAATGGGCTTGTTCAAAGAAGGCGTTGTGCAGCATCCGAATCTGGATAAGAAGATCGCGGTTGTTGTCTTGGCCGCGCTCAATGGATCCGTAAATCCCCTGAATCTTCTCTATGACCGCGTGCAGGTCAGGGCTCACCTCACGCACCAGATCGCTGTAGCGCGTATTGACGAGATGGCTAGGTGATCCAGGAGTACTTAGGCATGAGTCACAAGCGACGTGCAATGCGAAAGGAAACTGGCGTTCGGTGCGGAGCCCATTGTCGGGCAAGGGAATTTTCAGGTCAGGGAACTTACGCATGCGGCCTACAGCCGCGAGAAGCTTCTCCTCGTCCTCGCCTATAGTGGTGATCAAGTGCTCAAGATTGGCTTGGGACCACTTCGACATGAAGCCGGATTCGAATTCAACACAGCACGAAGGATATTGCAGCAGCGTGCCGGCCTGTTGCTGCGTAAAACTCGGCATCCGATGCATTTCGCGGGACTCTGCGCTGTCGTAGAGCCAAAGTACGTGTTTGGGCTTGCCGGCAACTCGCTTTTCGTCCAACGCTTGGAGGACTGCGGCATAAGGCATTTGTGATGGACGTTCGATACGTGACCAAACGCACGTAGCGACCGACGTGAAAAGCCCTTGGCTTATCATCAGGTCGCGAGTCCGAGGCAGACGCTGGCCCCAGGTTTCCAGGACTCCAGCTCTTCGTAATCCCGATGCAATCGTGAGCACAGAAATGCGGTCTTTCAAATCGACGGCAGGTATCTCCGCAAATTTGAGTCGCTTGGTCGCCTCGAAGAGGACTTTTGCTTTGGCAAAATCAGGCGGCAAATCCGAGGCTGAAGCGATCACTGGCATAGTGTACTGGAGCACCGGACCATTCTTATTTTTGCGCCCAGCGCAGAAAAGGCCCTGCAGATTTCGCAAGGTTCTTTTCTGATTGCGGGTTTAAGTTAGTTTGCCGGTGCACTGTTGTACAGATCGTTAAACAGGAGTTTGAAGGTTCCATGCGACTGGTCTCGGAAGGTGACTTCGCTGCTGTATACGATTAAATTCCCATTCCCCATAGGAATCTCCGCGCCGGCGACACCGTTCTTGAGATAGGTTGCACCCATCACCCATCCGCTATCGAGCGGAGATGCTGGACCAAACCATGCGATCGGTCTCACGCCTTTCGCCGTAGCGTCCGGATTGAGACGGAAGACCGGTGCGCTGATATCGGCAACAAGCGCGTTGCTGTCGTAGTAGATGTCAGCTTCAGACGGCATGCCCCAGGCAGTTGGCAGAGAAGGATCCAGCGTAACCTTCAGCAGGCTTCCAGGTACGTAGAATTCTTCGTTGGTGAGCTGGCGCACTTTGCCTTCAGGTGTGACGGCAACCAGAGCGTTGCTGATGGGCGCCCCGAAATCGAGGGCTAAGTGGCTGCTGCTGCCCATGGTCACGATGGTGCCCCCGTCTTCCACAAACTTCTTCAGTTGTGGAATGGACTTGTCCAGTGATAGGACGCCAAGCCAGGAGCGGTATTGCTCGGGTATCTCATCTTCGGTCGGCAATCGGCCCAGGAAGTTATCACGTGGCGCGTCGATCGGAGTCGTGAGCGAAGGTATCGCGCCCGATGCGAACAAGATAATGTCGTACTTCGACTTCAGATCGCCAGCATCCACTTCCTTGGGAAAGAGCATGGTGTATTTGAAGCCGTAGCTTTCGAGTACACGACGCATCCAGCCCGCCTGTGGCGATCCGCCGTATTTTTCCCAAACGGCAATGCGTGCAGGCGCCAGCTTGATCATGCTGCCCGATGGTTTTGTGTCGATGGCTGTGACTGAAACACCCATAGAGCTAGCGGCTTTTGCCAACGCTGTGCCCGCAGAAGATGACGCCA
>Ga0302315_10005284_pt1 | contig 11060 bp, 9 predicted proteins | sample III_Palsa_N3_1_FD_200532 | JGI IMG/M metagenome (GOLD analysis project Ga0302315, IMG submission 200532) | Peat permafrost microbial communities from Stordalen Mire near Abisko, Sweden - III_Palsa_N3_1 | ecosystem: Environmental > Terrestrial > Soil > Palsa > Peat permafrost | place: Sweden... | reverse complement strand
AAAATAGTATACATTAAAGGTTATAATTTAAATAAATATAATCTTTAAGTGCGTCCTTCCATCCACGCATGTGGTTAATTTTTCTTAAATTCATATTAAGATTTTCAAGACATTCGTTATCTGGCATATTTGCCTTACGTGGGAAAGCGTTTGATTTTACCGGTGCAACAATTGTATTTAAATTAAATAAGGTCACAATTTCTGAAACATAATCAAATCTTGAAGCACATCCTTCATTTACCACATTGAATGTGCCACTCAAATCTTCAGAGAGTAAATAAATTATTTGTGCCGCTAAATCAGCCGTATAAGTTGGTGAACCCGACTTATCTATCGCACTATTAATTAAAGAAGCGGTTATACATTCTTTTCGTCTCGCCTCAACAAAATTTTTTTTATGCTGAAGCGTGCCGCCAAATAACCATCCCGGGCGAATGATCAGGAAATTTTTGTTGTGCTCTTTGACACGATTTTCACCTTCCAGCTTTGTAAAATGATGAAAATTGAGCGGATTTGTTTTATCAAGTTCATTAAATGCCGTTGTTTTGGTATCGCCATACACTCCGCAACTACTTATATAAACTATTTTAGCATTGACAAAATCCGAGGCTTTGGCCATATTCTGAGAGCCAATAACATTGGTTAAAATGGCCGCGTTTCTATCATCTTCGCATGAATCCACGTTGGTCATGGCTGCACAGTGAATTATGACCTCGGGATTAAAATCAACAACCCTCGCTTTAATATCTGCGTAATCGCCTATTTTAATATTAGTGGAGTTATAACCCTTTACTTCGTGGCCTTCATTCGCCATTGCCATTTTTATATCGGAACCTAATATTCCTGATTCTCCAGTTAAGAATATTTTCATATAAGTTAATTACTAAAATGCCCAATTATAAGGTATTTCTTTGCTATCCGGTTCGAGCCGTATACTCTCCTTTGGATCATGAATAATATTCGATACATTAAGGATTATACTCTCGCCTTCTGTTATACCTGACAAACTCTTTAATTTCTCCTTTATGTACGCTTTCCGGGCGATCATCGTAGAACACAAAACGGATAGCACCGCTGGGCACAAACAAATTACATACCATCGATGAATGCTTTTTCCATGCTTTAGGATCATTCCGCTTCGCTGTAGAGAAATAGCATTCGCCAAAATTTGGCAAATCGCTATCTAAGCCTTTGATGGCATGCAAAACTCTTCCACCCGTAGTTTCTATTGGTTTCAATGGGTGGAAGTATACGCCATGAATTATTTCTGTGCCCATTGTAAACCCTTTTGTTTAGCTACATTAATATATGCTTTAATTTGTTCTTCTGTAAAAACAAGCATATCAGCCTGTTTTTCTCTATAATAGTGTTTATACCATTCACACGTAAACGCTGCTGTTTCCTTAAAATTAAGTGTGGGAGTCCACTGCATATCAAAAAGTGCCTTATCAATATTTAATTTCAACAAACCCGATTCTGGAAAATTAGAGGGTTCCAAATGTAATATATCTGTTTTATCATCCCATGTTTTAGCCAGTTCTTTAAGCAAATCGAGCACCGTATAATTTTGGTCTGTAGGTGGGCCAAAATTATATGATTGGCCATTTATACTGGCTTTGTGCGGTGTAAACAATAATTGCCCTGTTCGCAGATAACCACTTAAAGGTTCCAGTACATGCTGCCACGGCCGGGTCGCATCAGGACTCCTGATAACCACTTTATTATCTTTTGCCCAAGCTCGAAAGCAGTCGGGAACAATTCTTGCGTCGGCCCAATCGCCGCCACCAATAACGTTACCTGCGCGTACAGACGACATTTTAATCCTTCCGTAATTTTTAAAATAGGAATGATAATAGGTTTTAATTATTAGTTCAGCCGCGCCTTTGGATGCCGAATAGGGGTCCTTTCCTCCCAAATGATCTGTTTCCTTATATCCCCATACCCATTCAACGTTATCATAACACTTGTCACTGGTGATCATTACCACAACACAAGGAAATTCACTCAACCGTAGCGTTTCCAAAATATTTGCAGTACCGATAATATTGGTCGTAAAAGTATCAACAGGCTCTTCAAAAGCCTTTTTTACAATGGGTTGCGCCGCTAAGTGAAAAATAAAATCAGGTTTTATACTCCCTATAATTTCCTTCATCTTCTCGAGATCACGTATATCCGCTAAATAAGATTCTACCTGGCTTTCGATCTTACTCACACCGAATAAAGAAGGTTCGGCGTAAATTTCATTTGATATGCCATACACTTTTGCGCCTAATATTTTAAGCCATAAGCACAACCACCCTCCCTTAAAACCAGTATGACCGGTTACGAGAACTTTTTTTCCTTCGTATATATTGTTAAACATAGTTTTTAATTCCAGATTTTCCATTTAGCGTTACCGGATATCCAATCGGCCTCCAGTTCTTGTTTATCTCTTAAGGTGTCCATTGGCTTCCAAAAACCATCATGTTTAAAAGTATCCATCTGTCCTTCACTAGCAATGTTTTCCATAGGCTCCCTTTCCCAGGTAGTGCTATCACCTTCTATATAATCAAAAACTTCTGGTTCACACACAAAAAATCCACCATTTATCCATGAACCATCGCCTTTTGGTTTTTCCATAAATGAATGAACTATATTTTCGTCTGAGACATTTAAGGCACCGAACCTACCGGAAGGCTGTACCGATGTCACAGTGCAATATTTACCGTTTGCCTGATGAAACTTTACAAGTTCTGTTATATTTACGTCGCTGACCCCATCGCCATAAGTTAATAAAAACGGATTATTGCCAATATGAGGTTGGATTCTCTTAATACGGCCTCCGGTAAGGGAATCAATACCCGTATCTACCAATGTAATTTTCCACGGTTCAGCTTGGGAATCATGAACGTTTAAGGAGTTATCTTTCAAATCTATTGTAACATCAGATTTGTGTAAAAAATAATTTGCAAAATATTCCTTTATCAGATAACCACGATAACCCAGGCATACAACAAAGTCGTTATAACCATGTGCTGAATAAATCTTCATTATATGCCAGATAATCGGCATCCCGCCAATTTCTACCATGGGCTTGGGTCTCAAAGTTGTTTCCTCTGATAACCGCGTACCCAAACCTCCTGCTAATATTACAACCTTCATATTATTTAATTATCTAACTCATAATTGACCGATATATCCTAAAGGATATAAGCCACAATATCATAACAGAAACAGCAATAAATGTCCCTGTCAATAAAGATTTTATTTTCCCAGTCCTTTCTACATCTAAAGGCAATACTGGCTGATCAATTACCTGTATTAGAGGCGTCTCTCTTTCCAATGCGCCACGTGCTACTTCAAGATTTCTAACTACTTCGGTATAAATTGCGGTAGCTGCCTGAACATCTATTTGCCTTCGTTGCGAAGGTGCTCTTAGTTCCTGTTGCGATGCAGGGTCAGGATTCGGATTCGCATCAGAGGCAGAAGCAAACCTGCCGATAGATGAATTAAGGATATTATGTACACTATCTGCCTGATGCTGTAACAATAACACATTTTGCTGTGCGCCTTTAATCTTTGTCTGGATATAGAAATTATTCACATTCGAAACAATTTTATCGGCAAATTCTTTTGCAAAAAGCTGATCGCGGGATTTTACGTCTACACTTATCATACTCAGTTTTTTGTCTGGTTTATCTACTGTTAAATAATTTTTTGAAATATCGTTAACAATTAAATTAATAATACTGTCATGTTGTATTGTGAAATTGGATTGTGGAATATCAAAATTTATGTCTTTTAAAGTAGGATTATTACCCCAGGCCTGCCGCAAATGATTAATATCTATATATTTATCAATTAAAAGCTCTGCTTTGGAATTAAATATCGCCGAAGTGAGCAGGGTTTTTTCCAGCATCAACCGTGAGTTATATAATTGGGTAATATTATCGCCCTGAAAAATACTGTTACTTCCGCCGACATCAATACCAACCATTGAAGCCAGGGAAGAATATTGTCCTAAGCTTCCCCCACTTTTATCATTCTCTTCCATTACAAAAGTACAACTGGCCGTATAAACTGGTTTTTTCATTAGGGCATAAACAAGCCCTATCGCAGCTCCGATTAGCCCAGCCAATAGTAATAGGCGCCATTGCTGATATATATACCTACGGGTGTTGCCAAATCTCCGAATAGCTATCTTAATTGAAACCTCGTCAGTAGCAAGTTCATTTTTGTCCATATACGTTTTCTCTTGCATTACTGTAGTGGTTGTCAGTATTCAACTATAATTGTTATTGTATGTTTATTGCAGACCTAATTTCTTAAACTTAAAATAGCTAATACAGCTGTTGTCCCAAGCGCACTTATAAGACCAATTATTTCGGCAGTGTTCAAGCCGTGTTTAACGGACTTTTTAGGTATAAATATCTCGCTTCCGGGTTTAATCTCAGGATGACTCCTGAAAAACAAAAATGTATGAGTTCCTTTAACGCTGCCATTGGCATAAACAATGTAGGCTCCTCTTTTTAAAGCATCATCTGCATATCCGCCGGCGTTGTTTATATAATCATCAAAACTGTTGCCCGGAACAAAAACTACTCCGCTCTGAACATGAACTTCGCCGTTAACCTGAACGACTTGCTGTTGTTGAGGGATACTTATCATATCACCATCTTTTACGATCAGGTCGGTTATAGAACCGGGTTGCTTTAGAATTTCATTTAATTTAATACCGATAAAGTCATTTCTAATTTCATTGCGACTATCAGTCGAATCTTTAAATGATTGCTTTAGTGTCCCTATTTGCTGAAGATGGCTTTGTATAATTGCTGCAGTATCATCAGTTTTATTTTTGTTGATTCCCAACAAAGCTACATAATCCCGCTTTAAGGTACTACCTTCCGCGTCAGCGGAAGAAGTAAGCCCACCGGCCCGTTTGATAATATCAGATATTTTTTCATTCTTATGCTGAATGACATAAGGACCGGGATATAATACCTCTCCTTCCACCCTGATTATTCCCTGTTTTTCGTAACCGGGCAAACCATATACCAATACTATATCAAAAGGTTTAAGTGTAAAATTTGTTTCGTTTGGTTTTAATTGAGCATCAACATCTACGCTGAACACTTTAGCTATCGCACTATTTTGGACAGCAGGATCGCTATTGTAAATCCGGCGGGCAACTTCAATGTGCATGGTGCTCGCCCCTTCACGGAAGCCGCCCGCCATAAGTATCAGATTTTCAACTTTCATACTATCGGCATAGGCAAAATCGCCCGGATGTCTTACCTGGCCAGCAACTTTTACGGTATACTGGTCACGAAGGTCAAATATAGAACGAATTGATACAACGTCCTCGCGCTCTAATAGTATATTATTAGTCTTATTAATAATATCTTTTACATCAAATGAAATTAGCTGAGTCGAATTATCAGCATTTAGCCGTGTAATTGTTCCTCTTCCGGTAAAAGCATCCTCCTTTATTTTACCAGCATTACTAATGAGCTGGTAAAGTGTCATTCCCTTTTGCAATTCATATTCACCTGGCCTGAACACCGCTCCGTTTATAGTAACCCTGTTTTCAAACCTATCTAATATTTTTTGAACAGTAAACTGATCTCCCGGAAGTGGTACATAATTTCCAAAATCACTTTCGCTAATATCCGTTATGCGGCGTTCATCGTTACTTATCTGAGTTGCTTTTATACTCCCTCTGTACGCCGAACTGGTAAAACCGCCTGCAAATTTTATCACATTGCTAAGAGTTTCGCCAGCTAAAACTTCAAATAACGCTGGATTTTTCACCTCTCCGCTCATTTGAACTTGTGTTTTGAATGTAGGAATGCGAATTATATCCTGATCTTGTAATGAAATATTATCTTTTTGATCTCCTTTTACTAAAAAATCATAGATGTCTAAATGTCTTATCACCCTATTATTCCTGATAATTTCTATTTCTCTAAAGGAACCATTATTATTAGGACCACCTGCTAAGTACAACGCATTGAAGGCTGATGCTAACGATGGAAGTGTATAAGTTCCGGGCTTCACTACCTCACCCACCATAATTACCTTTATGCTCCGGATATCGCCGAGCGTGATTTTCACATCTGTACCATGGCCTATTGCGTAATTTTTTGAAATAAGCCTGCTTTTTATGGCAGAGGAAGCTTGCTCTATCGTTTTGCCCGCAACGTTTAAAATACCACCACTGGGTAAATTAATATTGCCTTCGGGAGATACAGTCAGCTTCCAGTTTACAACAGACTGGCCGTAAACATTAATGTTAATTTGATCGCCCGGCCCAAACACGTAATTTACTGGGGTGGCAATTTGCAAATTGGGTTCAAATGTTGTATTGCTAGTCCTGAAAAGATTTGCTCCAAATATTTGTGGTTGATTCGGAGTAGCAGTTTTCCGGCTGATAGTGCTATCCTGATTAATTACAGATCTTGAAGTTACTTGCTCTGTATTATTTCCATCTAATTTTTGATTACTCTTTCCGCTCTCAATATCATCAAACCTTGATTGTAATTTCTGAGCCTGAGAAGAAGGTAATCCCCTATTTTCTGCATCCTGTATAATTTGAGCATCATTTAAACCTTTGGCCTGTCCTTGTAGCAAAAAAGATGAAACTTGTGCATTGCTAAGATCATCAACATTAATGTTAGCCAGGCTTTGTGGAATATTTTGAGCCAGTAAATGGTTACTAGTTGAAAAAATGGTTAAAATTGATAAAAAAATAAAAAAAAGTTTAAAACACTTCATATGATCGGGGTGCAAAGCTTATAGCGTGCTTTAATATATTACACTAAAGCCCTAATGTTAATTACGTATTATTTTGGTTTATAACAGAGAATTTTAAACTTGGTTTGAAAGATAACTAAAAATATTTCCAATAACGAAATTGCTAATTGTTTCTTACAATCAATTTACCGGAACTATGTCTGTCATCTGTAGTTACCTGGTAAATGTATATTCCGCTTTTAAGCGAAATAATAAATTTTTGATCGTTGCTTACCTGATGTTTAATAAAAACTCTATTGCCATTTACAGCATATATTTCAATAGTAGCTGCTCCATTGAAGTTACCATTTATCGCAATTTCCGAGGTTGCGGGATTAGGATAAACTATTAGATCTAACTTTTTATTGGTATCGAAAGTGCTATTAACTGAATCTAAGCTAATTCTCATAGCGAGGTCAATGGTGAAACTTGGTGAGGTTAGGGTTTGTGTACCAAAAGGCAAACTATTGGAGCTGATAACTGTGTTATCCTCTGGTTTGATCCAATAAACAACCCCAGATCTCTTTAATCGGATATTAAATTTTGTATTAGTTTCATTGGTGTGAGAACTATAATGATGGAAGTATCCTAAAATTATTGAATTGCCGTCTAAGCCATATGCCCTAACATTGGAAGGATTTGATACTTCTATTGGGATTTGGCTCACTGTAGAATCAGCAATTGTAGTAAAATTCTGTAAAGCCCTGATATAACCCCGCTCTTGGGGGCCAAGGTAGATATTAGCTGAAATAGGTTGCAAATAATTTTTAGCATAGGAAGTATTCCAAAATATCAGCATTCCTTCTGCAAAAAATGACGTCCAGGTGCGGAGACGCATTCTTACCGCAGAAAGAGTATCCCAATTTTGAACTGAATTACCCTGTTCACCAAAAATTATAGGTTTATTAAATGATTTCCTAGAGGTAATCATTGTATATGCACGGGCATCGCTTTGGAATTCTGATTCTTTTTCATACCAGTGTGGAGAATCTATATCTATGCACGAAAGGGCAGGCCGCTCATCGCTAACTGATATTAGTCTGTGGAAGGGATCAATTGAACGGATATAGGCGCTGATGGTATTATAGTAATAATCAGTAGCGGAGGATTCGTTAAATAGTTCCCAGATATCAACATAAGCACCATATCTGGCCACTATATATTTCAAATAGCGCTCGATTGCAGCATCTTCCAATGGGGTACTACCATCAATGTTACTAAATACAGGGGGTCCGAAAAATGTTAGCCATATTCTGATTTTATTAGCTCGTAGTGATTCCACTAATGTATCTCCATACATACCTTCTTGGGTTAAATACGTGTTGCCTGTGGTTGTAATCGTATTATAAAGTCTGAAAGAACAATTATCCGTTGTCCATCTAAATAAATTGAAGCCGGCACCGGTATCTCCGTAGGCCGTCATATAAGTATTCAGATCTACTCTTTTTCCAAGTGCGTTCTGAGGATAAAATCCACCATCTAACCCAAAATCGTTAAGGGGAGTTCCATCGCCGTTAAAATCAAGTACACAATCTTCAAAACCCACGCCGTTAAACAAGGTGCCATCGGCATAAATCAGTCTGTTTGGATTATTGGGGTGGCGTTTTAAAAACCCCTTATTACCAGCATTGATACAAATAAATTTTCCCGAATCCACATAATTCGAACTTGGCGTTTTAAATATTAAACTATACGACCAATCGCCGCTATCGGGAGGGGAAAAACGGATTTTCCAAACATTGTTATTATAAAAAAATCCACTGATATGAATAACTTTTGGCCCCGTAAAGACTGCGTCAACTGACACGTCCTCCCAATTGTTGGGATAGTTTACAGGATGATTAATCGTCAGTTCATAAATATCATAAGTCCCTATTTTATCCTTATTGGCAGATACCGTAATCTGAGCTTTTAAAACAATAGTTCCAAATAATAAAGTTATCAGAAAAATGATTTTCATGAATTTATTTAAATTATTAATAAAACTAACAGTTAAGCGCACTACTTCCCTTTGCGTTGTACCATTACTTTAACCGTTTGTAAAATAATATTTAAATCCCGGTTAAATGTCATGTTTTGCAAATAAGGCAAATCATAATTTACTCTGTCACATATCTGTTCTATATTTTCAGCATACCCGTAACTTACTTGACCAATAGAAGTTATTCCGGGTTTTATATTTAGCAAACGACGATAATCCGGTTTTATTTCCATTATTTTTTCAATAAAATATTGTCGTTCTGGACGTGGCCCTACTATAGACATCTCCCCTTTTAAAACATTCCAAAATTGGGGCAATTCGTCCAATCGGCTTTGCCGCATCACTTTTCCCCATTTGGTGATCCGGGGATCATTGTCACTAGAAAGCTGTGGTAATAACTTTTCGGAATCTAAATGCATACTTCTAAATTTAAAAATAAAAAAAGGCTTTCCGTTTTTTCCGATCCTTTCCTGTTTATAAAACACATTTCCTTTAGAAGATAGTTTTGTAATTATAAATAACATTAGAAATACCGGCATGCCTATAATCATTACAAACAACGAGAATGAAATATCAAATATTCTTTTTATGAATATAATTTTGTGATCGTCGTGTGGACTCGAAGATATTTGTATAACCTGAATTCCATCATAATCAATTATCTGTGTGTACTTATTATTAATTGAGAAATCGGGCACAAGTTGTACTTTGATTTGATTTGTATCCGAAAAAGCGATCATGTTGTCAATAAATTTCTGACTAAGCTGTTTATAACATAAGTATATTTCATTAAGATCACAGTTCAGCAAATAGTTTTGAAGAGTGGCATCAGAAAATCTTTCCAATTCGGTTATATTAATGGTTTTAACTATTTTGTAACCATATTCGGGATGATTTTTAAAACTTGCACTTATTCGATTACACGTATCTTCTTCTCCCAATATAACGATGCGTCGGGCGTTATACCCTTTTTTCCTATATATATCCAATGCATTAAGCAAGGCTAATCTGAATGACAAAGCAACCACGCTAAAAATACAATAAGCACTTACTATTTCGTACCTAGCTATGATTGTGATACCCAAAAACGGTATTACAGCAAATACCAATAACAAGTGATAAATCAGGGTAGTAATAAATTTATTTAAATTTGCTCTTAAACGTTGGGGCCGTGATATTTTAAAACTTTTTGAAAGCAGAGCAACGGTTGACCAGGATAAATTGATTAATAGAATAAATATAAGTCCACCTACTGGTATTTTATTTTCAGAAGGAAAATGGTAATGCGCTGAAAAAATGGAAAGATTTAATATTAAAAGGTCTGCGATATAAATTATTGCAGGAAGAAAAACAGAGTAACGTTTTGACATTTTTAATTATAATTTATTTTATTACTTATAATAACAAATTATAAACCAAAAAGGGTTTACGTTTATTATCCTTTAATAACCAAGCAAAATGGACTTTTATCACGGGACAACTATTTTAATTTCAGCAAAAATAAAAAAGTGTATTTTTAACTAAACAACTTTAGCCTAAATTGATACAGGATTAAAACAAAGTAATTTATTTCCAGCTTTAATAGGTAGGATTTAAAACTACATTAGACAAAAAATCCATTTGGATTCATTGGTATATCTCTTTTTAGTAATGCATTCCGATTGAATGTCATTTTTGTTCTGTTAGTTGCACATCTTCTGATTGTTTAGTGAAATAATTTTTCAATTGCATTATTTTATTATCATAAAAAACTTTTCTCGATTTTAATATTAGTCGACCCTGGGTAATTATCACGATTAATAACAAAAAGTAAATAACTTCTTTTAAAAGGTCGGGCACATTATGCACCATGAAATACTTAACGAATAAAATAATTACAGGGGGGCCAACTATAAATCCAGCAAGACCTTTATAATACAAAGTGTCTGACGATAATTCTCTCATAATAAAAAAGCCACTTGTTAGGTGGCTTACTGTATGAATAAGTTAGTGATATTTAATCCGCTAACCTTACTCGTAGTGTCTCGGTTTGAATTTTATCGAGTTTGAAAAATAAAGAATAAAACCAATATCCACCATTTATGAAAAAAACGACGACAGTTTCATTGGCTAAACCGATACTAAAACAGGTGGCGAAAGGGCCCCGGCATGGCCGGGGCCGCCGGGCATTTTGCGCCCGGCCTTTGAATACCGTTTGAACTTATTACCGTTGCCGGTTCCGCATTGGTTCTCTCATATAATCCTCGAACAGCCTTTCCCGGTTGCGTCTTTCCGCTTCCTTTTTGCTCCGCCTGTTATAACCCCACAG
>Ga0302315_10005281_pt1 | contig 11063 bp, 9 predicted proteins | sample III_Palsa_N3_1_FD_200532 | JGI IMG/M metagenome (GOLD analysis project Ga0302315, IMG submission 200532) | Peat permafrost microbial communities from Stordalen Mire near Abisko, Sweden - III_Palsa_N3_1 | ecosystem: Environmental > Terrestrial > Soil > Palsa > Peat permafrost | place: Sweden... | reverse complement strand
CATTGATCCCGCGTGCATGCTGGGGGTGATTGCGCTGCGCGTGCTCAGCGGCTCGGTCACAACCGACCTCGACAAGCAGCTGTTTGGTCGCATGTCGATGATCCGGCGTGATGAAGGTGTAATGCCGACTCCACTTACTCCGCTAGCGGCGGTCCTGGCAGGTATCAGCGAGGAACAGGCCGCGACGTTGGACGAAGAAGAAAAAGGCCCAACGGCTCAGAAGGGAACGTTGCCGAACAAGGGGCGGCCACGAAAGCTCGTGCCACCCGCGCATCGAAACTATCGGGAATGGGTGCAGGTCGACGAAAAGGCGTTGCTGCGCGCACGCGGTGAAGTTGTTTCCATACGGTTCACGAACCGCAAGAAGGCGGTGAAGATGTATCTGGACCAGAACGTGGACTTTGCTGCCATAGAAAAAGCGTCAGGAATCCCGCCGGCGATGGTGTTGTATTGGGTCAAGCGTTGTCAGATCCCGGACGGCGCGGGCGGAATTGTTGGTTTTCCTGCACTGCTGGACGGGTTTCGGGCAGGCTATAACCGCACCGAGCCTCTACTAGCTACACAGGGCTCCGGATCAGCAGGATACGCGGGCGAATTCGGCCGGTTGTTGTCCACCCATTCCCGGATCGCGGAACGTATTGAGAACCTGCTTTTTGGTGAGGATCCGGAGTCGGTTCCCGAAACGCAGATGCCGTACACGGCGATTCACGAGGTATTCAAAAGAGAACTCAGGGCAGCCGGTCTGACGGGTGAGGACTATCCGTTCACTACGGACGATGTTGGATACAACTCTCTCCGTCTCTTCTGCAAAGAACTTGAAGGCGCAAATCCCTTGCGCAGTCGAATAGCACGGGAGGGTAGCAATGCGGGAAGGCGTCGTGATGGCCTCGGCCCGCGCCCGCGCATCAGGGCGCGTCGGCCACTGTCAATTGTCCAGCTCGATTTCCACTATACAGATGCTATCGGGATGGTTGTCCTCGTCGACAAAGACGGCGTCGAGCATGAACTGCCTGTCGCGCGATTCTACATTGGGCTGCTCATCGACGAGAACACGGGCGCGATCCTCGGGTTCCACTATCTGCTGCAGGTCCAACCCAATGCGGACAGTGTGCTCGATGTCGTGGAAAGTGCGCTTTATTCGCGGCAGTTTGCCGAAGACGACCAGCACCTGAGGTTCACACCGGACGGCAAGTTTCTCATGAATTCTTTTCTCCCGGAACTGGAGCGCCACGGCTACACCATGCTCAGGATGGACAGGGGTTGGTCAAATATCGCCAAGGACGTGACCAACAACGTCATGAGCGTTCTAGGTTGTGCGCTTCACTTTGGACCGTCCAGGTCATGGTGGGTGCGTCCGCTGATCGAGCGTATCTTCAAAACCTTGACAAATAGGGGGCTGCAGCGCATGCCCTCTACGCTGGGTTCGAATACGCAGGATGTCCGTAAGGATCAACCTGACGCAAAAGCGATCCGTTACCGCGTCATGGTCAGCGACCTGCTTGCCGTGATTTCCAGCGAGATTCATCAATTCAATACCGAAGGGCGAGCCGGCGAACACGAAGCGAGTCCGCTGGACGTCATGCGGGCTGCGCTCGCGCATCCCGATTCGCCTTACATGCCTCAACCGCTTCCACTGGACAAACGGCAGGACTGGATGCTGTTTGCACACGTAGAGTCCATCCGGATAACTCGCGAGAGAAATGGTGCCCGTCCCTGTGTCCGCGTTTCCGCAATCGAATGCCTGTATCGCAATCCACACCTTGCTGAAAGTGACTGGCTGGTTGGAAAGCGTCTTCTGGTCTGTATCAACCGGAGGGACGTAAGGCAGGCCGTCGGGGTGCTCGAAGACACGGGCATCTCCATCGGTGAGCTGATCGCGGAAGGGCGATTCGAGGCTCGCAGAATCACGTGGACAGAGGCCGTCGCATTCAAGCGGGACAGGAAGATTCGTCGTCGCCATAGCACGCATGTTTCGGCCGCAACGCAACTTCGTGTCCAGAAAGTCGAAGAACTAGCGGGTGCAGCAAAGTCGAAATCGACGCGGAGGAAGGCCAAACGGGCAGCACTGGCGGCTGCAAAGCTACAGCTCGACCACAAGGCCGATCCACAACCGGCCCAGCAACAGAGCGTGTGGCAGGGGGGCAATGACGCTCATGCGGTTTTCGGATTTCGATTGAAGGTGGTTTCAGGAAAGGGACGGGACTAACCCTCTTTCTTGCGATGCTCGGCGGGCGGCCGGCGACGGTCACCACACTACTGTGCGTTACCCAGACGGAGGCAACCATGTTACAGATTGAATCCAAGAAGTTCGAACGTATTCCGAACCATCTGCATCCTCTCTTCAAGGACGTCGATGCCATTGGTACAGTTGCGCTCGATGAACTTTTCACACTACTGTGTCTGGCCATCGACACAGGATCAAAATCCGTCGCGGTCGCGGCGCCGACCGGGGCGGGGAAGACCTGCGCGATCCAGCGACTGACCGCCGAGCTTGGAAGGACCTATCCGAACGTCCCCGTGATCATCTACAACACGTTGAACTTTCAAGCGACGTCAGTTCGGGGATTTTTCATCCACTTTCTGGAATCGTTAGGCCACGCGGTACTCTCGGGCGAAACGGGCCGACTTCGCAGTCGTGTGGTGAATTTCATCATCGATCTCGCTCGCCAAGGCGGTACGTCCATTGTAATTTTGATGGTCGATGAAGCGCAGGTAATGACCGCTAATGATGTCGACTTTCTCAAGGATGTTTTCAACGAGTTGCAGAAGGCGCGAGTGCGCCTTCTGACCTTCATGTTTGGTGAGATGCCCGGATTCCCGAGCATGGTTGAAACCTGGTCTGATTCTGTCAGGGCAAGGTTTGTCGCGCACAAGACAGTACTGCGCGGCATAAAAAATGTGGAAGACGTGAAACGCATCCTCCACGAAATCGATATTGCAACATTCTCCGTCGGGAGTAACCAGACTTGGACCAGCACGCTATTCCCGGAAGCCTATGCCGCCGGTTTCCGTCTGGTCAGTCAGGCGGAGAATTTTTTCGCCTGTGCGACGCGGGAAACCCGCGGTCATGCTTCGGAGATCCCGACGCGAGCTGCCTTCAATACCATTCGCGCGTTCATCGCCATGCATGGCGACAAGGATGTCGCGGACCTAAGTTTCACCCAGAACGATTGGGTGGGTCCTGTGCGGTGGGCGGAGGTCGCTGAGGCAGTCGCCATCTTCGACAAGAACAGCGCTTCCGACTGGACGTTGAAGATTTGATTGATGGTCAGCCCAGTCCACCGACATGAGCGTAAAGAAGACGACACCCCCTCTGTGCTTCGCTCCTCTGTCGGCACAATGGGAAGGCGACGGACACCTGGTCGTGACCGGCCGCACCGTGGGGTTGAGCTATGCGTCGTTCTATCGCGCGTGCGTTGACGGATTGAGTGGAACAGACGCCATGAGCTGGTATCTGGATCCGGTGACAGAGGTGCGCGAGCCGGATTTCATCTTTGACCAGATTACCGATGCCCTTCTGGTCGCGGCGAGAAGACACCATGCCGAAGGCACGGTAGCCGTTTTGAACCATGTGCGTCTCGTTTTTCACCGCGGTTGCAGACCTCCGCGTGATGAGTTCAACGCGCGCGGTCGCCCTCGGGCCAGACTTCCGGTTTCGCCACTTCCCGGCGGGGAGCGGGGCATCAGGCTTCGACGGCGAGCGATTGACGATGCGATCAAGTGGACCAGCGATCGACCTTGCGCAACGGAGATCCTCACCGACTGGCTTTCTACCGGTGTGACGACTCCCTTGGCCTCAGGCGGCATCGTGTCGATCGGAGACCTTGCACGTCTGATTGCCAAAGGCGGGCGGCGTTGGTGGCGCACAATTTCAGGTCTCGGTAGTCGCCATGCAGAAAAGATCGATGCGTGGATGCGCCACCGTGCGCAGAGCCTGATTGCCAGGGAAACGTCCGCAAATGTGCAGGAGATCCGGTCGCGTGGTCAAGGCGTTCTGCAGCCGTTTGAGACATTCGCCGTGCCCGACAGTATTGGTGGCAGGGAGGGGAGCAACCGGCGCCGGCACTGGTATCGCCCCGAGTCGATTCCCGCTTGGGCCGATGACCGGGCCGCACTGACGGCATGGCTCGACATGTATCGGGGCAATAAAAGTACGTACCGCAGCTATCTCAGGAAGGTCGAGCGGATATGGCTTTGGGCCGTTCTCGTGAGGGGTAAGGCTTTTTCCAGCCTGACAACGGAAGATTGCATTGCTTATTTCCAGTTTCTCTCCGATCTGCCTGAAGACTGGGTACACAGTGCCTGGCGAGGTACGGCGCGTTATGACTCCGAGGGCTGGCGCCCATTTGCTTCACCGGTCGGCCCCCGTTCACTAGATCGGCATTTTTCCTGCACGCGGAGTCTCTTTACCGATCTGGAAAAGTGGTTCTATCTCGACGAAAACCCCATGCGTGAACTTCAGCTGTGCGACATCGACGGCCTGCAGGCGATTCAGTCGCGCAGTGGAGCTGCCTGGCTGGCGACGGATCCTGATCACACTTTCAGTGCAGAGCAATGGTCCTTCCTGTTGCGGTTCGCCGCCGAAGCCAACTCATATCCGCATGAGAAGCGCGCTGTGTTTGTTCTGCGGTTCTGTTATCACGTCGGTTTGCGATTCAGTGAACTATGGGGTCGGCGGGTCGCGCACCTGATGCCTCCGGCTATACGTTCGGCAAATGGGTGGAGGTTGAAGGTTGTTGGGCCACGCCAACTTGCGCGCGCGGCAGACATACCCGATCCTGCGTTTGCGATTCTGCGGCAATACATGATTGATCGGGGCCATCCCGCAGACCCGGACAAATGGGATCCTGCCAAACCACTGGTCGGCCAGTTAGATCGGGGACGTGGCAACGAGACAGGTGAGGAAGCCTCCCTGGACAGCATCAACAGGAGCATGAAGCGCTTCTTCAGGCGAGCAGCCACCGCCGCGTCGGCTTTGCACCCGGAGTGGGGTGATCAGATCGCGCGCGCCAGCGGCCTTTGGCTGAGGGCGTCGGTCGTTCGTCACGGAATGGCACGGGGTCAATCGTTTGTTGACCTATCGCGACGACTCGGATACGCGTCCGTCCACACCTTCGAGCACTTCGAGAGCCCGCCGGTGGACCGCGCGGCCAGTATCAGAAACTGGAATCGTCATCTTGAAGAAACTTTTCGGGCGGCGGAAGACCGCTGTGCAAGGCGTTCGGTTTGCGATGAAAAACATTCGTCGGGTGCCGATGCAGACACGCATCGAAGATACCTGAGTGACGACCTGCGCAAGTAGCAAAGAGAAGGGTCTGTTATACGTTCGCGAAACACATCTCGGGTGCCCTTTGAAGCGCGCAGTCAAATCAAAGCGCTCCCTGCATTAGACGTCTGGGTCGATTCTTGTGAGGAGACGAAGCTTCCTGTTTTAGAAAGCCGGATTTACCTTGGTTGTTCCGGACGAGCTTGGTAATTCTCTGGCAGTTTTGCGCGGGCCACCTTTTACGCGTTGTCTCCGTCCTCTCCTTTCATGCTGCCTACCGTGAATTTCAGCTGACCACCTTGTCGGACGGCCATGATTGCCCGACGCTCTTCAAGGCGTTTATCGCAGCGATGCCTCCGCTCAACTTCGTCGCCTTCCAAACACATTCGCCGATAGCCTTGGGTTGAGGGTTCGGTTCGGCGCTTACGGGCGTCGGGAGCGCCTCGCTTAAGTAAAGACCAAGATCGAACATCCGTGAAAGCTCTCGTTCGCGATCTCTCGAGTATCTTTGACGCGGTCGCCGCATGCCCACATGGCGGCCCCAACGCGCAAAATTCCGGAGCCCTCGAGGCTCGCGAACATCGGGTCTCGGGCGGCAGTCGAAACGCCATCCGTCATCTACCGTTCTCATGATAAGATGCATTTATGACCACGGCATTTAAGACCCTAAGTCGAAAAAGCGGATTGAGATGGTCGTATCTTCGAATTTCATCATCTGCATCTCCATGGGTAGGCGGAAGTGATTCCGATAACGGTCGTTGGGGAATGACGATGGCGGTGAATTCCAGGAATGGAAGGTCATCGGAATGTTGCTTTTCTGGACGATGGGCGGGGCTTGATCTGGGCCCAATGTTGCATGAATCCATGTACAGCGTGCTCTCGCGATTTGCACAGCGCAATGCGCTGGACTTCAAAGCGCTCAGCGCGGTTTTGGGGCGACGGAGGCGGCGAGCCTGCGATTCTCGATTCTATCTTTCGTCTGCGGACATAGAAAAATGTTTGAACGGGCTGACTGGCTGGAACTGGTGTTCTCATGAAGTGGTACTTGAGCCAGTCGCCTCTGCGCTCATTCACAGCATCTGGAGTCCAGTGCTGCGGTATTGTCCAGTATGTCTCGAAGCCTGCTTTCACAGCATCTGGTACCAGGCCGAAACATTATCATGTTGCCCCTTCCACGGATGTGAACTGGTAACCTTTTGTCAGGCGTGTGGCGCGCCAACCGGCACCTATGGATTTTCGGAGGCGCTGTTTGGTGCACCCTATTCGTGCTGGAGTTGCAGAGGTCCGGTTGCCGGCGCCGAGTTTGATCTTTCTGAACATCTTTTGCTTCGTTCCGATCTGTTCCTTATCGACGCTAGGCTGCAAGCCGTCCTCCAGTGGTTCGAGGCGGCAACAAAACGTTTTCGCTGTCTGAATCCAACGAGCTCTTATGCTTTGCCGCGCGCATTGCCTGGATGCGACGCCCGTTACCTGCTACGCCATCTCATGTGTGTCGTTCAACCTTTCTCAGGCGATCCGCATACACGCGGTAACATCACTGTACTCACGTGGTACGTGAAGACCGATTGCACATCGTATTCCGACAGACTGACGTTCAAAAGGCAAGGATGGGCTCGCTATGGTCATGCGCAGGGCGCGTATCGAGCAACGCTGCGTTTGCTGCGAAGAGCCATCAACACTGAAGTGGGTGGCGTTGACAGCGCGGTATCGCTGACTGTTACCGGTCGGAGCGTATCAGGGCTTTTCGAGATACATCCGTACGTGCTGGCCTATTTGCTTCTTCGCTTTGTCTTTGAGAGAAGAAGGACATGGAAGTTTGACTGGCGTTCAGACATTGCGGCAATATCGGATGAACCAATCGCGACGGGGCAAATCGGCGAGCAGTTAGGTCGCCGCTGCGTCCGGGCCGTCGTACTTGGCGCTTACGTCGGAATACTTGCATTGGTCAAACGTGCGCAAGCGAGTGGTGAACTGACTCTGGACGCTCTTTGTGTTGCCATCGATGCACTGGCGTATCTGTGCATCCGCAAATGTGAAGGAGCGGATTGCGGATTTGTGGTCTTTCCTAGAGTGCCTTGGCTACCAACAGGCAGTTTGCGCACAGATCGATTATCCGTTCTTTCTTCGTTCGAAAAGCTTGTTGCGGCGGTGAGTTCAGATATTACGGATGGCGATAACGGGTGAATACGCTTGCTAAGTCCTCCGTTCCGGCAGCAACGAGCTATGTCCACCGCAGCAGATTCGACGGCTGTCTCGTGCCGGATCTCGCGGTTGGCAGATGGCGCTAGCGCGAAGGGCTCGGGCATAAGCGAGTCACTGGTACCAAGCGGTGGATACGTGCTTAAACGCGTTGCCCAAGGAGATCGGCAGACACAGTTGTATTCTCCATTTTCCACAAAAATGCGCCGATGTAAGGCGAATATCCGATCGCTCACAGCTTTGCGCAATGATGATGGTTTTCGTAGTCTTTCAGCGTTAAGGCTTTTGATTGGATACTACCTGCGATACGCAGCCACTTCTTGCCATCCCGCCGCCTGTCGCAACAGGTGGCCGCGTACGTTTTCTCGACTTCGACGGTGAGTAGTACTCGGAAGACGTGCATTGGCGTTCAGGCAACGTTGACGACTACCGCGATCGCGATCTCCATGCTGCTGCGATATTCGAGAGATTTGTGCTCTATTTGTGGGGCTCGCAAGGGCAGTCGCCATTCGGAATTTTCCGCGGCATCGCCAGACGTCGTCAGTGGTGCGGGGGACACTCATTGTTGCTTTCGGCGACGGACTGCCCTCTGCCATGTCCGGTCTATCGTGCACGCAGCCCTGACAGTTACCCCAAGAAGAAAACGTCAAGTCAGATGCCTGCAAGCTGAAGCAGCCTTGATGGCTTGCACTCAAGCGCTTCAGCGATACGAATGAGATTCAGAATGGTCAGATTACGCTCGCCACGTTCGATTTTGCCCATATGGCTGCGATCGATGCCAGTCATATGTGCGAGGGCTTCTTGTGAAAAACCGCGCTCCTTGCGATAGCTCCGCACCGCGGTGCCAATCGCCAAAAGGTGCCCTGCGTCGTCCAGTTTGACAGAGACTCTTTGCATGCACCGGATGGTCGAGGTATCATCATATTTTGGCCACGGTATTTACGACCCATTTCGGCATCTCAAAGTGGGCCGCGCATGGGTTCCTCGACCATTCGGCATAGGATGTCCTTTAGCCTTGGACGAGACGCGAACAGATTCGCGATACCACATCGACGACGTACCTCGTCAATATGTGTTCGGTGGCGACGGCGCGACTGCTTCACGCGAAAGAGCCTCTGGGTGATCGCGCAGTTCGTTTGGTCGGAAAAATGACGTCGGGGTATGGAACTACGTAAAGGAAGAAAGATGTTGGTGACAGACACAAGCTGGGCCGAGTCCCACCCCGTTCGGCGAGCGCTCGCAGGACCTTATCAGGCGTGGCGGTGCGTGGGATGGACCGACGAGGCACTGAACTTCCTGATCGTCGCATCCGGGCGCATGCGTGATCGCGACCAACTGCCGGACGGCTGGCTCGTCGGTGGCCCGGAGGCACTTCTGGAAGCAGCATCACAGTTGGAGCCTGGCGCCTTCGCCATCTATGTGCTAAACCGCGCAGCGGATGCCGCACAGGTGGATCTTTGTCAGGTCACGGGCATCTGGCGCGAGCGGCACGGCGTCGTACCGACCTTCTGGTACGAGACGATCGGAGGCGAGCTCAGGCCCTGTTCCGGCGCACGGCGTCATCCGAAAGCGCCGCCAGAGCTGGTGAGAGAGTTGAGCATTGACGAGAGCGTTGCCTCCCAAGCGGCGCATCAGTAACGGGGCTTCGCAGATGCGGTTGCCGCCGCGCAGTCGTGCATCGGGCCGCGCGCGTTTCCCATGTCACCCGCAGGCGAGGCTATAGAACCAGAATGCGCATCCAGATCGCTTCAGACCTTCATCTTGAAATGCTTCACCGTAGCTTCCCGGGCTACAACCCGGTGGAACCGTTATCGTCCGCCGACGTGCTTGTTCTTGCCGGCGACATCGCTGCCCATGCGGACGCGGTGGAGGCGTTTGCCAATTGGCCCGTCCCGGTGATCTATGTACATGGAAATCACGAAGCGTACGGTCATCAGTACAGCCTGGTTGCTGATGCCATTCGTGCCCGTGCGATGGGTACGGTCATCCGGTACCTCGAACGGGACGCGTTCGTTATCGGCGATGTCCGGTTCCTCGGCTGCTGCCTATGGACCGACTACGATCTGTATCGGAACCGCGCGATAAGCATGCGGATGGCCGGCCAGTTCATGCACGATCATACGGTCATCAAGGTCAGCCCGGATGAATGGTATTTGCCGACGCACGCGCTGGCCGAGCACCATAAGTCCTTCGCATGGCTGCAGGAGCAACTGGTCACGCCGTTCGATGGCCGGACGGTGGTCGTCACCCATCATGGCGTAGCGCCGCCGTCGATCCACCCGCGGTATGGCAATGACCCTGTTAATGCGGCATTTGCGAGTGACCTGCGGCACGTGCTTGACCTCGCCGATCTATGGATTCATGGGCATGTACATGACTCGTTTGATTACCACGTTGGCAACGCGCGGGTCATCGCGAATCCGCGAGGCTATGCGACCAACCGGAATATGGCCGGTGCGCCGCGGGATCTCAAATGGGAAAACCCGGCGTTCGATCCGGCGCTGGTGATCGAGGTCTGATCCGGGCTGCAGAGGGGAGCGTGCAGACGGGTAGGGCGTTCGGCTGACGGTCGCACCGGATTTGGATCGCGCGACGCGGCCACAGACGACGATTATTCGCTGATTGCTCGAGGGTGCGAGGAACAGTGGATAGCATGCGAGGGGGATGCGATGGAAACTGACCAGCGGATGTGTACCGTCCGCAAAATCATCGACGAGACTCGCTGGATAACCGCTGAGGCGCTATTGGCCGAGCATCTGGGGCGTCGCCCGGCCATCGTCGATCGGGTTGGCGACTGGAAGCGAAGAGGTTTGATTTTCGGCGTCACAATTGGCGGTACAGAACATTTTCCGCTGTACCAGTTCGACGGGACCGGTTGTCCTCTGCCCGTCGTACGCCAGATTCTCGAAGAGTTGGGGCCGATCCGTGATCCGTGGACGATCGCTGCGTGGTTCCACTTTCCCAAAGGCCGGCTGGTCGATATCAGCCCCAATGAGGAAATCGCTCGACCAATGGCACCGAAGGATGCACTTCATCGACCTGCTGACGTCATCAAGGCTGCGCGCAACTGGCGCGGCACGTACGTTGCATGACGTGCGGGCCGGGCCGCAGTTTGCCGATGTAGTTGCATCCTCAAGGCTGTCTCACCCGGAATCCGGCTGTTTGCGGGAGTACTTCAGCGGGTTGAAAATTGGGTGAAACCATAGGGCCGGCGGTCCGCAGGAACGAAACGGCATGTTGCCTCAGGCTGATGACGCGTCCTGTCGTGAAGCACATCGAAGTTCATAAACGCTTGCCAGGGAAAAGCTGATCCGATGCATATTCCTCCGCCTGTTTTCCGGACTGAACGTACGATCCCGATAACATAAGCACCCGATATTACATCGGGTTCCACGGGATACCCTATTGCGCGGTTTCCTTTGGGGAAGGGGCGACACCCGACTTGCCAAGCCTGGCAAGGCGGGGGTGCTTGACATAACACCTGATCTCGGCCGGTTTCTTGCCGAACAATCAGTATAGCGTCCATTCCCATGCTCGCCGGCAAACGGGTGCAGGCAATATTGCGCTGAAACCCGGTCTCGAACGGCAGTCTAGTCGG
>Ga0302315_10005278_pt1 | contig 11068 bp, 10 predicted proteins | sample III_Palsa_N3_1_FD_200532 | JGI IMG/M metagenome (GOLD analysis project Ga0302315, IMG submission 200532) | Peat permafrost microbial communities from Stordalen Mire near Abisko, Sweden - III_Palsa_N3_1 | ecosystem: Environmental > Terrestrial > Soil > Palsa > Peat permafrost | place: Sweden... | reverse complement strand
GTGGACACCCTTGCCTTAAGCTAACGCTTCCCACTATCAAGGCGCGTTCGGGACTTCCACCCTATAGTTTACGCCCATGCCGAGCACACAACAAAGAAGCCTCAAATCTTCCGACTTGAGGCTTTCTCGTCATCCTGTATGAGTGTTAGCACAACTTTATAGGCTGTTTTTTTCTCCCAGCGTGCTATCAACCAGGCAACAAAGCTCAAAGTAAAGATATCGTTATTTTCTACCTTGCCAGGCAGGTTTAAAACTGTCTGTCTATACGCCGTATCAAAAGCTACATCGGGTTTCAGCAGGTGTTTTTCAACCAGCCTTAGAAACAACAGCACGCGTTCTTCCGAAGTTTTCAGCAGATACTTCTTATACCGACGCCGGAAGCTGTTTAGCCGGGACATGGCAAGCTCGATGTTAGAGAACTGTGCCTGGACTAAAATCTCCATCAGGTTCTTTCGGATGGTCCATAACATGCCCATTTTTTTTTCGTACCAGGCATCGGTGCGTGTTAATAAAGTCAGCTGTTTCAAACTTCCCCGGTCATTGCACAGGGCCAAAAACATGGCCAGGCATATTCGTAAATCTTCGATATCTTCCGGTTTAGACTTATGTTTTGTATTGGAGAGCGATTCCTGCAATAGCGCGATAGCATCGTTAGCCAAGCCTGTAAAGAACAGGTTGAGTGCAGCGAGTAACTGGTGACGTAAATAAAATAGCTCAAAATACCGGCTATCCGTTGCCATTAAATCCATCATTTCCCTAAGGTAAGACGTACTCCCCGCGAAATCCTTTCGCCTCAAATAAAAGTTCGCCAAAAAATATAAGATGGATATATGGTAAAAAAGATAGGATTGTTTTTTATGCGCCTGGTCTTGCATAAATTGATTCGTCCGATTGATATAGCGCTCTATCAGTCCATAATTCTGCATTATCGCCGCATACTCATTCGCGATGAAAAGAATTTGGTAAATGGACTTATAGGTCATCAGGTCCTGTGCGGAAATTTTATACTTCCGGATTGTCGTTATCATCAAGGTCGTCAAATTGACGATCTTCCCTTTCAAGTGTATCTCCTGCAGTTCCAGCCTCAAAAAGGCATAGGCCATATTGAGCTTTGCCTCGCGTTGCATATGCGACTGGTTTTGCAGGAAGCGCGCGGTTAAAGGCTCAAGGCCTTCTGCTCCCGGCAAATGGGCATACTGTAGCTTCAACAGCAGGAGCTCGTTCAACAAATTAAACTGCTCCAAATGTTCAGCCAGCTGTTCAGCTTTATCCAAACATTTAAATGCTATCCTGATTACATCGTTCTCTAACAAAAATCGCCCCACAACGAGCAGGCGCAACGCGTCATAGGTGTCAGCATTGCTTTCAAAGGTTTTCTTAGATAAAAATAGCAGCAAATTATCCTGTAGCCTTTTACGTAAAGCATGGTAGGCATCATTATTTTTCTTCGACTCGTAGAGCTTATTTAACCCATCTATATCGTCAGTTCCTATCAAACCAAGCAACTGCAAATTTTTTACATCGAACCTTTTGTTTTTCTGCTGTAAAAATTGCCTGAAAAGCCTTTTATCGGTGCTATTGAGCAGGTTAATCAACTCCGAAAGCGAGTCCATATTAGCTATATTAGTGTATATAAAGGTACAATAATTACAAATTATATCGTCAGTAATTTCCACATTCTGCTTTTGGTGGGTTCATTTCACATCCGACATTTGCTTTCATATTAATCATTAAAACAAAATAAAAATGGAACCGCTACAACACAAAACAGAAGAAAAAATTAGAAACCCGTTTAAACCGACTGCCGCATTTATAGGGGCCTCCTGGTTTGCTTTATTAACAGGAATGGTGGGCTATTGCATCGGCTTATGGAATGCAAGTATGGCGCTGAATGAAAAAGGTTATTATTTCACCATTTTATTATTTGGCTTATTCGCAGTAATCTCCGTACAAAAAAGTGTAAGGGACAGGGCTGAAGGACTTGCCGTTACGGATCTTTACTTCGGCCTGAGCTGGTTTGCCACAATTGCGGCAATGATCCTACTGACAGTTGGCCTTTGGAATGCAAATCTCGCGCTGAGCGAGAAGGGCTTTTACGCCATGGCATTCTGCCTGAGCATGTTTTCGGCTATTGCCGTGCAAAAGAATACCCGCGACGCCAAGATGTTTGAGGATAAAGAGCTGTAACGTAGCGGTTGCTACCCCGCAGGTCCTTGCCTGGCAAGTCCGCGGGGTTTATTTACGCTGTCCGAAGTTTATAATTTCGGACGTATATGCGGATAGTCTCCGACTATCGAATATAAAGAAAAAGCCTCAAATCTTTCGACTTGAGGCTTTTTCTTTTGTAGACGGGACGGGTCAAATCTCGAACTTTTTGAAGGATATAAAACACATCGAAAAATTGGGCGCAACGTAAAAATTGAAATTGATTTTCCGTAGACGGAACAGTTCAAATCTCAAACTTTTTGGAGCATTTAAATACCCTTTATTGACTTAGGATAGCTTTAACACACGCGTCAAATAATGATTTGGTCATATTATCAGAATCGATTCAATATTTATGAATATGGACAAACGATTTTGTTTGGGAGCTATAAAAAAACAACGTCTGCTAACAAACTGTTACTTTCTAATTTTGCAGCTGTACCTGTAATTAAACCTGCCAAATGGCGAAGCATCGCCATTTATCAAAAAATCAGTATTATTTCCGTCTTCCTGTATGTTGTCGCACCATTTAAACTCTAAGTCGGAATTGGTCTTTATTCCAAGAGCTTCTTTAGAAATTTTTATTTGCAGTTTGTTATCTTTTACCTGGTAATCCAAATCCGCTACTTTTGTCCACTTCCAGCTTTTTTTGCTTCTTTCTAAAACTGCTCTTTTTGATGGGTTAATTCTGTTTACCATAAAATCATAGCCATCCCAGCCAGTTTTTTTGTTACGGTCGATATCAATCAAAAGCCACATCCAGCCGCTATCCGATGTTTTCGATAGTTTACCAGCAGTTTCAACATAAAAATATAGGAATTTTTTGTCGGAGGCCACTTTGCAGAGCACGATGTTATTACGGCCGGTATTATTTGTATAATGCAGTCCTTTCCAACCGTCAAAATCACGGTGCAATGTGTTGCCCCTAGGCGTTATAAAAGTAAAAGCCACGTTTGACCAGTCAGGAAAGCTGTCGCCTTGTTTTATGTAGACCCTCCCCGAATCGGGCTGCTGTTTGGTCACGCCCTTAAAACGCCTGATATTACTTACCATCTGGTAATAATAATCGTCTTGATGCCCACCCTTCATGGGTTCGATATCGCGGCTTCTTTCTTCACTAAATTCATCGGGGAAGGCGTTAGCCTGATGTTCCCAACTCTTATACCGTCCGGCAATCCATTCATTCCATCCGGTTATAAAAATAAATTCCGGATTCACCCGGAGCGCCCGGTCCCATTGCTCCTGGAAATTATAGCCATAGTTTACTGCGTCTTTATTAGTGTGGAGACCGCTTAACGTGGTATAGCTTCTTCCAAAAACGCCGGGGGAATTCATGGCCGTTAAACCACGCGCCTTCGACCAGTTTTGTGCCACACCAACAGGCATTTGTTCAAAGCCGCTATTTGTTTCCGGAACAAAGCCATGCTGCGGATAAATTTGAAGCCACCCCCAGTTATCGGGCCTCTGTGGTCCGTTATCATAAAGCCCCTGGGCAGGCCTGAAGGTAAAAAAGTTTTTCATATCGTTACCGGGCACTGAAGCATCCCCATTGGCCAATTCGGGGTAAGCCATTATAAGCGGTTTCCCTTTCCAGTAAAACCACAGGCCTTTATATAAACCGGGCTGGTATAACTGTGTGAACAATTCTTTAATTTCGGATCGGCCAGCATCGGTAATTCCAAAAGGCAGCATAAACGCTATGTAAGGGGTTTTAACGCCATCTTTCCTTGCCTCTGCAAATGCTTTGAATAGGGCCAGGTATGATTCTTTGTAAGTATCGCCGTTGCTGCAATCTAAAACAACTACATCAACTCCGGCATACGCCAGCATTTCGGCGTGTTTCCTGAGCACCCAGGGATCTGTATCTTTATAATATCCAAATAACGGTTCGCCCCAGAAAAAGAAGCTGCCATCCGCCGGCCGCCAGGCGGGATTGTTGAAATCATAAATTGCTTCAGGGTACTTTGACAAAATTTCACTGGCGTTTAGCGGTACATAACGCGAATAAGCGGTATGCCATATCGAATAAAAAACGCCGACAAATTTTCCTTTTTTTGGAGGCCCCACTTCTTTAAATTCAGGCAATTTTCTACCTAAGGCATCTGTAGCAGGATAGTTGTTACATATAATCTGAGCAAATATAAGTTTGGGCAGCAGGCATAACACTAAGAGCAAGTATTTCATCATCACGTTTCAACAAGCATCGGTTGTGCTTTGTTTAGTTACATCAGCAGGGGACAATAACAATTGTATAAAGAATTTTGTGGCTGTAAAAAGCCAATTTGCTATTATTTTCCTTTTGCCTGTAGCATTACTTTAACAGTTTTGAATATAATATCAAGGTCGGAATTCAAATTAATATTTTGTAAATAAAGCAGGTCAAACTTACTTCGGGCGCACATTTCATCAATATTCTCAGCATAGCCATAATGTACCTGGCCTATTGAAGTAATTCCGGGTCGTAACCGAAGCAGTTTTTTGTAATCCGGCGTTTTTTCAATTATTTTTTCAATAAAATGCTGTCGTTCAGGGCGGGGCCCTACAACAGACATTTCTCCCTTTATAACATTCCAAAATTGCGGCAATTCATCGAGGCGTGTCTTTCTCATCACTATGCCCCATTTTGTTATGCGCGGGTCATTGTCTTTTGCGAGCTGCGGGCCGCATTCCTCGGCATTAACATACATGCTCCTGAATTTATATATATAAAAAGGCTTTTCGTTTCTGCCTATTCTTTCCTGCCTGTAAAAAGCGGGGCCTTTTGAACTGGTTTTTGTTATAATGAACAATAGTAAAAAAATGGGGGCCCCTAAAGTGATAATTAACAATGAAAACAATATATCAAAACAACGTTTCAAAAATAGTATCTTAAAACTAACTTCAGGATGCCGGGTAATTTGGAGCACAGGTATATTGCCATAATTTACCAGCCGGGCATAATTATCAGTTAGTACCAAGTCAGAGACAACTTTAATTTTAATAAAGTTTTCCTCGGCAAAACCAATTAAACATTTTAATAGTGACGGATTTAGCCGCTTATAACAAATAAATATTTCGTCAGGTTTTTTATTAAGAATTTTATTCAGCAGCAAAACTTCAGACATGCTGTTAACCTGCTCATCTGAAATAAAATCGGCGAGGTCATAGCCATATTCGGGATTTTGTGAAAACGAATTTTCCAACCTGGTAGCAATCTCCTTTTCACCTATTATCAAAATATTTCGATGGTTGTATCCTTTTTTCCTGTAAACGTCAAGCAAGAAGAACAATACTGAACGGTGAATTATTATTAATAAAAAGAATATAGTGTAGCCGATCATTATTTCATACATGGATACATTATATATTTTAACGAAGTATATAGTACCGAATACCAACAATAAATGATAGGAGAAGGCAAGTAAAATTGAGTTGGCGTTATCTGCCAAAACTAATGGGCGCTTTGCTTTGAAACATTTTGTTACTATCGATACAAGGATCCACGCAAGATTAATTACTAATAAAAATAGCGCATTTGCACTGGCAGACAAATTGAAATTCGGCAGGACAATTTGTGAATAGTAAACTGCAATATTGAGTAGGAGTAGGTCACAAATGAATATAAAAACAGAAAGATACTTAGAGTAACGTTTAGACATGTAATATTAAATAAAAAGTTATGATGTTTAATTACAATAAAATAGTATTAACTAGATATTTAGGGTTATTTCATTTTAAAACATATCAATTTTTAAACCAAAATATAATGACGGGCAAGTAATTATTCACAACAGGCCTTATTAATACAAGTGGATAATAATTTAAGTGTTATTTAAAAGGTTGTAAACGAATAAAGGAGCAGCTTTCACGTTTATATAATGGTCAAATTTTTTTAGTCCTTTTTAATATAGAATACTGTTTAACTAATTATAGGGTATTAATTGTTCACTAAAACAAACACTTGTCCCAATTTTTATAAACGTCGTTATCAATCAACCCCAATAGAATTTATGCATGGATACTTTTTTAAGTATATTGACAGGAATTTTTTTATAAAATTTCCCGCTGTTGTATCCGAGCCATTTAGCGGCTAAGGATGTTACCGATTTTAATATACTTTTAAAATTATATTTAAAAGCGTAGTTCAATTCTGAACGAATGAACCGGATTCCCTCGCCAGTCGGCTTGCCGAATTTTTCTATCAACCATTTATTTTGTTCATGAAAAACCCTTGTATCAAAATATCTTTTATATTCTTCTTGTAAGGTATAAGTATGTGAATGATAGACAGACGCATTTGCGACATAAGCTATCTTAGAACCTTCCAGCAACATTTTAGCTGCTGTAATGGCATCCTCACCCATGATGGAATCAAGAGGAAACCCGCCAACTTCAATTAACGCAGTTCTTCGATATGCACAAAATGAATTTGAACAAAAAAATACTTTGAATCCAAGTTGGTCCTTATCGTTAATAGACTTTATTACAGATTCCGGCGGATAATTAAACAGGCGGGCATGCGCTTCAAGGGTTTTGGCATTTTTACGAGGTAATTGGCGCCCGTATGCCATTCCGATCTCCGGATTAGTAAATACTTTAAGTAAATTACTTAAGCTATTAGGTGATGCTAACATAGCATCCTGGGTTAAAAAAACACATATATCACTATCCGGAGAAAGATCAACAAGTTTTTGCCTTGTAGCTCCGTGATTGAACTCTCTTTTATCAATTTGTATAACTTCAAATCCTGCTGATTGCGCTAACGCTACAGTATCATCGGTTGAACCTGAATCGATAATTATTTTCCGGATAGGGTGAGGTAATAATTGGAGCTGTATGCTTTCCAAAACTTGCGCCCAGTATTTACCAGCATTGAAGGTTGGTATTAAAACGGATACTTTATAATTGTTAGTTGCCATGATTTTTTAAGGCTTAAATCATAACAATAACAAGCAATATCAGAAGTTGTTTTAACTTTTAGTTGAATTATGGCATGGTTAAAAATATTTTCTTAAGTTTGGCTCAGGGTATTTGGTTTCCCCAACAACATCAGTTAAATCAACGTTGTTCCAATCAAAATCATTAACATCCTTTACTTTTTTTCCAAGATACTCGCTATGGCAATAAAGTCCGCCAATAGGCTTATTTCTTAAATCTTTCTCGGCCAATGACGAAAATCGTCCAACCATCGGGTTTGACATTCCTGCTTCTATACATTCAAACCCAAGCGCATTTGAGAATAATGTTTTTAATGCCATATCGCTAAACTGGAAAAAATTCCATGGTCGTTCGTGTGAGCGGAAGGAAAAATGAGTTTCAACAAAAACAATTCCGCCTAATTTGGTCAGTTTCGCAATTTCAGTTGCTACAATCCAGGGCATAGCAAAGTGCTCAAAACAAGCGCTTGAATATATAAGATCAAATTTTTCATCCTTGAAATAAGATGAGAGTTTATGTGCATCGCCAACCACGTCTACATTATCTCCGGGATAAAAATCAAACCCGGTATATTTTGCCTTAGCGAATTCCTGCCGCGCATTTGATTTTTCTGTCACCTCCCGGCTACCTATCTCCAGTATATTCATCCCTGGCTTATTACCAATTTCATAGATATATTTTTTCCAGTTTTGATGACTGACTAATTTTGACATTGGTACATCCCCGGCCAAAAAGTGCTTATCGAACCTCGACTCAATTAATAAAGGGATTTGGAAAGCAATCCTGGATATTTTTTCAATAAACTTATTCATATTTTTTCTTCGAAATGTTGCTCAATTTGTTTTAAATCTTGATTTAAACCTTTACGTTCACTGATATTTTTTTCGCGTATTCCCTGCCAAATACCCTTGCATAAGGCAGTTAGTTTTGAAAAGTGATTTTTTTCGAGCAATAGTGTTCTTGCCGAATCCAGCAGGAATACATAAAAATCATTCAACACATAACCTGGATAGTTGTTCCAATATCTCTTCCAGATTATCACCCTGTTTTTTGCGCCTAACTGTTTTCTGAGGGGAGAATAATTTGTAGCCGACCACCGGCCACCACCCTTTTTACGGGCGCCTATTCCATGATAAACACATACAGACGTGTCAGTAAATATTTTGAAACCGGCATTTCTCAAGTAAAGGCAAAAGTCAATGTCGCAGCCATCGATAACTAACCGTGTATCATAAAAAGAATCTTCGGGCAACCTGGTGATGCAGATAAGTGAGGCGCTGCTAATCGTAAAAAGCACCTCCATCATGCCGACATCTAATTTTGGCCACACACTTTTCACCTTCCATTTACTTACACCTGATAATACCCTGCCGGGAAAATTTGTACTTGAATTAATGAACCTCGGCGAAATGATCACCGCGGCAGGTTCGGTTTTAAAGTCCTTAACCAAAGCTGAAGTAATATTTTCTGGCGGGACTGTGTCCTGGTCAAATATGTGCAGGTATTCAAAATTGTTGTCCCTGGCATAGTCTAATGCGATATTTAAGGCTCCGGAAATGGTATCCTTGTTTTTATTAATAATTATAATTGTATTACCGGTAAAGTTTATTCCCTGTTGATTAAGATTGCCTTCCAGGGAGTTATCTATAACTAACAACAATCCTGTTTGCTGCGAGATGATACGACAAATATTTTCAAACTCAATCCCCGGATAATAGGCCGTTATACAAGCCATTACATTTTTGTTCATTTATTAAATATTTTCCTTGCAAATAAGGGCTGAACAATATATTCATGCTTAACCTATCTGTTTGATTAAGAAACATTTTCAGCTTGTTTGTTATCGAATTTTAAATAGAGAGCTGGCAAAAGAAGTATGAAAAACTTAATCATATCCAGCGTCACTACAGGGAATTCCCCGTTGCGAAACAAGTTGAACGATCTAAATACAACATAAATCAAAAGAAGTTTGATTATTGGTGTTTTCTTTTTTTGAAACTCATTGGAAATTGTTCTGAAAAACGATCCAAAAAGGAATACAGTAATAAAAGGAATAATGAAACCGTACATGTAGGTAATGCCTGCAATACCTAAAACAGGCGCTCCGGCATCGCTATAACCTGAACTACTCTTAACAAATGCAGATGATATATCTGTAGGGATTAAGTAGGCCCTTAATAAGGTAGCCTCGGTAAATGACTTAATAATATCGGGTGTTGTTTTTTCTATAACATATGAGCTATAGGCAACGGTAGATAGCTCTTCAGAGTTTGTCGAAAACATTGAACTGCTGTCGTCGCCGGTTCGTAAAGTCAGCACAGATACGATTACTGCAACAATAAAAAAGCCAATAATAAATAGGTAGGCACGACTAATTTTATCTCTTTTAAGTAAAAAAAGAAAACATAGCGACATAATGCAAACCTCGCGTCGGCCAATAAAAAAGTAAAACAGAACGATTATGATCATACATATAAAGCTGGCCGACTTTATAAAAATCCCGTCTTGTTTTTGAACTAACGCAAATCCAATACAGCCGCTAATACCATAGAAATAATACCGTAACAGGTTATCGTCGCCTAACTCGCCGCCAACTTTTATCATAGTATATATTGGATCTTCCAATAATGAGTTGATAAAGTCGAGCTTTGCATTTATAATATAAAAACTAAAAAAAGTAAGTGCGAGGTATAAATAAATTAATGCTTTTCTTAAAAAATCCGGTGCTATAATACTTTGAAAATTGGCTTTAAATACAGGCGCAGTCCCGAATATAAAAAGCAACGTTATGTTGATGATCAGGGCAAATAATCCGTATACTGGCGCCACAACTATACTTGAGGTATAACCGGCGGGTAACAATATCGACCCCGTTGTTAATATGCTGACAAGTACTGGACATGTAAAAATAAAAATAGTAATAACAGCGGCAGCAAAAGGCGGCTCGCGTTTAAGCTTTAATAAAAAAGAATTGAATACACTTCTCATTTCAATCTTTTGCAATCAGCAATCCCTCTAATATATAACCTGAGGCGTTTTTTTGAATCATCCTCAAAAAAGAGCTTTATAAACCTTTTTAAAAGGGAAGTCATTTCCATCAAAGTATATTTTGTATCAAGAAAAAAGTATTTCTTTATTATATACAGGGAATTTCTTACAAAATAATATAGTCTTTCAGGTGAATGCGATATAAAGCCGCCGATTCTTTTTCCAAAAAAATAGACGTTTTTATATTTTCCTAATTCGTGTATAAGGAACGCATTTGCAAGTAAAACCTTACATCCGGATTTATTTAGCCGAAGGCAATATTCATTATCAACATGATCAATAAATAATTGCTCATTAAAAAAACCAACGCTTTTGCCAATTTCTATATTTAGGATATTCCCGGAGGCCATTACACAGGTTACAGGTGTATAGTCTGCAAGATTAGCGGGCCGGATACTTTTTTGCTGTAAATGGTATGGCGACAATATTCCCACATTTTCCCAATCAAGATTTTGGGCGGCAAATAAGAGCTTTTCAATTTCAGCTTTTTCAAATGAACTATCCTGGTCGAGTGTTAAAGCAAACGCATATCCTTTTTCGGCAAGGGCGTTAATCCCCTGGTTAAGTGCTTTCGCTATACCCAGGTTCTCTCCATTCCAAATATAAATTTTATTTACACTTTCAATTTCGTCAAATAAATGCTGGTTTGTTGAAGGGCTGTTATCAACTATGACCAACAGGTTTGAATAATTTGAATAAGAGTGAATATTTTTAATATACACAGATTCAGGATTATACCAAACTGTAACCGAACCCAATAAGGATTTATTAAATATCATAACTGTTCAAATAAATACTCACAAACCCAGGTTTTAAAACATGCGATAACATTGACACTTTTATAATAAGGTATAACTCCTAAATTTTTATAGCTGCTTGCTTTCTGCTAATATAATTC
>Ga0302315_10005277_pt1 | contig 11068 bp, 9 predicted proteins | sample III_Palsa_N3_1_FD_200532 | JGI IMG/M metagenome (GOLD analysis project Ga0302315, IMG submission 200532) | Peat permafrost microbial communities from Stordalen Mire near Abisko, Sweden - III_Palsa_N3_1 | ecosystem: Environmental > Terrestrial > Soil > Palsa > Peat permafrost | place: Sweden... | reverse complement strand
TCGGGCTGGCTCCACATCGCACCTGGGACCTTGCACCACCAAGGGGTTTGGGCAACAGTGTCTTCGACAACGGCTTCGAAACGATCCTTTGGGATATGAGACCAGAAGACAAACGACCAGCCAAAGACTTCAGCCTCGGTTCGATAGCTGGTGGCGGCGATGAAGGCGGCGAAGTCCGCATTGGTGACGGGGAAAGTGTCAATATCGAAGCCTGAGAGTGCGACAGGCCGGACTGGGCCCTCGCCATCGGCAGGGAAGCCGTGGACGTAGTCTGTGCCCATCAGGAAGGTCCCGCCCGGAAGCGAGGCGAAAGGCCTGTCCTGGTCGGAGGACATCTTCGGGGTACCGACATGCGACGCCAAAGCCGCGAGCGCAGCACTTGCTCCGCGATCCTGGCGAGGAGCACAGCAAGACGGCTTAGCGCCATCATTGTTGTGCTCCAGGCCTGTAATGCTTGATGGGATGTCCTGCTTCATGTTGATCATGGATACAGCTTTGCCGGAGCGATCTCCGGCTCCGGCTCGCCGGCTGCGACGAGAAGCTTCTTCAGCTGCTCGCGCAACTCATCTGCCTTCAAACGATACTCCTTGCGGCCGGCAAGATTGACAAGTTCATTGGGATCGGCGCGCTGATTGTAGATCTGATACTCCGTGTAAGTTGTGGCAGCCTGCTCCTTCGCACCGGAGATGTCGGCAACACAATAAGTCCAATCCGGGGTACGAATCGCTCGCCCTGTCATCGATTCGCTGATTTGAATGAGCTGCTGGTTCGGCCAATTTTGGCGGGCTTCAGGATCGTTGAGCAGAGGGAGGACGCTTTGTCCCTTCCACGTAGGCGGCACAACTATGCCCGCTGCTTCGAGCAACGTCGGCGCAACATCGATCAATCCCACAAGTTCGGGTATCTGCTGCGTACCTCGAAAGCCTGGGCCGTCGATGATCAACGGCACGCGCAACGAGCTGTTGTGCGTGCTGCGTTTGTACTCTCCGTTGCGGGTTGCGAAGTGGCAGCCATGATCGCTAAGAAAGACGAAGATGGTGTTTTCAGCCAGATGCTCTTCTTCGAGTATCTTGCGGATACGCCCAACGGAAGTGTCGATAGCCTCAATGCAACCATAGTAGTCCGGCAACTGCGCCTGCCATATGCCGGGTAGCGCCCGAAGGTCATCCGGGACGCTTCCATTCAGAAAGCGTTCAGCGGCGCCCTTCGGAGCAATAGGTTGATGCATGTCGTTCTGCTGATGCGGCTCGAGCTGCGAGATAAACAGGAAGAACGGCTTGTCCTGCTTCTGCCGGAGAAAGCGTTCCGCACGATCGGTGAGGAAGTCCACGCGATACTCGTCTTTGTAGGTGATCGGTTGATTGTCACGGTCCCAGATCGTGCCTTCATACGGATGCGATGTGTTCTCGATCGCGTTGGCGCCCTCCCATAGATCGAGAAATCCGCCACGGTCCTCGGCCTTTACAGCTCCTGGACTTCCACCTTGCGCGGGGTTCTCAAGAGCCAGGTGCCACTTGCCGATTAGATTCGCTGTATAACCCGCCTTGCGCAACTCACCGGCAAGCGTCGGGAGCGATTTATCGAGTGCCAGACCGTTGTGCCATACACCCGTCTCCGTGGCGTACCGGCTGGTGAAGAGCACAGAACGCGAAGGTGCGCACACGGGTTGATTGGTAACGGTCTGCGTAAAGTTCTTGCCCCGGGCCGCAAGTGCATCGATGTTAGGGGTACGTGTCGAACTATTGCGTCCGTTAGCGCCGACAAAGTCCCAGCGAAACTGGTCGGCAAGATAAAGAATAATGTTGGGTGGTCTTGAGGGTTTCGTAGCGGTTTTGCCTGGTTGTGCATTGACTGCGGCCGGGACCGCAGCAGCCACTGTAGCCGCTACGGTCCCCTTCAGAAATGATCTGCGACTTTCCTGATGCTCTGACATGGTCAATCTCCTACCAATAAACCTTTGCAGCGAACTGCAGTTGCCTTGATGAGTTGGCGTCGCGCGTGCTGGTGATCGACGCAAAGGTGGTTGGCGAAGTGAACGTAAGGCTGCCCGGAGCGGAGAAGTTCGGAGTGTTGGTTATATCGAAGGCTTCGGCCCGAATTTCCAGGCGTGTTCCCTCGACAAGCGGAATCTGCCGGAAGAGCGAAACATCGAGCTTGCGATAGGCCGGTCCGCTAACCTGGGTTGGGGATCCGCCCAGCAGTGCGACACCGGTGGCCGTCGTTGCTGGGTTTGCAAACGCCGCTGCATTGAGAAAGTGCGTCGCATTATGCGGCCCGGCGTACGGGTTCTGTGCTGGGACCGTTAGTGCATTGCAACCCAGGCCGGCTGTGGTTGTTGTGGTGCAGGCGACCGTGAATGGTTGACCATCCTGCGCAGTTGCTACTCCTTGCAAAGACCATCCACCGGCAATTGCCGACGCAAGACCCTGGGCCAGCAAAGGCTGACCGTGGCCAAAAGGCAACGAGTATGTCCCGCTGGCATGGAAGATATTGCGGACATCGATGTCGCACAACGCATAATCAGCAGCGATGCCTACTCCTGGAACGTAAGGCGCTCGATAGCTGCCGATGTCGTTGTCGAGGATATCGCGCGCATCGCCAAGGCACTTCGAGTAGGTGTAATTGGCGTCCACAGTAAGATCATGCCGCCAACGGCGGGTGAGGTCGATCTGCAGGCCGTTGTAGTTCGAAAAGCCTTCGGGAATTACGAAGGATCCGCCGCGCGCGAAGTCGGGAAAGAAGCTGTTGGTCTGCGCATTGGCCGTCGAAGGAAGAATGACGTTTAGCGTGTTGGTCCCAATCGTGCTCTGCAGGTGTTTGGAGACAGAGCCATCGTAGGCCAGCTTCAGCAAAGTCGTCGGGTTCAGTTGATACTGCACCTGCATGTTGTAGCCTTCACTGTAAGCGCTTTTCCAGTTGTAGCCGCGACCCAGCAAACCTATGCTCGACAGGTTCGCGACAGACGCGCTGAGCGGCACGTTTGTAAGGCCATTGCTCAGTGTTCCGATGGAATTGGTCGGCGTGAGCGGCGTGACGGCGTTCGCGTCCGTGTAACTGGTTGCTATGTTGAAGGGGAAGTTGGCCGCGGGCATGGCACTGAGCCCATAGTTCTCGTAGCCGCCATAGAACAACCCGTAGCCAGCATGAACAACTGTTCGCGAGTTGAGCTGATAGGCCGCACCGAACCGTGGCGCAAAGTTCAACTTCTGCGCCACGCCGAGGCCGGCATTACCGGTAGGCACAAAGGCGATGTTGTCCTTGGCCAGCAACGCGAGAAAAGCAGCGGGTACGGACGCAGCCTGCGAGTTCGGAATCAGGAACTGCGCACCAACGGCGGGATCGCTGAAAGGCCCAGGAAGGAAGTTCGCCTGCCGGTTGTTGCGCTCGGTCGGAACGCCATAGTGTTCCCAGCGTAGACCGAGGTTGAGCGTCAATTTAGATGTCGTACGCCAATCGTCCTGAACGTAGACACCGAAGTACGTGCGGTGTAGGTTGCTGATCGGCGGAAAGCTGGAGGCACTGACGCTATTCGCCCCGCCAACATTATTGATTCCGCCGGTGACCGTCGTTGCAGTTGGGTTCAGTAGAAATTGGGCGCGATCGGTACTGCCATCCGTCTGACCGAAGACGGAGGTATAGATGCCGTTGAAGCCGAACGATCCGCGCGCCGCCGAAGGTGTCGAGGTGGGATAAGAGAGATTCTGGTAGATCACACCGGTGCGCAGCACATGCCGTCCATGCGAACTGGTGAGATTGTCCGAGTACTGCGTAATATCGCTGGCCTTGTTGCTGGGCAGCGAACCCGGTTGCCCAAGGCTGTTCAGGTTACCGAAGGATAAGGTCGGCAGGCCGCCATTACCGGGAAACTGAGGGATTCCGCCAATGCCGTACTCGGCTGGAATACCAAGTTGGTTTGCGAAGAGTTGGCGACGGATGTCGGAGACACGACTGTAGCCAACTCGTGCTTCATTCAGCAGGTGTGGTGTGAAGATGTGCGTTTCGCTCACAGCTACATTTTGTGCCTGCGTAGCTCCGTTGCCTGGCCGGCTGGCCTGGCCGTCGGCAATACCTGGGAAAGGTCCGGGGTTTATCTGGTCGGTATTGAGATAGCTATAGCGAGCGAAGGCTGAGTCGCGGTCGCCAAAGTGTTGATCGAGCCGCAGGTCGATACCGTTGCTGTTATAAGTCTGGCTTGGGAAGGACGTGTAGTTGTTGGTGATGCCGGCAGCAGTAGGAGCCGGATACAGGCCTAGCAGCGCGATAGCGTTGGAGTTCAGGCGTCCTGCCGGCAACTGATTGAGCAATGCCTCTTGTCCCGCAGTGTTGAAGACTGTCTGGCTGCCCAGCGTACCTGCATAGAACGGATCGCGTACGTCACTGGTACTCGTCGCTTTCAGACCGGTGGTCGGGTCGATAACGCCGGATGTTGTAGCGCGGCTGGTGGCCGGATCGAAGATGGTACCGACCGGAAAGGTTCTGCCCAGCGCATCGGTCTTCGTTCCACTCTGCAAGGCGATCAGATCGGCGAAGTTCGTAAATCCCGACGTACTCTCGGCGTATGTCGGCACTGTACTCACCTGGCTGGCATCCTGTGCGCGGCGCAGACCCTGGTAGTCGAAGAAGAAAAAGGTCTTGCCATGGCCGTTATACAACTTGGGAATAACAACTGGCCCGCTAAATGCGAAGCCGAACTCGTTCTGGCGAAAGCCCGGCTTGGTCGGCGCCGTGGCGAAGTAGTTGCGAGCGTCGAAGACATCGTTGCGAACGAACTCCCACGCATCACCGTGGAAAGCGTCCCCGCCGGACTTGGTGGAGACATTGAGCACCGCACCAGCTGAGTGGCCAAACTCCGCAGAGTAGTTGTTCGTCTGCACAACGAACTCTTGCAACGCATCGGGAGGCGGGATCACGACATATTGCGCCTCGTTCACGTAGTCCATGATGGCGGCGTTGTTGTCGATGCCGTCGAGCAGATAGTCGTTCTGGCCGCGTCGCTCACCGTTAGAGCTGAAGGAACCGCTGGCTGCGAGGCCTCGTGAGTCAGCCTGCGCGATGGTGATGCCGGGAGCCGTCTGCGCCAGGAAAACCACATTGCGGCCGTTCAACGGCAAGTCATTGATACTGCGCGCACTGACCAACTGCTGTAGCGCCGAACTCTGGGTCTCTAATTGAGGGGCGGCTGCAGCAACTTCAACGGTCTGAGTTACAGCGCCAACATGCAGCGACACGTCTTCGCGGACGGTCGATTGCGCGGTGATCGTAAGACCGGTCTGTACATAGCGCTCAAAGCCTTCACGCTCAACGCTGAGCGTGTAGGTCCCGATCGCAAGCGGGGAGAAGGTGAAGCTGCCATCACGGCCGGACTTTAACGTTCGCTCAACGCCGGTAGACTCCTGTTTTAGCCGAATGCTGGCATCGGCAACCCTTTGCTGTTGACCATCAGCCACCGTACCTACGATGGCGCCTGTATCGACCTGCGCTGAAACTGACAAGACCGATGAGATAAGCAGAAATGAGAGAAGAAAGAACTTACGCAAAGACACACTGCCTCCAGAATGAGGTGAGGCGAAGACACGCTTGCACCGTGCGGAAGTACACGCACACCGGTACAGCCGTCGTTCGAACTTAGATTGAAAATGGATGGGTCAGGGAGTTACAGGCAACAGGAACAACAACCGGTGCGGGGAGCATCCGGCTGGAGGCTAAGCAAAGCCATCACGAGTTGTCGATCATGGTTGATCATTTTTTGCCCGGTACTTCGCAAAGAATAAAACGGATGCCTTTCTGTGTCAACCCCGGCTCAATCGAAAAAATGCTTATTGCGGCTTTGTTCTGCATGAATATTTATGTAAACTCAGTCGCAATGGTTGCCAACTACAGCTCGCTTTGTTGCCGCACATCTTGCGTGGGCGAATTGCGTGGTTGGATCGATTGCATCGTCGTCAGTTGTTGATTCCCTGAGACAGACGTGCCTCTGTATCTGCCCGATATCGCCCGATGTCGGGCTTTCGTGTTTTTGCGCTTCCATCGCGCATGCCCATCGCCAACGAAGTACAACATCCTGTAGTCATCAAGCAACAAAGGAACCTTATGAATCGCCGCGATTTTATTGCCCTGGGAGGGTCCGCTCTGCTGAAGAGCGGCACTATACTTCCCTCGTCGCCCAATCAGAAAGCAGCCGAGCTGCCGGCAGCTCCGCCGCGCGTCAGCGGACAAAGCAAGCCCAACATTCTCATGATCATGGCCGACCAGCTACGCATGGATTGCATAGGCGCATACGGCAACAAGGTGATCAAGACACCACATCTGGACCGCCTCGCCCGAGAGGGTGTTCGCTTCCAGAACGCCTACACTTGCACGCCAAGTTGCACCCCCGCACGCACCGCGCTGATGACAGGCCTTGGCCCCTGGAAGCATGGCATGTTAGGTATGACAAACATGGCGACGAATCCATATCCCATAGAAAAGGCCGCGGCGATGGCGGCCGCTGGATACTATACAACATCGATTGGGAAGAACCACTACTATCCCATCACCAACCCGCATGGGTATCACCATCTGATCAGCGATGAGCATTGCAGCTACTGGTTTCACAACGAGGGCGAGACGGACGCTCAATCCTCCGAGGAGCGCTGCGACTATGAGTCGTGGTTCTGGTCGCAGGTGCCGGACAAAGATCCTCATGCAACCGGCTTGGGGTGGAACGACCAACCCAGCAAGCCCTTCGTCTATCCCGAAGAACTGCACGCCACGCACTGGACAGGCACAACCGCAGTCCGCTTTCTACAGCAATATGACCGCAAGGAACCTTTCTTTCTGAAGGTCTCCTTCATTCGCCCTCATAGTCCTTACGATCCGCCGGAGCGCTTCTTCAAAATGTACGAGGACGCTCCGCTGCCCGAAGCACAGGTAGGAGAGTGGGCTGCGCGTTACGAAACACGCAGCAGCGATCGCGATGATCTGTGGCATGGCAAGCTCTCGAAGCAGGAGATACGAAGGTCGCGCCAAGGCTACTACGGTTCAGTAAGCTTCGTGGACGAACAGGTGGGGCGGATTCTTGAGGCGCTTGAGCAGCGCAAGATGCTGGACCATACTTTGATCGTCTTCTTTTCCGATCATGGAGACATGCTCGGCGATCAGAATCTTTGGCGAAAGACATACGCCTACGAGCCCTCTGCGCATATACCCCTGTTTTTGCGTCCAGCAGCCGGGATGAAGCTTGGTCAAGCCGGCCAGGTGGTCGAGAATCCCGTGGAGATTCGCGATCTTCTACCAACATTTATGGATGCAGCCGGAGCGCCGATTCCACCGAATCTCGACGGCAAGAGCCTCCTGCATCTTGTACGCAGTGAAGGTAAGGATTGGCGCCCCTATATCGATCTTGAACACAACGTTTGCTACAACATCACCAACCATTGGAATGCGCTGACGGACGGCAAATGGAAGTACATTTTCCATGCGTATAGTGGCGAGGAGCAGTTCTTCGATCTACAGCACGATCCCCGGGAGCTAAGAGATCTGGCTTTAGAGCAAGCACATCGCGAGATTCTCTCAGCATGGCGTGAACGGCTTATCGAGCACTTGAGGGAACGGGGTGAGGACTGGGTATGCGATGGCAAACTCATGCTGCGCAAGCAGAGCATGATGCTCTCGTCAAATTTTCCAGGCTACAGGCCAGTGAAAGTAGAGTGACTAGAAGAGGCGATGGAATCATTCGAGACAGGGCCCTCGCTAAAATAGCGACCCGCTGTTGAATCAACCAGACAGGTAAAGCGTTCAGATTAATGGTTGGCATAAAACTTTATCTCTTCCGCTGTAGACGTTTTTGTAGATGTGGTTGCATCCGAGATTCATCGAAAACCAAATATCGACGCATCTTTTGGTGCTAGTGCACCTGGCCAGCTACCAGATGGTCTGTTTCATCGATTTGTAAGTGCTCGAAAATAAATGGTCGGGGCGAGAGGATTCGAACCTCCGACCCCCTGGTCCCGAACCAGTTTCCGCGAGTTATTGAAATTCATTGAAACTGAGTGACCGTAACTGATTGATATTGAACGTGTTGCAGCCACTCTGTTGAACGCTTTGGTTTCGTGCGGCTCTTGGAGGCTCTGACAGCTACGATTTCGTCTACACCTGTTGCGAAAACCTCGGTATCATCGTCGCATGGCGGTCATTCACATCTCGCGTACCGAAGCGGCAAATGATTTCGATGGTCTTTTGGCCCGTGCTGACGGCGGCGATGAGATCCTCATCGAATCCAACGCGCGTGTCATTGCTAGGCTATTGCCAGGCGATGTGCCACGAACACGCTTGCTTTCCGAGTCGCTTAGAATTCTCAAAGAACGTGGTTCTACAGTAACGCTGGATGGCGACTTCGGGCGGCACCTCGAAGAGGTTATTAACAGCCATCGCGAGCCCATGAATCCGCCGGCATGGGACTGATCCTCGATTCCAGTGTCGCTATCGCCGCTGAGCGCCGCGGAGATACGCCAGAGCAGATGGTGGAGCGGGCGATCAGCTTGGCAGGCAATCAAGAAGCGGCCTTTTCGTCTATCGGCCTCACTGAACTGGCACATGGCATCTACCGGGCAGATTCGGAACAGAGGCGACTGCGTCGTCAAGCGTTCGTGGAAGAGCTTCGGGCGGCATTGACGGTTTATCCCTATACCGATGAAACCGCAATGCTCGCCGGACGGATTGACGGTGAGCAGACAGCCAAGGGCAATATCATCCCATTTACAGACTTGTTGATCGGGGCCACTGCACTCTCGCTCGGTTTCTCCGTGTTGACTAGCAACGCTCGCCATTTCAAGTTGATTCCGGGCCTGCATGTCATTTCTCTCTGAAAATAGTTCAGCAATGCACATGTCCCCTACTGCTACAACTACCTCATGCTCCGCTTGATGAGGCTCTTGTTCGGTCTGCTCCCGCAGTCTTTCCGTTCCCGCTGTGCTTTGCTTCTGGAGATACTGGCTCTTCGGCAGCAACTTGCCGTCTTGAGGGCGAAGCATCCTCCGCCTAAACTTGCAGCGGCTGACAAGCTGTTCTGGGTGATATTGCGGCGGCTGTGGCCGGGATGGAAGCGCGTGCTGTTCCTTGTGGAGCCGGAGACTGTCATCGGTTGGCACCGGGCCGGCTTCAAGCTCTACTGGAAATACCTCTCGCGGCATCGAACTCCCGCGGGCAGGAGATGCGTGAGCAGGGAACTGCGCGAGCACATCTTCCGCATGGTTGCCGAGAACCCGACCTGGGGTGCGCCGCGCATTTATGGCGAGTTGAAGATCCTCGGCTTCGACATCTCGGAGCGGACTGTGTTGCGCTGGATGCGGAAGGCCCCACGAAATCCCGAGCCGGCGAAACGATGGGCGGCGTTTCTGAGCAACCACCGTGAGGCAATTGCCGCGATGGACTTCTTCACGGTGCCGACGTTGACGTTCGGTCTGCTGCACTGCTTCTTTGTGATCTCGCATGACCGGCGGAGGATTCTTCACTGCAATGTCACTAAGCATCCGACCAGTACTTGGGTGGTGCAGCAACTGCGCGAGGCCTTTCCCTACAATTCTGCTCCGAAATATCTGATCTTTGACCGGGCAAAGAACTTCAACGAGGAAGTCGTCAGCACCATCGAGAACTTCGGCATAGAACCCAAGAGAACCAGCTTCCGAAGCCCTTGGCAGAACGGCATCGCAGAGCGTTGGGTTGGTAACTGTCGCCGGGACCTGCTCGATCATGTGATCGTGCTCAACGAACGGCATCTGAAACGGCTGATGACCGAGTACGTCCGTTACTATCACGAGGACCGAACTCATCTCGCGTTGGAAAAAGAAACGCCGACGGGCAGGGTGGCGGCGACGGTACCGAGACGAACTGCAAAGTCGTATCGATGCCAAGGCTCGGCGGCTTGCATCATCGCTACGATCTGGCTGCCTGAATACTTTTCGACCTCGTTGAACCGAAATCATTTGTCACTTGTAGGCCGGGGTGCGCCTGAAAGTTCGGTTCGCGCTCTCAAAACCTCTCCTTAGCTTCAAAGAAGTCCCCTCGCGAGGTTTCCCAACTTTGAAATCGGCAAGGTATTAACCCTCTTAACCTTGCGGAACCATGGCCCGATGGAGTTTTGGCGAGGCACAGGTCAGGGACTTCCATCTGGCAGGGGTCGTACAGCACCCGGCGGTCTTCCAAGAACGCGATCACTCGACGCGCTCCGGCGATCTCCAGTTCGGCGGGTTGCCACGACGCCCCACCGAACGGAGTCGAGATGCCCGTCAACCGATTTGCGATCTCAGTGAACTTCATCAGGTTTCCTTTCAAGCTTTCAGGATGGCCGTTACCGCTCCAGCATCGCCATCCCTCCGGCGATTGCGATATAGGTCAAGACGAAGGCCCCGCTCGCTAGATACCACCACCTAGACGCCAGCCTCCCAGCAGCGATGGACAGGATCAGCGAGCCAAGGAACCACACCAAGAACACATTTCCGGACATGCGCGGCGTTGGGAGTTTCCGAACGAAGACGCAGAGCCAGAAGTAAACGATGGAGGCTGCTGCGAGTAGGCCGATCAGATTCCAAGCCCGACGCTGCACCATGACGCTTTCTCCCGGCCAGAGTCGGCCTCTAAGGACTGACTGCGAGGCCAGCAAGGTACCAAGTGACGACGGCGAGCAGGCCACCGCCCAGAAGGAAGAGCCGCGACAGACGCCTTCCGAAGAACGCAAGCACCGCTGCTAGCATCCCCAGACCGAGCATCGAGAACACTGGATAGAGACGGTCAAGATCAACGCGCGTAGTCCCATGTGCAGCTCGATAGGCATGAAGCAGGAAGACGAGGAGCACTACCGTGCTCACCCCGCCTCCTGCTGCGCCCAACAGGAACATCCACCTTCGTATACCGGTGATACCTTTACCCTCACCCCGGAAGCATATGCCTGCTGCAACTACGAGAACGAGAGCTGCTACAGCCATCAGCATTAGAAGCATGTTCCCCCCGTCACCGCGCAGTTCAGATGCAGAGGCCCGGTTCCGTTATCGACATGGAAGCGAGGAACCATAGTGCCTGCACTCGGCACCGG
>Ga0302315_10005271_pt1 | contig 11075 bp, 9 predicted proteins | sample III_Palsa_N3_1_FD_200532 | JGI IMG/M metagenome (GOLD analysis project Ga0302315, IMG submission 200532) | Peat permafrost microbial communities from Stordalen Mire near Abisko, Sweden - III_Palsa_N3_1 | ecosystem: Environmental > Terrestrial > Soil > Palsa > Peat permafrost | place: Sweden... | reverse complement strand
ATGCGCGACGTCTCTCATGTAGACGATGGAGCCGTTGACCGTCTTGATTGGAACGTCATTTAGCGACAGGGCGTCGATCGGGCTGGAGTTAGTGCTGACTGTGTATTCGCTGTTCCCAATTTTGGCTGTACCTGATGGAAGTGTGACGTTCTGCGCGTTGATGGCCGCGGTCACATCGATGGGGGTCAGGCCTTTGGCAAGCAAGGCATTCTGATCGAGATCCACCATGATCTGGCGCGCCACTCCACCATAAGGTGTTGGCAGCAGTGTGCCAGGAACAGTGGTTAGCTGTTGTCGTACGCGGAACAAACCGTAGTCGTAGATTTCCGATTCAGAGAGGGTATCGCTGGAGAGAGAAAGCTGAATGATTGGAACAGTCGATGCACTAAACCGAAGAATCCACGGTGGATTTACGCCCGGTGGCATACGGAAGCGAATGGAGTTTACGGCAGCACCAACCTGCGACATCGCAGCATCTATGTGTACTTGCGGTTGGAACGAAATTTTGATGACACTTGCGCCATTGGTGGTCTGTGAGTCAATGGACTTAACATCGTTGACGACAGCCATTACAAATTCGCTGAAGGTTGTGACGCGTTGCTCCATCTCTTTGGGCGGCAGTCCGGAGTAAGACCAGATGACCGTAACGACTGGAATATCAATGTTCGGAAAGATGTCTGTGGGAGTTGTGGCGATGGACGAGAAGCCGAGAACTAGAATCAGAATCGACGCTACAATAAAGGTGTAAGGGCGGTTCAGGGCAAGTCGGACAATCCACATCTCGAGTTCTCCATTCGGGCCTTCTTCGGGCAACGTATATTTAGATGAACGTCGAAATAGTTGGATTCATGCTTTTTCCTGTGGTGCGAATTTCCTTTGTTTACGTCTGATTACATATGACCAAGATGACAGACGATGAGGCAGCACAGATTGGAAAGGCGTTGGGAGATCCGAACCGCCTGGCCATCTACACGCAGATCTCGCAATGTAGAGATGAACTCTACTGTGGCGAGATGCACGCGAAGAATGAGATCTCCCCGGCCACTCTGTCGCACCACCTCAAGGTTCTTTCCGAGCTCGGTCTGATTACATTCCGTAAAGAAGGCTTGAACGTCTATTACCGTGTAGTCCCCGAAAAGTTTGCTTCCTACATTCGCTACCTGACGAACCTTGGAACTCCCCGCACAGGTCATTGAAATAGCGCGAGATTTCAATGAAAAATGACATCTTCTGAAGCGCAGCACCTTCTGATGGAGAACGCATTGCGGGTATGCAAGCTGTATCTCCGACATCCCAGTACCGCTAGGCGTCATCGAACGTTTCGTGAAACTCTGCAATATGGTGAGCAGTGCAACTCGCCCGCTTCAAAGCCCTATAAGGGGCAGATAGCGGGCGAGGTCTTTGTAGGAAATTTAGTATTCGACTTTGTAATAACAATACTTCCAGCTATTTCGTTGTATCGGTGAGTTCCTTCTGCGCCGCCAATGCATCGGCGATCCGTTTGGGGTCGCTCCAGTAGTCGGACGGTTTGGCTTCGTACTCATCGTGCCAGTTCCACCACGCGTACGGCTTGGTTTGCGGGTAGCCGGCAGGCGAGTCCTCCCAGCTCTCCTGGCGTCCGAGCGCGGTCATATCGAGGTAGCTCCACACCGACCCCATGGCTTCGTCGCCGCGGCTGTTGATGAAGTAGGTGCGAAACACGTTGTCGCCGTCGCGAAAGAACGCGTTAAAGCCGTGCCATTCATCCACGCCGAAGTCAGTGTCGAAGCTATCGGTAATGGTGTACCAAGGCATCTTCCAGCCCATCCGCTCCTTCAATCGCGCGATGTCCGGTTGTGGCGCGCGCGAGGCATAAGCGAGAGTGGTGTCTCGCGCGTTCAGATGGGAGAGGTGCCCGACCTGGTCAGCTCCCAGCGAGCAGCCGCGACAGGCATGGTCGGGCCAACCGAACACACCGGGCTCAAAGAAGGCGCGGTAGACGATCAACTGACGCCGTCCCTCGAACAGGTCGAGCAGGCTCACTTTGCCCTTGGGTCCATCGAACTCGTACGGTTTCTTCACGGCCAGCCACGGCATCCGCCGGCGCTCGGCGGCTAACGCGTCGCGCTGGCGAGTGAACTGTTTCTCCTTGACCAGCAGGTTTGTGCGAGCCGCAAGCCATTCCTCTCGCGACACGATTTGCGGTTTCTCCATCACGCTCGTCGACATCTTGGTCTCTCCTTTGATTTTTTATCGCGCCTCTGCACGTTGCCACGCACTGTCATCCGCATCCGCGTGTCGTTCCTTACGCGTTGAACTGCCGTAAATGATGGTCCAAATGCTGGTACATCAACGTGGCCCACTCTACCTGGGTCAGCTTCCCGAAGAAGAAGTGAGGCTGCGTTGTGCAGAGCGCAGGGCCACCCGCGGAGAACTTCTCCAGCAACTCAAGCAGCCTCTGCCTCTCCGCGAAAAAATCGCGTTCGTCCGTCACGAAACAACTCTTCTCGGTCTTTGAATTTCGCCGTAGCGGCTCGCCTTTTACGAGCATCGACTTCTTCGCCAGGGGTCCCAGCAGCCTTCCCAGCAGGATCCGAGGCTGCGAAGGCCTGCCCAATGCAATTTCCATGGAGGCAGAGCAATGGGCGAGTGCCTGTGCCGGATTCATCTTGCCCCACACAGCTCGGTCGTTTGGCTGCAAGTCAGCGATTCGTTGCTTCGCTTCCTCCAGGGTCGTCTCTTCAAAGAGCGTCTTCATGGGTTCCTCTTCTCGTTGTCGGATTGGGGCAGCGCGGAGCTACTCTCCACGGCATGTTTTACGCCGAACTTCTTGATGGCGATAGCCGCAGCGCCACCCGTAGATGTGGCGCTGCCAGCAATGAGCAATACGGTGGTGATGCACACGGGACACATCATCTGTAGCCTCCCTTGTAATTCGAGGAACGCAACTTGTTGATCGTGATACGTCTATGCTCGGCCTGCCTCGGCAAAGCGGCGAACACGGTCGTGCATCGAAGCCCAGCCTTTCTCCATGCCCGCCTTGTGCTCCTCAGGAACGAATCCGAGCGCGACATGCCGGAAGGCGATCAGCGTTCCTCCATCGACTTCAGTCAGCCGGTACTGCACGTTTGAAACGAACGGGAACGAAGCAAACAATGGTCCAGCAAACTCCAGCAGCGTGGGCCGCACAATGGCCTTCACGTTCGCCCAGAAGTGGCCGTTGTCATCCCCCAGATCGCGATACCACCTGCCGCCGGGCCACGGCTCTATCTTCATGCTGAGCGATTTGCCATCAGGCGTCTCGTTGCCGGGGCCCAGCTGCTCCAGCAGCGCGGCAAAGGTGACTTCGAGCGACGCTTGTACGTGAATCTCCTTGTTGATCGTAAGCGTCAGGTTTTCGAGGGTCTGTTCCATAGCAATCATCGGTTCTCCTTAACTTTCTGGTTTGAGGGTTTCAAATCCGAGGAGCCTTGGCGGCTCATCGTTTCCGCGAGTTCCTTCACGCGGTTCAACTGATGCGACCAGTAGCGTTCAAAGGTCGAAGCCCACTCGTGCAGTGGCCGTATCGCTGCGGCGTTGGTGCGGTACAGCTTCTGGCGGCCCTGGCAGCGCATCCGAACCAGCCCTACATCATGCAACACGCGCAGGTGCTTGGAGACGGAAGGCTGCGGTAGCCCAAGCGCAACCACAATCTCTCCAACGGGCCGCTCCGTATCGGCAAGATAGCTCAAAATCTCCCGCCGCCGGGGTTCAGCAACTGCGTTGAATGCGTCAGAAGTGGTACTCGCTCTTGCCATGACGAAACAATATATTCTTATATCGGAATGTGTCAAGCGTTCGCTTTTCTGATTGCCACAAGACGCTGAAGGCTAGTTAGAAGCTCAACCAGATTTATAAGGTAGGGGGTATGGAGTGGTGCTTACGAAACGGCAGCTCAGAACGCCTTGGAATTGAGACAGGGGTCTAATGCAGATGCGTCATCCTGTGTCGCCGGTGCCTGGGCGTCTACACAGGCAGCTTGTATAGCGACAGATCGTGCATCAATAGAGGCTGATACGGAAGTCGGCCTGTTCGCGACCGACAGCCTATTATTCTGCATGCTTTATTAGGCCTTACTATGCGAGAGCCTGTGGCACAGCTTCTTCCCAGCGTCCTTGCGCCTTCAAAATAAGCTCTACTACTTCGCGGGCGGTGCCGCGCCCCGCTAGTCGTGTCGTGGTGAAATGACAAACCGCCTTCAACTCGGGTACTCCATCGGCCACGCAGACGGCCAGACCTGCTCTTCGTGCAAGCGGAATGTCCGGAAGGTCGTCGCCCATGTAGGCAACTTCCTCTTCTGTTACTCCGGCTTTGCGGATGCACTCTTCGAAGGCCTCAGTCTTTTTTGCCTGTCCCAGATAGACGAAGGTTACTTTCAATTCTTCTGCGCGCTTGGCGACAGCGGGTGAAGATCTCCCCGTGATGAAACCTGTCTGAATCCCCATCGTGTGAGCGAGCGACAACCCTTGTCCATCCTGCGCGTTGAATACCTTCATTTCAGTCACAGCAGCAGTTCCGGAGCCGTCGGCTGCAGTTGTTGAAATTAGACAAACACCGCCATCGGTCAAGGTGCCATCGACATCCATCAGGAAGAGTTTGATCTTGCGTGCACGCGCTAATACATCAAGCGAAGCGAGGGAAGAGGCAGTCTCAGGCATAGAGCGATTCTAATGCCAGAAGGCCATTACATGTTTCGCATGTGAAAGGCATCAGATCGAAACTCATACGGTAAACCGCCACTCCTCGGCTACACGGTCAACTGCGGCTATGCGGTGTACTCTGTCGTCCCTTGCATTGCTCGCAGCACTTGGGTGTGATTTCCCCGGCTGCGGGCTTTCTGCTATGAATGAAGAATTCATACTCATCGAAGCACGCGGTGGTTCCGCGAGGTGATGCCAATGGCATTCGCCGGCTTGGGCTTTCTTTACAGGGCTTACCCTGGGTAGGAAGGTTTGGTGCATGTGAACTGTGATTCGACTCTGTTCTACGCGAGGGAGCGAAGTTGCTGAAACTGAGGAAAGCACGAAAACGACTCTGGTTGGTGAGCGCGTGGGGTTGTGCGGCGTGGACGATAGCACTCGCTGCCAGACCGCCGGTCGTAAAGGAGTTCGGTCGGCAGCCTCGTTATGTGATGCAGTCGTGGACCGTTGGTCAGGGGTTGCCTCAGAACTCCGTGCTGAGTTTGTGCCGAACGCACGATGGGTTTTTGTGGATTGGTACCCTTGGCGGCCTGGCGCAGTTCGATGGAGCAAGGTTCCGCGTGTTTCGATCGATCGACGGCAACACGGTTCCGAGCGATGCGATTAAGTATCTTGCGGAGGACAAGGCAGGAACTCTGTGGATTGGCAGCAGCAAGACGATCACGCGCTACCGAGCGGGCTCGTTTACAGCCTTCACGGCTGCGCCAGATTTTATACGCGATGGCGTGACAGACATGAAGGCCGATGCGGATGGCGGCGTATGGCTTGTGAATCGGAGTGGGCAGGTGTTGTATACCGATGGCTCTGCGACGACGATCGTGAAGACGCCGGCCGCAGTGAACGTGATAGCTGCAAGTCCTTCTGGCGGCGTGTGGGCTTCGAGCCGTAACGGATTCTTTCAGTTTCGCGGCAAGAAGCTAGCGTCGAAGACGTGGGGTGCGGGGAGCTCCTTCAGTTCGATTTACGTGAGCCGCACAAGCACAGTGGTGGTGCGCTCTGGAGAGAACACGTTTGCACTTCGAGGGAACTCACTGAGCCTTTGGAGAGGCTTCAGAAAGTCGTGGCACGCTGCAACTCAGGGAGCCGGAGAACAGATCTGGATGACGTCGGACTCCGGCATTGTTCTTGTGGAGGATGGCAGGGTCGAGCGAGAGCTAACGCCGCAGGAGGGCCTTGCTGATAGTGATATCGAAACGTTGCTGGGCGCGGGGGATGGCAGCATCTGGGCGGGTGGATACACATCTGGCTTGCAGCTTATTTACAGCGGAGTCTTTACCACCTATGACCATCGCGATGGCTTACCTGAAAGCCCGTATGAACTGGTGGCCGCGGATGCGACTGGTGCGCTGTGGGTAGGTGGCACGGTTACGGATGCGGATAGCTCAAAGAATTTTCTCGGGAGGATCGCGTCAAACAGGTTGCAAATCTTCGGCAAAAATAACGGCCTCATCGGCGAGCAAGCGATGGGCGTGGCCTCCGGTAAAGGAGGCGATTTGACGTTTGCTGTAGCGCCTGCTGGATTGTTCCGGTTTCAGGGCGGCCGCTTCAAACAGTTCTTCAAATCGACTCCGGGAACGTATCCAACCGCTATGCTGAGGGACCATGCCGGAAGCCTGTGGTTCAGTCTGCACGGTGGAGCGTTGCATGAAATGCCGGAATCGGGCGGCGAGCGAGTGTTTAGCGAGAAAGAGGGCTTGCTGGATACGGCTATCTGGTCGCTGGCGGAAGACCACGATGGCAACATCTGGGTAGCGAGTTCAAAGGGCGTGACGCTGCTGCATCAGAAGGAGAACTATCACGCCGAACGATTTCCCTTGGGCTTCATTGGCTCTGTGTATGCGAGTCGCGATGGAGAGATATGGCTGGGGTCATTCCAGGGACTTCGCTACTACGATGGCAAAGGTTTTCGGGTACTGTCGCAAAAGGATGGGCTCCCTAGCGACACCGTTATTTCCATGACGAAAGATGCCGCGGGAAATCTGTGGGCAGGCAGTGCGAATGGCATCTTCCGTTTAGAAAGCGATGAGCTGAAGCGATGGACTCGCGGCGAAGCGGTGAAGTTTCATGTAAGAGTGTTTGGCAGCAACGACGGGCTGCTGAGTAGCCAGGTGATCGACATTGGACAAAATACGCTGACGACTACTCCTGACAAGAGGCTTTGGTTTGCAACGACGAAAGGGTTATCTGTTATCGATCCAAAGTCGTTGCGTAATGAGCCACTACAAGCCAGCGTGCAGCAGATATCGGTAGATGGGGTTCGTCAGGAGGGAGGTTCGGACTTTGTTGTAAGTCCCGGTCGGCATACGTTGAAGATCGAGTACACAGCACCACAGTTGATCGACGCGAAGAGAGTGGTCTTTGCGTACAGGTTGGAAGGTTGGGATAAGGAGTGGGTGAACGCCGGAAGTAGTCGAGAAGTTTCTTACGCAGGTATGCCTCCGGGTAGATATGATTTTCACGTAAGGGCTGAGTACGGTGATGCCTCAGAGCCTGCGAGTACTGCAGGATTTGCGTTGATGGTGAAACCGTACTTCTATCAAACGAGATGGTTCGATTTATCGGTACTGCTGGCTGCCGGTTACGTGCTCTGGCTTATGTATAAGGTGCGGATTCGAGTCTCGGAAAAAAGATTGGAAGCTTTGTACCAGGCACGATTGGATGAGCGTAATCAGATTGCGAGACAGTTGCACGACACGTTAATTCAGGATGTAGTGGGGACCGCGTTAGGTCTTGAGGTGCTGAGCGAGCGTTTGCCTGAGAACAACGCTGGAGACAAGCAGGATCTGGATTTGGCTGTTGAATCGTTGCAGGGGGTTATTCGCCGGGGACGGCTTGCGTTGGTAGAACTTCGCAGTGAAGAGGCAGGTGTCGGAGATTTGGCGTTGGCTTTGCGGCGTGCGAAGCAACAGCTTTGGCGTGGCGACAATCCTGCCTTCGAGCTTCACATAAACGGCGAGAGTCCCACATTCCTTGTGCCTCTTTACGACGATGTTTATAACATCGTACGAGAAGCCATGATCAATGCGTTGCGGCATAGCAGAGCTTCGCTCATTCGCGTAAGCCTCGCATTCACGCCAACGTCGATCGAGGTGTTGGTAGAAGACAATGGGCATGGAAAACCAGACTTGCTTTTGGGTGGCGCGCGTTCTGGCCATTTTGGGCTGCAAACCATGGCGGAACGCGCTGCTCGCATTCGCGGCAAGCTGTCCATTTCATCCACGACGGAGAGCGGTACCAGCGTAAAACTCACGGTAACCCGGTCGCGTATGGCGTGGTGGCAACGGAGCACGTTCGTTCCTCGCAGTGACATTCTTGCCAGGTTTCGTAGAGTGGGTATTGGTGCAGAGATTGTAGGGGATCAACAACAAGGGGAGCAGGGAGGTCAGGGATGACGGCAGTGGGGAGCGAGATTCGTGTACTGGTCGTGGACGACCATCCAATGGTTTCGCAGGGACTATCGAAGATGATCGATCAGCGTGAGGGCATGACTGTTGTTGCGGAGGCACAAGATGGCATCAGTGGCATTGAGGCGTTTCGTAAGTACGCACCCGATGTGACCTTGATGGACCTGATGCTGCCCGATATGCCTGGGACGGAAGCAGTGAAGCAGATTGTTCGAGAGTTTCCGCAGGCACGCGTGCTTATGCTCAGTTCGTCAGAGGGTGACGCGGATATTTATCGAGCGTTGCAAGCAGGGGCATGGGGTTATCTGCTGAAAGGCACCAGCGGAAGGGAGTTGATCGATAGCATTCGACGGACTCATGCGGGCGAACGGCACCTGCATCCTTCGCTGGCGATGAAGGTGGCGGGCTATATTTCGGTCGGGGGGTTGAGCGTGCGTGAGGTAGAAGTTCTCGCACTTGTCGCCGACGGACTTAGCAACAAGAGAATCGCGGACAAGCTATTCATCGCAGAGAACACGGTCAAGATGCATGTGAAGAACATCCTTGGAAAATTGAGTGCAACAGATCGAACGCAGGCTGTGACGATCGCCTTGCGACGTGGCATTCTGCATCTCTGATGTCCACGGACGACGCGGTCGTGTCGCGGAAAATTTATCTGACCTACCCGAAGTGATTAGTGCAGGTACCTCCTAAATCGGGGAATGTGCTGGACGATCTGCGGGGCTATGCTACATCCATCTGAGCAACCGCTAAACCATTTCCGCCGGCAAGCCATGCCAGCTTATGGCGCCGAACTGCATCATCCGCCAAGTGTCCCTGCGCTGTAGATCCGTTGTTTCTGTCGTTCCGGCGACAGTGCGGGCACACAGCAAAAACATCGTTAGCCACGCAAGACTGAACGAATTTTCTTTGGAGAAATCGAATGATACGTCTTCTAAAGTTTGCACGATCTCGAACCGCCTGTCTCATGGCGTTGTGCTTCGCGGCTGCCTTTAGCCAAGCCTCAGCCCAGGTCACCGACCTTATCCAGAAGAATGTGGATGATAGTGCGCGGGTAAAGCTCTCCGGCTCCGTCCATCCTATGGTGAAAAAATCGCAGGACCAGGGCAGCGTGAGCGGATCGCTGCCGATGCAGCGCATGGTCATGGTGTTGAACCGTTCCGACAAGCAGGAGCAGGCGCTTACCGCAACCTTGTCAAGCCTGCAGGACAAGGCATCGCCGAGTTATCACAAGTGGCTTACGCCGGATCAGTTCGGCGCACAGTTTGGTATCTCCGACAACGACGTTGCTAAGGTAACGAGCTGGTTGAAGCAGGAAGGCTTTACGGTAAACAGCGTTGGACGTGGCCGGCAGTGGATTGAATTTTCAGGAACCGCAGCGCAGGTAGAAACAGCGCTGAAGACGCAGATAGACACACTCACGTACAAGAACGAGAAGCATATCGCGAATGTGAGCGCCATCTCCATCCCGGAAGCGCTGTCCCCCGCGGTGCGGGGGGTACTTTCATTGAACGATTTTCACAAGACTTCGAAGGTGGTGAATCCGACGATCGCGCACCGTCAAGCCGATGGAACGTGGAGCATGAAGACCGCCAAGCAAAGCCCCACAGGCGGAAAGCTTCAACCCGATCTCACCTTCGACACCGGCCCATACAACGAAGGCGTCATCTATGCCCTCGCTCCCGGCGATCTAAGCAACATTTACAACACCGCGCCTCTGCTCAAAAACGGTACAAACGGAAGCGGCGTCGCCATTGCTATTGTTGGCCGGTCGGATATTCTGATGTCCGACATTGAGAGCTATCGCCAGATTTTCTCGCTTCCCGCCAACGATCCCAACATCATCATCAATGGTTCTGATCCGGGTGATGTAGCGGACGATGATGTGGAATCCACACTGGATGTAGAACTCTCAGGCGCCATGGCACCAAACGCGACAATTGATTTCGTCGAGTCGGCTTCAACCAACACCAGCGATGGTGTCGACCTCTCAGCGCTTTACATCGTCGATAACGTCATCGCGCCCATCATGAGCACAAGTTACGGCGCTTGCGAAGCAGAAATCGGCACGGCCGGCAACGCGTTCTATAACTCACTGTGGGAGCAGGCAGCAGCAGAGGGCATTACGTCGATGGTATCCGCAGGCGACCAGGGAAGCGGTGGCTGCGATACCCAGGATCTCTTTGGAGATGTCACCGCATACGGCCCCGCAGTCAACGGCCTTGCTTCCACCCCGTACAACGTAGCTGTTGGTGGAACCGAGTTCAACGAGAACGGGCTCTACGGCAATTTTTGGAATGGCGCAAACGCCGCGAACCTCAGTTCGGCGATCGGCTATATTCCGGAGCAGATCTGGAACCAGAGCTGCGATGAGTCGGTTACATACTGCCCTCCTGATTACATAACAGTCGTCGCTGCTGGTGGTGGCGGCCCGAGTTCGTGCGCGGTGCAGGATGCCCTGGGCAACTGTATCTCCGGCTACACGAAGCCATCATGGCAGGTTGGCGTTGGCGTACCCGCGGATGGTGTTCGTGATGTTCCGGATATCTCACTAACGGCTGCCGGTTCCGGTCTGGATGCCTATGTCCTCTGCTTTGAAGGCAGTTGCTCTACGGACACAGTCGATGGCCAAACCTACATTACCAACTTCGACGAGGTAGGCGGCACGTCTGCGTCCTCTCCGTCGTTCGCCGGCATTCTCTCGCTCATCGAGCAGAAGAACGGCACCTTCCAGGGACAGATCAATACAACGCTGTATCAACTGTTCGCTGCCAGCGATCCAACCAAGTGCAACTCGTCCAGCATGACGGACCCCACTGTAACCACCACCTGCATGTTCTACGACATCACCGCTGGTAGCGATGCAACCCCGGGTGAGACCGGTTTCCATGCAACAACGGGCTACGACTTCGGATCTGGTATTGGCTCCGTCAACGCAGCGAACCTTCTCAAC
>Ga0302315_10005270_pt1 | contig 11075 bp, 9 predicted proteins | sample III_Palsa_N3_1_FD_200532 | JGI IMG/M metagenome (GOLD analysis project Ga0302315, IMG submission 200532) | Peat permafrost microbial communities from Stordalen Mire near Abisko, Sweden - III_Palsa_N3_1 | ecosystem: Environmental > Terrestrial > Soil > Palsa > Peat permafrost | place: Sweden... | reverse complement strand
CACAAACCAAGCTGCCGCGGAGGTCATGCACCAAGGGCACACATTATGATAAACATGATAGACGTGACCAATCAGACCAATACTGGTAATGGCGCCAATGGATGCTGTTGCGGTAATCAAAGTACGAACGAACGTGTTGTCTTGGTAAGCTAGCGCGATATATAACCCAGCTATCAGTGCAGCGCCAAAAAGTCCATACCAGCCTATATAGACCCCCCCTGGGTGGTTGAAAATATCCGATTCTAGCTTGCCGCAAATACCGCCATCGCACGGCAGTTCAACGCCTTGTACGTTGAACCACACTAGTCGGGCGCATAGAATGCATTCGAAAATGGAGGAAAGCAGGCTGAGTGCACGACCTGTAACCGAAATCCATTTATCCATTAAGCGTGACACCCTCACGTGCTAGTTTCATCTGTAAACCGCCAGCACTCCAATGCGGGCATGTCGACTTGACCTGAGAGGCGCATCAACAATGAAAGCGACCAGGGATGTTAACATCCCCGGTCCATAATCAATGTTACGCAGCCCACTGGCTGAACTAACCTAAACCCAAACCTGAACTTGAAGTGCAAGTTGAAGAAGTACAACTGCAAGTTTCAGGGCTCTGGGCATGACCTTTAGGCGCAACTACAGCGAATGCAGCCAACGAAAAGAGAATGACCGCGATTACGGCCTTCATTCGCATAGCGAATTGCTTAGAAACTATCATTTTTTGATCTCCGTGATGTTTATCTTTGGGTAGCCAACGACTAAAGTCAGCATTTATTCATCGTACAAATACTAAAGACCTGTCAAACCTCGACTTTGGCCCTTTTAAACACTCTCTGATAAGGCTGTTCAAATAGTGGTTGACAGAACCGCTGAGGCCTGCTATGATGTACGAGCTTATGGACAAGCGCTTACACAAACTAAGTATACCACATATACGCTTTAATTATTGCCCACTGCACCCGTGTCCATATAAAATTTGTAAATAATTGTTTTGGTAATTGCTGGTTATACATAAATATTTTTTAGGTGATGCTGAAGTACATAAGAATCTATTGACAATGCTTGATGTGAGTGACATATTGACTGAGTGACAGTTGTGTAAAGGTTTATATTAACGCTGAAGCCCTCTGGTATTTACCCCATATATGTGCACAATACGTTGGATATACTGAAAATCATGATTGGGTAGCGAGCCACGGTCGGCACCAAGAATTCAATAATCGGGTGCGCCTGCCTTATTTGTGATCCTGTGGTAAACGTCAATGGGGTAGGCGACGGTCAGTGTATTGTAAACACTGTCACTTACAACAATGATTCCCAGCTTATTGTACTCAGCAGCCTGTAAATGAAGGGGTGTGTGGTACGGACAATGGCGCTTACCTCAATTGCACGACTACAACTACAAATCTACCCTTGTACTTACCGGACAACAATTACTCCTGTGCAACTAATACCAGTTGTTACGCGCCACTGGGTAAAGACGATGGAACCGGCAACTATTATAGCGGAAATGCGGCGCCATGCAGCGGCTAACGAGTGGCTGGGCGCGTAATATCTATCAATGGGTGTTCGGTTTCTGGAGCCAAACGAGAGTTCTTTCGTTTGGCTCCATACGCAGGTTCTTATGCACTGACCGCGATTTCAGACTTTGACTGCGGCTAGCGTCTTGCAGGTATTGGTGCAGGAACAGCAAAGGGGCCTAAATGAAGAATGCCAATAAGATTGCGATATCGGCCCTCCTGGGAATCCCGATTGTTCTCTGGCTGATTTGCCCACGTGTCATCGATCACTCCTTTAAACGGATCCCGGCGCACCTGTATTACAATCGTAATGTTCTTGAGGGTGTGCTAACTATTATTGCTGCCGCATGCATTATCGTGCTGGCCGCACCTTTTATTCCGTCCAACAGAGTGACAGTAGAACTTGGCTTATCCAGGCCATCAAATTCTGGCGTTCCAGAGTAACTTTATGAACGTCACCGAAGCAAACGTCTCGTCCAATCCGTCCGATATTCCACCGTCTCCAGGTGCGTCACTTGGCGTGTCTCAATCGAGGCCGGTCCTTGCCGCTGCAGTGGGCGCTCTTGAATTGTGCGCGCTGTTTGGGATGATCGTTTGGCTTGCGCTTAAGGACTGGTTTACTTCTAGCACTGTGCCTTATCCATACAGTGAATCCCTCGGAATATCTCTTTCAGTCGTACTGTGCGCTTTGGCTGCCTTTACGATTTCTCGGTCGTCCTTCTGGCGCGATATCTTACTCGGAGTCGTTACTCTCTTCTGCCTTGTCTATTTAATCTACTCGTTCCGCAGTCCAGTTTACTGGAGCATAATGCCTATTGCTGGAATTCTGGTTTGTGCCTTAGGCTTTCCATGGCCAGCCGATCCAAGATGGCTGAACTCCAGGAGGCAGATTGCACTGCTGCCAAGTCTGATTCGGCGGCGTTGTTATATGTTGGCGGCCTTTGTAGGCCTTTCATCATTTGTTCTAGCGCACGACTCTAATTTGCCCATGGCTTCCCTCACGGTGGCTGCCCTCATAGCCTCAGGGTTTCTGTTAAGGTCGCTAGTTCGATCCTCCGCCACGTTTGTTCCAGCCCGCATTGGACTTATTACCGTCTATGCCGTGTGTATTGTCTCTTACTGGGCAATGTCTATCAGCTCGCTTTACACTGCGTCCAGCTGGAGTTGGGTCGGAAATGGTCTGGATAGTGGCACGGGTCTAGATTATCATTATTGCTCTGATTCTCTTTTTGAGGACGGGTTGGCATCGGTCATTATTCGCGGACTGATCTTAACTGGGATATTGTCAGCGAACCTCTTTGCCTTGCTTCGTTGGTCACGGCTCCAAGCAGATACTATTTCCGATGTTCTGAGGCGGGAGATTCGTGAAGCCATGGAACTTTCAGTTGGCGCGCTTTTATCGGTTGTCACTCTGGTATTCCTGCTGCCATTTTTCGCCCCGACCCCATGGCCGGATCCGACGTCTACGGGTTCCTGGGCTCTTGGGCTCTCGCTAGCGTCCTTATGTATCGGGACTAGAACTCTGAGAACCACGCAAGATGGTCTTGCCCCAAGGGTGATTATCCGTAAACGCATAACTGCTATTTGTGCCGGCGTGGCCATTGTGGGCCTGATCGTGCTTGTATGTGTGATCCCTGTAAATATTCTGGCCCAATCTCTTTCACAAAGTCCCTCGAACGTTGATGGGTTGGAGGTTGTTCCGCTTCGGGCCATCCCTCGTTGTCTGCAAAAAGCTGCAGTTGCCGAGACGTCTGAGACTTCCCCGCTTACCGCCTCTCATGACCTGTTACGACAATCCTACGGGGCTAAATTGAACGTCGAGCCGACGCTCTACACATCGCTCACGTCCATCCTTGTGGCCCGCGACCATACCCCGGCGATTGTTCGAGGCGTCGAATCGCCGTTGCTTAGCCTTCTCATGAGCAGTTATGTTGGGCCACAGGAAGCCCTAGAACTCTACTTGAACTTACGCGACTACGGAGCCCCAACGCCTGGATTACGAGCCGCTTCCTCCTATTATTTTCACAAGCCTCTAACTCAGATTACTGCGTCCGACGGGACGTTCTTGGTGAGCGATCCGGAATATTGCCAGAACGAACCGCTTACCCGGTTTCGGAACGCTCCGGCTCTGTCTACGCAATTGAGCGATCCGCAAGACTACACCTATGTGCAGGTTCCTCTTCCTCTGCCTGCTTCACACATCAACAATATCCACCACGACGGTATGGTCAATATGTCCGATGAGGCTGTTGGTACAGCGTCCACTTCGCTGGGAGTTCGTCCCTATGCCTGGAAAGACGGCAAGATTCGTTCACTTCCGGGCCTTGATGGAGGCTACGACTCCAGCTTCGCGATTGCCGATAACGATCGAGGGCTGGTCGTGGGCTATTCGTATGGACCAAATGGTCAGCATGCAGTCCTGTGGGATGCGCACGATCGTGTGACGGATTTAGGAACCTTACCCGGTTACAAATTCAGTGTCGCTCGCAGTATCAACAGCCAAGGGCAAGTCGTTGGTTATGCGTTTAGCCCGTCTGCCGGCAGCGGACCACTAGGCGGTCCGGCACGTGCGTTTCTCTGGCAATCCGGCAAGATGATAGATCTTGGAACCGTTTCCGGATGCACGAGCAGCCGCGCCTATTCCATTAACGATAGGGGGCAGATTGCAGGCTGGGTCTTAACGAACGACGACGCAACGCATGCCATGGTGTACCAGAATGGCGTTATGCACGACATCGGCACATTGGGTGGAAAGACGAGCCTCGCCACGGCAATAAACAACCAGGGGCAAGTGGTGGGAGCTGCGCAGCGCTACGACGGCACGGTGGCCTCGTTTTTCTGGCAGAATGGCACTATGCACGACATTGGAAGGCTTGCAGACGATGACATTCGAGGACGAGCATGGTCCATCAACGACCTCGGCCAGGTGGTAGGACTTAGCTATGGCTTTAGCTATGGACACGCAGTTGACCTGAACAGCTTTGGTGGTCATCCCTACATCTGGGACATTGCGCACGGCATTCGTCCCCTTGCCGCGCTTATGCGAGGAGACCCCGCGAATACCCACAACATCTTTCACAGTTACACAGTCTTTTCAATCAACAATAAGGGTGAAATCCTTGGCCTGAATTTCTTGCCGGGAATCCGTCGCATGTTTTTGCTAAAACCGGCTCCAAACAAGCAATCCACGATCATTTGGGACAACCCGGTTCAAGTTACATCGGTTAAACAGATCGACACTAAAGGGGTACTCGTGCACGCCGGCCATTGGGGAGGCTCACGCTCAACGCTCACCGTTGCGGTCGGAGGCAAGTCGATCGGCTTCGCCGCGCGTACTGTTAACGGCAGCGGTATTTCCGAAGACCTCGCCACGGCGTCCGGCCTTAGCATTTATACCGGTGCCTATCTTTCCAGCACAGGCGATCCATCCTTCGATTCGGTCTTGAACAGCTTCGCCTACGACGGTCCCAATCCGAGAATAATCAACTTGCGTGGACTAATTCCGGGGCATAACTACGAGGTTCAGTTGTTCACTGCCGACGACCGAGATCTGGTGCCCCAGGATCATCGACCAGGCACGCGCGCCGTTTGCTACGGCGACAGACCTGACTTTACGGGGAACAACTCAAACCAGTTCCTAATGCGGGACAATGCAAGCGTGATCGGCCGCTTTACTGCGATCGGTCCGCAGGTTCAAATCTACCAGGACCAACTCAATCCGGTAGACCACGGCGGCAATATAAATGCCTACGTGCTGCGGGACGTAACGAATTTAAACTCATTGGTCCCACAGCCCATAAATTGACTAGATTAAGTTGGCCTCACAGCAGTCTAAATCGATGAATTCAACGCTTCGCTTCTAACTTCAGATAAATCTCTGGTGGTGCCATTGCAAAGTACTTAAACAATGCCGGACAGAGCCACCCTTCCAGACCAAGCTCTTCTGACCGATAGACATTTCCACTCAGGTGAAGATATCCCCACGTGAGCTTGTGTTGGAATCCTGGGAACGCATCTGCCGAAAAGACAATTCGAAATCCTGCGTCGGCATCAGGTATATTCTCCACTAGCAAGTCGATCATGGTATCCGCACCGCCCACGAAAGGCTCCTGGACCAATCCTACCTTCTCGTCGTCGAAGACCCAAAGCCCCTCATATTTGTAGGGAGAAATTACGTTTATTGAATTCATGATGTCTCTATTATAGCGTCCTTATTCGGCGCTTACCCTTTGTGCTGGCAAAGACGCCAATGACTGAAACAAATAAATGAAATTCAAATGGACGCTGCTATCTATCTGTGGAGCTTTAGTAAGCGCTCTTCTTGCTTATGCCTTTACTCGTCTTATTCCCAGTCCGGATCAGGGGGGACTTCTCATTGTATGTATTCTTGCGTATATGTGGGCTGGGTTTGGGTTTGGCAGGAGCTTCTACAGCGAGGCGCTCCAGAAGGCTGGCGCAGATAGCCCTTTGGCAGAGGGAAGACACCCGACGTTAATCGCTGCATTTCTATTTGCATCCTGGCATCTGGATATTGCTGGAGTGCTCAATCGAACCTTGTTTGGTGTTCTCCTTGGATGGCTCTTAATAGCAACTGGCTCTGTTGTTCCCGGGATGATAATCCATGGGATATATGATGCGTTTCTGGAAGGAAATCGCGCCTGGCATATTCACGCGTTGTACGTTTATGACCACTTTAGAATCGTACATGCACCGGTCTATCCCTGGCTAATTTCTTTGCTTGTAGGTGGATTGCTTACTTATTCTGGATGGATGCTTTGCAGATCGGGCTTTAAGAAACGTCAGCCGATTCCTGTCGCTGAACCTGAGGTGGCGTTCATCGGTTGAACTCTTCGTGCCTGTCTCTTCAGTGGCGAGGGGCCCGAAATGGTCGAGTATCGGACGGTTTGAGGATATAGCCTTATAATAAGGTTTATACCCATGGAAAAGCCGCCGCTCCTCAATACCTACAAGACGCCCTATGCAGACGAACCCAACAACGCTCCGCCTCCGATTTCTTTCGACTGTAGAAGACCTGTAGGCCCATTAGCGCTCTTTGTCGGTGCGTGTGCGCTTGGCTTTACGGGCCCCGTTTTAGCGGTACTCTTGTTTTTTGCTTTGTGTGCGGCGATCGGGATAGAAAGCTCTGGTGAGTTTGTAGCCGTTGGTGCCGTCGCCTCCGCAATAATTCTTCCCACAGCGGCAGTGATAACCTTCAGGAAGAAGCTTCGTGGCTTCCTGGTTGGTTACTGGATCGGGCTGAGCGTATTGTGTTTTATATCGATCCAAGTCGTGGTGCTTGTCCACAACGATCAGAATGGACACCGAAGACATAGGGCAAATGCGTCGGCATCAGGTAAGTTCTCCACTAATTGAGTTTATGATGGTACCCGTCGGAGAGGACCCCTCATCTCAATCTTCTCCCACATCGGAATGGGGAGAAGAGGCCGGAATGGGACGGGGCCTGGCTGTAATTTTGCGTTTGGGTTGTCAGGCCGGAACCTGCGGGCTTGTTCGTTGGTTGAAGTTTGCGTGCCTGTCTTTAGGGCTATCCTGTATGAGTCAAAAGCCACGATGTGGCCTCGGAGGAGAATATAATGTCCACTACACTTCCAAATGCTGCTGCTTCCGGTGAGTTTAAGATTGGCGGAGATCTTTCTGTAAATAGGCTTGGTTTTGGGGCCATGCGAATTACCGGCCGGGGGATCTGGGGCGAGCCTGCCGATCGGGAGGTTGCCAAGCAGGTTTTGCGGCGTGCTGTTGAGCTTGGGGTTAATCTTATTGATACGGCGGATTCCTATGGGCCGGAGGTTTCCGAGGTTCTGATTGCGGAGGCGCTTCATCCGTATCCTGCTGGTCTGGTTATCGCCACTAAGGGCGGACTGACACGTCAGGGACCCGATCAGTGGGCGCCGGTTGGGCGGCCCGAATATCTGCGCCAGTGCGCGGAGCTTAGCCTGCGCCGGCTAAAGGTGGATACTATCGACCTTTATCAGCTCCACCGAATCGATCCCAAGGTTCCGGCTGAAGAGCAGTTCGAATTGCTGAAGGCCCTGCAGCAGGAGGGCAAAATCCGCCATATAGGTCTTTCAGAGGTTTCCGTGGACGATGTTAAGGCGGCTGAGAAGTTCTTTAAGGTCGTTACCGTGCAAAATCTGTATAATCTCGGAAATCGGCAGTCTGAAGCGCTGCTCGACTATTCCACCGAGAATAATATAGGGTTCATTCCGTGGTTCCCGGTTGGCGGCGGCGATCTGGTAAAGCCTGGTGGACCGCTGGAAGGCGTGGCGAAAACGCATGGCGCAACGGTGGCCCAGCTCTCTCTTGCGTGGCTGCTTAAGCGTTCGCCGGTGGTTCTGCCTATTCCAGGTACGGGATCCGTGGCGCATCTTGAAGAGAATATCGGGGCATCCTCGGTCGAGCTCACAGACGCTGAATTCCATCAGCTTGGCGAAATTGGGAAAGCACAACATGCTCGCTGAACTGCTCGTTCAACATCACTGCAAGCTGGCCGAAGGGCCTTTGTGGCATCCTGACGAAAAGGTTTTGTACTGGACCGATATCGAAGGGGGAGTTATGTACCGCTACGATCCCGCCACGGGCAAGTCGGCAGTTTGCTATGAGGGGGATAAAGTGGGCGGCATGACCCTCCAGCCGGATGGGTCGTTCCTGCTTTTTATGGACCGCGGCGCGGTGAAAGTGTGGCATAACGAACTGCGCGAGACTATCCACGAGGATATTCCTGAAGAGCGAAGCACGCGCTTCAACGACGTCATCGCCGATGTGCGAGGACGCGTTTTGTGCGGAGTGATTTCGCCCGCTCACCGCGAAGGGCGTCTCTATAGCCTGGACACCAACGGCTCTTTGACACTTTTGCTGGAAAATGTCGGCTGCTCCAATGGCCTGGCGTTTATCAATAACGACGAGCAGGTCTATTTCACCGACTCCACCCGTGGTGAGATCTATCTCTACGATTACGACGCAGACGCGGGTAGTCTCTCCAACAAGCGCATCTTCAGCAAATACCCATGCACGGGCGCCGTACCGGATGGGCTGACCGTGGACAGCGAGGGCTTTGTGTGGACGGCCCAATGGGGCGGGGGATGTGTTATCCGACTAAATCCGCAGGGTAAGGAAGACGGGCGGGTGATCGTTCCGGAGGCCAGGCATATCACATCCGTCGCTTTTGGTGGAGACGACCTGAGCACACTCTACATTACCTCGGCTTCGGTGGGTGATCCCGACAGCAAAAACGGAGGGGGCGTCTTTACGCTCAAGCCTGGGGTAACGGGGGTTCCCGAATACCGGTCTAACGTTCAAGTCCGCTTATAGCTACGCAATAAAAAATCGCCGTCGTTCCAACTGCTGGAGCGACGGCGATTTGATTTTTATGCCTCAATGCGGCCTAGGCGAGCTTTCCTGCCTGGTCGGTCTTTTCCCAGGCGAAGTCGGAGTTGCCGAAGTGGCCGTTTTTCGCGGTCTGAACGTAGATTGGGCGCTTCAGGTCGAGAAGATCGATGATGCCCTTGGGGGTCAGGTTGAACGTGCTTCGCACGCGGCTGCTGATTTCATCCTCGGCGATCTTCGCGGTGCCGAAGGTTTCCACCAGGACCGAAACCGGCTCGGCCACACCGATGGCGTAGGCAAGCTGGATCTCAACTTTGTCCGCCAGGCCGGCGGCAACGACGTTCTTTGCGATGAAGCGCGCGGCGTAGGCAGCGGATCGGTCGACCTTGCTTGGGTCTTTGCCGGAGAATGCGCCGCCGCCATGACGGGCATAGCCGCCGTAGGTGTCGACAATGATCTTTCGTCCGGTTACGCCTGTGTCAGCCTGAGGACCGCCGATCACGAAGCGGCCTGTTGGGTTGACGTGGTAGGTGATCTCTTGGGTGACCAGGTGTCCGTAGTCGGCCAGAACGGGCTGGATGACGCGGTCAAAGACGAGCTTTTGGACGTCGGCCTGGGTAAGCTCTTCGTCGTGCTGGGCGGAGAAAACGATTGTGTCGATGTAGAGGGGCTTGTCTGTGATTCTATCGTAGGCGACTGTGACCTGACTCTTGGCGTCGGGCCGAAGTCCCAGGCTTAAATCCTTGCGCACCTGGGCGTAGAGGCCGGTCAGACGATGCGCGATGGTGATCGGGAGCGGCATAAGCTCCGGGGTTTCGTTGACTGCAAACCCGAACATCATGCCTTGATCGCCGGCGCCGTTGACGTCCACGCCCTGCGCGATATCTGGGGACTGCTTTTGCAGGGCCACCAGTACGCCGGTCGTTTCGCCGTCAAATCCGTATTTGGTGCTGGTATATCCTGCGTCATTGATGGCTTTACGAACGATGTCGCTTACTTCGACATATCCGCCGGTGGTGACTTCCCCAGCTACTACGGCCAGGCCGCGGGTAAGGAGGGTTTCCACGGCAACGCGGCTTGCTGGATCCTGCCGAAGCAGTTCATCCAGGACGGCATCACTAATTTGGTCGGCGAGTTTGTCGGGATGGCCTTCGGAGACAGATTCCGAGGTAAAGAACTTGACGTTAGACATTTACGAATTTGCTTCCTTTTTTACTTGGATAGCAAGCTGCGGCGGGATTATCAAGAAAAGGGGGCGCGAACGAGAGAGAGTGAAAGCGCCGGTCTCTTATCTTTGCGCAGCCGTGATGCTGCGCCGGATTTAGCACCTGCCCGGGCGAAGATCGCCGGGTGGTTGTTGTGGTATCTCAGGGCCGTTTCCCTACTCCACTCTTGATAAGAACGTCGTGCTACGCTATGCGGTTTTAATACCTATAGGATACTCGGCGGCAGGGCAATTTGTCAATGGGGTGCTGCAGGCTGCAGGCCGCATGTTTTAGGACTTGCAGAGATGGGTAACATGCACAAAATGCGTTTTCAGGAAGGACTGCCTTGAATAAAACATCAGCGATTGCATTACTGTTTGGTTGCGGATTGGCTCTTGCGGCCCATCCCTCGTTCGCTCAGTCCGTGGATGATGGATCTATCCAGATACGTATAATCAGTCCGGACACATCCGGAGGCGGGTCTTCTGATCTGTCGACCCTGGCTTTTGTGGGTGGAACTCCCTTCCTGCGCGTGCGGACCACCTGGGCGGGCATAAGCCCGGAAAACCGTGCGGATGCGGTGCAGTTGCGCGTGAATGGGGCCTTGAGTGTCGGTCCTGTCTCCGAGTCGGACATTACCGTTGGTAAACTCCAGGGCGACTGGTGCGTATTGTTTAAAGGACAGAGGTTTTATACGGCAGACGCCGCCACGGCCAGGCTGGAAGGGATCTCCCCTCGCATACTTGCCAAAGAGTGGTGTTGGGATGCGCGTAAGAAGCTTGTGGAGCTTACCCGCCCGAATCCTTAGTCGTTCTTCTGTTTAGCCAGGAGAGATCCACGCCCTCCTGGCTACTTATGCGGTTTGCAGCGCGTATGCTCCGGCGAACGCGGTTTCCTTGCGGCCCATGAGCTCCGCCCAGTTTCCCTCTTCGATAATTTTCCCGTCCTTCAGCACAACTATTCTGTCCGCCGTCTTGAGTGTGGAAAGACGGTGGGCTACGATGATCGTGGT
>Ga0302315_10005269_pt1 | contig 11076 bp, 12 predicted proteins | sample III_Palsa_N3_1_FD_200532 | JGI IMG/M metagenome (GOLD analysis project Ga0302315, IMG submission 200532) | Peat permafrost microbial communities from Stordalen Mire near Abisko, Sweden - III_Palsa_N3_1 | ecosystem: Environmental > Terrestrial > Soil > Palsa > Peat permafrost | place: Sweden... | reverse complement strand
CCAGGCGAGATACACGAGGTACGCTGCCCCAATCAGCGACAGCACGGTGTGCAATACGGGAAACCTTTCGAAGATCAAGCCAACACCCAGCGCCACCAGAATCATTTGCAGCGCAGCCCCCATGCCGATGCCCAGCACGTGCGGCACCGTTGCCCGATACCCGTACGTCGCTCCCGAGGCGGTTACCATGACATTGTTCGGCCCAGGCGTTATGGACATGACTGCGAAATACAGGGCTAGCGCCGGCAGATCGATCACGGGGAGATACTCAATAACTTCATGTGACCCACTGTACCTTTGTCGCTACCATTCGGACCGGTGCGGAGCGGCGGACAGTACGCGGACTGTGCTGGTCGGCGCACCGGTACAGTTTACGGGGAGGAGCGACATGCTGCAGATACTAGGTAAGTCCGAATCCATTAATGTCCGCAAGGTGCTGTGGCTATGCGTGGAAATGGACATTCCTTACGAACATGAGCAGTGGGGAGGAAACCACCGAACCACCCGAACGCCTGAATTCATGGCTTTGAACCCAAACGCGCTCGTACCCGTCATCCGCGATGGCGACCTGGTCTTATGGGAGTCCAATACGATTTGCCGCTATCTCGCAATGCGCGACGGCCGAACTGATCTTCTGCCTGCGGAGCCCCAAAGGCGGGCCCTAGTGGAGCAGTGGATGGATTGGCAGGCGACCGAACTCAACGACTCTTGGCGCTACGCGTTCATGGGCTTGGTCAGGCAGAGCGTCCTTCACGCCGATGCACAAGCCATCGCCGCTAGCGTCAGCGCCTGGAATGCTCAAATGAAGATTCTTGAGGCGCAACTGACATCAACAGGTGCCTACGTGGCCGGCGATACGTTCACCGTAGCGGACATCGCCGTCGGCTTGAGTGCACACCGATGGTTCATGGCGCCCATAGAACGACCGGATCTGCCCGCGGTCAGCGCCTACTATGAAATGCTTAGCGAACGACCGGCGTTCATGCGCTGGGGAAGAAATGGCGTTCCCTAAAGGAACCTTGGCCGGTTAGTGCGGCGCGGGACTATTCGGCGCCGGCCGCCTCGTCTCGCGAGCCTCGCCGCGTGCGCGCAAAGCCCCGTTTTCCCGCCTGGTAGAATTCGAGAAAGCTCCGCGCTTCCGCACTCGCGAATTCTCCTGTCTGCAAGGCGGCAGCCGCGATGTCGCGAAGATTTCCCACCGGCTCGTTGAGCACATGCCACGCGCGCTTGATCTCGTTGAAAGCGTCTTTCTTAATGCCTCGCCGGCGCATGCCCACGAGGTTCAAGCCAATCAGCGTGTTGCGTTCCGTGGCCATGCAGAAAGGAGCCACATCGCCGGATATGCGTGCGCCGCCGCCGATCATGACGCTTTCGCCTATGCGGCAGAACTGATGAATGACCGCGCCACCGCCCAGGAAAGCACGGTCGCCAATGTGCACGTGGCCACCCATCAGCACGGCATTCGCGATAATGACGTGATTGCCGATTCGGCAGTCGTGAGCCACGTGACAACCGGTCATGAGGAAGCAGTTCGCCCCTACCTCGGTCGACGTGCCCGGCCTGGTGGCACGGTTGACGGTCACATGCTCTCGAATCACCGTCTGCGAACCAATGCGCACACCGGTTTGCGCTTCCGGTTTGAAACCAATGTCCTGAGGATCGCCGCCGATCACGGCAAAAGGATGAACTACCACGCCGTCGCCCAAAACGCAGTTTCCGCCAATGACGGCATAGGCATGAATGACGCAGCCGGTGCCCAGTTGCGCGCCCTCTTGGACGATCGCCGTGGGATGAATTTGATTGCTGGGAGTGGTGGTCAAGGAGTTCTCATGGTCGTTAATACCGCATATCGGCAGGCAAGGAATCCTATGGAACTCCTCGGTTCAGCACAATTACCGATGCATTAATTTACCGCTTGCCGGTGGCGGCCAGCATCTCTCGCTGCATAATCAACAAATCAAGCGGATCCGGCTCAGCCACGCCCAAAGCGGTCAACGCCGCGTGTGCCTGGCCTCGGTGATGTGTGTGATGGTTGAATAAATGCGCCAAAATATCTCTGATGGCCTGGCGTTGCGGCGTGCCGTTGAGGGTCCGGTAGTCGTGAGGTGCTTCAAATTGTCCGGGTGATAGCCCTTCCACGTATTGAACGATGCGCTTGTCTTCAAGCTTCCGCGCTCTACTCAACGATGCGAGATCGGCAAACACAATTGCGCCAAGTTTGTCCGGATGGTCGCCTGCGCCGTCCAGGCGATGCATCCAAATGCGATCCGCCGTCAATAGATGATTGAGGGTCCCATGCAGACTTTTGAAATAGACACCGGTTTCTCGTCGATAGAGTTCGTCGGGGAGCGCACCGGCCATGGCGTACAGCCGATCATTTGCCCAGCTATTGTAGTTGGCCATCATCAGAAAATAATTTTTCATGAGGTACTCCGCGGACAGCAGACGCCTAACTAAGGACTCGAGATGGCCAAGCCAAAGAACTTCGCGGCCTTTTGCGCCACCGTCTGTCCTTCGATGCTCAGAATGGCAGCGCTGATATTGTCCAACTTGTGATCGGCCCCCTGCACCACCTGCAATGTGTAGGTAGCTCCGGAATGCTCGAATACCCGACGGGAACGGTCCTCGGAATTGTATATCGCGTTGGACAGTCCTTTGGTACCGCGTCCGCCTATGATGGGGACATTGTCGTCGTTCGCGCCATGCAGCGCGAGAATGCGCCTGCCACGCGCCGCAGGGCAGCTGTCGGCATCCAGATTCAGAGGGCCCGAGATGGCAATCCCGGCGGCGTACAGCGCTGTCTCGCACAAAAGCCGCTGCGTCATCATGGCCCCGTTCGAATGTCCCATGCCGTATACGCGGCTACGGTCAATGCCGTACTTCGCCGCGAGGTAGTCCACGGCTTTCTGGATATATCCGACATCATCGACGTTGTTTTCCGCCGAGAGGCCGCAACACCCTCCGCCGGCATTCCAGCCCAACATGTCGGCTCCAAGGCGTTTAGTAACAGGTGTTCCGTTGAGATAAGCCACCACGAAACCGTATTGGTCGGCAACCGCATCCATATTCAGCCCGCTCTCGGACTGCTGGGACTCGATGCGCTGCGCGTTGCCCAGCCCGCCGTGCAACACGACGACCAACGCTCGGGTTCCTGCCGAAGGCAACCGTGCGGGCAGGTATACCAGCAGGGTACGCCCGCCGTAACTGTCGCCGGTCGCCCGATCCGCTGAATCAGCTCGGTGCAGACCGCTAGAGAGCAGCACTGCGACGAGGAGGAAGCTCCGAATCGACACATTAGTCCTTGGCATCGAATGACGCATGGTAGGAGACTATCCCCTACTGGGTGGATGTGTGGGATTTCTGGTCTACCGGATCGAGCCAACCCCGGTAGCGCACTATGAGTCCGACCATGGGATGTCCGATTTCAACATCGAACCGGAACTTCTCATCGATCGCCGATTCATGAGCCGTGGATTGGGGTCCCAACCAAAGCGGCATGGGGACGCCAAAGGCAGTCCAGCGGCGCAGTACGAGGTGAATTTGCGCCTCTTTGTAAACGAGGGCCATCGCGAAATTGAGCGGACCGAACCGCTCGCACAGCAGGTGTTCGGATGCGCCGCGGCCTTCCGATTGAACACTTGAGAAGGATTTTCCGCTAAACGTGCGCGTCCAAGTTTCAACGCCGTCTCTAACGTCGAAGTTCACGCTCACCTCCACATCTTGCCCTGAAGCTGGAAAGCCAAAGGCCCTTGCGATCATGCCCGCAAACACGCCGCTGCCTCGTTCCACGGTGCAGCGGCCGGCAAATCTCGCCGTGGATTTAACCGGGTGCAGTTGCTAAGGCCTGGCAACTGCCGCAGTAGCACACCACCCTATTCGCAAGTTCTGGGCGGTCGACATGGCCCCTTAGCGTTCCGCATCGACATTGCAATGGATGCTGCATTGATTTACAGCCCCGGTACCCGGGTGCTCATCAGCGCCGGATTCGTGAAGAACCCGTACTTCTCGTACAGCGAATGCGCGTCGCGCGTTTGCAGTACCATTTGAGTGTGACTAATGGCGGGATGTTCCGCGATGCAGCCCATCATCCATTTCCCCAATCCTTGGGCTCGGTATTCCGAGTCGACGACGACGTCGGCAATCCAAGAGAATACCGTGTAATCCGTGACCGCTCTGCCGAAGCCCACTTGCACCTTGTCGTGCAGCAAGGTGAAGCACAGAGAATGCGGAATCATATTCAGGACCACTTCTTTAGACCGACGCACGCCCCAATAGGTGGAACTCAACAGGGCGAAGGTGCGATCCACGTCGACTCGGCGCGGATCATCCGTTAGCAGGAATTCGTTTTTTTCCCATTCCATAGGCACCTCCTTCAACGCGTGACGGGCGCGGCGGGGTCATTCGCATCCAGCCCCACCGTCGCGATGACGCCATTGGCCTTTTGCAGAACCTCGCGCGCATAGTCCCAATTGACGGCCGTTGTCGCACCACCCACCGCCGCGCGCAGTAACGCCGAAAAGCGTCCGACGTCAGGCTCGAAACTCTCGCCGTCAGAGTTGACGGGCGGGTGCGCTTCCAGCAGCAGCTCGCCGTCGACCCAAGCCACTTTTACAGGAGCATTGATAAAACGAACCGGCGTGCCGACCGGAATCAGGGGAAACAGCGAGGCGATATCCTCAGGATACATGCGAACGCAGCCATGAGTCACGGCAAGGCCCACCGCGGTCGGATTGTTGGTCCCATGAATTTCGTAGGTGCCGTTCCCGAAGCCTAAGCGCATCTTGAAAGCGCCCAAAGGATTGTCCGGCCCCGGACCTATCACCGCAGGTAAGAGATCTCCATTCTGCGCATGTTCCTTTCGTATGGATTCCGGCGGGTACCAAGAAGGATGCTCTATCTTTGCGATGATCGAGGTTTGACCCAGTGGCGTGCTGCGGCCCATTTTGCCGATGCTTACCGGATACGTGATTACCAAGCGCTTTTCATTCTTCTTTGGCTTAGGGTAGTAATACAGTCGATGCTCCGGCAGGCTGACCACAACGCCCTCATGCGATCCCGGCGGCAATAAGCGGCGCCCCGGCAGGATGATTTGCGTTCCCTCACCCGGCAACCACATATCGACGCCGGGGTTCGCGCGGATAATTTCGTCGTAGCCCAGGCTGTACTGCCGGGCGATGTCCAACAGCGTGTCCTCGTAGTGCGAGGTAATCGTCGTATCGACGCCGATCACCGCGGAGCCGTCAGCCGGCAATTCGAACACCGTCGCGTGGCAAGGCTGAGTAAAGATCGCGAATCCGAATAGGAGAGCGGGGGCCCACCTCCCTATGGGCCCTCCGTTCATTGCCTCTCCGACGAACTGGCATCACGTACGGCTTTGAACTCCGAGGTTGCGCGCCACTCCGGCCATTGTCGTGAGTCAGCCAACCCCAGAGCCACACGGTAGAACAGATCCACGTCCTGGGCCGCGCCTCGCAAATCCCAGGTAGGGCTCCAAGCGTCGCAGGTTTGGTGATAGCAATGCTGGGTGTAGTCGCTTACCCAGGCGTCGCCTGCAGCTCGTCCGCCGGTGAGGAGATCAGCTCCGCCGCCAATTCCCATCAGTAGGAGGGTGGGAACACCGCGTTTGGCCAGCGAGAAATGATCGGCGCGGTAAAACAAGCCGCGCTCGGGCTTGGCATCCGGGGTCACGGTACGGCCCTGAGCCGCAGCGGCGCGCGCCAAATCATCCTCCAGTGCATTTTGGCCGGCGCCGATCAGGACGACATCGCGCGCCGGTCCCGCTGTTTGCAGGATATCGATGGTCAGATCCGCGACTGTCTTGCTCAACGGATAGAGCGGATGCTGTCCGAAGGTTTCGGATCCCAGGAGGCCGCTTTCTTCCGCGGTCCAGGCCGCGAATACGAGAGTGCGTTCAGTACGCGGTGCGCGCGAGAACGCCCGCGCGAGTTCCAAAACGCCGGCTATTCCCAGCCCATCGTCGTTCGCGCCCGGATGGATTTTGCGGCCCTGTGCATCCGGTTCGCCTATCCCGAAGGTATCCCAATGGGCAGCCAGCATGATGGTTTCATCGGGATGTGTCGTGCCCTGCAGCTTCGCGAGAACGTTGCGACTCTGAACGCGTTCGCTTTTAACCGACATGTCGATACTGAAGCGGGTGTCCTTGAGTTCCACGGGCTTGAAGTCCGCGCCGCGTGCGCCGCGTTTGAGCGCATCAAAATCGAGTCCCGCCTTGGCGAAGAGATTCACCGCCGTGTCCCGTGCGATCCAGGCCTGCAGAAGAGGGGGTGCCACTTGATCGGCGGTGCGCACGACGTCATAGATGCCCCCCGCATTGCCCGCCACGATATTCCAACCGTAACCAGCCGCCGCGGTTTCATGGACAACAAAGGCCGCGATCGCGCCGCGCCGCGCCGCTTCCTCGAACTTATAAGTCCAGCGCCCGTAGTAAGTCATGGCGCGGCCACCAAATTTGCCCGCCACCGGCTCGTCCGGAGCGGCCTCGAAATCCGGGTCGTTCACGAGGAAAATGGCCACCTTTCCATGCAGGTCCACGCCCTTGAAGTCGTCCCATCCCCGCTCGGGAGCGGTGACACCGTAACCGACAAATACCATCGGTGCATCGGCAATGGTGACCTGGGATATAGCCCGGGCCGTTTGCGGATTAATGTCGCGGCCCGGAATCAACGGTATCACTGATGCGCCAATCCGGATCTCGAGACGCGTGGGCTTATCCGCCACATTGTGAATCAATGGTACCGACTGAACCCAATCGCCGTTTTCACCAGCCGGTTTCAGGCCCAGGGATCGGAATCGATCGATGAGATAAGCCACCGTTTTTGCCTCCCCGGGAGTACCGGGAGCGCGTCCTTCGAAGGCGTCGGACGCCAGGGTTTTTGCCGTCGCCGACATTCTGGCTGGGCTTATCGGTGATGGGGTGTCCGCTGCGAAGGCGCCTGAGGCCAGCGCCGCGGCGAAAATCAGGTATAGGGAGGAGTTCATACCCACAGATTATCCCGATCGCCGTGAAAATCCAGGGGATCATTGATCCCGGTGCGACCGGTCCACCGGGGCGGCAAATTGACTTATCGGGGATGCGCACGGAAGATCGGATGGTAACGATTGCACATGAACATTGGCTGCACGGGGGGTTTAAACATGAGCGAACACCAGGCTAAGTGCTTTTGCGGAGCGGTGGAATTCACGGTAACCGGTGAGCCCGTGGCGATGGGCTACTGTCATTGTTCATCCTGTCGTCACTGGTCCGCGGGTCCCGTCAACGCGTTCGTTCTTTGGCAGCCTTCGGCGGTCAAAGTGACGAAGGGTGCGGAGCACGTAGGCAATTACAACAAAACACCCGTCAGCTCTCGTAAGTGGTGCAAGCTATGCGGAGGGCACTTGTACGCGGATCATCCGCCGCTCAGTCTCACCGATGTATATGCGGCCATGACACCGACGCTCAAATTCAAGCCGGGCGTCCATGTGAACTATCAAGAATCGGTACTCAGCATCAAAGATGGCCTGCCGAAGATGAAGGACTTCCCCAAGGAAATGGGTGGTTCCGGAGAGCTACTCCCGGAGTAGTCATCGCGTGCGCAGCGTCTGCATTTACTGCGGATCAAGTATGGGGCGGGTGGACCTTTATGCCACCGCTGCCCGTGCCGTCGCCAAGGCTTTGGTGGACCGCGGCCTGCGGCTGGTCTACGGCGGAGCCAGTGTGGGCATCATGGGCGTGGTGGCCGACGAGGTGATGCGGCTTGGAGGGCAAGCGGTGGGTGTCATTCCGGAATCGCTGGCTCGCAGGGAGGTTGCGCATCGCTCGCTCACCGAACTCCATGTGACGCAAACCATGCACGAGCGGAAGATGCTCATGGCGACTCTTTCCGACGCGTTCATCGCACTGCCCGGCGGCATTGGCACTCTCGAGGAAATCTTCGAGATCTGGACCTGGGCGCAGCTGGGCATCCATGACAAGCCCTGCGGCCTCTTGAATGTGAATGGCTACTTCGACCCGCTGATCTCCTTTCTGGATCGCGCGGTGACCGAACAGTTTGTCAGGCCGGCCGTTCGATCCCTGCTGTTCGTCGACAGCGAGCCGGAGGAATTACTGAATCGATTTATCGGACACCGTCGGCAGACCGGCGATGTTCCCAATCCAGGCGTCCGCATATAGCTGCCAAAGGTCGACCATTCGCCGGGTAACGCCGGGAGCATTCTTGATTTGGCCCAAAGTCTCCTTGGCCCCCTCCGCATTCCCAATGGCGGCCTGCGACAGGGCCAAGTACACGTAGGCATCGAGTGCGCGTCGCGCGTCGCCTTTCTGCAGGCCTTGAGTGATGGTAGTTATGGCGTCCTGGAAATTGCCGAAGCCGTAGTAAAGCTGCCCCAGGGCGATACTCAAGTCGCCGGCCGGGCTCTGTGCAGCCTCCCGCTCCACTTGCCCACTCGATATGTCCGCCTTGTCGACCTCTACATGTGCCTGCAGCGAATCGCGTAGACGGACGGCACGCTCTCTAATGCTCTGGTCTGAGATTAGCCCGCTGGAAATGGCGGAGTCCACAATGGCAAGCCCTTCACCTGGCAGTTTCGCGTCGGACAACAGCTGAGCCATTTCAATATAGTCCGAAGCGCCCGACATGGAGTGAGTGGTGAACATGACTCGATAGATCATTAACAAATTGTGGTCGTCGTGTTCGTCTTGACGCCAAATGCGCAGCAGCGTGTTCCAGTAGGAGGTCTTGTTGGTGAGCCGTACAAGATCCATCAGCACGGACGCCATGGCAGCGTTGTCTGCGGCGTCGGAGGCGCATTGGAGCTTGAACTGGTACCAGTTTTCCTTAGGCGCTTCACCGGACTCGCGGGCGCTCGCGACTGCTTTGTCTGCCCAGAGAACCGACTGGCTGCAGTCCTTTTGCAAATAAAGAATCTGAGCGACGACCCCAAGGTCTTCGCTGCTTGCCGTACCCAATGCCTGCATCTGCCTGCCGTAGGTCAGCGCGGTTGCGTAGTCCTGATTGCCCGCGCTGAGCTGAAATAGCATATGCGTGATCCTTTGGCTCTCCGCGGGTGAAAACTCCCCCGTTGCCAGAGCCCGCGTATATTCGACTTGGGCTTCCTTGAGGCGATTCAGCTTGATATGGGCGAAGCCCCTGAATTCGTCAATGGTCTTCTTATCGAACTGGGTAACGTGGGACACTTCATCGGCAGCATCGAGGTGCCCAAGGGCCTCCTCCCACCGACTGGTTTGGAGCGCCGCTTGCGCCGCCGTCATTTGACGGGCAATCGACCGACTTATGAATTGTCCTCCGGATATCGCGGGGCGGAGGGATGCGGGTGAGCTAGGGTTTTGCTGCGCGGCAGATTTGACTCCGGCGCCCGACGATGGAATGGACTGCGTTGAAACGAACTTCGATGCCGCCGGCGCTGCCGGCTCGCCAAGCTGATTGAATAGCAACAGGGCCCGGTAATTCACCGAGACGAGAGATAGCGACAGGCCAATCGCTACCAAGCCCCAGATCCAGAAGCCCATGGCCTTCAGCAAGTGATTCATGGAGCGCCCCCACAAAATTGCCGTACACAGCATACGCCGAGAGCCGGCCAGCCGCCACGCGCTCGGTAAATCGTGGCTATGTCCGGTTGGTATGCGCGTTGGATAGTTAGTAAGTTATTCGTAAGATAGACTGCGAAACGTGACGTCGAAAGTAAACAGGTCGTTCGATTGGTCGGAAACGAACTCCACGGATCGCGGCATCTTGCTTGCCATGACCCTCGCCCCGTATCTGCCATTTTTATTCCGCAGCAAATATCTTTGGCTGGGTCTCATTCCCGAAGCCCTGGCCTTGATCTATTTCTGGCGTCGACATTTCATGTTGTGGGCGCGGGCCATATATTGGCCGATGTTTTACGTTGGCATTCTCCTGTTTCGGTGGCCGCTAAAGCTGTTGGTTCCGCTGGTCATATACCTCGTGATGTACGCGTCATGGAAACGATTTCGACTGGCAACTCATTGGCTGGTTGCCGGACGATTTACCAAGGTTACTGTGGCATGGATGATACCGACCGTGATCGTGTCTTGCGGCGCGCTGTTGGCGTGGGTGTTCGTGCTCCATCCCAATCTGTCCGACTTGTCGGCCATGATGCCCAGAGGCGGCCTGCCGGCGTTGATTGCCGTTGGAGCCGCGTTTTCCCTACTGAACGCGGCTTGGGAGGAATTTGTATTCAAGGGCATTGCTTGGAACACCCTCGACGACGTTTTCCAGAGGTCGTGGATCACCAACTGCATCCAGTCGGTCATGTTCGGATTGGTTCACATCGGCGGGTTTCCGCGAGGCTGGCTGGGCGTCGCCATGGCCACGGTGTACGGCTTCGCGCTCGGGGTGATCAGAAAGGAGTCAAAGGGCCTGCTTGCACCCTTCGTGACTCATGTCTTTGCGGATGCCACCATTTTTTTGATTCTGTACTTCATGTCCGTCGGCGTATTGAAAGCTGCATACCCTGGCGTTTCCGGATTCTAGATCGCAACCCGCCATCGGAGGCCGCGGTTCGTAATGACCACGCCTGCAACCCTCCTGACGTGAAGCGCAACACCCGTCGGCGGTAGAATGGCGGCATGACCAAGAATGCCGCCTCGTTTGACCATTGGATTCGCACCTCCTTCGTGGAGATGAACACCTCCCTGGAAAACCTCTATTTCGCCCGCGAAGATCGGGCGCAGGTGGAGGGTGTGGGCGATGCCATCAAGGCAGAATTGCGCGATGCGGGGCACGGGTACGTCGTCGAACTACTCAAGGAAGGCAATACGGGTGATGGTTTCGAAAGCGCCTTTGGTGTGCTCGGCAGCGTGGGGTTGTACATGGGTGCCCTGCGACGGCACGAATTGACCAACCCCGCCCGCGAGCAGCGATCGCCGTTTGCGGAGGCCTCTGCCTTGGCCCTGCATGTCGGATCCTCGCTGGGAATGGCGCCGCGTTTTTCGACCGGACACCTGGCGACGCACAACATGGCTGTAAAGGGGGTGCGCAAGAGTTTCACCTCCCTGACGGACGAGTTTCTGTTCATCGATGACAATACCCGTGGCAT